>Ga0123332_1000518_pt1 | contig 38612 bp, 32 predicted proteins | sample BioC12SIPDNA_4_FD_89958 | JGI IMG/M metagenome (GOLD analysis project Ga0123332, IMG submission 89958) | Anaerobic biogas reactor microbial communites from Washington, USA - Biogas_R2_A C12 SIP DNA | ecosystem: Engineered > Bioreactor > Anaerobic > Unclassified | place: Washington, USA... | reverse complement strand
GCCCGGCCACGGCGCGCCGACGGAGGACCTGGCGGGGCTCGCCGCCGCCAACCGCGAGGCCGTGGAGCGCGCCGCCGCGGCGGTGGAGGCGGCGGCCGACGGCGTCGGCGCCGAGGAGGTGCTGGCGCGCGCCACCGCGGCGCTGGGCATCGAGATAGCCGACCTGCCGCGCTACCACCTGAACCTCACCACGGTGATGGCCTACCTCGGCTGGCTGCGCGAGCAGGGGCGCGTGGCGGCGGAGCTCAGCGGCGGCCGCCTCGCCTGGCGGCGGGCGTGAGGCTCACCTGCGCCGGCGCGGCGCGCACCGTGACCGGCAGCTGCCACCACTTGGAGCTCGACGGCTCGCAGCTGCTCGTCGACTGCGGCCTGTTCCAGGGCGGGGCCGACCTGGAGGCGCTCAACCGCCAGCCGTTCCCCTTCGACCCCGCGGCGCTCGACGCGGTGCTCGTGACGCACGGCCACCTCGACCACGTGGGGCGCCTGCCGCTGCTGGTGAAGCGCGGCTACCGCGGGCCGATCCACTGCACCGCCGCCACCGCGGCCGTGGCCAAGGTGATCCTGCGCGACGCCGCCAAGCTGCAGGAGGAGGACCACGAGCGCGCGCTGCGCAAGGCGCTCCGTGCCGGGCGCGCCCACGAGCTGCCGGGGCCGCTGTTCGACAGCGACGACGCGGAGGCGGCGATCGCGCGCTTCGCGCCCCTCGAGATGGAGCGTCCGCTCGGCCTTCCGGCCCGGGTGGAGGCGCGCTTCCGCCACGCCGGCCACGTGCTCGGCTCCGCCTACGTCGAGCTGACCACGCCCGACGGCCGCATCACCTTCTCCGGCGACCTGGGCAACCGCGAGAGCTCGCTGCACCCCCCGGCGGTCACGCCCGACGAGACCGACGTGCTGGTGGTCGAGGCCACCTACGCCGACCGCGCCCACCCCAGCCGCGCCGACACCGAGGCGCGCTTCGAGGAGGTGCTCATGCGCTCGTTCGCGCGCGGCGGCAACGTGCTCATCCCCTCGTTCGCGCTGGAGCGCGCGCAGATGGTGCTGGCGCTGCTGAAGCGCGCGATGGGCTCGGGCGCCGTGCCGCGCCGGCCGGTGTTCCTCGACTCGCCGATGGCCACGCGCATGACGCGCCTGTACCAGAGCGCGGTGCACGACTTCCTGCCCGAGGTGGCCGCCGAGCTGGAGCGCGGCGACGACCCGTTCGAGCCGCCCGGCCTCACATACACCGTCAGCACCGAGGAGTCGAAGCGCATCAACGCCGTCGAGGGCGGCGCCGTGATCATCGCCGGCTCGGGCATGATGACCGGCGGGCGCATCCTGCACCACCTCAAGCACAACCTGTGGCGCAGCGAGGCCAGCCTGGTGATCGTGGGCTACCAGGCGCGCGGCACGCTGGGGCGCGCCCTGCAGGACGGCGCCCAGCGCGTGCGCGTCTTCGGCGAGGAGATCAAGGTCAACGCCCAGGTCGACACCATCACCGGCTTCTCGGCCCACGCCGACCACGACGACCTGCTGGCCTTCATCGAGCCCGCCCGCGCCGGAACCGTGGTGTTGGTGCACGCCGAGCCCGAGGCGATGGACGCCTTCGCGCCGCAGCTCACGCAGCGCGGCATGCGCGTGGTGACGCCCGCGCTGGCCGAGCCCGTCACGTTCTGACGCCGCGCGCCGGCCGCCGCGGCCGCGGGGCCCCGGCCCGTGCCGTCAGCCACCTTACGGAGCCGCGGCCCGCCCAAGGGGTTTACTAGGGTCATGGATTGGGAACTACCCGTTATCGCACTCCGCACCCAGGTGGTGTTGCCGCGCACCTTGGAGAACGTCGACGTCGGTCGGCCTAAGTCCAAGCGCGCCCTCGAAGAGGCGCAAGCCGGCGATAACCGCGTCCTGCTGGTGGTCCAACGCGACGCGCGGGTGGACGACCCAGGCGAGAACGAGCTCTACGACGTGGGCACGCTTGCCCTCGTGAAGCAGGTCATCCGCCTGCCCAACGACACGCTGCAGGTGCTGGTCGAGGGGCGCGAGCGCGCCCGCATCGAGGAGTACCTGCCGGGCCCGAGCCTGCGGGCGCGGGTCAGCACCATCGCCGAGGTGCCGGCCGACCGCCAGGACGAGGAGGTGGCCGCGCTCATGGAGCAGGTCAAGGCCGCCTTCGGCGAGTACGCCCAGCAGAACAAGAACCTGCGCCTCGACTCGTTCCACCTCGAGAACCTGCGCTCCATGAAGGAGCCGGGCTCGCTGGCCGACGTCGTCACCAAGTACGCCACCTGGGAGGTGGCCGACAAGCAGGCGTCGCTCGAGGAGCCGTCGGCCCTCAAGCGCCTGGAGCTGGTGTACGGCTTCCTCACCCGCGACCTCGAGTGGTTCGACACCGAGAAGCAGATCAGCGCGCGCGTCAAGCAGCAGATGGACTCCAACCAGCGCGAGTACTTCCTGCGCGAGCAGATGAAGGCGATCCAGCGCGAGCTCGGCAACGACGAGGGCTCCGAGAGCGAGGAGCTGCGCGCCAAGATCGAAGAGAAGGACATGCCCGAGCACGCCAAGGAGCGCGCGCTCAAGGAGGTCGACCGCCTCGAGAAGATGGCCGGCGGCTCGCCCGAGGCCACGGTCGTGCGCACCTACCTCGACACCCTCATCGACCTGCCCTGGAGCGAGATCGACGAGGAGCACCTCGACGTCAAGCACAGCCAGGAGGTGCTCGACGAGGACCATTACGCCCTCGAGGAGCCCAAGGAGCGCATCATCGAGTTCCTCGCGGTACGCCAGCTCACCAAGGACATCGAGGACTCCGACTACAAGGCGCCCATCCTCTGCCTGGTGGGCCCGCCGGGCGTGGGCAAGACCTCGCTGGGCAAGTCGATCGCGCGCAGCCTCAACCGCAAGTTCGTGCGCATGAGCCTCGGCGGCGTGCGCGACGAGGCCGAGATCCGCGGCCACCGCCGCACCTACATCGGCAGCCTGCCGGGGCGCATCATCCAGGGCATGAAGACGGTCGGCACCATCAACCCCGTCTTCCTGCTCGACGAGATCGACAAGATGACCTCCGACTTCCGCGGCGACCCCTCGTCGGCGCTGCTGGAGGTGCTCGACCCCGAGCAGAACGACACCTTCACCGACCACTACCTCGAGATCCCCTACGACCTCTCGAAGGTCATGTTCATCACCACCGCCAACACCCTGTCGACCATCCCGCGGCCGCTCTTGGACCGCATGGAGGTCATCCAGATCCCCGGTTACACCCTCGACGAGAAGATCGAGATCGCGCGCCGCTACCGGGTGCCGCGCCAGCTGCGCGACCACGGCCTCGAGGGGCGGCTCGAGATCGACGACGCCGCCATCCGCCGCATCGCCACCGAGTACACGCGCGAGGCCGGGGTGCGCAACCTCGACCGCCTCATCGCCAAGGTGGCGCGCAAGTCTGCCAAGGAGTACCTGGAGCAGCCCTGGGAGGGCGTGCGCCAGGTGGGCCCCGAGCAGGTGCGCGAGCTGCTGGGCGTGCCGCCCTACCGCGACGAGCAGGCCGAGAAGCAGCCGCAGGTCGGCCTGGCCCACGGGCTCGCCTGGACCTCGGTCGGGGGCGTCACCCTCGACATCGAGGCCGTCGCCATCCCCGGCAAGGGCAACGTCACGCTCACGGGCCAGCTCGGCGACGTCATGAAGGAGAGCGCCCAGGCGGCCATCGCCTACCTGCGAAAGCACGCCGACGAGTACGGCATCGCCCCGGGTTTCCACGAGACCCGCGACCTGCACGTGCACGTGCTGGAGGGCGCCACCCCCAAGGACGGCCCCTCGGCCGGCATCGCCATCGCCAGCGCCGTGGTCAGCGCGCTCACCGGCCGCAAGCTGCGCGGCGACGTGGCCATGACCGGCGAGATCTCGCTGCGCGGCCGCGTGCTGCCCATCGGCGGCGTCAAGGAGAAGCTGCTGGCGGCGCACCAGGCGGGCATCGGGACCGTGATCCTGCCCAGCGAGAACGAGGCCAACCTCGAGGAGGTGCCCGAGGCCATCCTGAGCGAGCTCGAGGTCATCCCCGTCGACGACTTCCGCCAGGTGCTCGAGGTCATGCTCGTCGACGAGGCGAACGCGCAGGCGCCCTACGTGCCGCCCACCAGCGAGGAGCCGACGGGCAAGTCGGCGCCGGGGCCGGCGCTCTGAGCGCCTGAACCACCGGTGCGGCCCGCGGCGGCCGGCACCGCCTGCTCACCGGTCGCGGGGCGGTCCTCACGGACCGCCCCGCTTCGTGGCGCCAGCGTATGTCAACGTGCCCTTGACACGGCCTGTTGTCAAGAGTACCTTGACAACAGGAGCGAACGGAGGACGTATGCACGACACCCACCGTCACGAGGCCCAGGCCCGCCTTCCCGGCGGGGCCGCCATCTGGCTCTTCCTAGGCAGCCTGCTCGCGTTCATGGCCGCCGGCCTGGCGTTCGGCGCCCGCGCGGTCGGCGGGCCGCTGGGGGTGCTCATGGTGGTGCTGGCGCTGACCGGCATCGCCGGCGCCGGGGCCAGCCTGGCGCTGTGGCACGGGGCGCACGCCCGAGGCGTGGCGCGCCCGCTCCCCGAGACCGACGACGATGGGAGCTGACGGGCCCGCGCGCCTAGGCGCCACCGATGCCAGCGCCACCGTTACCCCGACCGCGGCGCGCACCGACGTCGCCGGCCACGCCACCACGGCACGGCTCGACGAGCTGCTGGCGCACGCCATCGCCGCGGCCGGCCCCGGGCTCGAAGGGCTGCCCGACGACCCCGGCGCCCACCTGGAGCTGGTGGCGCGGACCGACCGGGCGCATCGGCGAACCGTGGAGATGCTGCGGGCGGCGGTGCTGGCGGCGCGCGCTGCCGGGCACAGCTGGGACGCCATCGGCGGCGCGCTCGGCACGACGCGCCAGGCTGCGCAGCAGCGCTTCGGTCGCGTCGCTGACGCGCCCGAAGCCGACCGAGGGCAGCGGCGCACGCGCCTCGTCAGCGGCCTCACGGCCTTCAACGAGATGACCGCCCTGGCGCTCGCGGGCCGCTACGGCTGGCGCTCGGTCGAGTTCGGCTTCTACTACCACCTGCTCGAGAAGGACGACGTCCAGTGGGAGCACCGCCGGCTCGTGGCCTGGTCGCAGGAGCGCACCGGCCTGACCGAGCGCGGCTGGGAGAAGATCGGCGGGGGCTGGTTCCCGTGGGTGTACTACGCTCGGCGCCTGGAGGCGCCGGCCCTGGAAGGGGACGTTAGCGACGCCGAGCTCCTCGAGGCCGCGCCGCGCTGAGCCCCCACATGGCGCTCCCCGACCACGCCCACGCTGCCGCCGGGCCCGCCTAGCTGGCCTCCTCCGCCGGCGCCAGCCACGGCACGAGCGCCAGGATCACGGCCGTGCGGTAGAGCTCCGGACGGTCGAGCAGGCCCGAGGTCAGCACCCCCACCGCCCCCGGGCCGTCCTTGGCGCGCACCAGCCCGTAGGTGGCGTCGAGGGCGTCGCCGAGCTCCTGGCCTGCGCGCACGCCCGCGGCCAGCGCCTCGGGCACGCCGAAGGTGGCGCTGCGCGCGGCGCCGCGCCTGCCGTGGCGGTCCAGCGCCACCACCCACGCGAAGGTCCACAGCGGCCAGCCGGGCTCCTCGCTCACCCCGGCCTCGATGCCCAGCCCCAGCGCCGCGGCCGGCGCGAGCTCGAGGGCGCCGCGGGCGCGCTCGAGGGCGCCGCGGCGCGTCTCCTCCTCGCCCCACGGCTGGTCGGGCACGCCCGAGGCCGCCGCCGTGGTGGTCACCGCCACCGGGTGCCCGTAGAGCTCGGCCAGCGCCGCCTCCACCGCCCGGCGCTTGGCGGGGCTGGTCGAGCCCAGCGCCACGGCGGGCGGCGGCGCCGACGGGTCGAGGCGCGTCATGCCCACCCCATCGCGCTGCGCAGCGCCTCGCCGCTGCCCTCCAGCAGGTAGCCGCCCGCCAGGCCCGCCGGCAGGAGCACCGTGTCGCCGGCGGCGAGCGCCAGCGGCTCCCAGGCGGCCTCGGGCTCGGCGGGCGCCAAGCGGGCGCGCCCGCGCGTGAGCGTGACGAGCTGCAGGCTCGCCGGGTCGGGGCGCCCGGCCACCGCCACGCCGGCCAGCTCGGCGCGGTCGAGCACGAACTCCGGCCGCGCCACCAGCCGCTGCCAGCCGCCGCCCAGCACGCGTGGCTCGGGGGGCGCCCAGGCCGCCCCGCGCAGGTCGGCGACCGCCAGCCCGCGCTCCAGGTGCAGCGTGCGCGGGCGCCCGTCGGCGCCGCGGCGGCCGTGGTCGTACAGCCGGTAGGTGAGGTCGCTGGCCTGCTGGATCTCGTAGAGGCGCACGCCCGCCCCCACCGCGTGGACGGTGCCGGCGGGGTTCACCACCACGGTGCCGGGCGCCACCGGCACGCGGTTCATCAGCGCCGGCAGCGTGCCGTCGGCGGCGGCGCACGCCACCTCCTCACGGCTCACGTCGCGGGCGAAGCCCCACAGAACGCTGGCGCCCGGCTCGGCGGCGAGCACGTACCACGCCTCGGCCTTGCCCAGGTGGCCGCTGGCGGCCTCCTCGCTCAGGGCGTAGGCGTCGTCGGGGTGGACCTGCACCGAGAGGTCGGCGGCGGCGTCGAGCAGCTTGGCCAGCAGCGGCAGGCGCGCGCCGTAGCGCGCCACCGCCGCGCCGCCCACCAGGGCGGCGCCGAGCGCGCGCGCCAGCTCCGCCAGCGTGCGCCCGGCGTGGGCGCCGTTCAGCACCACGTTGTCGTCGCCGGCCAGCCAGCTCTCCCCCACGGGCTCGCCCTCGGGGCCCAGGCGCGGCGGGTCGCCGCGGTGGAGCGCCGGCAGGCGGTCGCCGCCCCACACGCGCCGGTGCAGGCGCGGCTCCGGCCGCAGCGGGTAGAGGTCGACGGCGGGGCTCACGGCGCCTCCGGCAGCTTCTTGCCCGGGTTCATGATGCCCGCCGGGTCGAGCAGCTGCTTGATGGCGCGCATCAGGCCGAGGCTGGCGCCGTGCTCGCGCTCCATGTAGCCGAGCTTGCGCAGGCCCACGCCGTGCTCGCCGGTGGCGGTGCCGCCCACCGCCAGCGCGCGCTCGGTGAGGCGGTCCACGACGCCCTTGGCGGCCGCCCGCGCGGCCGGGTCCTCGGGCAGGTACAGGTTCAGGTGGAAGTTGCCGTCGCCCACGTGGCCCACCAGGTTCGCCTCGAAGCCCGCGGCGGCGCACTCGGCCAGGGCGGTGGTCACGGCGGTGGGCAGCTCCGAGATCGGCACCGCCACGTCGGTCACCAGGCTCTCGAGGCCGGGGTTGGCGGCGTTGGCGGCGAAGAACATCGTGTGGCGCGTCCGCCACAGGCGCTCGCGCTCGGCGGCGTCGGTGGCGGCCTCGAAGGCGCCGGCGCCCAGCGACAGCGCCAGCTCGCGCGCCAGCTCCAGCTCGGCGGCGACGCCCGGGGCGTTGCCGTGGAACTCCAGGAACACCGTCATCTCCTCGGGGAAGCTGGTGCCCGAGTAGGCGTTTGCGGCGCGGATGCTGTAGGGGTCGACGAGCTCGCAGCGCGCCACCGGCACGCCGGCCTGGATCAGGCGCGTGACGAAGGTGGTGGCCGTCAGGGCGTCGGCGAACGGCACGCGCGCGGCGGCCACCGCCTCGGGCAGCCCCACGAGCTTGACGGTCACCTCGGTGATCACCCCCAGCGTGCCCTCGGCGCCGGTGAACAGCGCGCACAGGTCGTAGCCGCTGGCCGACTTGCGCGCGCGGCTGCCGAGGCGCAGCACCTCGCCCTGGGGCGTGACGACCTCGAGCGCCAGCACGTGGTCGCCGGTGGTGCCGTAGCGCAAGGCGGCGGTGCCCGAGGCGTTGGTGCTCACCATGCCGCCCAGGGTGGCGTGCGCGCCCGGGTCGACCGGGAAGAACAGCCCGTGGTGCCGCAGGCGTTCGTTGAGCCGCGGGTAGGTGACGCCCGGCTGCACCACCGCGAGCAGGTCCTGCGGCCGCACCTCGAGCACGCGGTCCATGCGCGTGAGGTCGAGCGACACCCCGCCCCGCACCGGCACGGTGTGGCCCTCGAGGCTGGAGTTGGCGCCTACGGGCGTGACGGGCACCCCGTGGGCGCTGGCGTACGCGAGCAGCCGCGCCACCTCCGCGGTGGCGCGCGGGAACACCACCACGTCGGGCAGCACGGCGCCGGCGTACGCCTCGCCGCGGGAGTGCTGGGCGCGCACCGCGTCGCTTACGTCCACCTGCTCCGCGCCGAGGAGCGCGGTGAGGTCGCTGGCGAGGCTCATCCCCTAACTCTCACGCAAGCGGCCGGCGCGGGTCAAGGGCGCCCGGACCGTGGCGCCGCGCGGCTCAGTTGAGGCGCGGGTCGAGGGCGTCGCGCGCGGCGTCGCCGAGCAGGTTGAAGCCGATCACCGACAGGAAGATCGCCAGGCCGGGGGCGATCGACAGCCACGGCGCCTCGCGGAAGCGGTTGAAGCCGTCGGAGATCATCACGCCCCACTCGGCGGCCGGCGGCTGCGCCCCCAGCCCCAGGAAGCCGAGCGCCGCCACGTCGAGGATGGCGGTGCCCGTCGACATGGTGATCTGCACCAGCAGCGGCGAGAGGCTGTTGGGCAGGATGTGGCCGAAGACGATGCGCGGCGCGCCCGAGCCGAGCGCCTGGGCGGCCTGCACGTACTCGCTGCCCTTGAGCGCCAGCGTGGCCGAGCGCACGATGCGCGTGTAGATGGGGATCTGCGTGATGCTGATGGCGATCAGGGCGTTGGTGAGGCTCGGCCCTAGCACCGCCACGATCGAGATGGCCAGCAGGATGCCGGGGAACGCCAGCAGGATGTCGACGAGCCACACCACGAACATGTCGACGCGGCCGCCGAAGTAGCCGCCGATGAGGCCCAGGACGGTGCCGGCGCTCATGGCCATCAGCACCGCTAGCAGCCCCACGCGCAGGCTGATGCGCCCGCCGTAGAGCACGCGCCGCAGCAGGTCGCGGCCCTGGGCGTCGGTGCCGAGCGGGTAGTCGCCGCGCGACAGCCCGCGGGCGTCGAGGTCGGTCGGGCTCATCACGAGCGTGGGCGGGATATTGCGGCTGCGCAGGTCGGAGCGCAGCGGGTCGCCGGGGCGCAGCAGCGGCGCGAAGATGGCCGAGAGGATGAAGAGCACGATGATGGCCGCGCCGAGGATACCGGTGGGGTGGCGCAGCAGGCGCCGGAGCACGTCGCGCCCCAGCGAGCTGCCGCGTACGGGTGCGGTGGTTGCGGTCGCGTCGGTCACGAGTACTGGATCCTTGGGTCGATGAGGCTGTAGGAGAGGTCCACGAGTAGGTTGACGATCACGAACACGAACGCCACGAACAGGACCCCGCCCTGGATGATCGGGTAGTCGCGGCCGGCGATGGCCTGGTAGATCCAGCGGCCGATGCCGGGCCACGAGAACACCGTCTCGGTGAGGATCGCGCCCGACAGCAGCGAGCCGAAGCTGAGGCCGATGATGGTGACCACCGGCAGCAGGGCGTTGCGCAGGGCGTGCTTGAGGGTGACGGTGCGCGGCGCCAGCCCCTTGGCGCGCGAGGTGCGGATGTAGTCCTGCGACAGCACCTCGAGCATCGCCGAGCGCGTCATGCGCACCACGATCGCCAGCGGGATGGTGCCCACCGCCACGGCGGGCATGACCAGGTGGCGCAGGGCGTCGACCACGAACCCCCAGCGGCCGTGCAGCAGGCCGTCGAGCACGTAGAAGCCGGTGCCGCCGGGCACCGCGGAGGTGACGCTGATGCGCCCCGACGAGGGCAGCCAGCCCAGGTTGACGGCGAAGACGTAGATGAAGATGATGCCCAGCCAGAAGACCGGGAACGACACCCCGGCGAGCGCCACGATGGTCACGGCCGTGTCGGTGATGGTGCCGCGCCGGAGCGCCGCGATCACCCCCAGCGGCACCCCGAACACCACCGCGAACAGCATCGCCATCAGCGCCAGCTCGACGGTGGCGGGGAAGCGCTGGAACAGCCCGTCGCGCACCGGGATGAACGAGTAGATCGAGCGGCCGAAGTCGAGGACCAGGACGCTCGACATGAAGTCGAAATACTGGGAGTCGAAGAGACCGGGCAGGCCCTCCTCGGCGAGCCCCTCGAGGTTCAGGAAGAGGGGGCGGTCGAGGCCGAGCTCGGCGCGCAGGCGCGCGCGGTTGGCCTCCGAGGAGCGCTCCCCGAGCATGATGGTGGCCGGGTCGCCGGGCACCACGCGGGGGATGAGGAACACGAGGAGGCTGACCCCGAACAGCACCGGGATCAGGCCGAGGAGACGACGGGTGGCGTAGGCGAACACTCAGGTACCCCGAAGGTGCGAACGCAGCGCGGTGGGAGGGTAGCACCTCCCACCGCGGGTTGCGAGACTAGGCACAGCTTACTGCGGCTGGCTCACTCCTGCTTGGTGATGGTGTTGAACGGGACCGTGCTGCCGAGGGCGTTCGGGTAGAAGCCGTCGACGTTGTTGCGCACGCCGTTCAGGGTGCGGGGGTTGACGAACGGCAGCGCGGGCAGGTCGTCGTGCAGCACCTGGGCGATCTGCTGGTAGAGCAGCTCGCGCTCGGCGAGGCTGCCGGCCTGCTGCGCGTCGGAGATCAGGGTGAAGAGCTCGGGGTTGTCGTAGCCGAAGCCCTGGGCGTTCGCCTCGTTGAAGAACGAGGAGATGAAGTTGTCGGGGTCGGCGAAGTCGGCGCTCCAGCCCAGCATGTAGATGGGGAACTTGCCCTGGAGGTAGTCCTCGAGGTAGATGCCCCAGTCCTCGGTCATGAGCTCGGCGCGGATGCCCACGTCGGCCAGGTAGCTGGCCACGGCCTCGGCCACGTCGCGCGGCGCCGGGTAGTAGGGGCGCGACACGGGCATGTACCAGAACTGCGTGTCGAAGCCGTTGGGGTAGCCGGCCTCCGCGAGGAGCTCACGGGCGCGCTCGGGGTCGTACGGGTAGGGGTCCTGGTCGAGGCGACCGAAGAGGCCCGGCGGCACGAACTCGTTGGCCACGCTGGCGAGCTCGCCGTAGAACGCGTCGACGACGGCTTCCTTGTCGATGGCGTAGGCGAACGCCTGGCGCACGCGCAGGTCGTCGAACGGCGAGTTGGCCTGGTGCATGCCGAGGTAGCCGATCACCAGGTCGGACTCGGCGCTCACCGGACGGAAGTCGCTGCTGTTGGCCACGATGTCGTAGCTCTCGGGCGACAGGTTGAGCGCCATGTCGATGCTGCCGGCCTCGAGCTCGGCGAGGCGCGTGGTCGGCGACTCGATGCCGCGGAACACGATGCGCTCCACGCCGGCGACCTGGCCCCAGTAGTCGTCGTTGCGGGTCAGCACGACGCGGTCACCGTCGATCCACTCGGTGAAGACGAACGGACCGGTGCCCACGACGCCCACCGAGGGGGTGCCGTACTCGATGCCGCCGGCGGCGACGGCCGCGGGGCTGTGCAGCCCGAAGTAGGCGCTGGCCAGCTGCTGCGGGAAGAAGCCGATCGAGCCGGTGAGGTTGAAGCGCACGGTGTACTCGTCGACGACCTCGACGGACTCGATCTGGTAGCCCGGGTCGCCGTGGTAGCCGCCGAAGACGTAGGTGAAGGAGGTGAAGTCCTTGCCCTCGTCGACGAAGTTGTACTCGTGGTCGCGGAGGTTCCAGCGGTCGAAGTTGAACTTCACGGCCTCGGCGTTGAACGGGGTGCCGTCGGTGAACGACACGCCCTCGCGCAGGTGGAAGGTCCACACGCTGGAGTCGTCGTTGGGCTCCCAGCTGGTGGCCAGCAGCGGCTCGACCTGGGCGCTGCCCTGGGCGAAGCCCACGAGGCGCTCCACGACCTGGATGGCGGGGGTGAGGGAGTTGCCGTCCTGGCCCGTGTCGAGGGTGACGGGCAGGCCGGACTGGCCGACGATCAAGGTTTGTGCCGCAGCCGTGCCAACGAGGGCGAGGGCTGCCAGCAGGGCGATCAAGCGCTTCATTCGTGACCTCCGGTTACATGTGTCGCGAAGTCTATGCGGAACGGCGCACGCCCGGTCGGAGTGCGCTAGAACCACTGGTCTAGACTCGCGTGAAGTATATAACACCGTGCCTGGCGCGACCGCTAGCTCCGCCCACGGGGCGCGCCGCGCCGCACGCCCTCAGGTGGCGGCCGCCCGCTCGCTCGCCTCGCGCAGGCGCCCCTCCTCGAGGCGCAAGAGCCGCACCCCCGCCTGGCTCACGAGCGGCTCGTCGTGGGTGACCATCACCACCGCGGCGCCCTCCTGGGCGGCCAGCTCGAGGAGCAGGAGCAGCACCTCGGCGGCGCGGTGACGGTCGAGCGAGCCGGTGGGCTCGTCGGCCAGCACCAAAGGCGGGCGCAGCGCCAGGGCGCGGGCGACGGCGGCGCGCTGTCGCTCGCCGCCCGACACGCGCGACGGCCGGAAGCCGAGGCGGTGCTCGAGCCCGACGCGGGTGAGGAGCTCTCCCGCCCTCTCCTCATCCGGGCGTCCGATTATCCGGCTCGGGAGGGCCACGTTCTCCAGGAGCGTCAGGTCCGACAGGAGGTAGTGATGCTGGAACACCAGCCCCACGTAGCGCGCGCGGCGCTCGGCCAGGTCGCTGGGGGCGTGCTCGTGCACCGGGAAGCCGCCCCACCAGATCTGCCCGGCGTCGGGGCGGTCGAGGCCCCCGAGCAGGTGCAGCAGCGTGCTCTTGCCCGAGCCGCTGGGCCCGAGCACGGCCACCACCTCGCCCGCGGCCACGGAGAGCGACGCGCCCGACAGCACCTCGACGTCGCCGCCCGCGTCGGGGCCGGGCGCTCGGAAGCGGCGCATCACGCCTTCGCACGTCAGGACCATCGCCACGGGTTACTATACGTGGCAGCACTCACTCGTCCAGCTTCGACTCTTCGCGCGGCCCTTTCGTGAAGGAGCTTCAGTGATAAGCCAAGCCAACCAGAGCGAACTGATCGAACTCCTGAAGCAGGTGCCCCTGTTCCAGAACGCCCCCGAGCGTGCGCTCGAGATCTCCGCCTCGGCGGTGCGCAAGCGCGTCTACGAGCCCGGGACCACCATCTTCCAGGAAGGCGACAAGGGCGAGGCGCTCTACATCCTGGCGCAGGGCCTCGTGAAGCTCTCCAAGGTCGACCTCGGCGGCCACGAGAAGACCCTCGCGATCCTGCAGCCGCCCGAGTTCTTCGGCGAGATGGCGCTGGTCGGCGAGAGCACCCGCAGCGCCACGGTGGTCACCCTCAACGAGGTGCACGCCTACCTGCTGTTCCACGACGACTTCCGCAAGCTCATCTCCGACTACCCGTCCATCAGCCTCAACCTCACGGCCACGCTGGCCTCGCGCCTGCGCGGCATGGACGACGAGTCGCAGATCCTCTCCTACAAGGACGCCCAGGGGCGCGTGGCCTACGTGCTGCTGCGGCTCTACAACGGCGGCGTCATCGAGCGCGACGCCGAGCGCGCCCTGGTGCGCCTCACCCACCAGGAGCTGGCCAACCTGGCCGGCACCTCGCGCGAGACCGTCACGCGCGCGCTGAAGGCGCTCGAGGGCGAGGGCGTCATCGAGACGCGCCCCAAGGAGGTCTTCATCACCGACCCCGAGGGGCTCGAGGAGATCCTGCACGGCATCCGCTGAGCCGCCGGCCGGCCGGAAGCAGCGGGCCCGGGACGCGACCGTCCCGGGCCCGCGTCGTCACGGGACCGCTCTCCCCTAGCCGGCGACCGCGCGCCGCGCCAGGCTCCTCGCCAGGCGCCCCTCGAGCCGCGCCCGCACCTCGGGCCAGTCGAGGTCGGTGATGCCGTAGACCACCGTGTCGCGCACGTAGCCGTCCTTGGCCACCTGGTGGCGCCGCAGCACCCCCTCCTGGCGCGCGCCGAGCGCCTCGATGGCGCGCTGCGAGCGCAGGTTGCGCGTGTCGGTGTGGATCTGCACGCGGTGCATCGCGAGGCGCTCGAAGGCGAAGGCCAGCAGCAGCAGCTTCGACTCCACGTTTACGCCGGTGCCGAAGCACGCAGGGTCGAGCCAGCTGAAGCCCAGCTCGCAGCGACGGTGGCCGAGCTCCACCTCGCTGAGGCGGCTGGTGCCCACCACGCGCCCGCCGTCGCGCAGCACCACCGCCACCGGGTGGGCCGTGCCCGCGGCGCGCTGGGCGAACACCCGGCCGAAGTAGGCGTCGGCCGCGGCCGCGCTGGCGGGGGTCGAGGTGAGGCGGTACTCCTCGGGGTGCGCGAGCGCGATCGCGACCAGCGGCGGCAGGTGGCGCTCGGCCAGGGGCTCGAGGCGCACCAGCTTGCCTTCCAGCACCGCCTCCGACGGCAGGGTGGCGGGGGCGAGCGCCAGGCTCACGGCTCGTGGCGCTGCAGGGCGGGCGCGGATACGGGGCCCGGCAGGGCGTCGAAGTCGAGGTCGAACGGCACGATCTCGGCGTGGTCGACGAGGCGCTGCACGCCCACGAGGCTGCCGATCACGACCCCGTGGGTGACGACGATCAGCGTGTCGAAGTGGCGGTAGCGCCGCAGCGTGTCGATCACGCGCTGGCGCACCTCCTCGAGCGTCTCCCACGGCGCCCCCTCCTCCACCGGCGCCTGGCCGCCGAAGGTGCGGCTGGCGCGCTCGATGACTTTGGGGTCGAGGTCGGCGAGCGGGTCCTTCTGGGGCAGCCACTCGTGGAGGTCGTGCTCGACGTAGAGCGGCTTGTTGATGGCGCGGCTCAGCAGCGCCGCCGACTCCAGAGCGCGGGTGAAGGTGCTGCACAGGATGGCGTCGGCCTCCTGCAGGCGGTAGTCGCGAGCGATGGTGTCGATCTGCAGCCGGCCGAGCGGGGTGAGCGGCGCGAAGTCCTTCGCCCAGCCGCGCGCGCCCCGCGCCTCGACCAGCTCCCAGTCCGTCTCGCCGTGCCGCACGAAGTAGAGCCTCACGAGGCTCGCCTCCGGGAACCGGCCAATAGGTGGGGGGTACGCCGTGTCCCAAGCATCCGGTGGTATCCTCCGCATGCGTTCCTGGGACCGCGCCACGCGCCCGGGAGGGGCGGCGCCGAGCCGACGGAACGCGTCCCGAACAGGCTAGCAACCGCGCCCCAGGCGGGCTGTTCGAATGTTTACTTCGTCCTGCGCGGACACGGGCGGGAGCCCGCGCGGGTAGAATGAGGACGACCCGATGGACTTCCCTACCCTCTACCGCAACGTGATGCTCGGCACCGCTGACGCCCCCTTCGTCCGAGCCTTCCTCACGCGTCACGGCTGGCGTCTGGGCGTGGGCCGCTTCGTGGCCGGCGAGGACCTGCCGGCGGCGCTGCCCGCCCTGCGCGAGATCGAGGCCTCGGGCCGCAGCCTGATCCTCGACGTGCTGGGCGAGTTCGTCGAGAGCGAGGAGGCCGCGCGCGCCACCGCAGCGCGCATCGAGGAGGCCGTGGAGCAGGCGGCCGCGGCGGGGGTGCGCCCCTGCTTCAGCGTCAAGCCCACCCAGCTGGGGCTGGGTGTCGGCAGCGAGCTGGCGTACGAGCTCGGCAGCCACGTGGCGTGCGCGGTGCAGCGGCATCGCGGCGCCCTCTGCCTCGACATGGAGAACGTGCCGTACCTCGACCGCACCCTGGAGCTCTACGAGCGCCTGCGGCGCGACGGCCACCACCACGTGTCGACCGTGCTGCAGTCGTACCTCCACCGCACCCCCGACGACCTCGAGCGCGTGATCGCGCTGGCGGCCGAGGAGGGCCAGGGGCCCACCGAGCTGCGGCTCGTGAAGGGGGCGTACCGCGAGGCGCCCGAGGTGGCGTTCCAGGAGCGCGCCCAGATCGAGGACGCCTACCGCGAGCTCGCCTACCGGGCGCTGGAGGCGGGGCTGAAGCTCAACGTCGCCACCCACGACGAGGCGCTGCTGCGCGAGCTGCTGGCCTACGTGCGCGGCGCCAAGCTAGGCGCCGAGCGGTACGAGGTGCAGATGCTGTTCGGGGTGCGCAACGGCCTGCAGGAGCGGCTCGCGGCCGCGGGGCACCCGGTGCGCGTCTACGTGCCGTTCGGCGACGACTGGTACGGCTACTACAGCCGCCGCCTGGCCGAGCGCCCCGGCAACCTGGCCTTCGTCGTGCGCGGCATGTTCGGGTGACGCGCCAGCGACCCACCGGCGCCCGGCCGTACGGCCACAGGCGCTCGAAAGGATGGTGACGATGCTCTTCGAGCCGTACCGTAACGAACCGTTCGCCGACTACTCGGACCCCGAGACGTTGGCCCGCTTCAAGCAGACCCTCGCCGACGTGGAGGGCCAGCTCGGCCGCCAGTACCCGCTGGTGATCGGCGGCCGGAAGGTCGAGACCGGCGAGTGGCTGGAGTCGTACGACCCCTCGCGCAAGAGCCGCCTGGTGGGCCGCGCCGCCAAGGGCAAGGCCGCCCACATCGAGCAGGCGTTCGAGGCCGCCGAGAAGGCGTACGAGGGCTGGTCGCGGCTGAGCATGGAGGCGCGCGCCCGCACGCTGATGCGCCTGGCGGCCATCATGCGCCGCCGCCGCGAGGAGCTCGCCGCCTGGCTGGTGTACGAGGCCTCCAAGAACTACCTCGAGGCCATCGCCGACGTGGCCGAGGCCATCGACTTCTGCGAGTACTACGCGCGCCAGGCGCTGCCGCTGGCCGAGCCGCTGAAGACCCACGACTTCCCCGGCGAGGAGAACACCACCACCTACCAGCCGATGGGCGTGGGCGTGGTCATCCCGCCCTGGAACTTCCTGCTCGCCATCCTGGTCGGCACCACCGTGGGCCCGGTGGTGGTGGGCAACACCGTGATCCTCAAGCCCTCCCCCAACACCCCGGTCATCGCCGGCAAGTTCATGGAGCTGGTCGAGGAGGCAGGCTTCCCGCCGGGCGTGATCAACCTGCTCACCGGCGACGACGCCGACCTGGGCGACGCGCTGGTCGACCACCCGCGCACGCGCTTCATCAACTTCACCGGCTCGGTGGCCACCGGCCTGCGCATCCACGAGCGCGCCGCCAAGGTGCAGCCGGGCCAGTTCTGGCTCAAGCGCGTCTTCCTCGAGATGGGCGGCAAGGACGCCCTCATCGTCGACGAGACCGCCGACCTGGACCTGGCCGTGAGCGCCGCCGTGGCCAGCGCCTTCGGCTTCCAGGGACAGAAGTGCTCGGCCATGAGCCGCGCGATCGTGGTCGAGGACGTCTACGACGAGTTCGTCGAGCGCTTCAAGGCCGAGACCGAGAAGCTGACGGTGGGCCCCGCCGACGAGAACCACGACGTGGCGGCGGTCATCAACGAGCGCCAGTACGACAAGATCCTCGCCTACATCGAGGCCGGCAAGGCCGAGAGCCGTCTCGTCACCGGCGGCGGCGCGGCCGAGGGCGACGGCTGGTACGTCCAGCCCACCATCTTCGCCGACGTGCCCGTCAGCTCCACCATCGCCTGCGAGGAGATCTTCGGGCCGGTGGTGGCGGTGATGAAGGCGCGCGACTTCGACCACGCCCTCGAGATCGCCAACGGCACCATGTACGCCCTCACCGGCGGCGTGATCAGCAACGACCGCGCGCGCCTCGAGAAGGCCCGCCGCGAGTTCCAGGCCGGCAACCTCTACCTCAACCGCAAGATCACCGGCGCCCTGGTGGGGGTGCAGCCGTTCGGCGGCTTCAAGCTGTCGGGCTCCAACACCAAGGCCGGCGGCCCCGAGTACCTCAAGTGCTTCCTGGAGATGAAGACCGTCACCGAGCGCTTCTGAGCTCCCGAGGCCCAGCCGCGCCGGACGCCGCCCCCTGCCTAGCAGCAGGCGGGCGGCGTTCGCGTCGCGCTTTACAGCCCGGCGCGGCGCGTGGCACCATCGCCCCATGGCCGAGCGCACCCCCGACGCCCAGCGACTGCGCGACCTGGCGCGTCTCCGGCGCGTGCGCGACCGCATCGACCGCGAGCACGCCCGCCCCCTCGACGTCGAGGCGCTCGCGCGCGGGGTGGGCATGTCGGCCGGGCACCTGAACCGGCGGTTCAAGCTCGCGTACGGCGAGTCGCCGTACAGCTACCTGATGACGCGGCGCATCGAGCGCGCCATGGCGCTGCTGCGACGGGGCGACATGAACGTGACCGAGGTGTGCTTCGAGGTGGGCTGCTCGTCGCTCGGCACCTTCAGCACGCGCTTCACCGAGCTGGTGGGCGTGCCGCCCAGCGTGTACCGCGAGCGCGCGGCCGCCGCCACCGCCGGCATGCCGCCCTGCGTGGCCCAGCGCGTCACGCGGCCGGTCAGGAATCGAGAAGCGCCCGTGGCCGTCGCGCCCTAGGATGGACCGCATGGAACTGACCATCGCAGGGACCTACCTGCCGCACCAGGACCCCGCCGACTCCCGCGCCTTCTACGAAGGCGTCCTCGGCTTCGAGGTGCGCAACGACGTCGAGTACGCCGGCATGCACTGGATCACCGTGGGCCCCAAGGGCCAGCCCGGCATCGCGATCGTGCTCTACCCGCCCGAGGCGGACCCCGGCGTCACGGAGGAGGAGCGCCGCGTGATCGCCGAGATGATGGCCAAGGGCACCTACGCCTCCCTGAACCTGGCCACCCCCGACCTCGACGGGCTGTTCGAGCGCCTGGCCGGGAAGGGCGTGGAGGTGGTGCAGGAGCCCACCGACCAGCCCTACGGCGTCCGCGACTGCGCCGTGCGCGACCCCGCCGGCAACCTGCTGCGCATCCAGGAGCGTCCCTGAAGCACCCCGCCGACGGCCACGACCTGATCCGCGTGGTGGGCGCGCGCGAGAACAACCTGCGCGACGTCAGCGTGGAGATCCCCAAGCGCCGCCTCACGGTGTTCACCGGCGTGTCGGGCTCGGGCAAGAGCTCGCTGGTGTTCGACACCATCGCCGCCGAGTCGCAGCGCCTGATCAACGAGACCTACAGCGCCTTCGTGCAAGGTTTCATGCCTGCGCTGGCCCGCCCCGACGTGGACGTGCTCGAGGGCCTCACCACCGCCATCATCGTCGACCAGGAGCGCATGGGCGCCAACGTGCGCTCCACGGTCGGCACCGCCACCGACGCCAACGCGCTGCTGCGCATCCTGTTCAGCCGCCTGGGCCAGCCGCACGTGGGCTCGGCGCAGGCGTTCTCGTTCAACGTGGGGTCGGCCAGCGGCGGCGGCACCATGACCGTCGAGGGCAAGGGCGGCAAGACCACCGAGAGCCGCACCTTCACCATCACCGGCGGCATGTGCCCCCGCTGCGAGGGCACCGGCAGCGTCACCGACTTCGACCGCAGCGCGCTCTACGACGCCGAGCGCTCGCTCGACGAGGGCGCCATCCTCGTGCCGGGCTACACCGTCGACGGCTGGTACACGCGCATCTACCGCGCCAGCGGCTACTTCGACCCCGACAAGCCGCTGCGCGACTTCACCGAGCAGGAGCTCGACGACCTCCTCTACCGCGAGCCCACCAAGCTCAAGGTCGAGGGCATCAACGTCACCTACGAGGGCCTCATCCCCCGCATCCAGAAGTCGATGCTGAGCAAGGACCTCGAGGCGATGCAGCCGCACATCCGGGCGTTCGTGGAGCGGGCGGTGACCTTCACCACCTGCCCCGCCTGCGAGGGCACGCGCCTCAACGAGACGGCGCGCTCCTCGAAGATCCGGGGCATCAGCATCGCCGACGCCTGCGCCATGCAGATCAGCGACCTGGCGGCGTGGGTGCGCGACCTCGACGAGCCCTCGGTGGCGCCCCTGCTGGCCAAGCTGAGGCAGGTGCTCGACTCGTTCGTGGAGATCGGCCTCGGCTACCTGTCGCTGGCGCGCCCGGCCGGCACCCTATCGGGCGGCGAGGCGCAGCGCACCAAGATGATCCGCCACCTGGGCTCGGCGCTCACCGACGTGACCTACGTGTTCGACGAGCCCACCGCCGGCCTCCACCCCCACGACGTGCAGCGCATGAACGAGCTGCTGCTGCGCCTGCGCGACCACGGCAACACCGTGCTGGTGGTGGAGCACAAGCCCGAGGTCATCGAGGTCGCCGACCACGTGGTCGACCTAGGTCCAGGCGCCGGCACCAGCGGCGGCCAGGTGGTGTACCAGGGCAGCGTGGCGGGGCTGCGCGAGAGCGGCACCCTGACCGGGCGGCACCTGGCCTACCGGGCGCGGCTGAAGGAGCGCGTGCGCACGCCGAGCGGCCGCCTCGAGGTGCGCGGCGCCACTGCCAACAACCTCAAGGACGTCGACGTCGACCTGCCCCTGGGCGTGCTGGTGGCCGTGACGGGCGTGGCCGGCTCGGGCAAGAGCTCGCTGATCCACGGCTCGGTGGCGGGCCGCGAGGGCGTGGTGGTCATCGACCAGGGCGCCATCAAGGGCTCGCGGCGCAGCAACCCCGCCACCTACACCGGGCTGCTCGACCCGATCCGCAAGGCGTTCGCCAAGGCCAACGGCGTCAAGCCCTCGCTGTTCAGCCCCAACTCGGAGGGCGCCTGCCCCAACTGCAACGGCGCCGGGGTGGTCTACACCGACCTGGCGATGATGGCCGGGGTGGCCACCGAGTGCGAGGTGTGCGAGGGCAAGCGCTTCCAGGCGCAGGTGCTGGGGTACCAGCTGGGCGGCCGCAACATCAGCGAGGTGCTCGAGATGCCGGTCGAGGAGGCCTTGGCCTTCTTCGGCGACGGCGAGGCCAAGGTGCCCGCCGCCCATAGGGTCCTCGCGCGCCTCGCCGACGTGGGGCTCGGCTACGTGAGCCTGGGCCAGCCCCTCACCACCCTGTCGGGCGGCGAGCGCCAGCGCCTCAAGCTCGCCACCCACCTGGGCGAGAAGGGCGGCGTCTACGTGCTCGACGAGCCCACCACCGGCCTGCACCTGGCCGACGTGGAGCAGCTGCTGGGCCTGCTCGACCGCCTGGTCGACGCGGGCCGCTCGGTGATCGTCATCGAGCACCACCAGGCGGTGATGGCCCACGCCGACTGGATCGTCGACCTCGGCCCCGGCGCAGGCCACGAGGGCGGGCGCGTGGTGTTCCAGGGCACGCCGCGCGAGCTGGTGGAGCGGCGCAGCACCCTCACCGGCGAGCACCTGGCGGCGTACGTAGGGGCGGCGGTCCTGGGGTGAGCGTCCGGCCGGCGGCCGCCCGGCAGCGGTCGCCGGCCGGCGCGGCGCCGTGTCGCGCCCCGGCGCTCAGCCGGCAGCGGTGGCCACGCGGAACATCATCACCAGGTGGCAGCCCCAGCCCGCCAGCACGAACAGGTGCCACAGCTCGTGGAAGCCGAACACGCCCGGCCACGGGTTGGGGCGCTTGAGGCCGTAGATCACGGCGCCCACGGTGTAGAAGGCGCCACCGAGCCCGAGCCAGGTCATGTTCGTGAGGCCCAGCGAGCGCGCCACCGGCACGATCGCCAGCACCACCAGCCAGCCCATGGCCAGGTAGAGGGCGGTGGAGAGCCAGCGCGGCGCGCCGATCCACAGCAGCTTGAACACCAGGCCCGCCAGGGCGATGCCCCACACCACCCCGAACAGCGTCCAGCCCCAGCCAGCGAAGCTCGGCTGCATGGCGATCAGCGCGATGGGCGTGTAGGAGCCGGCGATGAGCACGAAGATGGCGGCGTGGTCGAGGCGCCGCAGCCAGCGCTCGAGGCGCGGCCCGGCGCGCACCGCGTGCAGCAGCGTGCTGGCGCTGAACAGCAGCACCGACGACACGCCGTAGATGGCTAGGCTCACCACGGTGCGCGGGCTGCCGTCGCTCACGAGCAGCAGCGCCACCGTGGCCGCGACGGCGAACAGCGCCCCCACCAGGTGGGTGATGGCGTTGACCGGCTCCTTGAAGGGGCCGGTGGCCGACACGTTGGCGGCGTCGTTGGCCTCGTGGTGCTCGGGTACGGGCCGCTTCACGCGCGTCCCTCGCCCTCGGCCGCGGCCGCGGCGGCGCTAGCGGCGCGCGGCGCCGGCCGCAGGTAGCGCACGCCGGTCCACAGCAGGATGACGCCGAAGATGACCTGCAGCGGCCGCTCGGGCACCGCCAGCGCCGCCTGGCCGCCCAGGAACGCCCCCACCGCCACCCCGGCCACCAGGACCAGCACCAGGCGGCCGTCGAGGCGCTTGGCGCGCCAGTGGACGATGGTGCCGGCCACGCCGGCGGGGATCATCACCGCCAGGCTGGTGCCCTGCGCCAGGTGCTGGTCGAGACCGAAGGCGAGCACCAGCAAGGGCACGACGAACGCTCCGCCTCCGATGCCCAGCAGGCCCGTGAGGGTGCCCGACAGGAGCCCCAGCAGGAGCGCCGCCGGCAAGCGCCAGGCGCCACCGATGCCGCCTCCGGGCACGTCGACGCCCAGCAGCAGCACCAGCGCGGCGGCCACCAGCAGGCCGCCGAAGATGCGCTTGAGCACCGCCGCGGGCACGCGCTCGGAGTAGGCGGCGGCCACGATCGCGGTGAGGGTGGCGGCCGCGCCCACCACCAGCGCGAGCCACAGGTCCACCGCCCCGCCCCGCGCGTAGGCCAGGGCGCCGACGATGCCGGTGAACACCACCGCCACCAGGCTGGTGGCGTGGGCGCGGTGCTGCGCCAGGCGCGCCCAGCCCGTGAGGAGCGGGATCATCACCACGGCGCCGCCGAGGCCAACCATGCTGCCGAAGAAGCCGCCGACGAGGCCGATGATCAGGGTGCGGGCAGAGGTTGGCACGCATCAAACCTACCGCAGATGCGCCCGCTCGGGTGCGCCCTGACGGCGCCGGCGGGCGCCGCGCCGTTGGCGGGCGGAGGCGCGCAGGGCCAGCCCCAGCAGCGCCAAGGCGAGCGCCGCGCCCGCCACCCAGGGCCAGGTGAGCCAGCGGAGCACGAACGCCACGATCGCCGCGAGCGCGGCCGCCAGCGCCTCGGGGTGCTGGTAGAGGCTCTTGGCCGCGAACACCACCAGCGGTTGGCGCGCGAGCAGGGCGCGGCCGCCGCGGGCCGCCGCCAGCTCGAGCCCGGCGGGCCCGCGCTTGAGCGCCTCGCGGTAGAGGGCGTCGTCGGTGGCCAGGCGCACGGCGCCCTTGCCGCCCCACTTGAGCGCCAGCAGCGGCTGTGGCGCCATGTCGACGAAGCGCGCCAGGCGCGCCAGCTCGTCGGCGTCGTCGGCGTACGCCAGGGCGCGCGTGGCGCGCGCCGGGCCGAGCTCGAGGCTCAGGCGCCCGGCGTCGGTGAGCATGCCCGACAGCGGGCGCCAGGCGCGGTCCCGCGCGAGCTTCACGAGGCTGCGGGCGAAGCCGTCGCCGAGCGCCCCAGCGCGGCGCGCAGCCTTGAACAGCGAGGCGCCGGCGCCGATCTGCGGCGTGAAGGTCAGGGCGATGCCGGCCGCCGAGAGCGCCATCAGCACCTCGTCGGGCTCCTCGCCGCGCAGCCAGGCGAGACCCTCGCGCGTGAGGTCGCGCACGTCGCCGAACACCACCAGGTCGGAGGCCACGGCGCAGCCGATGCCGAAGGCGTCCTCGCCGCGGCCGCTCCAGGCGCCGCTCACGCAGCGCTCGAAGCGGGCGGCGAGGCCGTCCCTGGCGGCGCGCGCCTCGGCCAGCTCGGCGTCGCAGCCGCCGGCCTCGGCCAGCTCGAGGGCGTCGAGGTAGCGCTCCTCCTGCAGCGCGGTGGCGGCGGCCGTGCAGTACGGGTAGAGGGGCAGCGCCTCGAGGTAGGGGCCGTCGAGCTCGAGCCAAGCCTTGCCGGCCACGAGCGCCAGGGCGAGCAGCACGAGCAGCGAGCCGGCGAGCCGGCGGAGGAGGCGACGCATCGCACGAGTCTACATTCGGCGCCGGCGCGGCGGGCCCGGGGCGCTCCGACGCCTGAGGGGACGGGCTGGTGGGTGCGAGGCCGGGCGGAGCATCGGTGGTGCCTCCACGCCCGGGTACCGAACCGCGGCACGCGAGGCGCTCGTGTGCGGCGGTCCGTTACCGGTGGTCCTGCCCTTCGGGGAGGGCTGCGTGGCGACAAGTGGCGCCTGGTCGGCGCACTGGCAGGACGCCTCGAGGCGCCCCTGCTCGGACGCCACCGGGCGTCCCGGACCTCGGAGCTCCGTCCACGACGGGTGTCGCAGGGGCAGCGGGTAGGTAGCGCCGTAGGGGGGAGCGTTACGTAACGCTAGGTCCTACGCCCTACGAGGACGCGGTTCGGTACCCCGCCTGAAGGACCCCCGTCCTCCTCCGCCCGCCCACGGGAGACCACCCCGCCCCGCGACGAGAAGAGGACCAGCCACGGAAGGGCTGGTCCTCGAACCGCGAGGCGTGGTCGCTCGCGCTGGTCTGCGTCTGCCGTCGAAGCCGAACCTCGTGAGGCGCTTGTGCAGGGCCTTGAGCTGCGTGGCGGTGACGAGCGGTTCACCGGCAGCGGGCGCGGCCTCGGAGCCGGCGGGCGCGAGCATGCCGCCCTGCTGGTCCTCGCCGCCGGTCTCGCCGGCCGCGCGCTGCTCGGGGGTCGCGCCCTCCCCCGCCGAGCCGGCGCCGTCCGTGTCCGGCGCCGCCCCGTGCCCCCGCTTCGGGAGCGCCTCGAACACGCGCAGCGCCTCGCCGGTGGTCAGCTCGGTGAGCTCCTCGACGTCGCGGCCCACCACGCTGCTGGCGAACCCCGTGGCGTCGTGGATGCCGGCCGCCGCCAGGCGCCCCGCCAGGCCCTCGGCCTTCTCCTGCGACAGGCGCGGGACGTCGCGAGGCGGCTCCGCCTGGCGCGCGAGGGCCGGGTCGTTGTCGGCCTGGGCCATCTCGTCGGTGGTGTAGAGGCCCGAGAGCTCCTGCGGGAAGGCGCGCCGGATCGCGAGGCTCTCGGCGCACTTGGCGATCATCACGTCGGGCATCTGCGCCCACATGCGCGTGAGCTCGCCGTTCTTCTTGCGGCTGGCGTAGGCCTCGAAGCGTGCCACCGCCCACAGGGGCTCGGTGAACCCCTGGCGCATCACGCCGACCTTGGCGGCGGCCGGCGGGCTCTTCTCGAGCCACACGTCCTTCCACTCGCCGTCGGGGCCGCACCACAGAGGGCCGACCTGGCCCATGTACTCGCCGCTGCGCTGGGCGATGAGACGCGCGCCGTCGATGCTGATCTGGATGGTCATCTTCGGCTCGTTCTGGCGCGTGTCGGGGTTCCACTCGTTGCGCTGGATGGCGTAGATCTGGCGCGCGAACGGGTCGAGGCCCGTGCGGTTGCACTGCGCGATGAACATCTGCAGCTCGTCGTCGCTGGCGCACTTGGCGATGGTGCGCTTGATGAGCTCGATCTGCTCGCGCGTGAGGGTGCCGGGGTTGGTGGGCGCCGGCTGGACGCCCGGTGGGTTCATGACCATTTCCTTGCCCATCTCGTCCCTCCCTGGGATGGCAGGACCTCCGTGAGCCGGAGCGCCTGGTCGCGGGCCGCATGGTGGGCGGGTTCTGAGGGGTCGGGGGATGACGCTACCGCCGCTCGGCGTTCGCCGTCACGACTACCCCTATTTTGCGACGACCATCGGGTTTCCGAGGTATCTCAGGGTCGCGCGAGGCCCCGGACCCGGGGCGTAGCCTGGGGCAGGCGGACCGACCATGAAGCCTCGAACGTGTAGGGGGTCAAGACAGGGGGTCAAGCGTCTAAGCGGCCAGCTCGAACGGCGAAGCCCGCCCAGTAGTTGCGTTCTGGACGGGCTTCCTGTTGGAGCCAACGGTCGGATTTGAACCGACGACCTGCCGATTACGAATCGGCTGCTCTACCGCTGAGCTACGTTGGCACGGCGTTGGCCGTCGGTCACCGTGCCGGCCGAGCCCCTCTCACGGGGAACGCCGCCCGCCCGTTGAGGAGCAGGCGGCGCCCGTCGAGGTTGGTGGCCAGGGGCAGAATCGAACTGCCGACACTGCGATTTTCAGTCGCATGCTCTACCGACTGAGCTACCTGGCCGTGCTCCGAAGGCTTGGGCCGGTGCCCCTGCGGGCGACCGACCCGGTGCGATCGGCCTTCGGACCTTGGCGGAGCCGACGGGATTTGAACCCGCGACCTTCTGCGTGACAGGCAGATATGCTAACCGCTACACTACGGCTCCGCGATGCGCCCCGTGCCGTTCCAGTCGGAGTTCCTGGCTCCGGAGCGAAGCGTAGGATACCTGGCCGGGAGCGGGCGTGTCAACGCGTGAGGAGCTTCGGCGCGACCCCCACCCCGAGCTCGTTCAGCACCCGCGCGATGGCCTTGGGCCCGTAGCCCAGCTCCTCGTGCTGCGCCTTCGGGTCGCCGTGCGGCACCGTCACGTCGGGGATGCCCAGGCGCCGCACGGGCACCTGCACGCCGGCCTCCGCCAGCGCCTCCAGCACCGCGCTGCCCAGGCCGCCCACCACGGTGTGGTCCTCGACGGTCACGAGCGCCTCGGCGCCCTTCGCCTTGGCCAGCAGCAGGTCGCGGTCGAGCGGCTTCACGAAGCGCGCGTTGATCACGCCCACGCGCGGGTCGTCGCCGGCGGCCTCGAGGGCGTAGCCGAGGGTGGGGCCGATGCCCAGCAGCCACACCTCGCTGCCCTCCTTCAGCACCTCCCAGCTGCCCCACTCGATGGCCGGCCACTCCTCCACCGGCGCCTCGGGCGCGGGCGCCACCCCGCCGCGCGGCCAGCGCACCGCCTTGGGGCCGCCCAGGCGCATCGCCTCCTTGAGCATCGCGCGCATCTCGACGGCGTCCTTGGGCATGCCCACGCTCACGTTGGGGACCGAGCGCAGGTAGGCCAGGTCGTAGACCCCCTGGTGGGTGGCGCCGTCGCCGCCCACCAGGCCGGCGCGGTCGATGGCGAACACCACGTCGAGGCTCTCGAGCGCCACGTCGTGGATCACCTGGTCGAAGCCGCGCTGCAGGAAGGTGGAGTAGATGGCCACGATGGGCTTCTCGCCACGCAGCGCCAGGCCCGCGCCGACCGTGACGGCCACGTCCTCGGCGATGCCCACGTCGACGTAGCGGTCGGGGTGGCGCTTGCTGTACTCCACCAGCCCGCTGCCCTCGCGCATGGCGGGGGTGATGACCCACACGCGGTCGTCGGCGCGCGCCAGCTGGTCGGCGGCGTCGCCGAAGGCGTTGGCCCAGGTGTAGCTCTTGCCGGGCGCCACGGGCTTGGCGGGGTCGAAGCTGGAGGCGCCGTGCCAGGTGATGGGGTCGGACTCGGCGACCTTGTACCCCTTGCCCTTGCGCGTGACGATGTGCAGCATGGTGGGGCCGGGCAGGTGGCGGATCTTCTCGAGGTAGTAGAGCAGCTGCTCGACGTCGTGGCCGTCGATGGGCCCCACGTAGCGCACGCCCATGGCGTGGAACGGGTTGGCGCTGGCGGGGTCGAAGAAGCGGCGGGTGGCCTTCATGGCGCGGCTGCTGACGTCGGCCAGCGGGCGCCACACGCTGCTGAGGGCGGCCTTGCCTCGGTCCTCGGCGCGCTGGAACCAGGGCTGCACCTGCAGCGTGCGCATGTAGTGGTTGATGCCGCCCACGTTCTCGCTGATCGACATCTCGTTGTCGTTCAGCACGATGGTCATGCGCGGCTTCACGTGCCCGATCTGGTTGAGGGCCGCCAGCGCCATGCCGCCGGTGAGGGCGCCGTCGCCGATCACCGCCAGCACCTCGTAGTCGTGGCCGCGCGCGTCGCGCGCCAACGCCATGCCGAGCGCGGCCGCCAGGCTGGTCGAGGCGTGGCCCACCGTGAGGGCGTCGTGCTCCGACTCGCTGGTGGCGGTGAAGCCCGCCAGCCCGCCGGCGCGGCGGATGGTGTCGATGCGGTCCTTGCGGCCGGTGAGGATCTTGTGCCCGTAGGTCTGGTGGCCCACGTCCCACACGATGCGGTCGTGGCGCGTGTCGAACAGGTAGTGGAGCGCCACCGTGAGCTCGACGGCGCCGAGGCTCGAGGCCAGGTGGCCTCCGGCCACGGAGCAGACGCGCACGATCTCGCTGCGGAGCTCCTCGGCGAGCTCCGGCAGCTGCTCGCGCGGCAGGCGCTTGAGGTCGGCGGGCTGGTCGATGCTCGCTAGCAGGCTCCTGGGTGGTCGCGTCATCTGGTTCCCGTGGCAGGCGCCCCGATCACGTTGCTGCCCACCAGGACCTGGCCGGTGCGGGTGCGAACCTCACCGACGTAGGGGGCGAACCAGGTCTGCTGGGTGAGCTCCTCGGTCACGTCGCCCCCATCGTCGAACGTGCGGGTGGTGAAGTCGATGACGAATACGTCGAACTCGCCCGCCGGCAGGGTTACCGTGCGCTGGTCGACCACCGTGTAGACGTAGTCGAAGCGCAGCGCGTGCTGCTGCTTGCCGCCGTCGGCGCTGAGGCGCACCGTCGAGCTGCCCGACCAGCTGGCGCCCACGCGTAGCTGGCTCTGGGGTGGGAACTCCTGCAACGGCGGGTCGAAGGTGAAGGTGGTGCCCAGGCGCTCCTCGCGCAGCAGGAACACGCCGCCGTCGCGCACCTGGCGGTAGCTCGTCTGGTCGAGGCCGCGGCCGCGCGTGTGCCATGCCACCCACACCTCGTTGCCCACCACGGTGGGTCCCAGCACCTGCACGACCGTGGTCGGGTCGGTGAGGCGCGCGCGGTCGGGGAGGTACTCCCAGCGGGCGCCCGCCTGGAACGGGTAGAAGCTGATGGGGTCGGTGAGCTGCTCGACCTCCACCCGGCGCTCGTCGGTGGTGGGGGTGCAAGCGGCGAGGAGGGCGAGGAGCAGGCTCGCCAGCGTGACAGCCATGGCGTTTCGGCGCATGCCGCCCACTTTACCGCGGCGCGCCCGCCCCGGCCGCCCGCTCCCGACAGCGCGCGCGGCGCCTTCAGGCCACCCCGCGCTTGGTGTAGTAGCGCTTCACCCCCATCACGGTCATGGCCGCGTCGGAGGTGACCTTGTAGCGCTGCCGCAGGCCGGGCAGCACGCCCGCCGCAGCCAGCTCGGCGTCCTCGAGCGCCTGCACGCGCCGCACCAGCGCGGCGTCGTCCTCCCCCGCCCGCAGGCCCGCCAGCACGCTCTCGGCCCACGCGCGGTTGCGCTCCAGCACCGCCGCCAGGTGCGCGTCGGCGGCGTCGCGGCCGCTCACTGGCCCGAAGTGGGTGAGCACCAGGCGCTCGGGTCCGGCGGCGCGCATGCGCGCCACGCTGCCCTCCCACGCCTCCAGGTCGAGGTCGGGCGGCGGCAGCGCCGGGCGCAGCACGGGCGCGCCCTGCAGGCGCACGCCGGCGCTGTCGCCGGTGAACAGCGTGCCGTCGGGTAGCAGGTACGACACGTGGTGCTTGGCGTGGCCCGGGGTGGCGATGACCTCGACCGTCAGCCCGCCCAGGTCGAGGCGCTCGCCGCCCGCCACCGCCCGTACGCGCTCGGCGGCCACCGGCTGCATGCGGCCCCACAGGCCCTCGAGCTCGTCGCCGTAGACGCGCTCGGCGCTCGCCATCAGGCGGCTCGGGTCGATCATGTGCGCCGCGCCCGCCTCGTGCACCACCAGCCGCGCGTCGCTCCCGGCCAGCAGCGCCCCCGCGGCGGCGGCGTGGTCGAGGTGGATGTGGGTGACGAGCAGGTAGCGCAGGTCGGCGGGGTCGAGGCCCGCCTCCTCGAGGCCCGCCTCGACGGCGGCGCGCGTGGAGGCGGGGCCGCTCTCGACGAGCGCGAAGCCGCCCGCGGGCAGCGGCACGGCGTAGACGGCGATGGTGCCGGGGTTGCCGTGGTGGCCCGTGTCGATCTGCAGCACGCCGCCGCCCAGGTCGCGCACGCGCGGGTAGTCGGGCGGCACGGCGCCCGGCGCCACGCCGCTCACGCCGGCTGGTCGACCGAGCGCTCGGCGTACGCCCCCTTGGCGGCGACCTGGTTGGTGAGGGTGCCGACGCCCTCGACCGTCACCTCGACCACGTCGCCGGGGTTCAGCGGCCCCACGCCCTCGGGGGTGCCGGTCAGCACCACGTCGCCGGGCTCGAGGGTCATGAAGCGGCTGATGTAGGAGAGCACCACCGGCACCGGGAAGATCATGTCGGCGGTGGTGCCGTCCTGCTTCAGCTCGCCGTTCACGCTGGTCTGCACGCGCAGGTTCGAGGGGTCGAGGTCGGTCTCGAGCCAGGGGCCCACCGGGCAGAAGCCGTCGGCCGACTTGCCGCGCACCCACTGCAGGTCGCTGCGCTGCTTGTCGCGGGCGGTGACGTCGAGCGCGCAGGTGTAGCCCAGCACGTGGTCGAGCGCCTCCTCGGGCTCCACGTCGCGCATGCGGCGCGCGATGACCACGGCCAGCTCGCCCTCGTACTGCAGGTCGTCGGTCCAGGCGGGGTACGGCACCTCGTCGCCGGCGCCGCTCAGGGCGTTGAGCCCCTTGAGGAACAGCCCCGGCTCGGTGGGGAGGCCGCCGCGGTCGTTGCCCATCTCGCGGATGTGCTCGGCGTAGTTGCGCCCCACGCACACGATCACCGAGGGGTCGCAGGGGGGCAGGAGCGTCACGTCGGAGAGCGGCACGGTGTGGCCGCTGGCGCGGCCCAGCATGCCGGTGAGGTGGTGGACCATGCCGCCTTCGAGCTCGCCCCAGTGGACGCCGTCGAAACTCCGGTAACGGACCCTCTGCATCGTTCGCCTCCTAAGCCGGTCGGCCCGTGGGCCGCCGTCGGTGGCCGGCGCGGCTCAGGCCGCGCTCAGCCTCTCGGTGATGTCGTGCCACTCCTCCATCAGCTGCAGCAGCTCGGCCTCCAGCCTCGCATGCTTGGCGCCCAGCGCGGCCAGCACCTCCGCCTGTGTAGGCGGCGGGCCGTCGGCGCCGCCCACGAGCTCGGCCACCAGGCTCGCGTCGAGGGCGTCGGGCGCCGCCAGCTGCCCCGACAGCTCGTCGAGGCGCGCCTCGGCCGCGCCGATCTCCTCCTCCAGCGCCTCGAGGCGCCGCTCCAGCTGCCAGCGGCTGGGGCCGCGCCTGGCGGGCAGCGCCACCGTGGCCGCCTCGCCCGGGGTAGACCGACCGTTCTGGCCGGTAGCGGCTTCTGCGCCGCCCACGCCCGCTCGCCGGGCGTGGCGCTGGTAGTAGCCCCAGTCGCCCTCGTACGCTTCGAAGCGCCCGTCGCGCACCTCCCACACCCTCTCGGCCAGCGCCTCCAGGAAGCGCCGGTCGTGCGACACGAACAGCAGCGTGCCCTCGTACGCCTGCAGCGCGGCCTCGAGCGCGGAGATCATCTCGACGTCGAGGTGGTTGGTGGGCTCGTCGAGGACCAGCAGGTTGTAGCGCCCCAGGGTCAGGTCGAGGAGCGACAGGCGCGCGCGCTCGCCGCCCGACAGGTCGTCGATGCGCTTGAACTGCGCCTCGTACGGGAACAGGAAGCGCCCCAGGGCGTTGTGCGCCTCCACGTCGCCCATGCGCTGCAGCAGCTCCTCGAACAGGGTGTTCTGGCCGTTCACGCCGCGGAGCTCCTGGTCGTAGTAGCCGAGCCGCACGCGCGCGCCGGTGCGCACCTGGCCCAGCGGGTCGTCGGACGGCAGCTGCCCGATGATCATCTTCAGCAGCGTGCTCTTCCCCGCCCCGTTCGGGCCCACCAGCGCCACGCGGTCGCCCTGGCGCAGCTCGAACGACACGGCCTCGAACAGCGTGCGGCCGTCGAAGCGCTTTGTGAGGTGCTCGCCCGTGAGGACGATGGCGCCCGACTCGTCGGCGTCGAACGCGAAGCGCAGGGTGCGCTCGCCGCGCTCGACCTCCTCGACCATCTCGGCCTCGAAGCGCTCGACGCGCTTCTGCATCGCCTTGGCGCGCCGGTGCAGCTTGGCGTTCTGGCCCGCCCAGCGCTTCATCTGGTCGGTGGCCGCCTGCAGGCGGTCGCGCTCCTTCTCCTCGTTGGCGCGCTGCATGGCCTGCAGGCGCTCGGCCTCGGCGCGCGCGGCGCGGAAGGCGCTGGGGTTGCCCGGGCCGACGCGCAGGCGCCCGCGGCTGACCTCAGCGGTGCGGCTGGCGGCGCCGTCGAGGAACGCCCGGTCGTGCGACACGATCAGCGCCGCGCCGGGGTAGCGCGCCAGGTGGCCCTCGAGCCACTGGCGCATCTCGACGTCGAGGTGGTTGGTCGGCTCGTCGAGCAGCAGCACGTCGGGCTGGGCCATCAGCAGCTGCGCCAGGCCCAGGCGCGTGCGCTCGCCGCCCGACAGCTGCCGGACGGGCTGGTCGTGGCGCCCCGCGAAGCCCAGGGCGCTGAGCACGGCGTCGCGGCGCGCGCGGCGCGCGTAGCCGCCGCGACGCTCGAAGGTGGCGTGCAGGTGCTCCCAGCGCTGGAAGCGCTCGGGGTCGTCGAGGCCGGCGGCCTCCAGCGCGGAGAGGCGCGCCTCCATGGCGTCGAGCTCGGCGAAGGCGCGCGCCGCCACCTCCACCACCGTCTCGGCCTCGTCGAAGCGCGGGTCCTGCTCGAGGTGGGCGAGGGTGACGTCCTCGGCGGTGAACACCCGTCCGCCGTCGGGCTCCTCGAGGCCGGCGAGCAGCTCGAGGATGGTGGACTTGCCCGAGCCGTTGCGGCCGATGAGCGCCACGCGGTCGCCGTCGCGCAGCTCGAGCGTGGCGTCGGCCAGCACGACCTGCTCGCCGTACACCTTCTCGACAGCGTGGAGCGCGGCCAACAGCATGCGGTCAAGTGTACCGCCTGGCGCCCCCGCGGCCCATGGTGGGGCCTCCTGAGGGGCGCCCGAACGGAAGGAGCCGGGGCGAGACGCCCCGGCTCCGGTTCGCTGCGTGGATCGCCCCGTTAGGCTCAGGCGAAGCGCAGGTTCTCCTCGGACTCCATGTCGAAGGCGTGCAGCTTGTCGAGGCGCGCCAGGAACTCGACCTGGTCGCCGGCCTGCACGTTGGCGTGCGGGTCGACGCGGGCCACGATGCTCTGGTCGCCGCCCACGGTGGCGATCACGTGGGTCTCGGCGCCCAGCGGTTCGACGACCTCGACGGTAGCCTTGATGACGTTGTCGCCCTCGGGGATGTCGGTGTAGCCGCGCAGGTCGAGGTCCTCGGGGCGGATGCCCACGTAGACCTTCTTGCCGTTGTGCCCGGTGAGCTTGGAGGCCAGCTCGTCGGTGGGCTTGAGGTCGAACTGCGGGCTCTTGAGGCGGCCGTCCTGGACGGTGCCGACCATGAAGTTCATGGCGGGCGAGCCGATGAAGCCGGCGACGAACTTGTTCACCGGGTTGTCGTAGAGGTTGATGGGGCTGTCGACCTGCTGGATGTACCCGTCCTTCATGACGACGATGCGCGTGCCCATCGTCATGGCCTCGACCTGGTCGTGGGTGACGTACACGGTGGTGACGCCGAGGCGCTGGTGCAGCTTGGTGATGCTGGCGCGCATCTCGACGCGCAGCTTGGCGTCGAGGTTCGAGAGCGGCTCGTCCATCAGGAACACCTTGGGCTCGCGCACGATGGCGCGGCCCAGCGCCACGCGCTGGCGCTGACCGCCCGACAGCTCGCGGGGGCGGCGCTCGAGCAGGTGCTCGATCTGCAGGATCTTGGCGGCCTCGCGCACCCGCCTGTCGATCTCGGGCTTGGGCGTGTGACGCAGGCGCAGCCCGAACGACATGTTCTGGTAGACGTTCATGTGCGGGTAGAGGGCGTAGTTCTGGAACACCATGGCGATGTCGCGGTCCTTGGGCGGCACGTCGTTCACGACGCGGTCGCCGATGCGGATGGTGCCCTCGGTGATCTCCTCGAGCCCCGCGATCATGCGGAGGGTGGTCGTCTTGCCGCACCCCGAGGGGCCGACGAACACCATGAACTCCTCGTCCTTGATGTGCAGGTTGAAGTCGCTGACCGCGGTGACGTTGCCGAACCGCTTGTAGACGCCGTCTAGTACTACCTCTGCCACTTAGGGCCCTCCTAGCCATGGGTATGGCACATATAGGGCGAGGATAACACAAGGCCCTCGGCGGCCCGCCGCCAGCGGGGCGAGGCCCATACTGCACGGCAGACGAGTGCCGCCGGCCTGGGATGGCCGGCGGCACTCGCGGGTGGTGGAGGCGGCGGGAGTCGAACCCGCGTCCGGAACCGCCTCGGACGGGCGTCTACGCGTGTAGTCGTCGATCGGTTTTCGTCGCCAGGTTGGCTCGACGACCGGCCTGCCTGACGCTTAGACGTCTAAGTTCTCGCCTTGGGGTCGACGTCCGAACCTTACGGCCAGCCCACTTCAGGACGTTCGCACCGGCGAGCCATGGGCGGGGCTTCCGGGGAACGCTAGCCGCGGTTAAGCAGCCAGAGCGTAGTTACGGTTGCCAGTTGATGGCGTTGCAGCTTGGTGACGCGGCCAGCTGCGTCCGCGACGCGCAGCCTCGACCTCGGAACGACCCCGTCGAAACCGTGTCGCCCCCACGGCGACCTCACGGCCGGGCGTCCTCGGAGAGGACCGTGGCTCGCCAGCCCTACGCTAGCCGGCTCGCCTGCAGCGATTATACTCGGGCATGCCGCCTGCCGTACGTATGCGAGGAATCACGAAGCGCTTCCCGTTGGTGCTCGCCAACGACCACGTGGACTTCGAGGTCGAGTGGGGCGAGGTGCACGCCCTGATCGGCGAGAACGGGGCCGGCAAGAGCACCCTCATGAAGATCCTGTACGGCATGCAGCTGCCCGACGAGGGCAGCATCGAGATCGACGGCCAGCCCGCCGCGCTCCATAACACCCGCGACGCCATCGACCTCGGCATCGGCATGGTGCACCAGCATTTCATGCTCGTCGAGCCGCTCACGGTCGCCGAGAACATCGTGCTCGGCTCCGAGCCGCGCCGCGGGCCGGTGCTCGACTACCGCACCGCGCGCCGCCGCACGCGGCAGCTGATCGACGAGTTCGGTTTCGACATCGACGAGGACTCGCGCATCGAGGACCTGCCGGTGGGCCTGCAGCAGCAGGTCGAGATCGTCAAGGTGCTGTACCGCGACGCGCGCGTGCTCATCATGGACGAGCCCACCGCCGTGCTCACGCCGCAGGAGACCGTGGGCCTGTTCCGCTTCCTGCGCGACTTCGCCGCCAAGGGCAACGCCGCCATCTTCATCTCCCACAAGCTCGACGAGGTCATGGAGATCTGCGACCGCATGAGCGTGATGCGCGACGGCAAGATGATCGGCACCGTGAGGCGCGAGGAGACCGACCAGCGCCGCCTCGCCAACATGATGGTCGGCCGCGACGTGCTGCTGCGTGTGAAGAAGGAGCCCGCCGCGCCCGGCGACGTGGCGCTGGAGGTGCGCGACCTGGTGCTGAAGCACCCGCTGAAGCCGCGCAACGTCATCGACGGGGTGTCGTTCCAGCTGCGCAAGGGCGAGATCCTGGGCATCGCGGGCATCGAGGGCAACGGGCAGTCGGAGCTGGTCGAGGTGATCACCGGCCTGCGCCCCGCCGACGCGGGACAGGTGCTGGTCGACGGCCACGACGCCGTGGAGCAGCGCCGCGGCGTGAGCACCGGCCTCAACGACGTCACCCAGGACTCGGCGCGCCAGCGCCGCGAGCTCGGCGTGTCGCACGTGCCCGAGGACCGCAACGGCCGCGGCCTCATCACGCAGTTCAACGCGGCGCTCAACTCGATCCTCGGCGACCACTACCGCCCGCCGTTCGCCGGCCGGGCCGGCCTGCTCGACGACGCCGCCATCGAGGACCACGCGCGCCGCCTGATCAACGACTACGACGTGCGCCCCCGCGACCCCTTCATCACGGTGTCGCAGTACTCGGGCGGCAACGCTCAGAAGCTCATCGTGGCGCGCGAGCTCGAGCGCGACCCCAGCGTGCTGGTGATGGCGCAGCCCACCCGCGGCGTCGACATCGGCGCCATCGAGTTCATCCACCGCCAGATCGTGGCCGCGCGCGACGCCGGACTGCCGGTGCTGCTGGTGTCGGCCGACCTCAACGAGATCCTGAGCCTGTCGGACCGCATCCTCGTGATGTACGAGGGGCGCGTGATGGGCGAGCTCAGCCAGGATGAGGCCACGCCCGAGCGGCTCGGCCTGCTGATGGCCGGGTCCACCGACGCCGCGCCGCAGGCCGCCACTGCCCCCTGACGAACAGCTGACGAGCCGGTCCTAGATTCGGCGTAGGCGTAGTCGAGTTCTGCGCTACCGACGAAGGGACCGATATGTTTAAGCAGCACGTCATCAAGCTCGCCCTGGCCGCCGCCGTCGCGACCGCCGCCTTCGCGTCCGCGCAGGCCGAGGCCGACATCACCGGCGCCGGCGCCTCCTTCCCCGCCCCGCTGATCGCCACCTGGGCGGACGTCTACCGCGACGTCACCGAGGGCGCCGTGGTCGTCAACTACCAGTCGATCGGCTCGGGCGGCGGCATCCGCCAGTTCATCGACCAGACCGTGCACTTCGGCGCCACCGAGGCGTTCCTCAACCAGGAGCAGCTGGACCAGGCGCGCGCCGGCACCGGCGGCGAGGCCTACAACCTGCCCATCACCCTGGCCGACGTGGTGATCACCTACAACGTGCCCGGCCTCGAGACCGGCGTGGTGTTCGACGGCGAGGTCCTCGCGGGCATCTTCCTGGGCGACCTCGTGCGCTGGAACGACGAGCGCCTGGCCGCCCTCAACCCGGGCGTCCAGCTGCCGGACATGCTGATCAACGTGGTCCACCGCGCCGACGGCTCGGGCACCACCAACATCTTCACCAGCTACCTCTCGAGCGTGTCGAGCGACTGGGCCGAGCGCGTGGGCGCCGGCACGGCCGTCGAGTGGCCCACCGGCGTGGGCGCCAGCGGCAACGAGGGCGTGGCCGGCCTCATCGGCAACACCCCCGGCACCATCGGCTACAACAGCCTCGTGTACGCCACCCTCAACGACATCGCCTACGGCTACGTGGTCAACGCCGCCGGCAACGTCATCCAGCCGAGCCTCGCCTCCACCTCCGCCGCCGGCGACGTCGAACTGCCCCAGGACACCCGCACCCTCATCGTCAACAGCCAGCACCCCGAGGGCTACCCGATCTCGGGCTTCACTTGGGCGCTGCTCTACGAGAACGCCGACGCCAACAAGGCCTTCACCAGCCGCGCGCAGGCCGAGGAGACGGTGCGCTTCCTCGCCTGGGTGATGACCGAGGGCCAGGAGTTCAGCGAGGTGCTCGACTTCGCGCGCCTGCCGCAGGCCGCCGTCGACCTGAACCTGGCGCGCCTGGCGCAGGTCAAGTGGCAGGGCGAGAACATCGGCCAAGCCATCGTCGACGGGTTCACCACCCGCTAGAATCGCTCGAAGACCGACCTCGGCGCGGTGGCGGCGGACCGGTTCGACCGGCGCCGCCACCGCGCCGACCGTGCAAGGGAGCACATGCGAGCAGCTACCCCAAAGAACGGCCGCCGCGTCGGCGACAAGGTGTTCCTCGGCCTGCTGACGGTCACCGGCCTCTCCGTGGTGGCCATCGCGCTGCTGATGGCCTGGACGCTGGGCCGCGACGCCGCCGAGCCGATCAGCCGCTTCGGCTTCTTCGGCTTCCTCACCGGCACCCGCTGGGACCCTGTCAGCGGCCAGTTCGGCGCCTGGCCGTTCGTGCTGGGCACCCTGATCACCAGCGTGGCGGCCCTGGCGCTGTCGTTCCTGCCGGCCCTGGGGCTGGCGATCCTGAGCGCCGAGTACGCCCCGCGCTGGCTGGCCACCATCATCGACTACATCGTGGACCTGCTGGCCGCCATCCCCAGCGTGGTGCTGGGCATCTGGGGCATCCTGGTGCTGGCGCCGTTCCTGCGCGACCGCGTGTACCAGCCGGTGTTCGAGTGGGTGCTCGAGCGCGCCCCCGACCAGGCGGCCTGGCTCGGCAACCCCACCGGCTACGGGCTCATCACCGCCACGCTGGTGCTGGCGCTGATGATCGTGCCCTACACCACGGCGCTGGCGCGCGACGCCATCCGCCTGGTGCCCGTCGAGCAGCGCGAGGCCGCCTGGGGCCTGGGCGCCACCCGCTGGGAGGTGCTGCGCCTGGCGGTGCTGCCCTACGCCCGCGGCGGCATCACGGCCGGCGCGGTGCTGTCGTTCGGGCGCGCGCTCGGCGAGACGATGGCGGTGGCCATGCTGATCGGCAACTCGGCGCGCCTGCCGCTGACGCTCTTCGGGCCGGCCGCCACCATGCCGTCGGTGATCGTCAACGAGTTCCGCGAGGCGGTCGAGAGCCTGCACCTCGCGGCGCTGATGGGCATCGGCTTCTACCTGTTCCTGATCTCGCTGGTGGTCAACCTGCTTGCCGCCTGGCTGCAGCGCCGGCTCGCGCCGGGGAACGTGGGGCTGTGATGACCGGGCAGCGGATTAGCGGAGGGCCGGTGCGCGGCTCGGGCGCCAACCTGCGCCGCCGCTACCTGCGCGACCGCGTGATGCTGGGCCTGGTAGTGCTGGCCAGCCTAGCGGTACTCGTGCCCTTGCTGATCGTCGTGTGGTACGTGGTGAGCCAGGGGCTCTCGGCGCTCGACTGGGACTTCTTCACCCAGGACCTGGGCTCCCCCACCCGCGCCGTCACGGGCCGGCCCACCGGCCTGGCGCAGGCCATCGCCGGCACCCTGGTGGTGGACCTCACGGCGCTGCTGGTGGCGGTGCCCGTCGGCATCGGCGCGGGCATGATGCTGGCCGAGTACAAGGAGCACCGCCTCAACCCGCTGCTGCGGGTGCTCAACGACACCATGAACGGCATGCCCGCCATCCTCAAGGGGCTGCTGATCTTCACGCTGGTGGTGCGCCCGTCGGGCACCTTCTCGGGCTTCGCCGGCTCGTTGGCGCTGGCGATCGTGATGCTGCCCATCATCGCGCGCGCGACCGAGGGCGCGCTCACGCTCGTGCCCTGGTCGATCCGCGAGGCGGGCCTGGCGCTGGGCCTCCCCCGCTGGCGCGTGATCCTGGC
>Ga0123332_1000511_pt1 | contig 38815 bp, 34 predicted proteins | sample BioC12SIPDNA_4_FD_89958 | JGI IMG/M metagenome (GOLD analysis project Ga0123332, IMG submission 89958) | Anaerobic biogas reactor microbial communites from Washington, USA - Biogas_R2_A C12 SIP DNA | ecosystem: Engineered > Bioreactor > Anaerobic > Unclassified | place: Washington, USA... | reverse complement strand
GGTCACCCTGATCGCCGGCCGCGACGGGGCGCGCGCCGCGAGCCTCGACGTGCACGCCGGCGACGTCACGGTGTTCGCGGCCGAGAGCGCCCTCCACGCCACCGCCACCGTGGGGGCAGGCGATGTCGGGCTCCACGGCGGCCGCCTCGACCTCGTCGCGGGCGGCGACGGGGTGCGCGCCGCCGACGACGCCCTGCACGCCCGCGAGGCGCTGCGCGTGGCGGGCTGCCGCCTCACGCTGGCCAGCGGCGACGACGCGTTGCACGCCGACCTCGACCTGGAGGTGGCCGGCGGCGAGGTGCGCGTGCTAGCCGCCGAGGAGGGCCTGGAGGCGCCGCGCCTCACCGTCTCGGGCGGCACGCTGGTGGTGGAGGCGCGCGACGACGCCCTCAACGCCGCCGGCGACCTGCCGCAGGAGCAGCTGCTGTTGACGATCCGCGGCGGCCACGTGGTGCTCGCGGCCGGCAGCGACGCCGTCGACTCCAACGGCTCGGTGCTGGTGACTGGCGGCGTGCTGCTGCTGAACGGGCCCGCCGCGGTGCTGAAGCCCGCCATCGACCGCGACCGCGAGGTGCGCATCACGGGCGGGAGCGTGGTGGCGGCGGCCGCCCTGGTGCTGGACCGCGACACGGCGTTCGACGACCGCTCGCAGCCGGTGCTGTACGTCGACTTCCACTGGCGCGTGGAGGCGGGCACGCTGGTGAGCGTGAGCGGCCCCGACGGCTTCCTGGTGACGTACCGCGCGCCGCGGCCGCTGTGGACCTTCAGCTTCACGGCCCCGGGGCTGGTCGCGGGGCAGGCGTACGAGGTGTGGCTCGGCGGCACGCCCGTGGGCGCGGAGCTCGAGGGCGGGCTGTTCGCGCCCGCCGGCGTCGAGGGCGGGAACCCGCGCGGCGCCAGGCGGGCGCGCTAGCCGCGGCGGCGCGTCCGCCCCGGTACGCACGCCCGCGGCACGCGCCCCGGCGCATGCCGGAGTCATGCCCGGTTCATGCACCCCTCCGTAACGTGCCAGCCGCGTCCGCGCCGAACGCCGGACGCATGGAGGGAACGCATGAAGAGACCCGTAGTCATCGCTCTACTGCTCGCCCTGCTGCTCCCGGGCGTCGCGCTGGCCCACGCCACCGCCACGGCGCTCGTGCGCGACGGCGACGGCGCGCTCATCGGCACCGCCTTCTTCGAGGAGGTCGCGGAGGGAACGCGCCTCACGCTGATCGTGGAGGGCATCGCCGTGGGCGCCCACGGCTTCCACGTGCACCAGGTGGGCTCCTGCGAGGCCAGCGTCGACGGCGAGGGCCGGACGGTCCTGTTCGGCGGCGCGGGCGGCCACTTCGATCCGCACGGCGCCGGCAGCCACGCCGGCCCGCTGGTCGACGCCCACGCGGGCCACGCCGGCGACATGCCGAACCTCGTGGTCGACGAGAGCGGCCTGGGCGTGCTGAGCTTCGTGACCGACCGCATCGCCCTGACCGAGGGCGACATGGGCGTGCTCGGCCGCTCGATCATCATCCACGCCAACGAGGACAACTACTCCGACGAGCCCGCCCTGGGCGGCAGCGGCGCGCGCATCGCCTGCGGCCTGATCCTGGCGAGCCCCCACTGAGACACCGCACCTGACGTCAGGCGGTAGCCGCACGCCCCGGGTGACTCCAGCGCCCGGGGCGTGCGGCGCTGCGGCGGGCGCGAGACCGGTCGTCGAGCGCCTAGGCGCCTGCCGGTGCGGTGTCGTCGCCGACGCCGTCCACGTCCGCACCCCCACCTGCCGCCCGCACCGCCGCGACGATGGCGGCGTTGAGGCGGTTGCGCGCCAGGAAGCCCGCGCGGTGCTCGGGCGGCACGTGGGCGTCCGCCACCGCGAGCACGTGGCGGTGGGCGGCGGCGAGCTCCGCGTCGGCCCCCGGCAGGCCCAGCGCCGCCAACGCCCGGTGCAGGGCGAACGGCAGCGCGGCGCGCGGCCCGAGCAGCGGCTCCTCGGCGTGGTGCGCCAACGCCTCGCGGGCGTGGCGCAGCGCCGCCTCGGCGTCGCCCGCTACCAGCTGCGCCTCGGCGCGCCTGAGGGCGACCTCGGCGCGAAGCGGCAGCTGGAAGGCCCGCTGTAGCCGCTCGGCGCGCTCGGCGTGCTCCAGGCGCTCCGCCACGTCGAAGTGCGCCGCGCGCGCCAGGTGCAGGTGGGCGCGCAGGAGCGGCGGGGCGGCGTCGCCCAGGTCGCGCTCCAGCGCGTCGAACAGCTGGCGCGCCTCCGCCAGCCGCCCCCGGCACGCCAGCTCGTCGGCCCACACGATGCGCCCGTGGCTGCGCCATGGGTCGGTGCGGTCGGGGCGGCGGAGCGCCTCCTCCACCTCGCGCTCGAACGCCTCCACCGCCCCCAGCGCGCGGAACACCAGCGCCTTGATGCGCGCCACGATGGCGCGCGAGTGGGCGGTGGCCGGCTCGTGGGTCTCGGCGTCGTCGAGGAAGCGCAGCGCGTCGGCGTAGCGCTCCAGCCCCCAGTACAGGTAGCCCAGGTTGATCGAGTTGTTGTAGCGGAAGCGCGCCGTGCCCGGGATCGCGCGCAGGGCGGCGTCGGCCGCCAGGTAGGCGGCCTCGGCGGCGGTGTGATCGGCCAGCGCCTCGTGGCTCACGCCCACGTGCATGTCGGCCACCGCCGTCATCTGGCGCTCGCCGGCCGCCGCGAACACGGCTCGCGCCTCCAGCTGGTACGGCAGCGCCGCGGCGTCGCGGCCGGCGCGGTTGAGCACGGCTCCGATGGCGACCAGCGCGTGCGCCAGCGCCTGCTGGCTGCCGTGCTCGCGCAGCAGCCCAGCGGCCGCCTCTAGCGCCGTCAGCGCCTCCTCGAAGCGGTTCTGCTCCGACAGGGAGGTGGCCAGCGCGTCCAGCAGCCGCGCGCGCAGCAACGGGTCGGCGTGGCGCGCGGGGCCGTCGAGGGCGGCGCGGGCGCGCTCCTCCGCCCGGTACGGCTCGCCGCGGGTGTTGTGGTGGGTGGCCGCCAGCACCGCCGCCTGGGCGCGCTGCGCGTCGGTGCGCGCCGCGGCCTCGAGGCGCTCGAGCAGCAGGGTGGGGCGCTCGCCGGTGTCGTCGCGCAGCAGCAGCTCGAGCTCGCGCGCCAGCGCCTCGAACGCCGCGTCGGCGTCGCCGAGCAGCTCGGCGATGGCGGCGGCGCGCCCGTAGAAGCCGCGCGCCTCCAGAAGGCGGAAGCCGGCCTCGGCCTCGGCGCCGGCGGCGAGCAGCGCGGGTAGCGCCTCGCGCTGCTTGCCGCCGGCGAGCCAGTGCTGAGCCACCCGCGCCGCGGGAGCGCTGGCGCGGGCCAGGGCGGCCGCGGCGCGGCGGTGCAGGAGCTCCCGCACGGGCCGCGCCATGTCCGACAGCACCACCTCGTGCACCACGTCGTGGCCGAAGCGGCCGCCCACCACGATGCCGGCGCGCTCCAGCTCCTCCCAGGCGCCCAGCAGCGTGGCGGCCGGCGTCTCGAGCAGCGTGGCCACCAGCTCGAGCTCGAAGTCGCTCTGCAGCACCGCCGCCGTCTGGGCGGCGCGCATGGCGCCGGGCGAGAGGCGCGCGAGGCGCTGGCGCACGACGGCGCCCACGCGCCCCGGCGGCGGCAGGCCCTCCGGCAGCCGTGCGCCCAGGCGGCCGGTGCGGTGTAGGTAGCGCAGCACCTCGATGGCGAAGAGCGGGTTGCCGCCCGTGTAGCGCTGCAGGTCGGCGGCCAACGCGCCGGCGGCGGCGGCGTCCAGGCCGCCCAGGTCAGCGACCAGCAGCGCCAGCGCTTCGTCGTCGAGCGGCGTCAGCTGCACGTGCACCGCCGCGCCGCGCGCCGCCAGCTCCGCCAGCCGGGCCAGGAACGCCTCGGCGACCTCGCCCGAGCGGAAGCAGTGCAGCGTGGGCACGGCGACGCCCGCCTCGAGCAGGCGCGTGGTGGCGCGCTCCCAGGTCTCGAGCGAGACCGGGTCGGCGAACTGCAGGTCGTCGAACAGGAAGGCGCCCACCACGCGCGCGGCGGCCTCGTGGAGCCGGAACACCGCCTCTTCGAAGCGCAGGCGGTCCTCGGCGCTGGTCATGGGCGCCGGCGGCGCGTCGACCAGCTCCGGGACCAGGCGGCCGATCTCGGCCTCGACCCACGGCTCGAGATCGAGCCCGGGGAACTCCGCGAGCAGGCGACGGTAGGCGCGCGACAGCGTGAGGAGCGGCACCGCGGCGTCGCCGGGCCGCGCCGCCACCAGGGCGTAGGCGCCGCGTTCGCTGAGGAGGTCGTGAGCCAGGCGGCTCTTGCCCATGCCGGGCGGGCCCGAGACGAACACCGGCAGGCCCGACCCCAGCGCCGCCTGCACGCGCGCCCACTCCGACTCGCGCCCGACCCGCCGCGGTTGGGTCGCGTCCGGGCCGGGCCGGGCGCGGACCGCGTCCCCGGCGGCGGCTGCCGCGGACGAGCCCGCGTCCGGTGCGTCCGCGTCCGGTGCGACCGTCCGCGGCGGGGCCGTACCGGACGCCGCCGTGGCGGGCACGGTCGCCGCCCCGCCTCCGCCGGGCCGGTCACGCGTGATCTCCGCGGCCAGGGCGCGCGTCCGCTCGTCGGGCTCGACCCCGAGCTCGGCCGCGAGCGTGGCGCGGCAGGCGGCGTACGCGCGCAGGGCGGCCGCCCGGTCGCCGCGGGCGGCGTGCAGGCGCATGACCAGGCGGTGGGAGGGCTCGGCCAGCGGGTCGAGCGCCACCAGCCGGTCGGCCAGGCGTAGCGCCTCGTTCAGCGCGCCCGCCGCCTCCAGTCCCTGGATGCGTTGGTCGAGCAGCGACGCGTACGCGCGCCGCGCCGCATCGCGCGCGGCCTGCAGCCACTCGGCGAACTCGTCGCAGTCGTCGTACTCGAAGTTCTGCAGCAGCTCCCCGGCGTACGCGCTGGGGTCGGCGGCCTCGCCGTCGAAGGCGCGCAGCTCGAGCGTGGCCGCGTCGACCTCGAGCGCCTCGTCGAGCGCCAGGACCGCGCCGCCCGCTACGAGCTGCGGGTACGCCACGCGCCTCAGGCGCATGACCAGCTGCGCCAGGCTGTTGCGTGCCCGGCTCTCGGGCACTTCGGGCCACAGCAGGCCCGCCAGGCGCTGCCGGCTGGTGGGCCCGGCCAGGGCCAGGTAGGCCAGCAGCCCGGCCGCCTTGCGCTCGAGGCGGTAGGCGCCGTCGGGGCCCAGCAGCGCCGCGTCGCCCAGCAGGCGCAGCCGTCTGGGTGGGGTGGCGCTGGCCTCCATGCTGCGGGAGTATATGACGCCGCCCACCCAGCCGCGCCGGGCGGTCAGCGCGGCCCGGGCGACCGTGGCGCCCGCGCAGGTCGCGCGGCGCTTCGCGGCCGCCCGGTCGCGCCGCTCAGCTCAGAGCGTGAACCCCGAGGCGCACTGCCCCTCGGCCGAGCCGCTCACCACGTTGGCGCTGCCCGTCGGCGCCGGGTCGTTGCTCTCGCACTGCAGGTTGCCGCCGATGAGGTTGCCGAAGATGGTCACGCCCCCGCCGTTGCTGGAGGGTTGCACGTCGCCGTCGACGACGTTCTCGCTGATCGTCACCGGGCCGGAGTTGCCGACGGGCTGGACGTTGCCGCCTACCCGCACCTCCGCGACCCGCACGGTGCCGCCGTCGTCGGGCTGCACGTCGCCGTCGACGGCGCCGAGCACCACCTCCACCGCCGGCACCTCCTCGGTCTGGACGTTGCCGCCGACCAGCGTGTCGAGCAGGTCCACGCGGCTGGCGCGCTCGGCCTGCACGTTGCCGTCGATCTCGGTGCCGTCGGCGGCGTAGCTGGCGTCGGGGTAGACGAGCACGTTGCCCTCGACCGAGCCGGCCACGCTGTTGACGCTGGCGCCAGGGGCCAGCACCAGGTCGCCCGCGATGGTCACCTCGGTGAAGGCGCACGCAACGTCGGGCGGGACCGTGACGTCGTCGTCGAAGGCGCGCCCCGTCAGGGAGCACGCGTCGACGTTGCCGCCGCTCGGGTCGAGGCCCACGGGCACGGCGTCGGGCAGCAGGGTCAGGGGCGTCCCGGGACCGTCCGGGCCGTTCGGGCCGTCGGGGCCGCTGGGGCCGGCCGGGCCACCGCCGCCCCCCGTGCCGCAGGCGGCGAGCGCGAACAGCAGCAGGGCGCCGACGAGGGCGCGGCTAAGGGGCGCGAGGACGGCTGCCGCGCGGGTGTGGGCGTACCGGTCGGGTTCGCGGGTCTGTGCGGACATGGCTCCACCTCCTGACGCCGATGATGGGGTCGCAACATGAACCCCCTCTGAACGGCCTCAGGCCAGGGCCGCGCGCGCCGCCAGCCGCGCCTCCTTGCGTAGCGCCACGGGCCGCACCGCGGCCAGGTCGAGCTTGTCGGCGCCCACGAAGCGCTGCAGGTTCGCGAGCCCGCGCCCCAAGGCGGCGCCGAAGGCGGCGTCGTCGCCGGTGGCGGGGTCCTCGAGCCAGAAGCCCAGCACCTGCAGGGTGCCGCTCGTGCGGTCGAGCTTGAGGTCGGCGCGCGCCACCAGCGCGTCGCCGTAGAGGATGGGCAGCACGTAGTAGCCCCAGCGCCGCTGCGCCTGCGGCTTGTAGACCTCCCACACGTAGTCGAAGCCGAACAGCTTGGTGGCGCGGCCGCGCGCCGACACCGGGTCGAGCGGCGCCAGGAACGTCACGGCGTCTAGCGTGGTCTCGCCGAGCGGGCGCCAGGCGGCGGGCACGCAGCCCCGCATGAGCTCGTCGAGCAGCGGCAGCTCGCGGGTGAGCAGGTAGTGGGTGCCGCGCTGGCCCTCCACCGTCACCTCGCTGACCAGGCCGTCGGCCACGAGCTCGGCGAGGCGCTGGCGCGTGGGGCCGACCTTGGTGGGGCCGGGCATGGGGAAGCAGCGGCTGCCGTCGTGCAGGCCGTGGAACGCCACGGCCTTGAGCACCATGAAGCGTTCGGCCTCGTCGCGCGGCGCCTCGCGGACGAGCTCCGCGGGCGCGATGCGCTCCGTGAGGTCGTAGCTGCGCTCGAAGCGCTCGCGGCCGCTGATCATGGCCTCGCCCACGCGCCACAGGTGGTAGAGCGCCACCGCGCTGTCCTTGCGGCCGCGGTAGCTGCTCACGCGGGCGCGCTCCTTCGTCTCGAAGTCGCGGTTGCTGACCGGCCCGCGCTCGCGCAGCACCGCGCGCATCTCGTCGAGGACGCCGGCGTGGGTCTCGGCCCAGCTCACGAGCTCGGGGTGGCGCGCCGCCTCGCGCATGTAGCTCCGGAAGTAGGGCAGCTCCTCCATGGGGCGCACCGCCAGCCAGCCGCCCCAGTCGAAGAACCTGCGCTCGCCGTAGGCCAGCGCCTGCCACCCCTCGGGCTGGTAGCCGGCCACGCGGGCGTGCAGCATCAGGTCCTGGCTGCGGGCGGTGATGTTCAGGGGGTCGAGCTGCAGGTTCTCGACGGCGCGCATGGCCTGCTCGGTGCCGCCCACGCCCTCCCAGCGGCGCCCGGGCCACAGCCCCTGACGACCCAGGACGAAGCGGCGGGCGACCTGCTGCGGGATGGCGCGTCGGGTGGTCATGCTGGCGATTCTACGGGCTCAGCCGCAGCCCCCCGGTGGGGCGTCGCCGGCGAGGCGGGAGCAGCACCAGGAGGGCGCCTACGAGGAGGGCGAGGGCCCCGAGCAGCGCCGCGGCCCAGCGCCGACTCGGGCGCGGACCCATCTCGACGCGCTCGCGCCGGCCTCCGGGCATGCTCGATGATAGGCGCGGCTCGCTGTGCCCGTCGCGCAGCCGAACGTGACCTGCCGGTACTAAGCTTCGGCGACCCGACGCGCGCGGCGTCCTCGGCTGGCCGAGCTGCCCCGGGGTGCCGGAGCGCCAATCCAAGGGCGGCGGAAGGGGTGCCACGTGGCTCGCTTCGAAGGGAAAGTCGCGCTGGTGACGGGCGGGGCCAGCGGCATCGGCCTCGCCACGGTGGAAGGCCTGGCGGCCGAGGGCGGCGTCGTCGTGATCGCCGACGTGCAGGACGACAAGGGGCAGCAGGTGGCCGAGCGGCTCTCGGGCCAGGGGCGCAAGGTGAGCTACAAGCACCTCGACGTCTCGAGCGAGGCCGAGTGGGAGAAGGTGATCGGCGAGGTGGTGGCCGAGCACGGCGCGCTCCACATCCTGGTCAACAACGCCGGCATCGGCGACAACGAGGCCATCGAGGTGACGAGCAAGGAGACCTACGACCGCGTCATCGCCATCACCCAGACCTCGGTGTTCCTGGGCCACAAGGCGGCCTCGGCGGCGCTGAAGGCGTCGGGCAACGGCGCGGTGGTGAACACCAGCTCGATGTTCGGCATCGTGGGCGGCTTCGGCACCAGCCCCGCCTACCACGCCGCCAAAGGCGCGGTGCGCCTGCTGACCAAGAGCACCGCGCTGGCGTGGGCCAAGGAGGGCGTGCGCGTCAACTCGATCCACCCCGGCTTCGTCGACACGCCCATCCTCGGCGAGACCGACCGCAAGATGCTGGCCGACATCACCCCCATGGGGCGCATCGCGCGCCCCGAGGAGCTGGCGGCGGGCATCCTGTTCCTGGCCTCCGACGACGCCTCGTTCATGACCGGCGCCGAGCTGGTCATCGACGGCGGCTACACCGCCGGCTGAGCGCCGCACGGCCGCCGGCGTCGGGCGCGACACGCGCGCGGCGCGCGGCGGCGTGCCATGCTCGACGCCATGGCGAAGAAGATCGGCTTCCTCTCGTTCGGCCACTGGGCGCCCTCGCCGCACTCGCAGACGCGCTCGGCCTCCGACGCGCTGCTGCAGTCCATCGACCTGGCGGTGGCCGCCGAGGAGCTGGGGGCCGACGGCGCCTACTTCCGCGTGCACCACTTCGCGCGGCAGCTGGCCTCGCCGTTCCCGCTGCTGGCGGCCGTCGGGGCGCGCACGCGGCGCATCGAGATCGGCACCGCCGTCATCGACATGCGCTACGAGAACCCGCTCTACATGGCCGAGGACGCCGGCGCCGCCGACCTCATCGCCGGCGGGCGCCTGCAGCTGGGCATCAGCCGCGGCTCGCCCGAGCAGGTGATCGACGGCTGGAGCTACTTCGGCTACCAGCCCGCCGAGGGCGAGAGCGACGCCGACATGGCGCGGCGCCACGCCGAGGTGTTCCTCGACGTGATCCGCGGCGAGGGGTTCGCGCAGCCCAACCCCACGCCGATGTTCTCCAACCCGCCGGGGCTGCTGCGCCTGGAGCCGCACTCGCCGGGCCTGCGCGAGCGCATCTGGTGGGGCGCCGGCTCCAACGCCACCGCCGCCTGGGCCGGGCGCCTGGGCATGCACCTGCAGACCTCGACCCTCAAGTGGGACGAGTCGGGCGAGCCGCTGCACCTGCAGCAGGCCGAGCAGATCCGCGTGTTCCGCGAGGCGTGGAAGGCGGCGGGCCACGCGGGCGAGCCGCGCGTGTCTGTGAGCCGCAGCGTCTTCCCGCTGGTCGACGAGCGCGACCACGCCTACTTCGGGCGCGAGCGCAGCGACACCGACAAGATCGGCTACATCGACGCCGGGACGCGCGCGGTGTTCGGGCGCAGCTACGCCGCCGAGCCCGACGTGCTGGTGGAGCAGCTGGCGCAGGACGAGGCCATCGCGGCGGCCGACACGCTGCTGCTGACGGTGCCCAACCAGCTGGGGGTGGAGTACTGCGCGCACGTGATCGAAGCGGTGCTCGAGCACGTGGCGCCGGCGTTGGGCTGGCGGTAGGGCGAGCCTAGCGGGTCGCGCCGGCACGGCCTTGGGTGGGCAGCCGCGGACCGTTCCTTCGCGCGGCGCTCCATCGGTGCGGGTTACGATCGGGACGTTTCGGACGATGAGGCGCGCACCCGTGGCCGCGGGCGCTCGCGGCGGCAGCGCCTGTCGGAGCGCGTAGGGCAGCGGGGGAAGGAACCCGATCTGATGCGTTCTAGGACCTACCCGACCCACGTGCTGGCGCTGAGCGCGCTGTTGGCGCTGGCCGCCTGCGGCCCGACCCCGCTCGCGACCGTGGCGTTCACCTCGCACGCCGACGGCGCCGTGATCCTCGGCGACCGCACGCTCACGCTCTCGGCCGACCTCTCCCACGTCTCGCACGGCGCCACCATCACCGTGAGCGGCGACGCGCTCATCCACGGGATGGAGCGGAGCGGCGACGTCCTCGAGCTCGACGTGACGCTGAAGGACAACGCGAACACGATCACCGTGACGGTCGCGGGCCCGGGCGAGCCGGCGCCCGCCACCGCCACCATCCTGCTCCACTACCCGTTCGTCACGCTCGGTCGGCAGCAGGCCGCGAGCACCGTCATCGGCCAGCGCGGCTTCGACGCCACCGACGAGGCCGCGGACGACAAGCGCTTCCTCGCGCCGCGCGGCAGGCCCGTCGTGGCCGACGGCGTGCTGTACCTGCCGGACTACGGGGCCGGGCGCGTGATGGGCTACCTCCAGGTCCCTACCGCCAACGACGCCGCGGCCGACTTCGTGCTCGGCAAGGCGGCCTTCGAAGACACGGGCTCCACCATCGGGCCGGCCGCCTTCTCCGGGCCCCAGACGCTCGAGTCCGACGGCCAGCGGCTCTTCTCCCTCGACTACCACTGGAACCGCATCCTGGTCTACGAGGAAGCGCCCGCGACGAGCGGTGCGGCCGCCACCCACGTGATCGGTCAGGCGGGCTTCACGAGCAGCGACGGTGGCGCAACGGCGACCCGCTTCGACTCGGTCGAGGGCTTCACCATCGGTGGCGACCGGCTCATCGTGGCCGACTCCGGTAACAACCGCGTCCTGATCTGGAACAGCGTGCCTACGGAGGTCGACACGCCCGCGGACCTGGTGCTGGGCCAGGCCGACATGGGGTCGAACGCCGCGAACGGGGGCGGAAGCGTCGGCCCGTCCGGCTTGCATTACCCGAGCGACGTGTGGAGCGACGGCACGCGGCTGGTGGTCGTCGACATGAACAACCACCGGGTGCTCGTCTGGAACAGCTTCCCCACCGTCGACGACGCTCCGGCGGACGTCGTGCTCGGGCAGGTGGACTTCACGAGCAACGGCGCCGGCCAGACCGCTTCCGGCCTGAACGGTCCCTACGGCGTGCACAGCAACGGCAACCAGTTGTTCGTAGCGGACGCGTCCAACAACCGAGTGCTCGTCTGGAACGGCTTCCCGACCGAGAACGGCCAGGCCGCGGACGTGGTGCTCGGGCAGCCCGACTTCGATGGCTGGTCTCCGAGCACGAGCGTCACGGGCCTGAGGTTCCCGACGAGCGTCTACGGTCACGGGAACCAGCTCTTCGTGGGTGACCTCGGCAACCAACGGTACGTGCTGTTCGAAGGCGCGGACCCCTGACGCTGGCTGCGACGCAGGAGCGCGTCGACGCGCTCCTGGCCGGGTCGGACCCCACCCGACACGCGGGAGGAACGGGCCTAACGGCCGCCTGGCTCGAGAGCCCGCTCGGTCCGATGCTCGCGGTGTCCGACGAGCGGGCGCTGGTGATGCTGGAGTTCTGGGAGCGGCGCGGGCTGGTCGAGGCGGTCGAGGGGTTGACGCGGACCGCGCCCGTCGTTCCCGGGCGCAGCGCGCCCATCGACAGCGTCGAGCGCGAGCTGAGCGACTACTTCGCCGGGCGGCGAGGCGAGTTCGCCACGCCCCTGGCGCTGGCGGGCAGCGCCTTCCAGCTCCGCGTGTGGGACGAGCTGCGGCGCATCGCGCCGGGCCGGACGCTCTCCTACCTGGGGCTCGCGCAGCGCCTGGGCGACCCCAGGGCGGTGCGGGCCGTGGCCCAGGCCAACGGCGCCAACCGGCTGGCTGTGGTGGTGCCGTGCCACCGCGTCATCGCTGCCGACGGCGGGCTCACGGGCTACGCCGCCGGCGTGGAGCGTAAGCGCTGGCTGCTCGAGCACGAGCGGGCGCGGTTCGGCGACAGCGCGGGCCGGCTGTTCTAGGCGCCCGCGCGGGCCGGCTGTTCTAGGCAGGCCGCGCGGGCTCGGCCGTGCCGGCGCGCTTGCTCGGGCGCCGCAGGCGGAACACCTCGCCGAGCGCGGCGTACTCGTCGCGGCCGAGGCGCGCCACGGGCCCGAAGCGCTCGGCGTCCACCAGGCCGTCGGCCGCCAGCAGGTCGGTTCGCACGTGCACGCGTAGCACGTGGCCCAGCACCATGGTCGCCGGCGAGCCCTCCACCGGCACGACCTGGCTGACGCGCGCCTCGAGGGCGGCCGGCGCGGCGGCCACGCGGGGCGGGGCCACCTCGACCGACGGCGCGGTGGCGAGGCCCGCGAGCGCGAACTCGTCGACGTCGGGAGCGACCATCGCCGAGGTGGCGTTCACGGCCTCCGCCAGCTGGCGGTCGGCCAGGTTCACCACGAACTCGCCCGTGGCCAGCGCGTTCGCGAGCGTGTCCTTCGCCTCGCCGCCGGGGCGGTCGCCGGCGGCGAACATCACCGTGGGCGGCCGCCCCGTCAGCAGCGTGAAGAACGAGAAGGGCGCCAGGTTGGGGACGCCGGCGGGCGACAGGGTGCTGACCCAGGCGATGGGCCGCGGCGCCACCAGGCCGGTGAGCAGGCGGTAGGCGGTACGGCCGTCGAGGTCGGCGAGGGCGACGCTGGTGGTCGGCGGCGGGGCGTCCGCTGCGCGCGCCGGGGCGCCGGCGGCCTGGACCGCGCGCGCGTCGCTGCCGGCCTCAGCCATCCACCAGCCCGCGCAGCATGGCGTTCACCGCGTCGACCTCGTCCTGGTTCACGCTGTGCCCGAAGCCGGGGTAGATGCGCTTGTCGACCTGGGCGCCCAGGCGGGCGAGCACCTCCTCGGTCTCGTGCACGCGCTCCACGGGGATGTGGGGGTCGACGTCGGAGCAGCCCAGGAAGACGGGCGTGCCGCCGAGGGAGCCTTCGTAGTCGCGCGGCGTGCCCTCGGGGCCGATGAGCCCGCCCGACAGCGCCGCCAGCCCCCCGAAGCGCTGGGCGTGGCGCGCCAGGTACTCGCTGGCCAGGCAGGCGCCCTGCGAGAAGCCCAGCAGCACGATGCGCTCGCGCGGCACGCCGGCGGCCACCACCTCCTCGACCGCGCCGTGGACCGCCGCCAGCGCCGAGCTCAGCCACGGCTCGTTGCGCTCCATGGGCGCCATGAACGAGTAGGGGTACCAGGTGTTGTGGCGCGCCTGCGGCGCCACGTAGGCCACGCCCGGCGCCTCGAGCGCCGACGCCAGGCTCAGGATGCCGGGGGCGCTGTCGCCGCGGCCGTGCACCATCACGACCGCGGCCTGGGCCGACTCCAGCGGGGCGCCGGCGCGGGCGGCGATGGTGGGTTCGTGGAGCTCGTTCACGCTGCTACCTCCAGGTCCGCGGCCTGCGCGTCGTCGGCGCCCGGCGCGCGCCACGGCTCCACCGTCAGCGGCGGCAGCGCCCCCTCGATCTGGGCGCGGTGCGGCTCGAGCCACTTGGGCAGCATCAGGCGCGCGCCCAGCTCCTCGACCGGCTCGTCGACCGCGAAGCCGGGGCCGGCCGTGGCGATCTCGACGATGTGGCCGTCGGGGTCCTGCGCGTAGACGCTCTTGAAGTAGGTGCGGTCCATGACCGGCGAGGGGCGCAGGCCCGCCACCAGCAGGCGCTCGCGCAGCTCGAGCTGCTCGGCGTCGCTGGCCACGTTCAGGGCGATGTGGTGCGTCTGGCCGGCGCCCATACGGGTGGGCAGGGCGCGCTGGGCGTCGAGCTGGAAGTAGGTGACGAGCGTGCCGGGCGCGCCGTCGCCCACGCCCCAGTACCAGTGCTTGGAGCTCGGGTCGTCGAAGTTGTAGGTGCGCTTCACGAGGCGCATGCCCAGCAGGCCGGCGTAGAAGTCGTTCGTGCGCTCGACGTCGGAGCCGATGACGCTGATGTGGTGCATGCCGGCCGTGAGCGCCATGTCGGGGGTGATCGCCGGCACCGGCTCGGGGTGGGTGTCGGCGTCGATGCGTGCGCGGTCGCGGTTGGCGCGCACCATGCTCGCGGGCGGCTGCCGGTCGCTGGTGCCGAGGGCGTCCGCCGGCTCGTCGACCGTCCAGCCCGGGCCGCGTGTGGCGAGCTCCACGATGGTGCCCTCGGGGTCGCGGAAGTAGAGCGACTCGAAGTAGTGGCGGTCGAGCGGCCCGTTGACGTTGACCCCCAGGTCGGTCAGGTAGCGCTTCCACTTGCGCAGCGCCTTGCCGTCCTGCACCGTCAGGGCGTAGTGGTGGGTGCCGCCCATGCCGGGGCGGCCCTGCGGCACGCCGGGCATGGCGAAGAAGGTGAGGACGCTGCCGGGGCTGCCGTGCGCGTCGCCGAAGTAGAGGTGGTAGCTGGACGGGTCGTCGAAGTTGACGGTGCGCTTCACCAGCCTGAGGCCCATGACACGCGTGTAGAAGTCCACTGTGCGCTGGGCGTCTGCCGCGATCAGGGTGATGTGGTGGATGCCGTTCACGTTCATCTGCGACCTCCGGGGTCGGTGCCTGGGCGGGGGTGGCCTCAGGCTAGCGTGGCTTTAGGACTTAAGTGTCCTCGCGTGAGAAAGCGCGCCTCAGCGGGTCGCGCGGTCCAGCTTCCCGAGCAGCCGCATCAGCTCTCGTCGTTCGGGTTCGGTGAGCGTCGCCATGCGCGCCTCCTGCCACGCTTCGTGGGCGGGCACGACCTCGGCGTAGAGCGCGCGCCCGGCCTCGGTGAGGAACAGGTGCTTGCAGCGCCCTTCGCGCCGCCGCTCCACCAGCCCCTTGCGCTCGAGCCCGCTCAGCAGCTGCGACAGGTTGCCCTGCGTGACGAGCAGCCGCTCGGCGAGGTCCTGCTGCGTGATGCCGCGGGCCGAGCCCAGTTGCGCCAGCACGTCGAACTGCGCGTGGCTGAGGTCGTGCGCGCGCAGGCGCTCGGCGGCCGCGCGGTGGTTGCGAGCCACGATCCGCGCCATGCGCATCCAGGCCACCAGGCCGTGGGGGAAGGAGGTGCGCGGCGGGACATGGTCGGACACGGGCACAGTTTAGGGCTAAAGTGTCGGGCTGTCAATAGGCCCTGTGCCGTCTAGGGCAGGCCGTTGGACGCGGGCGTCCGGCGGTCGGGGGCTACGCTCCGCCGGCTAGCGGCGCTCCCGCCTCGGCGAGGCTGGCGTCGCGGGCGCTCCAGCCAGCGGGGAACGCGAGCTCCCAGCTGCCGACGAAGGCAGCCGGCCACGGGACGTTCTGCCGTCGTCGACCGGCGCGCCGGCCTGCCACATTGAGGTCAGTGGGCCAGCGCTCGGCCGCCGCTACGGGCGGGGGCGCTGGCGGAAGGAGGAGGTAGATGCAAGCGCTGAAGGACAAGGTCGCCATCGTCACGGGCGCCGCCATGGGGATGGGCGAGGCCACGGCCCGCCTGTTCGCGCGCGAGGGCGCCAAGGTCGTGGTGGCCGACTTCAACGACGAGAAGGGCGAGGCGGTGGCGGCGTCGATCCGCGAGGCGGGCGGCGAGGCCACCTTCGTCCACGTCGACATCTCGAAGGCCGACGAGGTGGAGGCCATGGTGCGCGCCACCGTGGACGCCTACGGGCGCCTCGACGTGGCGATCAACAACGCCGCGCTCACGCCCGACGACAAGCCCGTCCACGAGTTCGACGAGGAGTACTGGGACCGCCTGATGGCCGTCGACCTCAAGGGCACGGCGTTGTGCCTCAAGTACGAGCTCCGGCAGCTGCGCGCCCAGGGCGGCGGCGGCTCGATCGTCAACGTCTCCTCGGTGAGCGGCTTCCGCCCGCAGCCCGCGAACGTGGCGTACGTGGCGGCGAAGCACGGCGTCAACGGCCTCACCAAGGTGGCGGCGCTCGAGAACGGCGAGCTGAACATCCGCGTGAACACCGTGGCCCCGGGCGCCATCGACACGCCGATGCTGCGCGGCGCCCTCGAGCAGTTCGGCCTCGACCCCGAGACCTACGCCCCGCAGCTCAGCCTGCTGAACCGCTTCGCGCGCGCCGACGAGGTGGCGCAGGCGAACCTGTGGCTAGCCTCCGACCTGTCGTCGTACGTCACCGGCACGGTCATCCACGTGGACGCGGGGTACGTGCAGGGCCGCTGAGCCCCTCCGGGTCGTAGCTCGCCGACTGGTGGCGGAAGTACGCCTCGAACAGCTCGGCGTAGTGCCCGCCGGCCGCCAGCAGCTCGTCGTGGGTGCCCTCCTCGAGGATGCGTCCGTGGCTCAGCACGATGATGCGGTCGGCGGAGCGCACCGTCGAGAGGCGGTGGGCGATCACGATCGAGGTGCGCCCCTTCAGCACCGTCTCGAGACCCTCCTGGATCTGCGCTTCGGTGAGCGGGTCGATGCTGGCGGTGGCCTCGTCGAGAATCACGATGGCGGGGTCCTTGAGCAGCACGCGCGCCAGCGCCACCAGCTGCCGCTGGCCCATGCTGATGCCGCGCCCGCCCTCGCTGATCTCGGTGTCGAGGCCCGCCGGCAGCGAGTCGAGCCAGTCGCCGCCCGCCACGTTGCGCGCCGCCGCCAGCACCTGCTCCTCGCTGGCGTCCTCGCGGCCGTAGCGGATGTTGTCGCGGATGGTGCCCGTGAACAGGTAGGGCGTCTGCTGTACGACGCCCAGCTGGCGCCGGTAGCTCACCAGGTCGAAGCTGCGGATGTCTAGGCCGTCGATCAGCAGCTCGCCCTTCTCGAACTCGTAGCCGCGCGCGATGAGCTTGCCGAGGCTCGACTTGCCGGCGCCCGTGTGGCCCACCAGCGCCACCGTCTGGCCGGCGGGGATCACCAGGTCGAAGCCTTGCAGCACGGGCGAGCCAGGCTTGTAGGCGAAGTGCACGTTCCTGAACTCGATGCGGCCCTCGAGCTCGGGCACCGGCTCGGCGCCCGTCTGCACCACCTGCGGCTCGGTGTCCATCAGCGCGAAGACGCGCTCGCTGGCCGCCAGCCCGTCCTGGAACTGGCTCCAGAACGAGGCGATGCTCGTGAGCGGGAACCAGAACAGCGCCAGGCTCTCGGCGAACAGGAACCACTCGCCGCGCGTCACGGCGCCCGCCAGCACCGCGCTGCCGCCGTAGTAGAGGACCACCACGGTGCCTAAGCCCGCGATGAAGCCCAGCACCGGGAAGATGCTCTGCAGCACCAGCCCCTGCTTGAGCCCCAGGCGGTACGCCTCGGCGTTGACGCGCTCGAAGTCGGCGTGCAGCGCCGCCTCCTGACGGAACGCCTTGGCCACGCCGATGCCGGTGATCGACTCCTGGATGTTGGCGTTCACCTCGGCCTTCACGCGCTTGGCCTGGCGGCTGGTGCGACGCGCGATCCAGCGGAACGCCAGCGCCGCGCCCAGGATGACGGGCGTGATGGCGGTGGTGATCAGCGCCAGGCGCACGTTGATGGAGAAGAGGATCACGAACACGATGGCCACGATCAGCACCTCGCTGATCAGCCCCAGCGTGAGCGTGACGACGTTGGAGAAGTCCTGGGTGTCGGAGGTCACGCGGCTCACCACGCGGCCCGTGGAGTAGTCGTCGTAGAACGCCATGTCGCGCTCCACGGCGGCGTCGAACACGTCCTCGCGCAGGGTCAGCACCACGTCGCCCACCACGCGCGCGGTGATCGCCTGCCGCAGGAAGTTGAAGGTCCAGGCGAGGCCCGCGGCGGCCACCATCAGCAGCAGGACCGGGAGGTTGGCGTTGAACACCTCCACCCCTTGCGCGCCGCGCGCGAGGGCGCCGTCGATGCCGCGGCTGGTGAGCACCGGCAGCAGCGCCAGCGCCGCCGCGTTGAGGGCGATGAGCAGCGCCACGAACAGCATCTTGCCCAGGTGCGGGCGGAAGTAGCCGACGATGCGCCGGAGGAGCTGCGCGTCGGAGTAGTTGCGGTCGTACTCTTCGCCGGTCAGGCCGCCCAGGATGAAGCCCATCAGTCGTACCTCTGGAAGATGCGCTGGTACAGCTCGTTGCGCTCGAGAAGCTCGGCGTGCGTGCCCTGGTCCACCAGGCGCGAACGGTCGAGCATGATGATGCGGTCCGCGCGCCGGATCTGCGACAGCCGGTGGGTGATCACCAGCGAGGTGCGCCCCTTGAGCACGGCGTTGATGGCCGTCTGGATCTCGTCCTCGGTGGCCGAGTCGATGGCGCTGGTGGCGTCGTCGAGGATCAGGATGCGCGGGTCGGTGAGCAGGGCGCGCGCGATGGCCAGGCGCTGGCGCTGGCCGCCCGACAGGGTGGCGCCGCGCTCGCCGATCACCGTGTCGTACCCCTGCGGCAGCTCGGTGATGAAGCCGTGCGCCTGCGCCGCCTTGGCGGCCGCCACCACCTGATCGAAGGTGGCGCCGGGCAGCCCGAAGGCGATGTTGTCGCGCACCGAGCGGCTGAACAGGAACACCTCCTGCTCGATGACGCTGATCTGCTGCCGCAAGGACTCCATGTTCCAGTCGCGCACGTCGATGCCGTCGACCAGCACGCAGCCCGAGTCGACGTCGAAGGTGCGGTTCACGAGCTTGGTGAGGGTGCTCTTGCCCGAGCCCGTCTGGCCCACGATGGCGACCGTCTCGCCCGGCCGCGCGTGGAAGGTGAAGCGTTCCAGGGTGGGCGCCTCGGCGCCGGGGAAGGTGAAGGTGACGTCCTCGAAGCGGATGTCGCCCTTCATCACGCCCGCGTAGCCCTCGGGGTTCTCGTCGAGCTCGGTCTCCTCGTTGATCAGCGCCAGCGTGCGGCGCGCGCCCGCCAGGCCCATCTGCACCATGGCGAAGGTGAAGATCGACAGGTCGGCCGGCCCGCGCAGCACGCCCACCAGGCCGATGACGGCGACGAGCTCGCCCACGCTGATCGACCCCTGGCCGAGCAGCAGCAGGCCGTGGCCGAAGGTGGCCGCGAAGGTGAGCCACACCAGCAGGTAGGGCAGGTAGCGCGCTTGCACGTCGCCCTGGCGCACGAACTGGTCGCGGAAGGCGCGCGCGTTCTGGGCGAAGCGGCGGCGCTCGTACGGCTCGGCGGCGGCGGCCTTGACGAGCTCGATGCCGGCGATGGTCTCGTTGAGCCCGGCGCTCAAGTGGCCGAACGCCTCGCGCATGGCGGTGGACACCGGGTCGAGGCGCGCCGAGTAGCGCCTGAGCGCCCAGGCGAACGCCGCTACGAACAGCAGCGGGAAGAGCAGCATGCGCACGTCGATGGCGGCGATGAACACCAGCGGCGTGACGAGGTTGATGAGGCTGTCGAGGATCAGCTGCACGCCGGGGCTGAACATCAGGTTCAGCTGCCGCACGTCGTCGGCGGCGCGCGCCATGACGTCGCCCACGCGCTGCCGGTCGTGGAACGCCTGGCTCTTGCCGAGCAGGCTGGTGGTGAGCTCGGAGCGCGCGTCGCGCTCGAGGCGCTGCGCCAGGCGCTCGATGGAGTTGATGGTCCCGAAGTCGGCGAGGCCGCGCGCGAACACCACGCCCATCAGCAGGAGGCTCAGGGTGAGGAGCGCCTGGCCGGCGTCGGGCCGGTCGACGGCGTCGAACGCCAGGCCGGCGATGCGCGGCACCAGCGAGGAGCAGATGGCGAAGGCCAGGGTGCTGAGGACGAAGCCCACGAGCAGCAGCGGGTAGCGCGAGACGTGGGAGACGATCCAGCGGACCGGGGTGCTGGTGTCGTAGGTGTGCGCGGAGTCGACGCGGAACTCGCTGGTGGGGGTGGAGGCCGCGGGGGTGGTCATGGGGGCATTGTGGCAGGTGGGGTGAGGTCGGGGAAGTAGAGCTCGCAGCCCGGCTAACGGCGCGTCGCTCAGCCGCGGACCAGGCGTTCCAGAGCTTCCATGAACTCGTCGTCGACGGGGTCGCCGATGTGCCGCACGTTCCAGAGCCCGCTCTCCCTGACCGCCTTGGCCGGCGCGTGCCTTCCGAGCCATCCTGCGGTGGCTGCCGAACCGAGGCGCCGGTCCGAGAGCATGCCGATGGCGTTCCGTTCGACGAAGCCCCGCATGCTGTTGGGACCCGGGTCGTCGAGCACGGGTACGTAGGTCACGAGGAGGTCGGCGAGGTAGCGCGTCACGCGTTCCTCGTGCTCACGCTCGGTCGCCCGCACCTCGCGGCCTGCCGAAGCCCCCACTCCCCAGGTGGCGAGCTCGATGCCGTCTCGCGCGATGAGGGCGCCGCCCACGTGCTTGCGGAAGACCGAGCCGCGGTGGTTGCCGGAACCGTTCTCCTGGCCCCGGTGTTGGGCGAGGCGGCCCCAGAGCGTGGAAGCGGAGCCGGTGTTGAGCGCGTGCGTCCCGACTCGCACCAGCCGGCCGGGTAGGTCGGGGACCGGGCTCGGCTCGCTGGGGTCGACGAAGAAGTAGACCCCTCGCGCTGGCCACGCTAGGCGACCGGTGCAACCGCCTAGGCGGCGTAGGCCGAACCGGTCGCCCATCCGCCCCACTAGCGCGTGGAGGTCGCGGATCGAGTCGGACGCGTACGCGGTCACCGGGCGTTCTGGCGCGTCAGCCAAGCCAGCTGCTCACCGATGCGCATCCCGGCCATGGGCACGACGACCTCAACGTCGCGCGCGCGGAGCGGCGGCATGAGGCCTTCCCGGTACTTGGCGCCCGCGAGGAACAGCACCGTGTCTCCGGGTGCGACGACGCGCTCCAGCTGGGCGGTGACCTTCCGCGCCCACTCGCGCCGCTCGCGAGATGGCATGTCGTTCAACGTCATCTCGTAGGGCTCGACGACGGTGTGCGGGGCGAGGAGGCCGTGCTTGGCCGACAGTACGTACCAGCTTCCTGCGTTGCTCATCGCGTACCGCTTGGCCTTCTCGAACAGCGCCGAGGTGTAGAGGTCGCCGGCGGGCGCCGCGTGGGATCGCTTGGCGCTGACACAGGACACCAGGGCGATGGCCTTCCGTTCGTGTTGCACGTTCGTCCAAGCTTAGCCCGCGTCGCCCTGCTCGTGGCCGGGTGCTCCTTCCCTCGCTTGGATCAACGCGGCCGGGGTAGCCGCTCGGCCAGCTTCTCGAGCACGCTCGCGATGTCGATCCCGGTCGAGCGGCAAGCGACCAGGGCGTGGTAGATCAGGTCAGCCGCTTCCTCTGCGGCTCGTTCCGGGTCCTCGTCCGCGCAAGCCACAGCGAGCTCCGTGGCTTCCTCTCCCAGCTTCTTCAGCCGAAGGTTCCGATCGTGGAGGAGCTTCGCCGTGTAGCCTCCGCCCTCCGGCTCGCGCGCCCGATCTAGGATCACGTCGTTCAGAGCCGGCAGCGCCGGCGGGGCCCCGAAGCAGCTACGGCTGCCGGTATGGCAAGTAGGCCCGCTCGGAACCACCAACGCCAGCAGTGCGTCGGCGTCGCAGTCTCCATGCAGGGACACCAACCGCAACGTGTTGCCGCTCGTCTCGCCCTTCTTCCACAAGCCTTGGCGCCTTCGCGACCAGAACCACACCTCGCCCTCCTCGAGCGACGTCTCCACGGCCGCGACATCGGCGTAACCGACCATCAGGACCTCGCCCGTGTACGCGTCCTGAGCCACCTGTGGCACGAGGCCGCCGTGTTTGTCGAAGTCGAGGCGTGCCACGTCCTCGCGGTTGGAGATGCGGTTCCTGGACGACGGGGAGGGTTCAGCCAGCATCGGAGCCCTCCAGAGCGGCGCGGAGCTCTGACGCGATGCCTGCGTTCGTGGCCACCGCGCTCCCGCCCAGGTGCGTGCGCGCGCCGCGCCAGTCGGTGAACACACCCCCCGCCTCCTCGACGATCGGCTTCAGCGCCGCGCTGTCCCACGCCTCTAGCGTCGGGTCGAGCATCGCCTCCGCGCGGCCCGTGGCCACGAGCGCGTAGCCGTAGCAGTCGCCCCAGGTGCGCGTCATGCCGGCGCGCACGCGCACGCGGTCCCACGCCTCGCCGCGGCCCGCCGCCTCGAACAGCGCCGGGTCGGTGGCGCACACCAGCGCCTCCGACACCCGCGCCGTCTCCGACACGCGCGCGCGGCGCCCGTCGAACCAGCAGCCCTCTCCGCGCGCGGCCCACACCGTCTCGTTGAGGGCGGGGAAGTGGAGCACGCCCAGCACGGCGTCGCAGTCCTCCTCCAGCGCCAGCATCACGCCGTAGAGGGGCACGCCGTGCACGAAGCTGCGCGTGCCGTCGATGGGGTCGACGATCCAGCGGCGGCGCGCGCCGGGGTTCAGCTCGCCGAGCTCCTCGCCCAGGAGGCCGTCCGTCGGGAAGCGCTCCGTGATGGCGGCACGCACCAGCGCCTCGGCCTCGCGGTCGGCGGCCGTGACCGGCGAGAGGTCGCGCTTCGCCTCCACGCGGGTGCCGGTCTGGAAGTAGCGGAGGGTGACGCGGCCGGCACGCCAGGCGGTCTCGACGGCGAACTCGAGTTGCAGGGCTAGGGGGGTGCGGCTCATGCTGCGCTCTCCTCGGGGGTGCGGATTCCCGCACGGGTCAGGGCGGCCTTCACGGCCGTGGCGGTGGTGGTGCCGTCGTGGAAGATGCCGGCGGCCAGGCCGGCCGCGGTGCGGGTGCGCGTGAACAGCTCCACGAAGTGCTCGGGGCTGCCTGCGCCGCCGCTGGCCGTAACGGGTACGGTCACGGCGCGCGCCACGCTGTCGGTGAGCTCGAGGTCGAAGCCGTCGCGGCGGCCGTCGCGGTCGATGCTGGTGAGGAGCACCTCGCCCGCGCCGCGCGCCGCGCACTCGCGCGCCCAGGCGGTCGCTTCGCGGCCGGTGGGGCGCCGGCCGCCGGCCACGCACACCTCGTAGGTCAGCCCGTCCGCGCCGCGGCGCGCGTCGATGCTCGCCACCAGGCGCTCGCTGCCGAACTCGCGCGCGGCGGCGCTCAGCAGCTCGGGGTCGTCGACGATCGCCGAGTTGACGGCCACCTTGGCGGCGCCGGCCGCGAGCGCCTCCTCGATGTCCTCGAGCGAGCGCACCCCGCCGCCGATCGTCACCGGGACGCTCACGGCGCCGGCGGCGCGGCGCACGGCCGCCAGGAAGGCGGCGCGCCCTCCGGGGTCGCCGTCTATGTCGAGGAACACCAGCTCGTCGGCGCCGGCAGAGGCGGGTCCGGCCACCAGCGCGGCGGGATCGCCCTGGTCGGCCAGGTCCACGAAGCGCGTGCCCTTCACCACGCGGCCCTTGCTGATGTCGTAGCAGACCACCACGCGGCGCGCGCTCACGCGAGCCTCCGGCGCTCGAGCTTGACCGAGCCCTTGGTGCTGAACACCGCGTCGCCGGGCGCCACGGCCTTGGCCAGCGCCAACCCCAGCGCCTTGAAGGCGGCCTCCACCACGTGGTGGCGGTCGGTGCCGCGCAGCACGCGCACGTGCAACGTCATGCGCGCGTTCTCGGCCAGGGAGCGCAGGAAGTGGTCGTAGAGCGAGCTCGGCAGCGGGCCCTCGTAGTAGGAGCGCCCGCCCAGGTCGAGCGCCACCTGCACCATGGCCTCGTCCATCACCACGGTGGCGTCGGCGTAGCGCGTGCAGGCCTCGGGGGTCTCGTCGTGCAGCGCCACGCCCAGCGTGATGGCCACGTCCTCGATCAGGTGGTGGGGCAGGTCGCCCCGCGCCTCGACCGTGAGGCCGAAGCCGGCGTAGCGCCCCAGCACGGTGAGCATGTGGTCGAGGAAGGGGTCGGTGGTGGCGGTGTCGACGCTCGCCGCGGTGGGGGAGGCGTCGAGCGTGACGCTCACGCGCGTCTCGCTGGTCTCTCGGACGATCTCGGTCATGCTGGCTCCTGGAACTCGCGTAGCGCGGCGGCCGGGTCGATGGCGCCGGTGTAGAGGCTCATGCCCAGCACGGCGGCGGACACGCCGGCTCGGGCTAGGGCGCGGAGGTCTTCGGTGGTGGTGATGCCGCCGGCCGCCTGCAGCGGGTGGCGGGTGGCGGCCGCCAGGTCGGCGAACAGCGCCGCGTCGGCGCCCGCCAGGCGGCCCTCGCGGCCGACGTCGGTGACCAGCACGGCGGCCAAGGGAAGCTCGTCGCAGGTCGCCAGGAAGTCGCGCGCCGTCAGCGCGGTGCTCGCGGTCCAGCCGCGGCTGACGACCTTGCCGTCCTTCACGTCGCAGGCCACCACCGCGCGCTTGGGGTAGCGCTCGGAGAGGCGCGCCAGCCAGGCGGGCTCCTCCACCGCGCGGGTGCCGACGATGACGCGCGCGGCGCCGGCCGCCAGGTAGCGCTCGGCGGCGGCGTCGTCGCGCACGCCGCCGCCCACCTGGACCGGTACGCCGGCCGTTGCAACGAGGTCGCCGATGAGCTCGAGGTTCGTGCCGTGCCCCAGGGCGGCGTCGAGGTCCACCACGTGGAGCCCCCTGAAGCCCAGGCTCACGAAACGCTGGGCCGTGGAGAGCGGGTCGGGCAGGCTGACGCGCTCGGCGTTCGGGTCGCCGCCCACCAGCTGCACCGTGCGCCCGCCGCGCAGGTCGATGGCTGCCAGGAGCCTCATCGGGGGCTCCTCGCTGGGGTGACGGCTAAGGTCTCATCCAAGGCGGCGAGGAAGCGCTCGAGGAGGGGCCACGGGCCCACCGACACGCGCAACGCGGGGCCGACGCGCGCGAGGTCGGGGAAGGCGCGCACGGCCACGCCGCGGGCGCGGAGCGCGGCGGCCAGGGCGGCGACGGGCTCGGCAGCGAGCGGCACCAGCACGAAGTTGGCTGCGGACGGTAGGGCGTTCAGGCCGCGCAGCCTGAGCTCGGCCGTCAGGCGCTCCCGGTTCGCGATGGTGCGCTCGACGACGTCCTGCACCCACTCCCGCCCCGCGCGCAGCGCGGCCAGCGCGGCCGCCTCCGCGGCCGCCGACACCGCGTAGGGCCCGCGCGCCTTCTCCACCTCGCGGATCAGCTCGGCGGGGCCCAGCGCGTAGCCCACGCGCAGCCCGGCGAGGCCGTGGGCCTTCGACAGGGTGCGCAGCACCAACGTGTTGCCGGCGCAGAGCGCGAGGGCGCCGGCGGCCGCGTCGCGCGCGCCGAGCTCCGCCACCGGCCCGGCGAAGTCGGCGTAGGCCTGGTCGACGAGCACGACGCCTTCCGCCTCCGCGCCCAGGCGCGCCAGCGCACCAGGGTTCAGCGGCTTGCCGGTGGGGTTGTTGGGATCGCACACGTAGGTGACGGCGGCGCGGGTGGCGAGGAGCGCCTCCATGTCCACGTCGAGCGCTTCGGTGACGGGAACGGGCAGCGGCCGCGCGGCGTTCATGCGCGCGAAGAGCGCCACCATGCCGAAGGTGGGGTCGGGGAAGGCCACCGTGGCGCCCGGGTCGCAGAAGGCGCGCACGGCGGCGTCGATCACGCCGTCGAGGCCGGCGCCGGTGGTGACGTTCTCCGGCTCCACGCCGTGCAGTTCCGCGATCGCCTCGCGCAGCTGGCGGGCGTAGACGTCGGGGTAGCGGCTGACCTGCTGGGGGCCGAGGGCGCGCAGCGCCTCCATCACGGTCGGGTTGGGGCCGAAGAGGTTGGTGTTGTCGCTCAGGTCCACGGCCACCGGGGCGCGGCGCGGGTCGTACGGCTCGATGACGCGGTAGGCGGCGCGGAGGCGGGGGGAGGCGGAGTGGTCAGCGTCAGCCCCGCGGCCTCGCCCGTCTGCCGCGTCGCCCGTGGGTGCGCTGCCTACCGCCCCCGCACGCCCCCGCGCCGCCGCCGCGTGCCCTGGCAGCCCCTCGGCCGCGGCCAGCGTGGCCGCCACCGGCGCCAGCTCGACCGCCGCCGCCGGGCTCACCTCCTGGTAGGTCACCAGCCGCACGAAGTCGAGCGTGCTCAACCCCGAGTAGGCGCGCGCCAGCCCGCCGGTGGGCAGGGTGTGGTTGGCGCCCGTGACGTAGTCGCCGAACGCCACCGAGCTCGACGCCCCCAGGAAGACGGTGCCGGCGTTGCGCACGCGCGGAAGCGCCGCGCGCGGCTCGGCCAGCATCAGCAGCAGGTGCTCGGGCGCGTAGCGCGCGGCGAAGGCGAGCGCCGCCTCGAGGTCGTCGGCCACCAGCAGCGCGCCGGCCGCCCGCAGGCTCGCCTCGCTCACCTCGCGGCGCGCCTGCGACGGCAGCAGGCGCGCCAGCGCGTCGGCTACGGCGCGCGCCGGCTCCGCGCCCACGCTCACCAGCACCGCGGCGGCGCGCGGGTCGTGCTCGGCCTGGGCGAGCAGCTCCAAAGCCACCAGCTCGGGGTCGGCCGTCGCGTCGGCGACCACCAGCACCTCGGAGGGGCCGGCGGGGCAGTCGATGGCGACCACGCCGTTGAGCTGCCGCTTGGCCTCCGTGACGTACGCGTTGCCCGGCCCAACCACCTTGTCGACGCGCGGCACGCTCTGGGTGCCGAGCGCCATGGCCGCCACGGCGCCCGCGCCGCCCACCGCGAACACGCGGTCCGCCCCGGCCAGCGCGCAGGCCGCCAGCACCGCCGCCGGCGGCAGGCCGTCGGGGCCCGGCGGCGAGCACACCACCACCTCGCCCACCCCCGCCACGCGCGCGGGCACCACGCCCATCAGCACGCTGCTCGGGTAGCTGGCGCGCCCGCCCGGCGCGTACACGCCCACGCGCGCCAGCGGCTCCGGTCGGCGGCCCAGACGCACGCCCGGGCGCACCTCGACCTCGAGCTCGTCAGGCAGCTGCGCGGCGTGGAAGGCGCGCACGTTGGCGGCGGCCTCCTCGAGCGCCGCGCGCAGCGCGGGGGCGAGCTCCGCCAGCGCGTGCCGGCACGCCTCGCGCGGCACCTCCAGCCTCTGCGGCACGGCGGCGTCGTAGCGGCGCGCCAGGTCGAGCAACGCGGCGTCGCCCCGCGCGCGCACGTCGGCGATGGCGGCGGCGGTGGCGCGCTCGACCTCGGGGTCGGGGCTGGCGCCGCGCTCCAGCAGGCGGGCGAGCTGCGCCGCGCTCAGGTCGGTCAGCCGCCCGGTGACGCCCACCGGCGCCGTGCTCGCAGCGCCGCTCACGGCATCAGCCTCTCGATGCCCGTCACGAGGATGCCCTCGGCCCCTACCGCCTTCAGCTCGGCGATCACCCGGTCGACGTCGCGCCGGTCCACCACGGCGTGCGCCGCTACGATCTCGGTCTCGTCGAGCACGTTGACGACGGTGGGGCCGTTGATGCCCGGCAGGATGCGGCGGATGTCGGCGAGCGCGGCCCTGGGCACGTTGGCCATCAGGTAGCGCTTGCCGCGGGCGCGCAGCACCGACTCCAGGGTGGTGGCGAAGCCGCTCACGGCGCGCGCCCGCTCGGCGTCGGCCAGCGCCGCGGGGCTGGCGATCAGCACCGCCGACGTGTCTAGCAGCGTGCCCAGCTCGCGTAGGCCGTTGCTGCGCAGCGTGGAGCCGGTGTCGACCACGTCGACGATGGCGTCGGCCACGCCCAGCAGCGGGGTGATCTCGGCGGCGCCGCTGATCGGCACCAGCTCGAAGCTGCGGCCGTGCGCGGCGAAGTAGCGGCGGGTGAGGTTCACGAAGCTGGTGGCCACGCGCACGCCGTCGGGCAGGTCCGCCACGTCGCGCGCCGGCAGGTCGTTGCGCACCGCCAGCGCCACGCGGCAGGCGCCGTAGCCCAGCTCCAGCAGCGTCTCGACCGGGCAGCCGGCCTCCTCGACCAGGTCGCGGCCCGTGATGCCTAGGTCGGCGGCGCCGTTGGCCACGAACTCCGGGATGTCGGCCGAGCGCACGAACAGCGCCGTGCGCCCCTCGCCCAGCGTGGCCTGCAGGGCGCGCTCGCCGCGGAAGCGCAGGTCGAGGCCGGCGCGCTCCAGCAGCGTGCGGGCGCCCTCCGCCAGGCGGCCTTTGTTGGGTAGTGCGATACGTAGCATGCTTCCTTCCGGTGTTCTCGGGCTCGAGGTCGGGGGTCGCGTCCTGGAGGAGGGGTCACCGAAAGGCGAGCGGCCCATCCTGTGAGGGACGGGCCGCTGTGGGGTTGCTGTTGGCGCTTCGTCAGCCTATGCCGCTACGCCGGCTCCACCACGACCCGTGGGGGTGATGGTGATGACGATGGTGGCGCTGGGCGGTGAGGCCGACGAGCATGGCGGGGATGATACGTGGCGTGCGGCGAGCGGTCAAGCGGTGGGTCCCGCGGCGAGGGGGTCCCGCGAGGCGGACGCGCCGTCGTGCACGGTGCTGTGGCGATCGCGGACGCCGCGTGTCCCGGGCCCTTGACAGGCCCGTCATACAACCAGTAGGTTGTATCAATGCTCAGCCCAGCGGAAGCCGACCAGGTCTTCTCGGCCCTCGCCGACGCCACGCGCAGGGACATCCTGCGCCGCGCGATGGCGGGTTCGGAGGGCGTGGCGGAGCTGGCCGAGCGTTACCCCATGAGCTTCGCCGCCGTTCAGAAGCACGTGGCCGTGCTGGAGCGGGCGGGGCTGGTGGCGAAGGAGCGTGCCGGCCGGCGCAAGCTGGTCGTCACGCAGGTGGAGCGGCTCAAGCAGGCGCAGCGCCTGCTCGACGAGTACGAGGCGCTGTGGCGCGGCCGCATCGAGCGCATGAGCGACATCCTCGAGGGACCCCAAGGAGGAGCAGCATGAGCGTCACCGAAGTCCGCAAAGACCCCGCCAACCTGACCCTGACCGTCACCTGCGAGTTCAAGGCCACGCCCGAGCGCGTGTGGCAGCTGTGGGCCGACCCGCGCCAGCTCGAGCGCTGGTGGGGGCCACCTACCTACCCCGCCACGGTAACGACCCACGACCTGCGCCCCGGCGGCCGCGTGGAGTACTACATGACCGGCCCGCAGGGCGACACGCCGGGCGGCTACTGGGTGCTCGAAGAGGTCGACCCGCCGCGCGCGTTGGCGTTCCGCGACGGCTTCGCCAACGATGACGGCACCCCGAACGACGCCCTGCCCGGCACCACCGCGCGCGTGACCATCGAGCCCATCGAGGGCGGCCGCAGCCGCATGCGCATGCAGAGCCGCTTCCCCAGCCTCGAGGCCATGGAGCAGCTCGTGGCGATGGGCATGGAGGAGGGCCTGAAGCAGGCGCTCGGCCAGATCGACGCCATCCTGGCGGAGGAGCCCGGCGCCGAGGTGCGGGCTTGAGCGGCGACCGAGCGGCCGCAGCTGGCTCCCACGCCGCCGGGCCGGCGGCCGCCGAGCGCTTCCTGGAGGTCCCCGGCGCCCGGCTGGCCTACGACGTGCGCCCTGGTGCCGACGCGGAGCTGCCCACGCTGCTGCTCGTCGGCTCGCCGATGGACGCGGTCGGCTTCGGCAGCCTGGCGGGGCGCTTGACCGACCGCACGGTGGTCACCTACGACCCGCGCGGCACGGCGCGCAGCCGGCTCCCGAACGGGGTTGGCGAGGTCACGCCCGAGCAACACGCTGACGACCTGGCCCGCCTGATCGCCCACCTGGGCGTGGGGCCGGTCGACGTGTTCGCCAGCAGCGGCGGCGCCGTCAACGCGCTGGCGCTGGTCGCGCGGCGCCCGGAGCTCGTGCGCTCCGTCGTGGCGCACGAGCCGCCCCTGGCGCAGCTGCTGCCCGAGCGCGACGCGGCGTTGCAGGTGATCCGCGGCATCCACCAGACCTACCAGGAGAGCGGCCTGGGGCCCGCCATGGCGCGGTTCATCGCCGTCTCGACCCACCAGGGCGAGGTGCCCGCCGACCTGTTCGAGGACGGCGGCCCCGACCCGGCCATGTTCGGCCTACCCACCGAGGACGAAGGCCGCCGCGACGACGCGCTGCTCGGACAGAACCTCGTCCCCTGCACGTCCTACCAGCCGGACCTGGAGGCGCTGCGAGCGGCGCCCGTCCGCCTGCTGGTGGCGGTGGGCGAGGGCTCGGGCGAGGCGCTGGCCGCCCGCGCGGCGCGGGCGCTGGCCGAGCGGCTCGGCGCGCGGCCGGTCGGCTTCCCCGGCGACCACGGCGGCTTCCTGGGCGGCGAGTACGGCCAGATGGGCGAGCCCGACGCGTTCGCGGCGCGCCTGCGCGAGGTGCTGACGGACGCAGCCTGAGCGATGCGCCGTAGGGCGTGGGGCGGTCGCATCGGGGCCGCCCCACGTCCTGCTGCTACGTTGTGGGCATGAGGGTCCTGGTCACGGGCGCCTCCGGCTTCGTGGGCGGCCACGTGTGCCGGCGCCTGCTCGCCGAGGGCTGGCAGGTGACGGGCCTGAGCCGCACCGGCGGCGACCTGCCCGCCGGCGTGGCGGCGGCGCGGGGCGACGTCGCCACGGGCGAGGGGCTCGCCTCCGCCATGGCCGGCGTGGACGCGGTGGTGCACCTGGTGGGCATCATCCGCGAGCAGGGCGCCGCCACCTTCCAGCGCGTGCACGTGGACGGCACGCGCAACGTGCTGGCCGCCGCCCGCGAAGCTGGCGTGCGGCGCTACGTGCACATGAGCGCGCTGGGCGCCGAGCTCGGCTCGTCGAGCGGCTACCACCGCAGCAAGGCGCAGGCCGAGGAGCTGGTGCGCGCCTCCGACCTCACCTGGACGATCATGCGCCCCAGCCTGATCCTCGGCGTGGGCGACGGCTTCTTCAGCGGCACCCTGCGCCAGCTGGTGGTGCTGCCCCCGGTGGTGCCGGTGGTGGGCGACGGCAGCTTCCCCTTCCGCCCCATCTGGATCGGCGACGTGGCCACGGCGTTCGCCCGCGCGCTCACGCTGCCCGCCGCCGAGCGCCGCACCTTCGAGCTCTTGGGCCCGCGCGAGTACACGCTGCGCGAGCTGCAGGCGCAGGTGCGCGACCTGCTGAGGCCCAACAAGCCGCTCGTGAGCGTGCCGCTGCCGCTGATGCGCCTGGGCGTGGTGGCGTTCCGGCTGCTGCCGAACCCGCCCATCACGCGCGACGAGTTCCTGATGCTGAAGAAGGGCAACACCGGCGACCCGTGGCCGGCGGTGGAGGCGCTGGGGCTGGAGCTGGAGGCGATCGAGAAGCGCCTGCCGGAGGTGCTGACGGCGTGAGGGCGCCGCCCTCGGGAGCGGCCTGGAGGGATCGGCCGGGCGCCGGGTCGAGCATGGGAGGTGCCTGAACGCCCGGGTTCCGAACCGCGACACGCTGGCTCCAACGCGGCGCGGTTCGTAACGCGCGGCTCCACCGACCGGGACGGGCTTCCCGCTCGTCCCTGACCCAAGGCAACGTCAGCGCGCTTCGGCCGCGCGCGATCGGCAGGCGCCGGCGGATGCGACGTTACGCCGTGCCCACCGGCGTTCTCAGGTCAGGAGGGGCCGCAGGCACGCGCTACGTAGCGCTGAACCCAAGCACGTTACGTGTCGCGGTTCGGAACCCCCCGGGACGAGGCACCCGACCTCTCCGCCTGTCACATGCCTACCCCCACCGGGTTCGCGCCTACCGCTGCCCCCGGCGCTCGCAGCCCAGAGAGCGCGACCGTCACCCCAAGCGCCGCCCGTCCACGATCCGCCTGAGCTTCCCGCCCGCCGAGCTGGCCGGCGACCCGCGCGTGGTGCAGGCCTACCTGGGGCGCGGCGGCGAGGCCGACGCCTAGCCGCGCGCCGGCTTCCGGACCGCGGCGATCATGCCGATCGCCTCCATCAGGGCGTACATGGTGGTGGGCCCCACGAAGGCGAAGCCGCGGCGCTTGAGCTCGGCGGCCAGGGCGGTGGACTCGGGCGAGCGCGTGGCGGCGGGGTCGTGCGCCGCCGCGGCCTCGGGGCTGGGCTCGAACGACCACACCAGATCCACCAGGCCGCCCTCCGCCCGCAGCGCGACGGTGGCGGCGGCGTTGCCGATCGTGGCGCGGATCTTGGCGGCCGAGCGCACGATGCCGGCGTCCTGCAGCAGGCGCTCCACGTCGGCCTCGGTGAAGGCGGCCACCGCGTCGGGGTCGAAGCCCGCGAACGCGGCGCGGAACGCCTCGCGCTTGCGCAGCACGGTGGACCAGGCGAGGCCCGTCTGGAAGGCCTCGAGGCTGAGCGCTTCGAACAGCGCGCGCTCCTCGCGCACGGGCACGCCCCACTCCTCGTCGAAGTAGGCGCGCAGCAGCGGGTCGCGGGCGGCCCAGGCGGGGCGCACGGCGTCGGCGTGCGGGTCGGGCGCCGCGGGGGCGCGGCTGAGGCGCGGCTGGGAGGTGGGGTCGTGGTCCATGGCCCTCCTGGTCGGTGGCGGGAGGCGGGCGAGCGGCGGCTCGTTGCGGGCGGTCCTGGGCGCAGCTTAGGAGCCCGGCCCCCGCCGCGGCAACGGACGCCGGCCGAGGGGACGTAGGTCCCTGCCGCTTCCCGCCCGGCGGCCGTACCCTGTAGGTGGTTCAGGGGAACGTCCCGCACGCCTCCCCTGCAACGAAGCCCCCAGGACGCGAGCTCGGAGCCGCGCTAGACCAGGGGGCTTCTTCCATGCCTCGACCCGACCGGCCGCCCCCTCTACCGCACCGGCCGCGCCTCCGAGCCGCTCCCTGGCGTCCGTCCGGTACTCCGCTACCGCTGCTTGGACGCGGGGCGCCCCCACGTCTTAGGCTAGCGGCGAGGGGCTGGCAACCGGCCGGCGATTCAGGAACGGAGGCAGTCGCCATCAACACCCTGGAACAAATGCAAGCCGCAGGACACGAGCAGGTCACCTTCTTCTACGACGAGAAGACCGGGCTCAAGGCCATCGTCGCGATCCACAGCACCGCGCTGGGGCCGGCGCTGGGGGGGTGCCGCGTGTGGCCCTACGAGAGCGAGGCGGCCGCCCTCAACGACGTGCTGCGCCTCAGCCGCGCCATGACCTACAAGAACTCCGCCATGGGCCTCCCCCTCGGGGGCGGCAAGGCCGTCATCATCGCCGACTCGCGCGCCGACAAGACCCCCGAGCTGTTCGAGGCGTTCGGCCGCGCCGTCGAGCGCCTGGGCGGCCGCTACATCACGGCCGAGGACGTGGGCACCGAGCCCGACGACATGGTGGCCGTAAGGCGCCACACGCGCCACGTGGCCGGCCTGCCCGACACCAGCGGCGACCCCTCGCCAGCCACGGCGTTCGGGGTCTACAACGGCATCAGGGCGGCGCTGAAGCACGCCTTCGGCGACGACGACCTGCGCGGCCGCCGCGTGGCGGTGCAGGGCCTCGGCGCGGTTGGCATGCACCTGTGCCGCTACCTGCACGAGGACGGCGCCGAGCTGATCGTCACCGACATCGCCCAGAAGCGCATCGACCAGGCCGTCAGCGAGATGAACGCGCGCGCCGTGGGCAGCGACGAGATCTACGACGTCGAGTGCGACGTGTTCGCCCCCTGCGCCCTCGGAGCGGTGGTGAACGACGCCACCCTGCCGCGCTTCAAGGCGAAGGTCATCGCCGGCTCGGCCAACAACCAGCTGGCCGAGGCGCGCCACGGCGACGCCCTCAAGCAGCGCGGCATCCTCTACGCCCCCGACTTCATCATCAACGGCGGCGGCGTCATCAACGTGGCCGACGAGCTGCAGCCCGGCGGCTACGACCGCGAGCGCGCCTACGCCCAGGTCGCGAAGATCGGCGAGAAGGTCGCGCGCGCCCTGCGCCTCGCCGACGAGCGCGGCATCTCCACCGAGGCTGCGGCCGTGACGATGGCCGAGGAGCGCCTGCGCCAGGAGGGCGTGGGCGCCTGAACCGACCGGCCGCCAGCTAGCAGTCGTTCCGGGCGGCGCCCCGGGCTCGCCTCGCGACCGCGAGGGGATCCCGGGGCGCCGCTCTGCGTGGGACCACGTGAGGGCCGCCGGCGCGCCACGCGAGCCGGTACTCGCGCGGTGCCGCTCCCGGTTCGCCTACCGGGACGGCACCAGTCCGTCATCGCCCTGTTCAGCCCATAGCGTCGCGGCTTAGCGCGGTACGCGTGATGGTCCGCCGCCCGTGCCCGTCGGGTAAGGGTCGCGGACTCAGTTCGGTATGGCTATGCGGTAGTCCGGATATCCGGTCCGAGGGCGTCTCTATGCAGTATCCCGCTACAGCCCGCCTCGCGCCGTGACATTCCCGACCGTTTCGCTCTGCATAACCGGCGCCATACTTGCATTCGCACCGCAACTGTATGCAATGATGCCGCCAAGCTGGCCGCTCCCCGGCCCGCATCGGTCCACTTCCCTACCGACCGAGAACAACTGGAGGTTCTCTAGATGCCGTCAACCCGGTTCCGCCTCGTCGTATCTATCGCAGCCCTGCTGCTGGCAGTGGGGCTCCCGCTGTCGACCGCCTTCGCCCAACCGGTGTACGGCGGCACGCTGATCGTGGGCCTCGCCGACGACCCGCCGCAGCTCGACCCCCACCTCACCACCGCCAACGCCTCGCGCACCGTGCTGCACAACATCTTCGCTACGCTCGTCGAGATCGACGCCCAGATGCAGATCGTCCCGGGCCTCGCCGAGTCGTGGAGCGTGTCGGACGACGGCCTGCGCTACTCCTTCACCCTCACGCCCGACGTGGTGTTCCACGACGGCACGCCCGTCGACGCCGAGGCAGTGGCCTTCAACTTCGCGCGCATGATGGACCCGGGGTTCGGCTCGCCGCGCGCCGCCGAGCTGGCGTTCGTCGACGAGGTCGTCGTCACCGGCCCCCTCACCTTCGAGGTGATCATGAGCCAGCCGTTCGCCGCCTTCCTGCCGGCGCTGGCCTCCTGGACGGGCATGATGGTGTCGCCCACGGCGGTGCAGACCTCCGACAACTTCGAGGACGTGCTGATCGGCGCGGGCCCGTTCCGCTTCGTGGAGCAGATCCGCGACGACCGCGTGGTGCTCGAGAAGAACCCCACCTACTTCCGCGAGGGCCTGCCGTACCTCGACGGCGTGGTCTACCGCACCTTCGTCGACGGCGACTCGCGCGTCCTCAACCTCGAGTCGGGCGCCCTGCACATCATCAACACCGTGCCCGGCCGCAACGTGGCGGCGCTGGAGAAGCACCCCGAGATCACCCTCTCGAGCGTGGGCGGCCTCGGCTACCGCGGCTTCTACGTCAACACCCAGTCCGCCGACCTCGGCAACCGTGAGCGCCGCCGCGCCGTGAGCGCCTGCATCGACCGCCAGGTCATCGTCGACACCGTGTTCGGCAACGCTGCCGTGCCGGGCAGCAGCCCGTTCTCGCCCGCCACCTGGGTGGTCGACCTCGACGACCCCGTGCCGCCGCGCGACCTCGACCTCGCGCGCCAGATGCTGGCCGAGGCCGGCGTGCCCGACGGCTTCAGCTTCACCATGCTGATCACGCCCGACGAGGAGAGCATCCGCGTGGCCTCGATGATGGCCGCCATGTGCGCCGAGGTGGGCATCACCATCAACCTGCAGCAGACCGAGTTCGGCACCATGCTCGCCCGCCTCGGCGACGGCAACTACACCGCCGCCCAGGTGGAGCTCAGCCCGCGCAACGACCCCGACCTGAGCGCCTACCCCTGGTTCCACAGCGAGGCCACCAACTGGGGCCGCCTGCAGAACGCCGAGCTCGACGACCTGCTCACGCGCGCCCGCGCCGCGGTCGACCAGGCCGAGCGCCGCGAGCTCTACCGCCAGGTGAACGAGGTGCTCAACGTCGAGTTCCCCTACGTGTTCACCTACCACATGGCCGAGATGAAGGCGTACCGCAACGAGCTCAAGGGCTACCGCCACATCCCCGACTCCATGATGCGGTTCGAGGACGTCTGGCTCGCCGACGACTGAGCCGCTGAGCCGCTAGGCGCGCGCACCGCTCGCGCGCCTAGCCCGCAGCCAGAAGACCGCCCGCGATCGGACCTGCCAGCGTGTGGCCGATCGCGGGCCCGTGACGGGAGCCCGCTTCCCCCGGACCGACCCACTATCTACACGGAGACGCATGGCTATCTACCTGCTACGGCGCCTGCTCACGGCGGTGCCGATAATCCTCCTCATCACGGCGGTGGTGTTCGCCGTGATGCAGATCCTGCCCGGTGACCCGGCGGTGATGCTCCTGGGCACCGAGGCCACCGAGGCGTCGCTGGCCGCCACCCGCGAGCGCCTGGGCCTCAACCGGCCCCTGCACGTGCAGTACCTCAGCTGGCTGGGCGACGTGCTGCGCGGCGACCTGGGCCGCTCGATGATCGACAATCGCCCCGTCACCACGGCCATCGCCAACGCCTTCCCCGTGACGCTGCAGATCGCGCTGATCTCGCTCGTCATGGCGCTGCTGGTGGGGGTGCCCGCCGGCATCGTGTCGGCGGTGCGGCGCGGCGGGGTGGCCGACGCCGTCGCCTCGCTGGTCGCCCTGTCGGGCATCTCGCTGCCCGGCTTCTGGGCGGCGCTGCTGCTGGTGTACGTGTTCGCCCTGCAGTTCGACTGGCTGCCCTCGTCGGGCTTCGTGCGCCCCAGCGAGGACCTGTGGGGGAGCTTCCTCTCGAGCCTGCTGCCGGCGGTGGCCCTGGGGCTGCGGCCGGCCGGGGTGTTCATGCGCCTGCTGCGCTCGTCGATGCTCGACGTGATCCGCAGCGACTACGTGCGCACCGCGCGCGCCAAGGGCGTGGGCGCCAACCTGGTGGTGATGCGCCACGCGCTGCGCAACGCCCTGGTGCCGCTCGTGACGGTGCTGGGCGTGGAGTTCTCGGCGCTGCTCGGCAACGTGGTGGTGATCGACACCATCTTCGCCATCCCCGGCTTCGGGCGGCTGATCTACAACTCGTTCCTGCGCCTCGACTTCGTGATGATGCAGAGCCTGCTGCTGCTGTTCGCGCTCATCGTCATCGCCGTCAACTTCCTCACCGACCTGTCGTACTCGCTCCTCGACCCGAGGATCCGCTACCGATGATGCGCCGCCTACCGAAACCCGTGCGGGGCTTCCTGCGCCGGCCGCTGGCGGTGCTGGGGCTCGTGCTCGTGCTGGGCATGGTGCTGGCCGCCCTGTTCGCGCCGCTGCTGGCGCCGCACGCCCCCACCAAGGCCGACTTCGGCGCCATCCTGGCGGCGCCCAGCGCCAAGCACCCGCTGGGCACCGACGAGCTCGGCCGCGACGTGCTCAGCCGTCTGCTGTTCGGCGCCCGCGCCTCGCTGCAGGCCGGCATGCTGGCGGTGCTGATCGCCGTGGTCATCGGCGTGCCCGTCGGGCTGGTCAGCGGCTACCGCCGCGGTTGGGTCGACGAGGTGGTCATGCGCCTCACCGACGCCGTGATGGCGTTCCCCGTGATCGTGCTGGCGCTGGCCATGACGGCCGTGCTGGGCGCCAGCCTCACCACCGCCATGGTGGCGATCGGCGTGGTCTACGCGCCGGTGTTCGTGCGCCTGGCGCGCGCGCAGGCCATGGCGTTGCGCGAGGTGGAGTTCACCGAGGCGGCGCGCGCGCTCGGCAACCACGAGGCGGCCATCCTGGTGCGCCACCTGCTGCCCAACATCGCCAGCGCCGTGCTGGTGCAGGCGTCGCTGTCGGTGGCGGCGGCCATCCTGGTGGAGAGCGCGCTGTCGTTCCTCGGCCTCGGCGTGCAGCCGCCCACCCCGTCGTGGGGCTCGATGCTGCGCATCGGCACCGGCTACCTGCTCGAGGCGCCGTGGACGTCGTTCTGGCCCGGCCTGGCGATCTTCGTGACGGTGCTGGGCATCAACCTGCTGGGCGACGGCCTGCGGGACGTGCTCGACCCGCGCGACCGCTAGCCGCTCACCGCTGGGCTCCCACCGCCTGGCGGCGGCCCGGTGCTCGTCCCCTCAGGCGCTCAGTGCGCCGCGGCGCCCGCGAGGCGGCGCCGCGGCGCCAGCGCCCCGAACCACACCCCGGCGATGACGAGCAGCGCGCCCACCAGCGCCGCCACCCGGATGGGCGTGCCCGCGAGCAGCGCCTCGAGGCCCAGGGTCACGAACGGCACCGCCACCATCAGGTAGGCGGTGGCCGACGGCTTCCAGCGGCGGATCAGCAGCAGCGTCAGCGCGAACAGCCCCACCGAGCCGAAGCTCACCAGGTAGAGCAGCGCCCAGCGCGCCTCGGGCAGCGCGGGCCACGACCAGCGCTCGCCCACGGCCGAAGACAGGCCCAGCAGCAGCGCCGCCCCCACGCTCATGGCGATGGCGTTGACCACCGCCGGGTGGTAGCCCGCCAGGCGCTTGGCGAGGACGATGCTCTGCGCCAGGCTCAACGCGCCTAGCAGCAGCGTCAGCAGCGCCAGCGGCGTGACCGCGAGCTCGGCCGAGGTGGCGGTGAGCCAGGCCACCCCCGCCAGCGCCAGCAGCGCCCCGAACAGGGGCCGCGCCCCGAGCCGCTCCTGGCCCTGGGCGCTCGCCAGCAGCAGCGTCAGCAGCGGCGTGGCGGCCGTGACGATGGTGGCGGTGCCGGCCGTGACGTGCACCAGCGACCAGTAGCCGAAGGCGAAGAACAGCCCGAAGTTGAGCGCGCCGAACAGCAGCGCCAGGCGCAGGTCGGCGCCGCGCGGCGCGCGCAGGCGCAGCGCCAGGCTGGCGAGCGCGAACACGCCCGCGGCCATGGCGAAGGGCACGCCGGCGCCCCACATGGGCGGCAGCTCGAGGTTGCTGAAGCGCACCGCCACGTAGTTGCCCGAGGCGAGCAGGGCGCAGGCGGCGAACAGCAGCCAGGTGGTGAGCTCGGGGCCGGCCCGGGGGTCGCTCGGTGCGTGCATGGGGCAGCATGCGCTCGCGGCCGGCGGCGGTCTATGACGGCTGGGCCGGGGGCGGCGGCCGGGCCCGGCGCGCTGCCCCGGCGCGGGGCTAGCGTCGCGCCCGGGCGCCCGCGGCGGGGCGCGTGCGTCGCCTCCGGCGGGCCCGCGCACTAGGCTGGTGCCAGGAGGCCACGTGTCGGAGCCAGAGCTGAGGATCGTGCCGGCCGCCCAGGCCGCGTGCGCCGACCTGCGGGCGGTGTTCGGCGAGCGCGGCGTGGCGGCCGACTGCCAGTGCCAGTGGTTCAAGCTGTCGGCGGCGGAGTGGCGCAGCACCACCCCCGCCGAGCGCGCCGAGCGCCTGCGGCGGCAGACCGCCTGCGGGCACGCGTCGGCGGGCGCCACCACCGGGCTCGTCGCCTACCTGGGGGAGGAGGCGGTCGGCTGGTGCGCCGTCGAGCCGCGCACCGCCTACCCGCGCCTGCGGGGCGCGCGCGTGCCCTGGGCGGGGCGCTCGGAGGACAAGCTGGACGAGGGCGTGTGGGCCGTGACCTGCTTCGTGACGCGCGCGGGCTTCCGCAAGCGCGGCGTGAGCCGGGCGTTGGCGCGCGCC
>Ga0123332_1000505_pt1 | contig 38963 bp, 36 predicted proteins | sample BioC12SIPDNA_4_FD_89958 | JGI IMG/M metagenome (GOLD analysis project Ga0123332, IMG submission 89958) | Anaerobic biogas reactor microbial communites from Washington, USA - Biogas_R2_A C12 SIP DNA | ecosystem: Engineered > Bioreactor > Anaerobic > Unclassified | place: Washington, USA... | reverse complement strand
GCGGCCGCGGCCGCCCGGCCGGGCCGGGCGTGGGCGACCGACACCGTGGGCAGCCCGGCGCGGCCCAGGCGGACGGCGAGGGCGTCGGCCTCGCCGACCGACGGGCACAGGACGAGCCCTTCGCGATCGGCGGGCATCGAGCGCAACGCGGCGAGGACGAGCGGGAGGCGGTCCGACGCGGGCGCGACCCGGGCCACCGCCCGCTCGTGCGTGAGGGCCGCCACGACCTGCGGTGACGCGTCGGCACCCGTCCCGGGTGCGGTCCGGATCTCGCGGGGACCCGACGGCAGCGCGGTCACCCGCCCGGGGGGCGAGGCGACCTTCAGCAGGTGGCGGCGGGCGCCCGCCCACCGCCAGGCGGCCCAGCGGGTGAGGTCGACCAGGTCGGCGGGCGGGCCGTGCCCGGTGACCCGGGCGAGCGGGCGCAGCGCGACCCCCGGCGGCGGCTCGACGTCGACCGCGACCACCCAGCCCCCGATGCGGCGCCCGTTGAGGTCGATCCGCACGATCGTGCCGACGTCGACCGCCGCCTCGTGCCGCTCGGGCACGAGGTAGTCGAACTCACGGGCGATGCCCGCGACGTCCGGTACGACGCGCACCACCCGCCCCCCGGGCCGGGCCGGCGGGGCGGGTGGTGGAACGTCGAGCGGGAGGTGGCTCAGAGGCCGAGGACGCCCTTGATCGCGTCGACCCGGCCGGTCTCCTCCCAGGGGAGGCCGTCGCGGCCGAAGTGGCCGTAGGCCGCCGTCTGGGCGTAGATCGGCCGACGCAGGTCGAGGTCGCGGAGGATCGCGGCCGGCCGGAGGTCGAACACCTCGTCGACCGCCTTGGCGATCTGGTCGGGGTCGACCTTCTCGGTGCCGAACGTCTCGACGAGGAGCGACACCGGCCGGGCGACGCCGATCGCGTACGCGACCTGCACCTCGACGCGGTCGGCGGCACCGGCGGCGACCAGGTTCTTGGCCACCCAGCGGGCGGCGTAGGCGGCCGAGCGGTCGACCTTGGAGGGGTCCTTCCCGGAGAAGGCGCCGCCGCCGTGGCGGGCCCAGCCGCCGTAGGTGTCGACGATGATCTTGCGGCCGGTCAGGCCGCAGTCGGCGTGGGGGCCGCCGAGGACGAACTGCCCGGTCGGGTTCACGAACACGCTCAGGTCGTCGCGGGCGAGGCCCTCCGGCAGCGTCGGGGTGATCACCTGCTCGATCAGGTCGGGCTTGATCGTGTTGTCGGCGTCGATGCCGGGCGCGTGCTGGGTCGAGATCAGGACCGTGCTGATGTCGACCGGCCTGCCGTCCTCGTAGTTGACGGTGACCTGGGTCTTGGCGTCGGGGCGCAGGTACGGCAGGGTCCCGGCCTTGCGCACCTCGGCGAGGCGCTCGGCCATGCGGTGGGCCACGTGGATCGGCAGCGGCATGTAGCTGTCGGTCTCGTTGGTGGCGTAGCCGAACATCATCCCCTGGTCGCCGGCACCCTGGCTGTCGAGGTCGTCCTCGCCCGAGCTCCCGGTGCGGACCTCCTGGGCGGTGTCGACGCCCTGGGCGATGTCGGGCGACTGCGGGTCGATCGTGGTGAGCACGCCGCAGGTCTTGCCGTCGATGCCGTACTCGGCGTTGTCGTAACCGATGCGGAGGATCGTGTCGCGGACGATCTTCGGGATCTCGACGTACGCGCTGGTGGTGATCTCACCGGCGACGAGTGCGAGGCCGGTGGTGACGAGCGTCTCGCACGCCACGCGGGCCATCGGGTCCTCGGTGAGGATCGCGTCGAGGATCGAGTCCGAGATCTGGTCGGCCATCTTGTCGGGATGGCCTTCGGTCACCGACTCCGAGGTGAAGGTGAAGCGGCTCACTGAATTGGGTCTCCTTGGCTGGTTCCGTCGGTGAGATCGGGTGCGGTCGGCGCGGCTCCCTTGCGGAGGTCGACGACCGCGTCGAGGACGGCGCGGGCGACGGTGCGCTTGTCGCTGAGGGGAACATCATGGTCGACGCGGTTCGCGAACACGAGCACGACCCGGTTGGTGTCGTGCTCGAAGCCCGCTCCGGGGGCGCCGACGTCGTTGGCGACGATGAGGTCGAGCTGCTTGGCGACCAGCTTCCGACGGGCGTTGGCGAGCACGTCGTCGGTCTCGGCGGCGAAGCCGACCAGCACCTGACCGGCCGGCTTGGCGCGCCCGAGGTCGACCAGGAAGTCGTGGGTGGGCTCGAGCGAGATGGCGGGCGGGCCGCCGTCCTTCTTGATCTTGCGCTCGCTCGGCTCGACCGGACGGAAGTCCGCGACCGCCGCGGCCATCACGATCACGTCCTGGCCCGGTGCCCGCGGGACGACGGCGGCCTCCATCTCGGCGGCGCTCTCGACCCGCACGACCTCGGCCACGCCGGGCGGCACCGGCCGCTCGACGGTGGTGACCAGCGTCACGCGTGCCCCGCGCGCGGCCGCCTCGGCGGCGAGCGCGTAGCCCTGCTTGCCCGACGAGCGGTTGGAGATCACGCGGACGGCGTCGATGCGCTCCCGGGTGCCTCCCGCGGTGACCAGCACCTTCAGCCCGTCGAGGTCTCGGCCGCGGGACGGCCCGTCGGCGAGCACACCCAGCACGGCCGCGGCGATCGTCTCGGGGGCGGCCAGCCGGCCGGCTCCGACGTCGCCCCCGGCCAGGCGGCCCTCCTCCGGCGGCACGATCACGACGCCGCGCGCCGAGAGGGTCGCCAGGTTCTCCTGCACCGCGGGCTGCTCCCACATCTCGGTGTGCATCGCCGGGGCGACGACGACCGGCGCCCGGGTCGCGAGCAGGGTGGCGGTGAGCAGGTCGCCGGAGCGCCCCGAGGCGTAGTCGGCGAGGACCCGGGCGGTCGCCGGGGCGACGACGACGACATCGGCCTCCTGACCCAGCCGCGTGTGCGGGATCGGGCTGGCGTCGTCGAAGAGCGACGTGTGGGCCGGCTCGCTGGCCAGGGCGGAGAAGGTGGGGGCGCCGACGAAGCGCAGCGCGCCCTCGGTCAGCACCGGGGCCACGTGGCAGCCCGAGTCGACGAGGCGTCGGCACACCTCCACGGCCTTGTACGCGGCGATGCCGCCGGACACGCCGAGGACGACGCGGGGCGTTCGGTCGGTGGGCTGGGGGCTCACGGCGGGCTGCGGGCTCACGGCGCGCCGGCTCGGGGTGCGGTGGGCGGCGGGGCCGGGATCAGCCGGCGTCGCCGTCCTGCTCGGCCTCGAGGGCCGCGGCGTCGGCCGCGGCGGCCGCCTCGGCGGCCTCCATCTCGGCCAGCTCCTCGGGCGTGGGCGGATCGACCGGGACGATCTTGTCGGCCGCGATCTCCTCGAAGGCGATCGACAGCGGCTTGCGGGCGACGCTCGTGACCTGCGGCGGGACGAGCTGGCCGAGGCCGCCGTCGAGCTGACCGAAGTACGAGTTGATCTGCCGGGCCCGGGTGGCGCCCAGGGTGACCAGCTTGAACTTCGACTCGTCGGCCCGGCGCACCAGCTCCTCGATGGGCGGGTTCATCATCGTGTCGTGCTGCCAGCTCATGGGCCCGTCGCTCTCCGGAGGTCGTGCAGGGAACAGCGCATGCTACCGGGCGGACGGCGCGACGGGCGAACGCCCGTCACCCCGCGGAGCGGGGCTCGTCGATCGCATCGGCCAGCAGCGCACCGAGAACGACGGACTCGGCCGTGCCTCCGCCGAGTCTCGTTGTCACACCCCCTGTTCATAATGGGGGCATGATCCCGGCGGATCGGATCGGTGGCGACGGAGAGCTCGACGACCCCTTCGGGTCGATCGACGCGCTCGTCGCCGCCGACCCGACCTCGATGACCGATGAGGAGGCCCGCCGGCACGTCCTGGCCCTGCACCGGGCCAAGGCACGCGTGGACGCCGCGGTCATCGCCGCCACCGGCGTCGTCGACGGCCGCGGCCTGCACCGCGCCGACGGGTCACGCTCCGCCGGCGCCTGGCTCAGCGGGCGCGTCGACCAGACCCGGGGCCGCAGCCACGCCGACGTCCGCCTCTCACGGTTCCTACGCGACGCGCCCGCCACCGCCGCCGCCTTCCGCGCCGGACGCATCGGCCGGGTCAAGGTCGACCTGCTGGCCCGCACCCGCACCCCCGAGGTCGCCTCGATCTTCACCACCACCGAATCCCACCTGGTCGACACCGTCGAGACGATGCTGGTCGCCGACGCCGACACCTACCTGAGCGCCTGGCACGAACGCGCCCTCGAAGCCGCCGGCTACGTCGACCCCGACCACCCCACTCCCCCGGCCGCACCCTTCATCGCCCTCCACCTCGATCAGACCGTCCACGACCGCTGGGTGCTGGCGGGCGAGATGGACAACGACCACGGCCAACGGATCAAGGCCGCCATCGAGGCCGAGCTCGACCACCTCTTCCGCAGCGGTGCCCTCACCGCCGACGACGGCCTGTCGGTCGCCGAGCGCCGAGGCGTCGCCCTCGCCCGAATCCTCGACCGCCAGGTCCGCGCCGGTACGCGCCACGGACGTCCCCGGCCATCCATCGAGGTCCGCGTCGATGCCCGCACACTCGCGGGCATCGCCGTCGCCGATCCCGCCGACGACGACGGCGCCGACCTCGCCTCACGCGTCAGCGAGTACCTCGACGGCAGCCCCCTCGCCCCCACCACGCTCGCCCGGTACCTCTGCCACGCGGACCTCCACCGGGTGGTCATGGGCCCCGACGGCGAGATCCTCGACGTCGGCAAGCGCCACCGCTCGGCCACCCGCGCCCAGCGTCGGGCCCTGCGCAACCGCCACGACGGCCACTGCGCCTACCCCGGATGCCACGCCCCCGACGACTGGTGCGAGGCCCACCACATCGTGCCGTGGAACCCCGATCCCGCGAGCCCCGACGGCGGTACGGATCTCTCGAACTTGGTCCCCCTGTGCGACTTCCACCACCACCGGGTCCACGCCCTCGGCCTCGGCCTCACCCTCCACCCCGACGGCACCCTCGACGTGCACCGTCCGGTGGCCGAGGGTCGACGTCGGCAACCGATCACACCCACCCTCGACCACCGACGATGGCGACCTCCGCCCCGCTCCGCCCCGGCAGCCTGACCGGGACACGAGCCCCTGGCCCCACGCGGCCCACCGACCGGCCCGATCGGCATCAACCCCACCCACGACCCACCACCCATCCACCCACCCCCCGGATGGCGCCCCCGGGACCGTCGTCCACAGACCACGCGAAAGCGGTCGACTTCCCGCCTCCCTGTGGAGAAACCGACCGGGCTCAGCCTCCGGCGGCGGAGACGATCGCGGCGATCAGGTCGTCGGCGGGGCGCTCGGTGGAGTCGAGCACCAGGTCGTAGGGCGAGAGGTCCGTGATGTCGATGCCGTAGTAGGCGTGGTAGCGGACCGCCTCGCTGGCCTCCCGGGCGTCGTTGTGGGCGCGGGCCTCGCGTGCGTCGCGCCCCTCGCGACCGGCGACCCGGCGGGCGCGCTCGTCGGCATCGCACGCGATCCACACGCGCAGGCCGTCGTGGCCCTCCAGGGTGAGGATCCACCCGGCGAGCCGGGACTCCAGGACGACGTCGCCCTCCGCGGCGCGGCGCCCGAGGCGGCGGTCGAGCTCGACGTCGATCTGCGGGTCGGCCTCGGCGAGGGCGCCGAAGGATACGAGGTCCATGCCCCGCTCGGCGGCCAGGCCGCGGAAGACCTGGCCACCGTCGAGGTGGTCGAGACCCAGGTCGCGCGCGACGGCACGGCCGACCGTGCTCGTCCCCGATCCAGGGAGACCTGAGATGCTCACCAGCACGGCGGGGACCCTAGAGGGCGGCCCGGCCGCGGCGGGTGACCTGCGGGAGCAGGCTGACCGGCGAGGTCAGGCGAAGGCGTCGAGCAGGGCCTTGCGCTGCTGCGTGCCCAGGCCCTTGAGGGTCCGCGTCTCCGCGATCCCGATCTCCTCCATGGTGCGGCGGGCCTTGACCTTGCCGACACCAGGGAGGGACTCGATGACGGCGAGCACCTTGGTCTTGCCGACCACGGTGTCGCTCTCGGCCTGGGAGAGCACGTCGGACAGGCTCAGCGAGCCCATCTTCAGCTTCTCCTTCAGCTCGGCCCGCGCCCGGCGGGCCTCGGCGGCCTTGGCGAGCGCGGCGGCTCGCTGTTCCGGAGTCAGTTGAGGTGGCTGAGGCATGCGCGAACCCTATTACGACTCGGCCGCGAAAGGGTGACAATCGCCACTCCGCGGCCGTGACCGGTCCGCATGCTCAGGCCGACGCCACCTCGGCGGCGACGGCGGCCGCGGCGGCGGGGCGGTCGTCGGCGGCGGTCACGCTCCGCCCGATCACGAGGAGGTCGGCCCCACCGGCGGCCGCCTCGGCCGGCGTGGACGGGCGGGCCTGGTCGTGGGAGTCGTCACCGGCCAGGCGGATCCCGGGGACGACCCGGGTCATCGCGGGCGCGAACGTGCGGGCCTCCTCCAGGTCGGCGGCGGCGCAGACGATGCCCCCGCAGCCGGCCTCCATCGCGGTGGTGAGCCGCTTGCCGAGGATGTGCGACGGCGCGCCCGTGTCGCTGGTGAGGATCGTGACCGCCAGCGAGGTCGGATTGGGCAGCCCCGCCGCGCTCGCCCCCTCGCGCAGGCCCTGATCGCCGGCGCGGAGCATCGTGCGGCCGCCGAAGGCGTGCATCGTCACGTAGGAGGCTCCCACCGCGCCCAGCACCCGCGCCGCCCGCCCGACGGTCGTCGGGATGTCGTGCAGCTTGACGTCGACGAACACGTCGTAGCCCAGCTCGCGCAGCGGGGCGACCACGTCGGGGCCCACCGCGCTGTACAGCTCGAGGCCGACCTTGGCGACGCCGAACCACGGGCGCACCTCGCGCGCCAGTCGCAGCGCCTCGACCATGTCGTCGACGTCGAGGGCGATCGCCAGGCGGCGGCGCACGTCCTCGGCTACCTCCGAGCCGGTCGCGGGGGTGGTGGTGTCGGTCATCGGACGGCTCCCGTCAGTTCGGCCACTGCCGGGAGGCCCCGGAGGCGGCACCAGTGTTCCAGGTCGTCGCGCACCCGGCCGGGAGCGCGTGGGTCGGCGAACGTGGCGGTGCCGACCTGCACCGCCGACGCCCCCGCGAGCATCAGCTCGGCGGCGGTCGCCCCGTCGACCACGCCGCCGACGCCGACGATCGGCAGGTCGGGGTGGGCGCGGTGGACGTCGTGTACCACCCGCACCGCCACCGGGTGGATCGCGGGGCCCGACAGGCCGCCACCCCGCTCCCCCGCCCCGAGGCGGTAGGTGCGGGTGTCGGGATCGATCGCCATCGCCATCACCGTGTTGACCAGGGTGACGGCCTCGGCGCCAGCGTCGCGGGCGGCGGCGGCCACCTCGACGACGCGGCTCGTGTTGGGACTCAGCTTGGCCCACCGCGGCCGCCCGCAGCCGGCGGTGGCGGCGACCACTGCGGCGGTGGCCTCCGGGTCGTGGGCGAAGAGGTCCCGGCCGGACTCGGTGTTGGGGCACGACAGGTTGACCTCGACCGCGACCACCGCCGCGGGGGCGTCGGCCAGGCGGTCCGCGGCCTCCCGGTACTCGGCGACCGTCCGGCCCCAGACGCTCGCCACGACCCGGGCGCCGGTGGCCGTCAGGGCGGGGAGGTCGTCGACGAGCCAGGCGGCCACGCCGGTGCCCTGGAGGCCGACGCTGTTGATCATCCCCGACGGCGTGGCGTGCACCCGCGGGGACGGGTTCCCGGGCCACGGTCCGGCGCTCATCGACTTCACGACCACCGCTCCGAGGCCGCCGAGCGGCAGGTAGGCATCGAGCTCGGCGCCGTGTCCGCCGGTGCCCGATGCCGTCATCACCGGGTTCGGCAACCGCACCGACCCGACGTGCACGTCCATCGCGCACGGCGGGAGCGGTCGGCGCCGCCCGATCACGAGCGGTCCCGTCCCCGGGCGTGGATGTGCTGGAGCGAGCGGACCGTCAGCGGGTGGGTTCGACGGTCGGCGATGCCCTCCGCCGCGGCCAGGGCGGCGGCCGCGGTCGTGAGGATCGGGATGCCCGCCACCCCCGCCGCCCGCCGGATGTAGGCGCCGTCGGCACGGGGGCCCCGGCCCTCGGGGCTGTTGACCACGAGGGTGCAGGTGCCCTCCTCGATCAGGTCGACGGCGGTGCGCGCCGCTCCCTCGCGGTGCTCGCCGTCCTCGGTGAGCTTCCCGAGCACCTCGGCGACCTCGACGCCGTGGGCCCCGAGGTGGGCGGCGGTGCCGGCCGTGGCGGCGATCGTGAAGCCCAGGTCGACGAGGCGCCGGGCGGCGATCGCGCCGTCGACCTTGTCGCGGTCGGCGAGCGAGAGGAAGACGCAGCCGCCGTCGGGGAGGGTGTCGCCCGCCGCCATCTGGCTCTTCGAGAAGGCCAGCCCGAACGTGTCGTCGATGCCCATGACCTCGCCGGTCGAGCGCATCTCCGGCCCGAGCACGCGGTCGGCGTCGGGGAAGCGGTTGAACGGCAGCACCGCCTCCTTCACCGCCACGTGGCCGCCGACCGGCGGCTGGAGCAGCCCTTCGTCGCGCAGCTCCGCCAGCGTGGCGCCGACCATCAGGCGGGCCGCCACCTTGACCAGGGGCACGCCGGTGGCCTTGGCGACGAACGGCACGGTGCGGCTCGCCCTCGGGTTGGCCTCGATGACGTAGACCGCCTCGCCGTCGTCGCCGCGCTGCACCGCGTACTGGACGTTGATCAGCCCGACGACGTCGAGCGCCTCGGCGATGCGACGGGTGTGGACCTCGATCTCGGCGACCGTCTCCGGCGCGAGCGAGTAGGGAGGGATGGCGCACGCGGAGTCGCCGCTGTGGACCCCGGCCTCCTCGACGTGCTCCATGACGGCGCCGATGACGATCTCGCCGGTGCGGTCGCGGAGGGCGTCGACGTCGACCTCGGTGGCGCCCTCGAGGAAGCGGTCGACCAGCACCGGCCGCTCCGCCGACAGGCCGCCCTCGCGCCCGAGCGTGCCGAACCCGGACAGCTCGGCCATCGCCCGCTCGAGCTGGGCGTCGTCGTAGACGATCTCCATCGCCCGGCCGCCGAGCACGTAGCTCGGCCGCACCAGGGCCGGGTACCCGATCTCGGCGGTTATCGCCAGGGCCTCGGCGGTGGTCACCGCGGTGCCGCCGGCGGGCTGGGGGATGCCCATCTCGGCGCAGAGCGCGTTCCACCGGTCGCGGTCCTCGGCGAGGTCGATCGACGCCGGCGGCGTGCCGAGGACCAGCTCCGGGGGGAGGCCACCGGCGAGCTTCAGCGGCGTCTGACCGCCGAGGCCGACGATCACGCCGCGCAGGTTGCCGTCGGCGCCCTCCGCCGCGAGCACGTGCTCGACGTCCTCGGCGGTGAGCGGCTCGAAGTACAGGCGGTCGGACGTGTCGTAGTCGGTCGACACGGTCTCGGGGTTGCAGTTGACCATCACCGTCTCGAACCCGGCGTCGCGGAGGGCGAAGCTGGCGTGCACGCAGCAGTAGTCGAACTCGATCCCCTGCCCGATGCGGTTCGGGCCCGAGCCCAGGATCACGACCTTGGGCCGGTCGCCGGGGCGCACCTCGGACGTGTCCTCCCAGGTCGAGTAGTGGTACGGCGTCTCGGCCGCGAACTCGGCGGCACACGTGTCGACCGCCTTGTAGGTCGGCTCGACCCCGGCGGCCCGCCGCGCGGCCCGCACGTCGGCCTCGGGCTCGCCCCACAGCCACGCGAGCTGACCGTCGCCGAAGCCGAGACGCTTGGCCCTCCGCCAGGCGGCGCGGTCCATGCCGGCGAGGCCGACCTCGGCGAGGTGCCCGCGCTCCTCGGTGATCATCAGCATCTGGTCGAGGAACCACGGGTCGACCTTCGTCGCCGCGTACACCTCGTCGATCGGGATGCCCCGCCGCAGGGCGGCCTCGAGCTGGAAGGGCCGGTCCGGCGTGCCGATCGACGCCGCTACCAGCAGCTCGGCCTCGGACAGATCGTCGAGCGCCGCCTCGGCGGGATCGCAGTTGAGGCCGAGCCGCCCCTGCTCGAGCGAGCGGAGCGCCTTCTGGAGCGACTCGGGGAACGTGCGGCCGATCGCCATCGCCTCACCGACCGACTGCATCTGGGTGCCGAGCGTCGCCGACTGGCCGGGGAACTTCTCGAACGCCCAGCGCGGCACCTTGGTGACGACGTAGTCGATCACCGGCTCGAAGCTGGCCGGCGTCGCCCGGGTGATGTCGTTGGGGATCTCGTCGAGCGTGTAGCCGACGGCGAGGCGGGCGGCGATCTTGGCGATCGGGAAGCCGGTGGCCTTCGACGCCAGGGCCGAGCTGCGGCTGACCCGCGGGTTCATCTCGATGACGACCATGTCGCCGTTCTCGGGGTTCAGCGCGAACTGGACGTTCGAACCGCCGGTCTCGACCCCGACCCGCCGCAGGCAGGCGAACGCGGCGTTGCGCATGCGCTGGTACTCGACGTCGGAGAGGGTCTGGGCGGGGGCGACGGTGATCGAGTCGCCGGTGTGGACGCCCATCGGGTCGAGGTTCTCGATCGAGCAGATGATCACGCAGTTGTCGGCGCGATCGCGCATGACCTCGAGCTCGTACTCCTTCCAGCCCGCGATCGACGCCTCGATCAGGATCTCGGTGATCGGGCTGGCGTCGAGCCCCGCGGCGGCGACCTTCTCGAACTCCTCGGGCGTGGAGGCGATCCCGGTGCCCTTCCCGCCGAGGATGTACGCGGGCCGGATCACCACCGGCAGGCCGATGTCGGCGACGACCTCGCGGGCCCGCTCCATCGCCGCCGCCACGCGGTCGCCCTTGGGGGCCCGCTTCAGGTCCTCGGGCGGGGCGGCGGTGCCCGACGCCGGCACGGCGAGGCCGATGCCGGTCATCGCCCGCTTGAACTTCTCGCGGTCCTCGGCGGTGCTGATCGCCTCGGCGTTGGCCCCGATCAGCTCGGGCGTGCCCGGCACGCCGACGAGCCCCCGCTCGTACAGCTCCATCGCCAGGTTGAGCGCCGTCTGGCCGCCGAGGGTCGGCAGCACCGCGTCGGGCCGCTCCACCTCGATGATCTTCGCCAGCACGTCGACGTCGAGCGGCTCGACGTAGGTGGCGTCGGCGAAGTCGGGATCGGTCATGATCGTCGCCGGGTTCGAGTTGGCGAGGATCACCCGGTATCCCTCCTCGCGGAGGACGCGGCAGGCCTGGGTGCCGGAGTAGTCGAACTCGCAGGCCTGACCGATCACGATCGGCCCCGACCCGATCAGGAGGATCGACGAGATGTCGTCGCGGCGGGGCATCAGCCCTCCCCCATCAGCTCGGCGAAGCGGTCGAACAGGTGGGCGGCGTCGTGGGGCCCGGGCCCGGCCTCGGGGTGGTGCTGCACGCTGAAGGCGCGCTCGGCGGGCAGCGCGAAGCCCTCGCAGACCCCGTCGTTGAGGTTGACGTGGGTCAGCACCGCGCCGGTCGGCAGCGTGTCGGCGTCGACCGCGAAGTTGTGGTTCTGGCTGGTGATCTCGATGCGACCGGTCGCGACCTCGCGGACCGGGTGGTTCCCGCCGTGGTGCCCGAAGGGGAGCTTCACGGTGTCGGCGCCGACGGCGAGGCCCATCACCTGGTTGCCGAGGCAGATGCCGAAGATCGGGACCTCCCCGAGCATCTCCTTCACCGACGCGACCACGCCGTCGAGCACCTCGGGGTCGCCGGGGCCGTTGGACAGGAACACCCCGTCGGGGTCGCGGGCCAGGACGTCGGCCGCCGGCGTCGACGCGGGGACGACCTCGACGGTCGCGATGCGGCCGAGGTGGCGGAGGATCGTCGTCTTGATGCCGAGGTCGTAGGCGACGACCCGGCGGGGCCCGTCGCCGACCGTGTAGGGCTCCGGGGTGCTGACCTCGGCCACCAGGTCGACCCCGGCGGTGCCCGGCTCAGCGAGCGCCGCCGCGAGCAGGGCGGCCTCGTCGACGACCGCGCCGTCGGGGGTGGTCGAGCCGAGCGCGCCGAACGCGCCGGGCACGGCACCGCGGTCTCGGAGGTGGCGGGTCAGGCGCCGGGTGTCGACGCCGCCGAGGGCCGGGATGCCGTGGCGGGCCAGCCAGGTGCCGAGGTCGTCCTCGCTCCGCCAGCTCGACCGGCGGCGGGCGGGCTCCCGGACGATCACGCCCCGGCAGAAGGGCCGGCGGGCCTCGTCGTCGGCCGTGGTCACCCCGTAGTTCCCGATGTGGGGGTAGGTGAACGTGATGATCTGGCCGGCGTAGGACGGGTCGGAGATGACCTCCTGGTAGCCGGTGAGGACCGTGTTGAACACGACCTCGCCGGTGGCGATGCCGTCGCCGCCGAGTACCTCTCCCTCGAACGTCTCGCCGTCGGCGAGGACGAGGAGGCCGGGGCGGATGGCGCCGCTCACCGGGCGCTCCGGCCGCGTACGAAAACGCCCCCTGCCGGGCGGCAGAGGGCAATCGGGTCGTGCTGCAACGGGGGCTCCTGCCGTGCGGGCCTCACGGGACCCGCTTCACGGTCGGGCGATGAACCTAGCAGCCGCGCCCCGGCGCGACGACCCCCGTTCCGGGCCGGTACCTTCGTCGTCGTGACCGCCCACGCGACCCCCGCCCGGACAACAGGTGAGACCACGCCGGAGATCGACCTGGTCGTCGAGTTCCTCGCCCGCCTCGAGGGCGGCGACATCCCCGGCGCCCTCGACCTGATGAGCGAGGACGCCGTCTACCAGAACGTGCCGCTGCCGCCCGATCGGGGGAAGGCCGCCGTCCGCCGCACGCTCGAGCGGATGATGGGCGTCGGCGACGGGTTCCGGGTCGAGTACGACAACGTCGCCGCCAACGGCCCGGTGGTGCTCACCGAGCGCACCGACATCCTGTCGGTCCGTGGCGTGAACGCCCGCTTCTGGGTGTGCGGCACCTTCGAGGTGCACGACGGCCGCATCACGCTGTGGCGCGACCGCTTCGACTGGGCCGACTTCACCTTCGCCTGGGTCCGGGGCGGCGCCCGGGCCGTCCGCCGCGCGGTCCGCCGCCGCCTCGACCACCCCTGACGCGAGAACCACACGAGGTGCCAGGCACCTCGTGTGGTTCTCGCGGGCTCGGTCTCCTCACCGGCGGATCAGTCGAGCTCGTAGGCGCAGATCTGGTCGTCGCTGCCGCCCTGGCGGATCGTGAGGATCACCTCGCACGGCGATCCGATCCGGTAGCGGGCCGAGGGCGACGAGCAGTCGACCTCCTTCACCTGGTTGTCTCCGGCGATGCAGTCGCCCGACGACAGGTCGGGACCGGTGGGTCGAAAGACGCCGATGAGCCCGACGACCAGGGAGATCGCCATGAAGATGAGGGTGCGGACGGGGTGCTTCTTGATCGGCATGATGGGTTCCTTCCTCGTGGTCGATGCCAGGAGGAGCGTCCACCGACACGCTCAAGAACCGCTCAAACCCCGTCCCCGCCGCCCCGGGTAACGGTTTTCCTCCGACCCCAGGTGTTACCGCTGGGGGGTGCCGTCGAGGACGACGGGTTCGCCGGCGCGGAGGGTGTGGCGGACCCGGCCGGAGAGGGTGCGGCCGACGTAGGGGATGTTGCGGCTGCGGCTGGCGGTCATGCCGGGCTCGACCGTCCAGGTCGCGGTCGGGTCGAACACGCAGAGGTTCGCCGGGCGACCGGGCTCGACCGGCCCGCCCTGCGAATCGGTGAGGCCGGCGATCTCGGCCGGGCGGGTCGACAGCCGCCGCACCAGCTCCGGCAGCGGCAGGTCCAGCACCGACAGGGCGACACCGAGGGCGAACTCCAGCCCGAGCATCCCCGGCGGGGCGAGGTCGAACGGTTCGTCCTTCGCCTCCGGCGGGTGGGGCGCGTGGTCGGTCGCGATCACGTCGAGGGTGCCGTCGAGCACGCCGCGCCGGACCGCCTCGACGTCGGCGTCGGTGCGCAGCGGCGGGTTGACCTTGAAGGTCGGATCGAACGAGGCGCACTCCGCGTGGGTGAGCAGCAGGTGGTGCGGCGTCGCCTCGGCGCTGATCGCCAGACCCTCGGCCCGGGCCGCCGCGATCAGGGCGACCGACCCGGCCGTCGACATGTGCTGCATGTGGATCCGGGCCCCGGTGAGGCGGGCGAGGGCGATGTCGCGCGCGACCATCGCCTCCTCGGCCTCGGCCGGCTGACCGGCTATGCCGAGCCGCGACGACCACTCGCCCTCGTGCATGTGGCCGCCGGCGCAGAGCCGGTCGTTCTCGCAGTGCTGGGCCAGCACGACGTCGTACGGGAGGCCGACGGCGTACTCCATCGCCCGTCGCATCAGCCCGTCGTCCTGCACCCCGGTGCCGTCGTCGGTGAAGATCCGCACGCCGAGGTCGGCCATCTCGCCCATCGGGGCGAGCCGCTCCCCGGCCCGGTCGACCGTGATCGCGCCCGACGGGTGGACCTCGCACAGCGCGGTGCGACCCAGCTCGATCACCTCCCGCACGACCGACGCGCTGTCGATCGCCGGGGTGGTGTTGGGCATGGCGACGACCGCGGTGAAACCGCCGAGCGCGGCGCAGCGGCTGCCGGACTCGACGGTCTCGGCCTCCTCCCGGCCCGGCTGGCGCAGGTGGGCGTGGAGGTCGACGAACCCGGGGGCGACGACGCAGCCACCCGCGTCGAGCACCCGGGCACCGGACGGCACGTCGAGGTCAGCCTCGACCGCCGCCACGCGGCCTTCGACCACCGCCACGTCGGCGCGGCGCTCGCCCGACGCGTCGACGACGCGGCCGCCGCGAATCACGATCGACGGCCCACTCCCCCGGCTCGCCTGGCTCACGTCGCACCTCCGTCGCCGGCCCCGACCGGCTGCTCGCTCAGGTCGGCGGCGACGGACCGGTCGTCCGCACCGTCGGAGACGACGTCGGCGACCGGCTCGGGGCCCTCGCCGGCGAGGAGGCGGAACAGCACCGCCATCCGCACGGCGACGCCGTTGCGCACCTGGTCGACGATGACCGCCCGCGGGTCGTCGGCCACCTCGGGGGCGATCTCGACGCCGCGGTTCATCGGCCCGGGGTGCATGAACACGACATCGTCGCGAAGGCGGCGGGCCCGATCGACGGTGAGGCCCCAGCGGGCGGTGTACTCGCGGAGCGACGGCACCAGCGCCTCGGTCATGCGCTCGCGCTGCATGCGGAGGAGGACGACCGCGTCGACCTCGGGCAGCACGGCGTCGAGATCGTGGACCGCGGTGGCGGGCCAGCCCTCGATCGACGGCGGGAGCAGCGTCGGCGGGGCGACGAGGGTGACCTCCGCCCCGAGCGTCGTCAGGATCGCCACGTCGGCCCGGGCGACCCGGGAGTGCTTGACATCGCCGACGATCGCCACCCGCCGTCCGTCGAGCGGACCGAGGCGGCCGCGCAGCGTGTAGGCGTCGAGGAGCCCCTGGGTCGGATGGTCGTGCCAGCCGTCACCGCCGTTGACGACGCGGACGTCGACCCACGACGCCACCCGGTGCGGCGCGCCGGACGACCGGTGGCGCACGACGACGGCGTCGACGCCCATCGCCTCGAGCGTGAGAGCCGTGTCGCGGAGCGATTCCCCCTTGTTCACCGACGACGACGAGGCGCTGAAGCTCATCGTGTCGGCGGACAGGCGCTTGGCGGCCGTCTCGAACGACAGCCGGGTGCGGGTGGAGTCCTCGAAGAACATGGTGGCGACGGTGCGACCCCGGAGCGCGGGGACCTTGGGGATCGCCCGGTTGCTGACCTCGACGAAGCTGTCGGTGAGGTCGAGCAGCGCCTCGACGTCGTCGCGGTCGAGGTCGGCCGAGGAGAGCAGGTGCCTCACCGGACCATCTCCCCCAGGTCGACGCCTTCGGGGTGGACGTCGACCACCTCGTCGCGGCGGGTCGGCAGGTTCTTGCCGACGTAGTCGGGGCGGATCGGCAGCTCCCGGTGGCCCCGGTCGACCATGACCGCGAGCTGCACGCTGCGGGGCCGGCCGTAGTCGTGGAGGGCGTCGAGGGCGGCGCGGATCGTGCGGCCGGTGAAGAGGACGTCGTCGACGAGCACCACCTGGGCGCCGTCGATGTCGGAGGGCAGCTCGGTGACCGCCTCGGGCAGCACCGGCCGCAGCCCGATGTCGTCGCGGTAGAACGCCACGTCGAGGAGGCCGACCGCGGGCCGGACGTGCTCGATCGAGTCGAGGGCCTCGGCCAGGCGCTCGGCGATCCAACCACCGCCGGTCTGGAGGCCGACCAGGACCACGCCGTCGAGGCCGTGGTTCCGCTCGATCACCTCGTGGGCCATCCGCCAGATGGCCCGGGCCACGTCGTCGCGGTCGAGGACCCGCGTCCGGGGCACGAACACACCGCCGTACGGCGGCGAGATGCGTCGCTCTCTGTCTGCCACTCGCTGCTTCCTCCGTGCGGGCCTCACCGGACCCGCTTCACGGACGGCCCCGACCCTACCCCGCGCCGGAACACCCCGACGGGGGCCCGACCCAGAGGTCACGGTCCGGGCCCGCGGCGCCGACGCGGCGGAGACCGATCCGGCGCGCGACCGCCTCCGACGCCCCGTGGCCCGAGCGGATGCGGGCGACGACGCGCTCGATGCCCGGCTGGGCGACCGCCCACCCGGCGAGGCGGTCCGCGGCCGCGGTCGCGACCCCCGCCCCGCGCGCCGGGGGGAGCAGCCACCAGCCGATCTCCCACTCGACGCGTCGCCCGGCGCCGTCCGCGACCCGGAGGGTGAGGCGGGCCAGGCCCACCTCGCCCACGACGGCGCCGTGGCGCTCGACCGCCACGTCGACGGCGACCCCGGCGGCGGCCCGGGTGGGAGCCGCCGCGATCCAGCGGACCGCCTCGTCGCGGTCCGCGACCTTCGGTACGACGGTCTCGGCGGCGATGTCGGGGTCGCCCCAGGCCGCGACCAGGGCGGGCGCGTCGTCCGGCCGCCACGGCCGCAGCGTGAGCCCGGCGGCAGGCACGACGAGCGAGGGAAGCGTCAGCTCCACCCGCCCGCCCCGGTCACCCCGCCTCGACGGCGAAGGGCACCGGCTCGATCGAGGCCGTGCACGGGTCGAGCGGCGTCGCCGGGTCGTCCCAGAACGCGGCCCGCACGGCGCGGGTGCAGTCGTCGAACGCGGCGACGCCGTGGCCGCCGCGGGGGACCTCGACGTACACCGCGTCGGGCATCGCCTCCGCCTGCTCGGCCGAGTCGGTGTACGGGGTGATCGGGTCGAGCGTGCCTCCGTACACGAGCGTCGGGACGTCGGGCACGGCGACCTCGGAGAACGAGGGGTCGACCGGCTCGACCGGCCACACGTCGCAGAACGTCATCGCGGTGGTGAGGGCGACCAGGGTGTCGCCGCTGCGGTCGGCGACCAGTTCCTCGCGCTCGTCGTCGTCGATGGCGGTGCCGGAGTCGGCGCACTCGATCGAGATGTACGCGCCCTCGGAGAGGTCGACGAGCTGCGGCACGCCGGTCTGGACGTAGAGCGGGATGATCGCCCGGCCCCCGGCAGCGAGGTCGGCGATGATCGTCGGGATCGCCGGGATGAGGTCGGTCTGGTACATCGCCGCGAACATGCCCGCCCCGATGTCGGATCCGACGACGACGAAGTCGCGCTCGACGTCCTCGCCCCCCACCCGGACCGTCGTGGTGACCGCCTCGGGCTCGGCGTCGAGGGCGGCCACCGCCTGGTCGAACTGCTCGCCGAGGTCGCCCAGCCCGGCGCAGGCCTCGTCCTCCGCGCAGGCGTCGAAGAGGCGCTGGAGGGCGGTCGGGACCCGCTGGAGCTCGCGCTCCAGACCGTTGACCTGCGGCGGGTAGACCGAGTCGATCAGCAGGCTGCGGACGCGGTCGGGATGGGTGCGGGCGTAGTCGAGGCCGAGCCGGGTGCCGTAGGAGCCGCCCCACAGGTTCCACTGCTCGACGCCGAAGGTCTCCCGCAGCACCTCCATGTCCTGCACGGAGGTCGGCGTGTCGAACAGGTCGAGGTCGATGCCCTCGTCGACGGTCAGGCGCTCGTAGCAGGCCTCGACCGCCGTGCGGTTGGCGGCGTACTCGTCCTCCCAGGGATCGGCGGTGCCGAGCGCGTCCAGGATCGCCTCCTCCTTCTCGGGGCAGTTCAGCGACGGGAGCGACCGGCCCGAGCCCCGCTGGTCGAACGTGATCAGGTCGCGGTCGGCGACGAGGCTCCCGTCGCCGACGTTGAGGGCGCCGCCGAGCGCACTCCCGCCCGGACCACCGTGGAGGAGCAGGATCGGCGCCGCGTCGGGGTCGGAGTCGGCGTGGTGGGCGCGCGCCACCGCGAGGGTGAACGGCTCGGAGTCCGGATCGGTCGGGTCCGACGGCACCTCGACCGTGCCGCAGGTGATCGTGACCTCGTCGGGGTGGGTGTCGGGGAGGTCCCACCAGCACTCGTTCTCGACGAACTCCGACGCCACGGCGGGCGCGGGCTCCGGCGGAGCGGTGGAGGTGGAGGTGGTAGACGGTTCGCCGCCGGCGTCCTCCGAGCCGGCGTCGTCACCCGAGGAGCAGGCGGCGACGAGACCCACGGCGAGCACGGCGGACAGGATGCGGCGGACGACCATGGCCGGCGTTTCTACCGGATCGACGGCCCGGGCGCGGCCGACCGGCCTCCCGGAGGCCGTCGCCGCAGGACCCCTACCGCGCGGGTCGGTAGCCTTCGGGCCGTGACCGACCGGAGGCTCGGAGCGGGGATCGACGGGGCGTCCGTCGCGCTCGCCCTCGGCGGGATCCTCCTGCTCGTGGCCACGTTCCTGCCGTGGAGCCGCCGCGGCGCCGGTTCCGCCATCGCGCTCCGCCGGGTGGCCGACCTGGTGCTCTCGGGTCGGGTCGACGCCTTCGTCCCGCGGCCCGCCGGCCTCGTCGTCTACGCCGTGCCCCTCGGGGGTGCGCTCCTCCTGGTCGCGGCGGGTCTCGGGGGCCGGGCGGGCGCCACCGCGGCGCTCGCCGGGGTGCTCCTCGCCGGAGCCGGCACCGCCCTGGCCGCCCTCGCGCTCGTACGGATCGAGGGCACCGAGGTGGGAGGGGGCACCGCCCTGGCGACAACCGGCGCGATATTGGGCATCCTCGGACTCGGCCTCGGCGCCCGCGACAGACGACGGACGGCCCGGACGCCCTCCCCCACCCCGCTCCCCCCGATCGACCAGGTGACCGCACCATGAGCTACCCACCGCCGCCGCCCGGATCGACGCCGCCGGGCGGGTACCCACCGCCTCCCGCGGGACCGCCGAACGCCCCGCCCCCGGTCCCACCGACCTCGCCGTACCCGGCGGCCGGGACTCCCGCGCCACCCGCCTACGGGGGCTACGGCGGGCCCGGCGGACCCGGCGTCCCGGGGGCCCAGCCGCCGGCCGCCGCGCCCCGCCGTCGGAGCAAGCTGCCGTTCCTGATCCTCGGCGTCGTCGCGCTCCTGGTGGTCGCGGCCCTCGCCGTCGTCGGCCTCGGGCTCCTCCGCGGCGACCCCGAGCCCGGCGACGCGCTGCCCGACCACGCGGAGGACCTCGCCGAGGCGCAGCAGGACCGCCTCGCCCTCGCCGGCGCGATCCGCGAGGGCGACCCGGAGCTGCTCGCCGACGCGATCGACGACGCCGAGGACGTGATCGCGGAGGAGGCCGAGCCCGCCGAGCTCGGCGAGGCCACCGAGCTGCCCCTCGGCGACGCCGCCATGGCCATCGCCACGTTCGAGGGCGAGGCGGACACCAGCTACACCGTCTCGGCGTCGCTGCCCGAGGGTGAGGAGGGCACGCTCACGTCGGTCGCGCTCCCGCCCGAGGGCGACCCGATCGTCCCGGCCGAGGTCGTCGACGCCGCCACCTCCGGCGAGTACCGGGTGCTCCTGGTCGCCGACGAGGAGGTCGAGGGCGACATCACCGTGCGGGTCAAGGAGGTCGAGGTCGTCGCGGTCGAGCTCGCCGAGGACGACGAGATCGCGGGGGAGCTCGCCGAGGCGGGCGACGCGATCGACTACGAGTTCGCCGGCGAGGCGGGTCAGCACTACCTGGTGTACCTGACCCCCGACGACGACGGCACCGACCTCACCTCGGGCGTGCTCTCGCCGGACGGCGCCTCGGTCGCCACGGTCGTCGACCCTCTCGACGAGGTGCCCCGATTCGTGGCCGAGCAGAGCGGCGACTACCGCATCCGGGTCACCGGCGGCATGGGCGGGGCCACCGGCGCCTTCACCATCGAGGTGGTCCGGGTCGCCGAGTACTACTTCTACTACGGCGACGATCCCGAGGATCCGACCTACATCGAGCGCACCCAGAGCCAGTTCCAGCCGCCGGTCGCCGACGACAACCGGGCCCACTTCTGCGTGTTCATCCGCGAGGGCGTGACGATCAGCTTCATCGCCTCGGTCAACGACACCGGCCTCGACATCGGCATCGACGTGTTCGGCCGCGACGAGGAGCCTCCGCTCGACGCCCGGGTCAACGACTTCGGTCCCGGGGCCGACGAGACCTGGACCTTCACCGCCAACACCGACCAGTGGCGCTGCATCCAGCTCTGGGGCGTCGACAACACCGGGGGCAGCTTCAGCTTCCGCTTCACCGTGGACAGCTGAGGCGACACCGTGACCCCCTCCGACGACGACACCTCGACCCCCGCCTGGCCCACCCCCCGGTCGCGGCCCACCCCGCCGACGCCGCCGCCGGCGTCCGCCCCGGCCGAGCCGCCCACGGTGGCGATCGGACCGGCGCCGCCCCGCCAGGTCGGCAACCCGCCGCCGGGGGTCACACCCCCCGTCACCGCGCCGCCGCCCACCGCGCCGCCGCCCACCGCCTGGCCCGCGACCAGCCAGCCCGGCGCGCCGGGCGCCGCACCGCCGCGGAAGCGGCGCCGCGGACTGATCGCCGTCGCCCTGATCGCGGTCGGCGCCCTCGCCGTCGCCGGGGTCGGTCTCGCCGTGTTCCGGGCGGTCCGCGGCGACGGCGGCGGAGCCTCCAGCCCCGAGGCGGCGGTGCGACAGCTCGCCGAGGCGGTCGAGGCCGAGGATCCGATCGCCCTGCTCGACGTCATCGAGCCCGACGAGGCCGAGGCCCTCGGCGAGGTCTACCGGGCGGCCGCCGATCGTTCCGCCGACCTCGACCTCTCACCGGCCGAGGACACCTTCGGCGGCGTCGACGTCGAGCTGACCTCGCTCCGCTACGAGGTCGACGAGCTGGGCGACGGCGCGGCCCGCGTCTCGATCATCGGCGGACGAGGCACCATCGGCTTCGATCCCGGCGCCTTCGGCGGCCTGACCCGTGACGTCGTCGAGCGCGAGTCCGACGGCGACGGCCCCGACTCGATCGACCTCGACGTCGACGACCTGGCAGCGACCCCCGACGACTCCGACGACGACGAGATCCCCCCGTTCCTGGTCGCGGTGGAGCGCGACGGTGGCTGGTACGTGAGCCCGCTCCACACCGCCGCCCAGTACGCGGTCGAAGTGCTCGGCCTCGACGCCCCCGACCTCCCGACCCCCGAGGCCGGAGCGGGCGCCGACTCGCCGGACGACGCGGTCCGTGCGCTGCTCACCGCATCGGGCACGCTCGACGCCGACGCGACCGGCGACGCCGCGTCCGGGCCGGTGGGCCGCGCCGTCCGCGCCTACGCCTCGGCCCTCGAGCAGTGGGTCGGCCACGGGCTCGACGAGGCCGAGACCGACATCGACCGCTTCGAGACCGACGTCAGCGAGCGCGACGCCGGGGGCCGCCGCGTGGTCGTCACCGAGCTGGAGGGATCGGTCACCGCCACCGAGACCGACGGCGACCCGGAGACCTACGACGTCCGGTGGGACGGCGAGTGCCTCGACGTGACCGGTGTCGACGACGACGACGCCATCGACGACGCCGACGCCGAGCCGGCGTTCTGCCTCACCGACGGCTGGCGGACGCTCGGCATCGAGGAGCTCGCCCTGGTCACCGTCGAGGAGGGCGACGGCTGGCGGGTCGACCCGCTCGCCACCCTCGCCGACTACGCCACGGCCATCGCGCCCAACGTGAGCGCCGAGATGGTGCTGCGGATGATCGGTCGGCCCGAGGCGGCCGAGCCCGCGGCCGAGCTGTCCCCGGGCGAGATGACCTCGACCGAGCTGAACGACGCCGGCTTCGTGGTCCTGACGTTCCTGGCCGAGGCCGGGGAGCGGCTCACGATCGACGCCCGGCTCACCGACGACGAGGTCGACGACTTCCTCGACGGGTACCTGGTCGACCCCAACGGCGACGAGCTGTCGGCGTTCTCGATCGTCGATCCTCCCGCGTCGGGCGAGTACCGCCTGGTCCTCGGCACCGAGACCTGGCGGCCCTTCGACATCGAGGTGACCGTCAGCGACGTCACCGAGGAGTCGATCTCGGTCGACGAGACGGTGTCGGGTGAGATCACCGCCGCGGGCCAGATAGTCGAGTACTCGATCGAGCTGGAGGGCGGCCGCCCCTACGAGATCGACTTCTCCGGCCCCGCCGGGATCGACCGGTCGGTGATCGACCCCGACGGCGACTCGGTGGCGCTGGCCACCGCCGAGGGCGGCGCCGAGACCTTCACCACGGGTGACGCGGGCCGCTACCGGGTTCGCATCGCCGACAGCTTCGCCGGCACCACCGGATCGTTCACCCTGACGGTGTCGGAAGGCGCGGTGTTCACCCTGGGCGACGGCAGCTCGGCGATCACCGCCGGGTCGGTCGACACGCCCGGTGACGAGCCCTACGTCGACCTCACCGTCACCGGCGGCGCGGTGGTGAGCATCACCGCCACCACCACCGACCCGACCTTCGACATCGTGATCGTGATCCGCGATCCCGCCACCAACGACGAGATCCGGCGCTTCGACGAGACCGGGCCCGGCGGAGCCGAGGGGGCGCGCTTCTCCCCGGACGACACGCTCACCTGGCGCATCGGCATCCAGGGCGCCAACGACACCACCGGCCCGGTCACCGTGGAAGCGTTCGAACAGCCGTAGCCCCCGGGTCGCGCGCCCCGGTCAGGTGGCGGCGGCGATGGCGGCGAGGACGCCGTTGACGAAGCGACCCGAGTCGTCGGTCGAGTACCGCTTGGCCAGCTCGACCGCCTCGTTGATCACCGCGTTGCGCGGCACGTCCGGCCGCCAGCCGAGCTCGTAGGCCGCCATGCGCAGCAGCGTGCGGTCGACGACCGGCATCCGCTCGACGACCCAGCCGCGGGCGTGGCGGCCGATCCGCTCGTCGAGCACGGTGAGGTGCTCGGCCACGCCGGCGACCAGGTCGGCGGCGTAGTCGTCGACCTCGATCGGCTGCGCCGCGAGCACGGCGGGGCCGTCCAGCCCCTTGACCTCGGCCTCGTAGAGCAGGGCGAGGGCCCGTTCCCGGGCCTCCCGGCGGGATCCGACCCCACCGGGGCGGTCAGGCACGGGTGATGTACTCCCCCGAACGGGTGTCGATCTTCAAGACGTCGCCCACGTTGACGAACAGCGGCACCTGCACGACCAGCCCGGTCTCCATCGTCGCCGGCTTGGTGGCACCCGAGACGCGGTCGCCCTGTATGCCCGGCTCGGTCTCGACGACGCTCAGCTCGACGGCGGCGGGCAGGTCGGTGCCGACGATCTCGTCGCCGTGCATCTGGAGCACGACGGTGGCGCCGTCGACGAGGTAGCTCGCCGCGTCGGCGAGGGCCGAGCTGCCGACGTTCATCTGCTCGTAGCTGGCGTTGTCCATGAACACGTAGTCGTCGCCGTCGCGGTAGAGGTACTGCATCTCCCGCTTGTCGATCGTGACCCGCTCGACCTTCTCTCCGGCACGGAACGTCCGCTCGACCACCCCTCCGGTACGGACGTTGCGGATCTTGGTGCGGACGAAGGCGGGGCCCTTGCCCGGCTTCACGTGCTGGAACTCGACGACCTGGACGAGCTTGCCGTCGAGGTCGAGCACCATGCCGTTCTTGAGGTCGTTGGTGGTGATGGCCATGGAGGTCCTTGGTCGTCGTCGGGCCCGTCAGCCGGGCGCGGCCGGGGTGGGATCCTTGGGGAAGAGGGTGAGGGGGCGGCACCCCCCGTCGGTCACGAGGATCGTGTCCTCGATGCGGACGCCGCCGTGGTCGACGAGGTACACCCCGGGCTCCACGGTGACCACGTGACCGGGAGCGAGTGTAGCGGTCGACGACCGCCCGACCCGGGGGTCCTCGTGTATCACCAGGCCCACCCCGTGGCCGGTTCCATGGGTGAAGGCGTCCTCCCAGCCCGCGGCGGCGATCACCTCACGGCAGGCCGCGTCCACGTCGCGCGTCGCCACGCCCGGACCGGCGACCGCCACCCCGGCCGCCTGCGCCTCCAGCACGACGTCGTACATGCGCCGCTGCGTCGCGTCGACGTCGCCGATCGTGAACGTGCGCGTCATGTCGGAGTGGTAGCCCTCGACGAGCGCCCCGAAGTCGATCACGACCAGGTCCCCGGGGACGATCGTGCGGTCGTCGGGCCGGTGGTGCGGCAGGGCGCCGTTCGGACCGGAGGCGACGATCGTCTCGAAGCTGACGTCGTCGGCGCCCAGGCGGCGCATCGTGAAGTCGAGCTCGAGACCGACCTCGGTCTCGGTGGGTCGGTCGAGCAGGCGGGGGGCCACCTCGGTGAGGGCGGCGTCCGCGATCGCGGCGGCCCGGGCGAGGCGGTCGATCTCGCCGACGTCCTTCACCGCACGCGCCGCCTCGACCAGCCCCTCGGTGGGGACCAACTCCGACCCGAACGGCTCGCGCTCGTAGCGACGCAGGTCGGCCCAGGTGACCGACGCCGCCTCCAGCCCGAGGCGCGCGCCCGACGGCACCGCGGCGGCCAGGGTGCGGTCCTGGTCGGCGAGGGTGGCCCCGACCGCGACCTCGACGTCGACCCCCGCCGCCGCGGCCTGGGCGGGCGCCTGGTCGGCGTAGCGGCCGTCGGTGGTGAGGACGAGGGCCTCCGCGGTGACGAGCAGGCGCCCGGCGGACCCGGTGAAGCCGGTCAGGTAGCGCACGTTGGTGAGGTCGGTGACCAGCAGGGCGTCGACCTCGGCGGCGGCCAGCGCCTCGCGCAGCCGGGGCGCCCGGTCGGCCACGGCCATCGGTGCGAGCACGCCATCGGGACTCATCCCAGCACCCCGTCCGCGCCCAGCAGGCGGGCGACCGCGTCGAGGGCGAGGCGGTAGCCGTCGCCACCGAGCCCGGCGATGGTGCCCGAGGCCACCGGCGCGATCACCGACGTGTGGCGCCACGGCTCGCGGCCACCGGGGTTGGATAGGTGGACCTCCAGCACCGGACCCTCGAAGGCGGCGAGGGCGTCGTGGAGCGACCAGCCGTAGTGGGTGAGGGCGCCGGCGTTGACCACGATCGCGGCGACGCGCCCGCGGGCGCCGTGGATGGCCTCGACCAGCTCGCCCTCGTGGTTCGACTGGAGGTGCTCGACGGCGAGGCCGTGGCGGGCCGCCTCGGTGGTGGCGGTGGCGACGTGGTCGTCGAGCGTCGCGGTGCCGTAGACCTCCGGCTGGCGCTCGCCGAGCAGGTTGAGGTTCGGGCCCGACAGCAGGAGCACGATCGGTTCAGCCACGGCAGGCCTCCAGGGCGTCGAGGAGCAGGGCCCGGTCGTCGACGGGGACGGGTTCGACCCCGCGGCGGCCGTCGAGCACGAACGTCACGCCGGCGACCGCCTTCTTGTCGCGGGAGAACAGGTCGACCACCCGCTCGGCGTCGAGGTCGCCGGGGACGTGCATCGGCAGGTCGTAGCCGGCGACGACCCGGCGGTGCTCGGCCACCCGGTCCCCGTCGATCCGGCCCAGGCGGCACGCGACCTCGGCCGCGTAGACGAGGCCGATCGCCACGGCCTCGCCGTGACGCAGCCCGTAGGCCCCCTCGGTCTCGAGGGCGTGGGCGAGGGTGTGGCCGTAGTTCAGGATCGCCCGGCGGCCGCCCTCGCGCTCGTCGGAGGCCACGACGTCGGCCTTGAGGCGCACGCAGGCCGCCACCGCCTCGTCCAGCGGCAGGTCGGGGAGGTCGTCGACCCCGAGGAACGCGTACTTGGCCATCTCCCCCAGCCCGGACCGGTACTCGCGGGGAGGAAGCGTGCCGAGCGTCTCGGTGTCGCACAGCACGGCGGACGGCTGCCAGAACGCGCCGACGAGGTTCTTGCCCTCGGGGAGGTTCACGCCGGTCTTGCCCCCGATGGCGGCGTCGACCTGACCGAGGAGCGTGGTGGGCACGTGCACCACCGGCACGCCCCGGTGGTAGACGGCCGCGACGAAACCGCCGACGTCGGTCACGACCCCGCCGCCGACGGCGACGATCACGTCGCCGCGGGTCAGCCCCCACTGGGCGAGGTCGCGGCAGAGGTCCTCGACGGTGCCGAGGTGCTTGGCGTCCTCGCCGTCGCCGATCGTGAAGCGGCGGTGCTCGACGCCGGGATCGACTTCCCAGCCGATGGCGGACTGGGTGATGACCGCGGCCCGCCGGGCGCCGACCGGCAGCACCTCGAGCAGCCGGTGCCGCGCCCCGGCCCCGACGAGCACCGGGTAGCTCCGGTCGGCGAGGGGGACCTCGAGCTCGATCACCGCACGCCCCCCGTCGCCGCGCCGGTGCGGGCCTCGTGGTCGAGCACCAGCTCGGCGAGCTTGACCGCCAGCTCCCGCTTGGGCTTCTCGTGGGCGGAGTGGAACGGCTCGACGTCGACGACGAGGTCGGCGACCTCGGCGTACAGCGGCGCCCGCTCCTCGACGAGGCGGCCGACGACCGCGGCCGGGTCGTCGTCGATCAACGGGCGGCCGGTCGACTGCTCGACGCGGGAGACCAGGTACGGCGCGCCGGCCCGGAGCCAGACCACCGTGGCCCGCTCGACGAGGGCGGCCCGGTTGGCCGGCCGGGTCACCACCCCACCGCCGGTCGCCACGACCGACGGCCCGGGCGCGGCGAGCAGGTCGGCCAGGAGGTCCGCCTCGGCCCGCCGGAAGCCGTCCTCGCCCTCGCGCTCGAACCAGTCGCGGACCGTCAGCCCCGACCGGCGGACCAGCTCGTCGTCGGCGTCGACGAAGGGACGGCCGAGCCGCTTGGCGAGACGGCGGCCGACGGTCGACTTCCCCGAGCCCATCATCCCGACGAGGGCGACCGGCGGCGGGTGGCGGACGTCCGACACCGGCTCAGCCACCGTCCGCGATCGCGTCGCCGCCTGTCGGAGCCTCGGTCCCCGACGGGCCGAGCGGGCCGTCGTGCAGGGCGGCGAGGTAGGCGTCGAGGTTCCGGCGGGTCTCGGCGACGGTGTCGCCACCGAACTTGCGGGCGACCTCGTCGGCGAGGACGAGCGCGACCATCGTCTCGGCGACGACGCGCATGGCGGGCACCGCGGTGACGTCGGTGCGCTCCTTGAACGAGACCGTCTCCTCCTTGGTGAGGACGTCGACGGTGCCGAGCACGGGGCGGTTGAGCGAGGCGAGCGGCTTCATCGCCACCCGGGCGATCACCGGCTCGCCGGTGGACATGCCGCCCTCGACGCCGCCGGCCCGGTGGCTGGCCCGCCGGTAGTCACCGGCGTCGGCGTCCCAGGTGATCGGGTCGTGGGCGTCGCTCCCCCGCCGCCCGGCGACGTCCCACCCGTCGCCGATCTCGACCGCCTTGACCGCCTGGATGCTCATCAGGGCGGCGGCGAGCTTGGAGTCGAGCTTGCGGTCCCAGTGGACGTGGCTGCCGAGGCCGACCGGCACGCCGTGGGCGACGACCTCGACGGTGCCGCCGAGCGAGTCGCCGTCCTTGGCCGCCTCCTTGATGGCGACGATCATCGCCGCCGACGCCCCGGGGTCGAGGCAGCGGACCTCGTCGGCGTCGATGCGATCGAGGTCGTCGATCGTCGGGGGCGGGCCGATCGGGGCGGCGGCGTCTCCGATGCGGACGACGTGGGAGACGACGTCGACCCCGAGGGTGGCGAGCCAGGCCTTGGCGAGGGTTCCGGCGACGACGCGGGCGGCGGTCTCGCGCGCCGAGGCCCGTTCGAGGACGTCGCGTGCGTCGACGAAGTCGTACTTCTGCATGCCGGCCAGGTCGGCGTGCCCGGGGCGGGGCTGGGTGAGGGGCTGCCGGGTCGGACCGTCGGAGGCATCGACCGACATCTCGGTCTGCCACTTCTCGGGGTTGCGCTCCCACTCGGTGTTGGCGATCTCGACGGCGACCGGCGAGCCGAGCGTGCGCCCGTGGCGCACGCCGGAGACGATCGTGACCTCGTCGACCTCGAACCGCATCCGCGGGCCCCGGCCGTAGCCGAGCCGGCGGCGGGCCAGCTCGTCCTGGATCTGCGCCACCGTCACCGGCAGACCCGCGGGGAGGCCCTCGACGATGACGACGAGGGCGCGGCCGTGGGACTCGCCGGCGGTCAGGAAGCGCAGCACGGTCCGAATGTAGAGGCTGATCCCCGCCGCCCCCGACCCCGATCCGGGTCAGGCCAGGAAGGGGGCGGTGGGCAGGCCGTAGAAGTCGAGGATCGTGTTGCTGGCGAGCAGCACGACGACGCAGCCGAGCGCCAGCCAGGGGCCGAACGGGAACTGGCTGCTCTTCCGCCCGCGGGCGAAGTAGAGGATCACCCCGGCGACCAGGCCGAGCACCGACGCCACGATCACGGCGTACAGGCACAGCACCGGGTGCACCCAGCCGAGGAAGAGGCCCATGAGCAGCGCCAGCTTCACGTCGCCCAGGCCCATGCCCTTCGGGTACACCATGGCCGGGATGAACAGGAACAGGAAGTAGCCGACGGCGCCGAGCAGGGCCATCGTGATGCGGGACGGTTCGCCCTCGATCGCCCCGATCACCGCGATCAGCACGACCGAGACGCCGAGGACCGGGAACGTGATGCGATCGAGCAGGCGGTACAGCTCCAGGTCGATCACCGACTGGGCGAGCAGCGTCGAGAAGAGCAGCAGGAACGGGATCACCGCCCAGGAGTCACCGAAGCGGAGGGCGGCGGCGACCCACAGCACGCAGTTCGCCGCCTCGACGAGCGGGTACCCGGCGGGGATCGGCTCACCACAGGCCCGGCACTTCCCCCGCAGCAGCAGCCACGACAGCACCGGGATGTTGTCGCGGGGCTTGATCGGCGTCTCGCACAGCGGGCACTTCGACGGCGGGTGGAGCAGGGACTCCTCCGACGGCACGCGCACGATCACCACGTTGACGAACGATCCCACGGCCAGGCCGAGGATCCCCAGGAACACCACCACCTCGATCGGGACGTCACCCACGATCGCGGACCCTACCGGCGCACCGGCCGGCGGAGGTCGATGGTGCGACGTCAGCCCGGCCGACGCTCGACGAACTGCTCCTGCACGGCGTCGAGCACGGCGGTGGCCAGTCGCGCCGCGCCGCCGGTGTCGAGGTGGATGCCGTCGGACTGGCGCAGCGACGTGCCGCCGGTGCCCGCCTGGTACGCGTCGCCGTCGGGGCTGAGCACGGGCCGGCTGTCGAGGAAGTGCACCCACGGGCGGCTCGCCGCCTCCTCGGAGTAGATCCCGTCGAGCACGGCCATCCGCTGGTCGAACCCGGCGTCGCGCATCCGCGGCTGACCCACCCAGATCACCAGGCGCCCGTCACCGCGGAGCATGTCCATCACCACCCCGACCCGGCGCCGGTACTCCGCCTGCCACTCGGGAGCCGACGGCTGGTACGGGCGGCCGTCGATGTCGAGACCCTGGGAGTCGTTGGCCCCGAACATGACCACGACCACCTCGGGTCGCTCCGGCAGCACCTCGTCGGTGAGGTGGGCGGGCCAGTCGAAGTAGTCGGGCCGCGACAGCCCCGAGCTGACCTGGGCGTGCGTCGTCAGGGAGATCTCGGGACGGTCGACGACCGCCGCCTCGACCGCGTTGGCGAGCTCGATCGTCATCGAGTCGCCGCCGAGCCACATCCGCAGCGGCTCCTCGGTGCTGGGCACCCGGGCGACCACCGGCGGCTCGGTGGTCTGGCCCGGGCCGACCGTCGTGGTGGTGACCGGTTCGACGAAGGAGTCCGATCCGCTGCGAGCGCCGTCGGAGCAGTCGGTGACGGACTTGTCGGCGGCGCCGCGGATGGCGCCCCGGACGTCCTTCAGGTGCGTCACCCGCCCGACGAAGCAGGCCGGCGCGACCGCGGTGCGGGCGACGTCGCGCTTCCAACCGACCGGCTGCCGGCTGGCCAGCTCGTAGAGCCCATCGGCGTTCAGCACCGCCGCCATGGCGAACGCGAGCATGCCGATGACCAGCACCCGACCGGCCGGCAGCGGGCGGGACCCCGAGAGGTCGTGGTACCGCAGCGACCGCGGCTCGCGGCGCTCGACCGTCATCGCACCTCCACCGTGTAGGGCGACTCGGTCACCGCGGCCAGCACGTACCACCCACCGGGAACGCGGGTGAGCACCACCCCGTCGACGGTATCGCCCGCCGGCCGGGGACGGGCGGAACCCGGGACCCACAGCACGACGTCGCTGCCCGCCGCGAGGTCGTCGTCGATGGCGCCGCTGACCGCGACGCGGTCCGTGGAACCCGACACGGTGGTGATCCGACCCGGCGCCGCCCGGGGCCGGGGTCGGGCGAGGATCGCCTCCAGCCGGGGATCGGCCCCCGCCCCCACGTCGTCGGGGCACAGCACGTCGGTGGCCTCGTGCTGTTCCTCGGCGGGCTGGGCGCCCGGCACGACGATGCTCTCGGGGTCGCCGCACCAACGCCGCCACTCGTCGAACGCCCCTCCGACGCTGAGGGCGTCCATCGCCGAGCTCACCGCCGCCAGGGCGTCGACCGAGGCCTCGTCGGTCGGGTCCGCGTCGTACCCGGCGACCCAGAGGCCCCAGCCCCGGGACCGCGCCTCGTCCGCCGCGGCCCGCAGCACCCCGACCGGGTCGCGGCCGGCGCCCGCGGCCGGGAGGTCGGGGGCGAGCACGAGCTGGTCGTCGAGGGCGAGGGCGGCTTCGGGCAGCGAACCGGCCGCCGGGTGGTTCGCCATCGGGCTGACGAACACCGGCCGCCGCGGGGCGCCGACCTCGGCCTCCGCGGCGCGAACCTCGCCCAGCGACGCCCGGAGCAGGTCGGTGTAGCGGGCGGCGGGGTCGGGGCCGGCGGGCACCGGCGCGGTGGCGAGCTGGTAGCCGGCCACGGCGGGGTGGTCGCCGAGGGCGGCGACGACCCGACGCCAGGCCCCGGCGTAGGCGCCCCGCAGGCCGTCGCGGTCCTCGTAGAGGGCGGCGAAGGCGGCCGACACCGCCGGAGCGGTCTCGGGGGCGCCGGGCAGGTGACAGGTCGCCACGGGGGCCACCTCGACCAGGGTGGCCCAGGCCGGCGCACCGTTCCCGCCGAGCGCGGCCTGGGTGCCCTCGGGGCAGACGGTGTCCGGCGGGGAGGCCACCGCGGGGCCCCACGCCTCCTGGTGCATCGCCACCACGACGTACAGCCGCCGGGCCGCGGCCTCGTCGACCGCGTCGCGGATGCTCGCCAGGTAGGCGTCGTCGTAGCGGCCGCGCTCGGGCTCGAGGGCCGACCACGACACCTCCAGCCGGACGACGTCGAAGCCGAGGGCGGCCATGGCGTCCCAGTCGTCCGCGGTGGGCGCCCGATTCGGTGGGAGGGCCGCGTGCGCGGTCGGCAGGTCGGCGAGGGCGTTGTAGGACGCTCCGTTCAGCAGCACCTGGCGTCCGGTGGAATCGACGAGGATCCGGGCCCCGCCGACCTCGTCGAGCCGCACCGCGGTCAACTCGGGCAGGGCACCGGCGGGGGTGCGCTCCTCGGCGTCGACGGTGATCGAACCGCGGGTCGGGCGTTCGGTCGCCCCGTCCGCGGCCTCGGGTTTGCCGCCGTCGTCGTCGCTGCACGCGACGGCGGTGATCAGGACGATCGCGGCGACCAACGCCCCGAGCCGCCGGCCGCGCGGGCGCGCGCGACGTACGGGAGGGGGCCTTCTCGACACGCCTCCAGCCTCGCAGGCACCCACCCCCGGGAGGTGGACGCCCCCGGCCTTGCTCAGAACTGGAAGTAGATGAAGGGGGCGACGCCCTCGGGGCCGAGCGCGTCGACGAGGAGGAGGCCGATCGCCAGGGCGAGCGCCTGGACGATCGGGGCGCTGCGGGAGAACACGACCTGGACCCGGTCGACGGCCTCCGAGGGCACGAACTGGGCCGCGACCATCGCCACGACGACGAACACCAGCATCGGGGTGACCGCCTCGCCGACGCCGGGGGCGGCGACCAGGCGCCACAGCAGCGTGAAGGCCGCCCCGAAGGAATCAGCCCGGAAGAACACCCACGCCAGGCACACGACGTGGAACGTGACCGCCCAGCGGATCACGGGCGAGAACGTCCCCGGCACCTTCCCGGCGGCCTCACGGGCGGCGAGGATCCGCCGCTCGGCGACGAGGGCGACGCCGTGGATCGCACCCCACACGACGAACGTCCACGCCGCGCCGTGCCAGAGGCCACCGATGACCATCGTGAGGAACAGGTTGAGGTCGCGCCGCCGCTCGCCGCCCTGGTTGCCGCCGAGGGGGATGTACAGGTAGTCGCGCAGCCAGAACGACAGGGTCATGTGCCACTTGCGCCAGAACGCCTGGATCGAGAGTGCGGCGTACGGGGCGTCGAAGTTCTGCGGGAACCGCAGGCCGAGCAGCAGGGCGCACCCGATGGCGATGTCGGTGTAGCCGCTGAAGTCGGCGTAGATCTGGATCGCGTAGGCGTAGATCGCGAACAGGATCTCGATCGACCGGTACCGCTCCGGCACCGCGAACACGTCGTCGACGATGGCGGCCGCGACGAAGCTCGAGATCACGACCTTCTTGAACAGCCCCGCCATGATCAGCCGGAACGCCAACGCCGAGTTGACCCGCCGGGGGTCGGCCCGCTCGCGGATCTGCGGCAGCAGCTCCCGCGCCCGCACGATCGGCCCGGCGACCAGGTGCGGGAAGAACGACAGGTACACCGCGAAGTCGAGCAGCGGCGACGGCTCGGCGTCGCGGCGGTAGATGTCGATGACGTAGCTGAGCGCCTGGAACGTGAAGAACGAGATGGCGACCGGCAGCACGATCTCGAGCGACACCCACCCGGTGTCGATGCCGAACCCGCCCAGCACGTCGGTGACCGACTCGACGAAGAAGTCGGCGTACTTGAAGTAGCCGAGCAGCCCGAGGTTGACCACGACGCCCGCGACGAGCAGGCCACGGCGCGCGCCCTCGCCGACCGCCCGGTGGATCGCCACGCCGAAGGCCTGGTTGGCGAGGATCGAGAAGGCGAGCAGCAGGCAGTAGGCGGGCTCGAAGGCGGCGTAGAAGACGAAGCTCGCCGCCAGCAGCATCAGCCGCCACGGCACCGGGTGGGGCCGGAGCAGCCAGTTGAGGACGAACACCACCGAGAAGAAGGCGGCGAACTCGAAGGTGGGGAACAGCAAGTGCGGAGGCTCCGGACCGGTGCGGTCGGCGTCGCGTCAGCGGGGCGGGCGCGTGCCGGGCCCCAGTGTGGCCGTGCGCGCCACCCCTCCCGGGGACCCCGGCGGGTCCCGACGGTCGACGGCGGCCGGTGCGCCCGGGCGGGTCAGGCGTCGCCGGCCGTGGGCAGCTCGTAGTCCTGGAACTGCGTGCGGAGGTCCTTCTTGGAGAACTTGCCGACCGAGGTCTTGGGGATCTCCTCGACGAACACGACGTCGTCGGGCATCCACCACTTGGCGACCTTGCCGTCGAGGAACTCGAGGACCTCGGCGGCGGTCAGCTCCTCGCCCTCCCGGACGACGACGCAGGCGAGCGGCCGCTCCTGCCACTTCGGGTGCCGGACGCCGATGACGGCGGCCTCCGCGACCTTGGGGTGGGCCATGATCTCGTTCTCGAGCTCGACGGTGGAGATCCACTCGCCGCCGGACTTCACCACGTCCTTGGTGCGGTCGACGATCCGCATGTAGCCGTGCTCGTCGATGGTGGCCACGTCGCCGGTCTTGAGCCAGCCGTCGGCGGTGAAGCTCTCCGGCGAGCGCGGGTCGTCGTAGTACGACGCCGCGATCCACGACCCCTTGGCCTGGATCTCGCCCTGGGCCTGGCCGTCGGTGGCGACCGGCGCGAGCGTGTCGGGGTCGACGACGCGGATGTCGACGCCCGCGAGCGGCACGCCGATCGTCGCCCGCAGGTCGGCCAGCTCGTCCTCGGAGCGGCCGGCGGCGAGCGTCGACTTGATGTGGCCGGCGGTGGCGACCGGGCTGGTCTCGGTCATGCCCCACGCCTGGAAGATCGCCAGGCCGACCTGTTCGCGGTACGCCTCGGACAGGGCCTTGGGCACCGCCGAACCGCCGCACGGGATGGCGCGCAGGGCGGACAGGTCGCGGCCCTTCAGCTCGGGCAGCACGCCCATCCAGATCGTGGGCACGCCGGCGGCGATCGTGACCTTCTCGTCCTCGATCATCCCGGCGAGGGCGGCGGGCGCCATGTTCGGCCCGGGCATGACGAGGTTGGCGCCGACCGCGACCCCGACGTGGGCGAGGCCCCAGGCGTTGGCGTGGAACATCGGCACGACCGGCAGGATCGTGTCGGTCTCCGAGGCCCCGATGGCGTCGGCCGCCATCACCCCCATCGTGTGGAGGTAGGTCGAGCGGTGGGAGTAGACGACGCCCTTGGGGTTGCCGGTGGTGCCGCTCGTGTAGCACATGCTCGCCGCCTGCCACTCGTCCTCGACGTGCCACTCGACCGGCTCGGCGGCGGCGAGGAGGTCCTCGTACGCGTGCACCTCCTTGCCGGCCGGTGCGTCGGGCACGTCCCCGGCGCCGTCGTCGAGCACGACGATGTGGCGGACCGACTCGAAGGTCGGGATCAGCGGCCACACGGCGGCCGCCAGGGTGCGGTCGACGAACAGGACCTCGTCCTCGGCGTGGTTGGCGATGTAGGTGAGCTGCTCGGGGAACAGCCGGATGTTGAGCGTGTGCAGCACCCGGCCGCTGCACGGGGCGGCGAAGTACAGCTCGAGGTGGTTCGCCGTGTTCCAGCCGAACGTGGCGACGCGGCCGTCGGACGAGATGCCGAGCGCGTCGAGGGCGCCGCCGAGGCGGCGGGTGCGGGCGGCCCACTCGCCGTAGGTGCGCTCCTCGCGACCGGTGGCGGTGGCGGTCACGACCCGCTTGTCGAAGAACAGGCGCTCGGCCCGGTCGAAGAAGTGGACGAGCGACAGGGGGTGGTCCTGCATCAGGGCCTTCATCGGGGTCCTCCGGGGTCGGGCGGCGGGACCCGGACCGTACCCCCACGCCCCCGGTGTCGCGGGCCGACCCGCGTACGCTCGCCGCCGTGGCCCGCCTCGTCGCCGTCGTCGCCCAGGGCGGGACCGCCTTCGTCGACGCGCTGCGCGCCACGTGGGACGCGGGCGACGCCGTGGCCCCGATCGACCCGCGGCTGCCGGCCCCGGCGCGCGCCGCCGTGCTCGACGCGCTGCGGCCGGCGGTCGTCCTCGATCCGCTCGACCCCGGCCGGACGATGACCGGCGCCGCCGCACCCGACGTCGACGACGGCGACGCCCTGGTGATCCCCACCAGCGGGACGACCGGGCCGCCGAAGGGCGTCGTGCTCACCCACGCCGCCCTCGCCGCCCAGGCCGCCGCGGTGCACCGGCACCTGGGGGTCGGGGCCGGCGACCGGTGGCTCGCCTGCCTCCCGCTCGCCCACGTCGGCGGGCTCGGGGTCGTGGTGCGGGCCCTCGTCGACGGCGTCGACCTGGAGGTGCACGACCGCTTCGACGCCGCCGCGGTCGCCGACGCTCGCGACCGTGGAGCGTCGCTCGTCTCGCTGGTGCCGACCGCGCTCGACCGGGTCGGCGCGGCGGGGTTCCGGTGGGTCGTGCTCGGCGGGTCCGCCGATCCCGTCGCCGATCGGCCCGCCAACGTCGTGCGCACCTGGGGGATGACGGAGACCGGAGGGGGCGTCGTCTACGGCGGCCGGCCGCTCCCCGGGGTGGAGGTGACGGTCGTCGGTGACGAGCTCCACCTCCGCACCCCCGGGGTCGCCCGCGGCTACCGCCGGTCCGACGGCGGGGTCGACCGGCTCCCGGGCCGCGACGGCTGGTACGCCACCGGCGATGCCGGGTCGGTCGCGGCCGACGGCACGGTCACCGTGCACGGCCGCCTCGACGACGTGATCGTCACCGGCGGCGAGAAGGTCTGGCCCGACGCGGTCGAGGCGGTGCTGCGGCGCGACCCCGCCGTCGCCGAGGTCGCGGTGGCGGGACGGCCCGACGCCGAGTGGGGCGAGCGCGTCGAGGCGTGGGTCGTCCCGGCACCCGGGGCCGCCGCGCCGGGCCTCGACGCCCTGCGGGACCGGGTGCGGGCCGAGCTGCCGGCCTGGTGCGCGCCGCGGGCCGTGCAAGTCGTCGACGCGCTCCCCCGCACCCCGCTCGGCAAGGTCCGGCGACGCGACCTCTAGTCGGCGGCGCGGCGACGGGGGCGGGACGGCGCGGACCGGTGGACGACCTACCGGCCGTGGCTGATGTACTCGTGCAGGCTCTGGGTCTCCGCCTCCAGCTCGCGCAGGCGGTCCTTGACGACGTCGCCGATGCTCACGATGCCGGCGAGGGCGCCGTCGACCACGACGGGCACGTGGCGCATGCGGCCCTCGGTCATCATCGTCGAGAGCTGGTCGACGGTGGTCGCCATCCCGCAGGTGACGACGTCGCGGGTCATGATCGTGGCGACCGTCTCGCCGAGCAGCCCGGCCCCCCGGTCGGCCAGGCCCCAGACGACGTCGCGCTCGGAGACGATGCCGTCCACGGCGGACCCGTCGGCGCTGACGACCAGCGCGCCGACGCGGCGGGTCGCCATGGTCTGGAGCGCGTCGGCGACCGTCGTCGATCCCTCGACCGTGACCACCTCGGCACCCTTGTTCCGCAGCAGGCCTTCGACGTGCACTCGGTCCACCTCCTGATCGGGGTGTGACCATGGTCTCACAGTTCGCCGCCGGGCGGGAGGGGTCGCCCGCGGTCACCCGTCACGGTCATCCGTCACGCCCCGTCAGGCCCGGGTCAGGGCACCCCCGTCGACGACGAGCGTCGTACCGGTGATCCACGACGCCGCCGACCCGGCGAGGAAGCACACCGCGGCGGCGATGTCGTCGGGCTCGCCGAGGCGTCGCATCGGGAACCGGGCCGCGATGGCGTCGCCGTGCTCCTCCCAGAGCGCCCGCGCCATGTCGGTGCGCACCAGGCCCGGGGCGACCGCGTTGACCCGGATCGCCGGGCCCAGCTCCGCCGCGAGCGTGCGGGTCAGGTGCACCAGGGCCGCCTTGGTCACGTTGTAGACGCCGATGCCGGGCTCGGCGATGAAGCCGCCCACGGACGCCACGTTGACCACCGCCCCGCCCCGGTCGGCCATCCCCGCCCGTGCCGCCTCCCGGATCAGCGCGTGGGCCCCGCGGAGGTTGACGTCGAAGGTCTTGTCCCACTGCGAGGGCGAGATGTCGAGCGCCGGGCCGTAGTAGGGGTTGGTCGCCGCGTTGTTCACGACGACGTCGACGGCCCCGAACGCGTCGAGGGCGGCGGCGACGACGACGGCGGCCACATCGGGGTCACCGGCGTTGGCGACGACGCGGGTCACCTCGGCGCCGGGCACCGCGTCGACCACGTGGGCGACGGCGGCATCGAGCGCGTCGGCCTTGCGGGAGGTCAGCACCACCCGGGCGCCCTCGGCCGCCAGCCGGGTGGCGGTGGCGAGCCCGATCCCGCGCGACGCGCCGGTGACGACCGCGACGCTGCCGTCCAGACCGGTGTCCACGGGCGGGACCCTACGCCGCCGCGCGACCCGGACGGGCCGGCCGGCTCAGCCGGCGTGCTCGACGGGCGCCTCGGCGTAGCGCCGCGCCCCCGGGTCGCGGGTCGACGCCCCGGCGGCGGTCCGGGGCAGCCGGCCGCCCACGCCCAGCGCCGACGCCGTCAGCAGGTCGGCCGGCGAGCCGATCCCGACCCACGGCTCGTGCGACGACGGGCGCACGAGCGCGTCCCGGACCGACGTGACCGGCCAGCGGTGGTGGGCAACCCGCTCGGCTCCGAGCAGCGCGGCGTCGCCACCGCCGACGAAGGCCTCCTCCGGCGTGCCCTCGACGAGGATCGAGATGAACAGGCCCCCGTGGCCCTCGACGCCACGACCAGCCGGTTCGAGGCGGGCGAGCCGCTGACGGGGCGATCGTGACCCGCTGACGACGACCGAGACCGGTGCCGGCGGGATGCGGTCGGCGCCCTCCTCGGGCCGGACGGCGACGAGCATCCGGGCGTGGCCGTCGCGGTAGCGCTGCACGTCCGCGGCGCGGTCCCGGGGGGCCCTCTGCTCGTGGTCGACGACCGCCCGTCCGCCCCGACCGGCGATCGAGTCGGCGATCTCCTCGGCCGCGGCGATCGACTCGTGGAACACCACCGCCCGGTAGCCCTCCTCGAGCAGCCAGCCGACGACCGCACGGGCGCAGGCGCGTCGGCCCTCGGCGCCGCGGACGAGCCGGGCCCGCTCGTGGGCGAGGCGCAGCGCCCCCGCGGCCGACCCGTCTCCCTCGGCGGCGGCCCGGGCGAGGCGACGCATCAGGCGCGCCGGATCGTCGACGTCGAGCGGCCGACGGGCCGCGACCCGCCTCAGCCCGGCGGTCAGCTCCTGACCGGTGCGTCGCCACATCTCCGCCTCGGCGGCGCCGAAGGACACGTACAGGTCGACGCCGCGCAGCGGCACCGGAGGCCGTTCCCACGGCGTCGTCACGTCGATCACGTCATCCGCCTCTCCCCCGACCCGCTCCGCCTGGAATCGTGCCCGTGGTGCCGTCACCCCTCATCTCCCTCCCGGCGGCAGGCGACCCGATGATCCCACGGCGCCCGACCTCCCACCATGGGGCGCGCGACCCAAATCGCGCCCTCGGGAAGTCCTGGTACGGTCGCGCCGACCACACCGAGGGGGCAGAGGTGGCGAACCAGTGGATCCCGCCCTCCGGCTACCCGGCGGAGCCGCCCGCGGCGCCCGCCGGACCATCCGGCCCCGACCCCAGCGTCCCTCCCGGCCTGCCGCCCGCCGCGGCCGCGTTCACCGCCGCGCCGCGCTCGTCGCTCCAGCCGGTCCAGACGTCGCGGGC
>Ga0123332_1000504_pt1 | contig 38982 bp, 48 predicted proteins | sample BioC12SIPDNA_4_FD_89958 | JGI IMG/M metagenome (GOLD analysis project Ga0123332, IMG submission 89958) | Anaerobic biogas reactor microbial communites from Washington, USA - Biogas_R2_A C12 SIP DNA | ecosystem: Engineered > Bioreactor > Anaerobic > Unclassified | place: Washington, USA... | reverse complement strand
GGCGATGAGGCCTCCCCGGCCCCTACGCCACCCCGCTCACACCGCGCCCCCCACACGCTCCGCCCCCTCCCCCCGCCGCGCGGCCAGCAGCGTCGCGCGGTGCACCAGCAGCTCGAGCGGGCCGCGCGAGGACCAGCGGAGCCAGAGCGGCGAGAAGGCCAGCGCGAACAGGCACATCCCCGCGAACAGGCTGAAGGCGTAGGGCGGCTCGCCGGCCACGCGCTCGATGAACACGAGGTGCGACGCGTACCACGTCAAGGCCAGCTTGCCCATGGAGGTCAGGGGGAGCAGGAGCCTCTGCCAGACGGACCGCTCCAGCAGCGCGAGCAGGCTCGTCAGCAGCAGGAGCCCCACCCCGAGCATGAACGGCGCCATCGGGACGCTCATGGCGTAGAGCTGGTGGGGAGGCAGCACGAACAGCGACCCCCACGGCATGCGCAGCGGACCGGCACCGGAGAACGTCTGCTCCAACGCCTGCGCGACCCCCAACGGACCGAGCGCCGCCCACGACACCAGCGAGCTCACCGCCACGAGCGCGACGCCGCTGCCGGCCAGGCGCCACCTGACGCCGCGGTCGCGGAGGTCGAGGCGCCCGATCGCCAGCCCGGCGAGGAGCAGCGGGATCGCGTACGGGGTCTGGAAGCCGCCACCGACCAGCAGCTGCTTGAGGCCCGCGAGCCACTCCTGCGGCCGGAGCAGCAGCATCAACCCGACCGTCGGCTGGGCGCCGCCGCTGAAGGGCGAGATGGGCCACTCGCGCCCGAAGCTCATCAGCACGAAGCAGAAGAGCGGCATGACGACGGCGGCGACGGCCGCGCCCACGAGCAGCGCGCGCGGGCTGAGCCTCAGGAGGGGGATCACCAGCAGCATCCACAGCGCGTAGTACATGAGGATCGAGAGGCTCATGCCGGAGAGCTGGTCGACCACCAGGCTGATCAGGAAGAGGCCGGCCGCGCGGATCGCGAGCCGCCACCTGGCCGTCCTCAGCCGCGCTCCGTCCACCGGGGTGGTGCCGCCGGTCATCAGCGCGACCGAGATGCCCGCCATCAGGACGAAGAGGCTCATCGCGCGGCCCGACGCGACGCTCTCGATCCACGCCAGCACCGCCGGCTTGTCCGCGAACGCGCCCGGGGTCAGCCAACCCGTGGGGCTGACGTGCATGTAGATCATCCCCAGGATGGCCACCGCCCGCATGGCGTCGAGGCCGACGAGGCGCTCGCGCTTCGGGCGAACCGGAGCCCCTGGCTGCGTAGCCCTACGCGGTGCGGCTCTGACCGCGGTCGTGGCTTGGCTCATGGCGCGCCGACCCTCTGCGAGGCGTCATGGGTGTGCGTCGACAGGCGTTCGTGCATGCGTGCCTCCGTGGATGGCCGCGGCGGTACGGTCGCCGGCGTGGTCGGGTTGGGAAACCTGGAGCGAGCCTAGGAACGGCACGCGTCCGCCCCCGGAGAACCGGGAAGGTGTCACGCTAACAAGGACCGCGTGTCCATAGGGTGACGCCGATGAACGGTTCGACGGTCGGGGCCGCTCGGGCTACACGGGGCCGCACCTAGGTCCCACCTCGAGCGGATGCGTCGCGCTACGGCTCACCAGCTACACGCCGCGCCTAAGCCCCGCTCGATCGCGTTCCCTGGAGCACCACGGTGTTCCCGTCTGGGTCGAGGACGGTAGCGACGTTGCCCGCGCGGTCGCGCACCACGCCACCAGCCCGCTCCGCTCGCGCGAGCAGGGCGTCCAGGTCGGAGGTGGCGTAGACGAACTGGTGCCGGTTCTGCGCCGCGTCTACCCCGGCCAGGGCGTTCGGGGCGAGCACGAACCGTACCGAGTCGAGCGTGCCCCGGTAGAAGGTCGTGCCGAACGCCTCGTACGGCTCCAGCCCCGCGCCGAACAGCTCGTCGTAGAAGCGCACCATAGCGTCGACGTCGTCAGCCGCGAGCGATACCTCCACCAGTCGCAGTTCCGGGTCCCTCATCTGCCACACCACCTTCCGACCGGCGTGGCTGCAGGCCACAGGAGCGACGGTCATCGAGAACGCCGAGGCCGAAGGCGTGCTGCGCGATCGCGGAGGCGCAGGCTGCGCTCCGCTAGCGGGGCTTCGGGTTCGTCGGCGACCCGAGCATAGCCTGGACCTTCGGGTGCCGAGCGGCGACCCCGTCGGCGGAGGTCCGCCGCTACCTGAGCCGCGCTGGTAGCGTGGCCGGATGCAGCGTCTGACCCCCGCCGCACGCGCCTGGCTCGCCGAGGCCACGGGCATCCACGAGGCGAGGCTGCGCCTCACGCGGCTGCGCGGCTCGACCTCGGCCACCCTCTACCGGGTCACCGACGCCGCCCCTGGTAGCTCGAGGCGGTTCGTGCTGCGCCTCTTCACGCTCGCGTCGTGGCTCGAGCGCGAGCCCGACCTAGCGCGTCACGAGGGGGCGGCCCTCACCGAGGCCGCCGCCATCGGCCTGCCGGTGCCGGAGCTCGTCGCGTACCTGCCGGGGCCCTCGCTCGAGGACCCCAGCGACCCCGTCGGCTTCGGCGCCCCGGCCCTCCTCATGACCCACCTGCCCGGCGAGGTGGTGCTGGCGCCGGAGGACGGCGACGCTTGGCTGCGCGAGCTAGCCCGCACCCTCGCCGCCATCCACGAGCACCCCGCACCCGGCTTCGCCTGGACCTACGAGAGCTGGGTCGAGCCCGAGAACGTGACGGTCCCCGCCTGGACCCGACGACCCGGCGCCTGGGAAGCGGCGATCGCCGCCTACCGAAGCTGGCAGCCCGACCCAAGCGAGCGCACCTTCCTCCACCGCGACTACCACCAGCTGAACCTGCTGTTCGAAGGAACCGGTGCGGGCATCCGCACGGCCGGGGTCGTCGACTGGGTGAACGCGTGCCTGGGGCCTGCCGCGGCGGACGTGGCGCACTGCCGCAGCAACCTGCTGCAGATGAAGGGCCGCGACGCGGCCGACGCCTTCCTCCGCCACTACCGTGAGCAGCGCGGCGGCTTCGACTACGACCCCGCCTGGGACCTGGAGGCGGTGTTCGACCACGGCCCCGAGCCGCGCTCCTTCCGGCCCTGGAGCGAGCACGGCATCGCGCCGGTACCGACGGAAGAGCTGCGTCGGCGCGTGGAGGACAACGTGCTGCGCGCGCTGGCAGACCTGGGCGTGACGCGGGAGGGCAGACGCCTGAGCGGGCGGCCGCCCTGACCGAGAGCCGCCGGCGTTAACGTGGGGGGCATGGGGACCAGGACCGAGCCACCGACGTCGTTCGACCTCGAAGGGGCGACCGCGATCCTCGAACGGACGCCCGCCAGCCTGTCGGCGCTGCTCACCGGCCTGCCCGACCGCCTACTGACCGCCGACGAGGGCGAGGGGACCTGGTCACCGCTCGACGTGCTCGGCCACCTCGTCCACACGGAACGGGTGAACTGGCTCCCGCGAGCGCGCCACATCCTGGCTGGCAGCGGGCGCCCGTTCGCGCCGCTCGACCGTACGGCGACCGGCGCGGGTGACGAGGCTGATGGGATCGAGGGGAGGCTCGAGACGTTCGCGGACCTCCGCCGCCGGAACCTCGCGAGCCTCGCCGCCATGAGGCTCACGGACGCGGAGCTGCGCCTCAAGGGCCTCCACCCGGAGCTCGGCGAGGTGACGCTCGGGCAGCTCATCGCGACCTGGGCCGTCCACGACCTCACCCACATCGCGCAGGTGGTGCGGTGCGTGGCGAAGGCCTACAGCGAGGCGGTCGGCCCGTGGAGCGCCTACCTGTCCGTCCTGCGCGACCGCGCATGACCCCCCGAGGGCGCCACGACGTTCGCCCTGAAGTACGGCACGGCCGACACCCCGCTCGGACTCACGACCCGTCTGCGCCAGGGGCCGAGCGCGACCCCGACGCGGCTGCGCGTGGTGGTGTACCTGCCCGACGAGTCGCAGGTCGACCCGTGCCCTGCCGACTGGGCGGAGGCCAAGGTCGTCGTCACGCCGATCACCCCCGCCGGGCCGCTAGGCCATCACCGGCAGAACGTCTGTGTGCCGCACCCACCCAAGGCCGAGATCACCGGCAGACCCTACACCGTGCTCGAAGGCGAGGCCCCGCGGCTCGGGCGGTGGACGCCGCTGCTCTTCCACGCCTGGATGGTCCGGACCGGCCACGACGATGACGGACGCCTGAGGTCCGCCATCGACCTCGACAAGAACCTCGTCGTGCACGTGCACTTCGGGGCCGAGGCCACGCTCGGGTTCCCGGACGCCCCGCCGCCTTCCCTGAGCGAGCTGATCGCCATGCCGGCCATCGTCAGGCTGATCGACGACCTCGGCGCGGTGGGTGGCCCCTGACCGCCGACCGGGCGCGCGACGCTCGCAACGTCGCGCCAAGGCACGAACACGGCGCGCGATGACGTGCCTTCGGCGCTGTCGCCAGCGACCGCGTCCGCCATGATGGTGAGGTGACGACCATGCTGGAACACGTGTTCATCGCCGGCGAGTTCATGCCCCGCGAGCGCCTCCTCAGCGGGCTCGACCTCGCGCAGGTCACGGCGCGCCCCGGTGGGGTAGCGCACTCGATCTACGACGAGCTCTGGCACGCAGCCGAGTGGCAACGCATCGTCGTCGAGCGCGACGAACCCGGAGGCGAGGCGTGGGAGGCGGGCGGGAACCCCTTCCCCGCCTCCGACCCGACGCGCGTCGAGGAGTGGCGCGAGCTGGTCGAGAGGTTCCTGCGCGGCGCCCGCCAGGCGACGGAGTGGGGCGCCGCGCGGGAGGGCCGCGGCGAGGAGCTCGACCCGGGCTGGCCGGTCGTCGACGTGCTAGCCAGCCTCGCCGTGCACAACGCCTACCACCTCGGCAAGGTCGTGGCCCTACGCCAGATGCTCGGCGCCTGGCCGCCGCCCGGCTGACCGCCTTCGCCGAAGGCCGAGGACGCTAGCCTAGTCCGCGGCCGCCGCAGCCTCGGCCGCCGAACCGTCGATCAACGACCGCAGCGTCGCGGCGTCGACGTTCGCCCCGAACGCCGGGTTGCCCGGCTGCAGGCGCGCGCCCGCCGCGAGCGGCCCGATCAGCACGGGGTCGAAGCCCAGGGCGTCCACCAGCGCCGCTGCCACGGCGGTGTCGGCAGGGTCGTCGCCCGCGATGGCGATGGCCTTGCGGTCCGGCGCGCCGGCCGGCCGCGCCCCGTCCTCGAGGTCGTGGTAGCCCATGTGGTTGAGGGCCTTCACCACCCGCGCGCCCGTCAGGAAGCCCTGCACGATCTCGCTGCTGCTGGTGCGTGGGTCGGTCAGGTCGTCGCGCACGCCGTCGGTCTCCCGCCAGTAGTTCATCGCGTCGAGCACGAGCTTGCCGGCTAGCGCCTGCGCCGGGATGGTGTGGTACTTGCCGAGCGGCAGCGCGAGGATAACGACGTCGCCGCGCCGGGCGGCGTCCTCCGCCCAGGTCGCCTCGGCGCCCGGGGTGAGCACCTCGGTGGTGAGGGCGATCCGCTCCGGGTCGCCGGAGCCCGCGATCAGCACCTCGTGACCGGCCTTCAGCGCGAGGCGCGCCAGCACCGTGCCCAGCTTGCCCGCCCCCAGGACCGCCAGGCTGCGCACGTCCTGGGTCACCTGGCGACCGCCTCCGGGGCGGCCTCGTCGGCGAGGAGCTCGCGCACCATGGGGATGACCTTGGTACCGAACAGCTCGACGGTGCGCAGGCGGGCGCTGGCGGGCACGGCGCCGCCGGTGGTGTAGATGAGGTCGAAGCGGCCCACGCCCAGCGTCCCGACGGCGCGGGCGATCTTGCGCGCCACCGTCTCGGGCGAGCCGACGTAGAGCGAGCCGTGCGCCACCTCGGCCTCGAACTGCTCGCGGCGCTGGGGCGGCCAGCCGCGCTCGCGGCCGATCGCGTCCATCAACTCCTTGTAGCCGGGGTAGAAGAGCTCCTTGGCTTCCTCGTCGGTGTCGGCGATGAAGCCCGGGGAGTGCATCCCCACCGGGTGCGCGGGGGTGCCGAACTGCTCGGCGGCGCGTTGGTACAGCTCCACGTACGGCGCGAAGCGGTCGGGCGCGCCGCCGATGATGGCAAGCATCATCTTGAAGCCGTAGCGGGCGGTGCGGACCACCGACTGCGGGGAGCCGCCCACGCCCACCCAGGTGTCGAGGCGCCCGGACTCGGTCTTGGGGAAGACGTCGGCGTTCACCAGCGGCGCGCGCGTGGTGCCCTGCCAGGTGACCGGCTTCTCGTCGAGGAGCTTGTGGAACAGGTCGATCTTCTCCTCGAACAGCACCTCGTAGTCGGCCAGGTCGTAGCCGAACAGCGGGAACGACTCGGTGAACGAGCCGCGGCCGAGGATCACCTCGGCGCGGCCGTTGGAGAGGGCGTCGACGGTGGCGAAGCGCTGGAACACCCGCACCGGGTCGTCGGAGGAGAGCACCGTGACGCCCGACGCGAGGCGGATGCGCTCGGTGCGCGTGGCGATGCCGGCGAGGACCGTCTCGGGGCTGGAGATGGAGAACTCGCGGCGGTGGTGCTCGCCTAACGAGATGACGTCGATGCCGACCTGGTCGGCGAGGACGGCCTCCTCCACGGTGGCGCGGATGGCTTGGGCGTACGAGACGACGTTGCCCTGGTCGTCGCGGGGCAGGTCACCGAAGCTGTCGATGCCGAACTCGAGCGTGCGGCCGGTGTCGTTGCTGCTCATGCTGCTACTCCTGTCGCGGGTCAGCGCGGGGCGGGCCCGCGGTCGCCGGGTCGGTAAGGCCCCGGGTGGTTGACGTGTCGATCATGCGCCACTATGATTGACATGTCAACTACGGAGGCTGATCGGGTGACCAACGAGCGAGCAGAGGAGAAGAGGCGGCGCCTGCCGACGCGGGAGCAGCTCCGCGTGTGGCGCGACTACCTCGAGACCGCCGAGGGCGTCCGCTCGCGCCTGGGCCGGCGCATGCAGGCGGAGTCCGGGCTGTCGCTGGGCGACTACCAGGTGCTCCTGTCGCTCAGCGAGGCCGAAGGCACACGGCTGCGGTCCTCCGAGCTGGCGGCGCGCGCCGGCTGGGAGCGCAGCCGGCTCTCCCACCACCTGGGCCGCATGGAGAAGCGCGGGCTGATCCGCCGCCAGGAGTGCGCCCAAGACAACCGCGGCGCGGAGGTCGTGCTCACGCCCAGCGGCGCGAAGGCGTTCCGCTCCGGCTCCATCCTCCACCTGCAGGCCGTGCAGGAGCTGTTCGTGACGGCGCTGACGGGCGAGCAGCTGGCGCAGCTCGACGCGATCACCTCTTCGCTGCGGGCTCACCTCGAGCAGCAGGGGTAGCTGAGGGCGCGGCCAACGGCCGGTTGCCCTGCCTGCCCTCAGGAACGCGAGCGTGCGGTGCCTTGCGCACGGTTGCGTGTCGGTTCGTGGAACGCACCAGCGTGTGCGGTCGACGGTCCTGCGCACCAGCGCCGGTTGCGTTGACGTTGCGTTGACCCGCACTGAGGGCGCGTTGAGGGCTCCACCCCTACGTTCCTCGGTGAGGCGTCGGGCAGGACCCGACGGCCGACGAGCAGGGTGAGCACCATGACCGAACGCAGACGATCAGGTGCGCTCGTGGTAGCCATCGTGGTCCTGGGGCTGGGGACCGCGCTGGCGGGATCCACCTGGCAGCGGTTCGACCCAGGCCCGACCTCGGCTCCGACCGTCGCCGTGGACGGCCTGAGGGTCCCGCACCTCCAGGTCGCGACGCGAGCCCGGGTCGGCGCCACGGACGCAGGACAGGGCCCCCAGGTCGGAGCGCGGGCGGGCGCCGAAGGCCACACGGTGGCAGCCGCGCGCGCCGTCGCCAGGCCACGGCTCGGTGGCGACACCGGCAGCGAGTTCCGCCGGGCGCTCGGGTGCCTCACGCGCGCGGTCGGTGGTGTCAGGACCGGCCTCCAGGTGCTGGACGCCTTCCTCTGGGACCGGGCGTGCAGCGTGCCGGTCACCTGAGCACCGATCCCCGGGCGGCGGTTAGGCTCTCCACCGTGACCACCGACCCCATCGCGCTGATACCCATCGACGCCAGCAACTGGCGTACCGCCGCCCGCCTGCGGCCTGCCCCCGAGCAGGAGCGCTTCCTGGCGCCCAACTGGTACTCGCTCCTCGAGGCCACCTACGACCCGCTCATGCGGCCGCTGCTGGCCGTCGCCGACGAAGAGCCGGTGGGCTTCGTCATGTACGGCTTCGAACCCGAGGAGGACCAGCCCTGGGTCTACCGGCTCATGGTCGCGCCGGCGCACCAAGGCCGCGGCGTCGGCCGCGAGATCATGCGCCAGACCATCGAGCGCATACGCCAGGAGCACCCGGGCCACGCCATCGGCGTGAGCTACGAGCCCGACAACGAGCGCGCGGCCAGGCTCTACGAGAGCCTGGGCTTCGAGCACCACGGCCGGTTCATCGAAGGGGAGAAGGTGGTCCGGTTGCCGGCCGCCACAGACGGAACGCCAGACACGACGCGGTCGTCGTTCGAGGGGTTCCTGACGCGCTACCTGCGCGCCTGGCGCGAGAGCTCGTTCGAGGACCTCCAGGCGACGATCGCCCCCGACTACGCGGCGCGCGAGCACGCGGACGGCGAGCTAAGCGACTTCGGCCGCGCCGAGGCGCTCGAGGGATGGAAGGGCGGGTTCGGCTTCGCGCGCCAGCACGGCGCCACCTGGCAGCTCGAGCTGCTGCAGCGCGTGCCGATGCGCCCGGGCGAGGAGCTCGTGACCATCCGCGCGGCGCTAAAGCAGGACGGCAAGCTGCTCGGCCCCGCCAACCTGTTCATGCAGGTGTTCCGCCGCTCGGAGGACGGCGCTTGGGCGTTGGTCAGGAGCTACATCGAGACGGGGGTCGAGGTGCGCGCCCTCCCTTGAGGCGCCTCGGCCCCACCACGGGAACGGGAGACGAACATGCGGCCGATCCTGCTCACCCTGCTGCTGCTCCTGGGGGTCGCCGGGGCGCAAGGCCCGAGCTGCGAACCGGACGAGCCCGTCGAGGTCCCGGACGCCGGGCTGCGCGCGGCGCTGCAGGTCGCCCTCGGCCTGGTGCCGGTCGGGTCGTCGGAGGGAGCCGGCTCCGGTCCGCCCATCACGTGCCGTGACCTGCAGGCGCTGACCGCGCTGCGCGTCGAGGCCCCGCGGCACGTGGTGCGCTCCCTCGTCGGCCTCGAGCACGCCGCCAACCTGCAAGCGCTCGCCCTCGCCACCGACCCCGCGCTCGGCCCGGGCACGCACCAGGTCCACGAGCTCGCCGACCTGGCGCCGCTGCGCCACGTCACCTACCTGCGTGAGCTGCACCTCGAAGGCAGGGGCCCGCTCGACATCGCGGGGCCGGCGGGCCTCCCGTACCTCGAGCGGCTCACGCTCCACGGCTTCGAGCTACCGGACCTCGAGCCGCTAGCTCACCTGCGCCACGCCGAGATCTTGGTCCTGCCCTACGCGAGCGTCCACGATCTCGAGCCGTTCCGGCGCTGGAGCGGCTCGTCCGGGCGCCCCTTCCCTGGCGCGCCTCAGCTTCGGTCCCAGCGATGACCTGCTCGGTCAAGAGCCCGACGTCGAGGGGCTCCTGGGGCGCGTCAGGGAACGCGCTCGCCCTACCTGGCCAGCTGGCGGGGGCGCCGCGTGCGACACCTGTCGGCTTCCCGCGCGAGCGGGCGGGTACCTTCGAGGGGAAGCTCTAGGTCTAGCCCGTACCGGGAGGTGCCCATGAACGCGTCTTGCGAGTGTGGCGGCGTCGGCCATTACCACTACGGGGTTTGCCAGGTGTGCGGCGGGACCCTCGAGATCGGTCTCGACGGTGAACCAGGGGGCGCGCCTGCGCTCGGCGCGGCCGCGGGGAACGCCGCGGGCGTCGGGAGCTCGGGGGCGAAGAGCGGGGCGCCGTCCAACCCCGTCTCCGACCGGCACCGGGTCGGGGTCAGCGGGGCGGACGACGCCCTGGAAGCCTGAACCTTACGGCCATGTCGTGAGCGCCGCGCCCGACGACCGAAGGGCGCGGCGCTCACGCTGGGGTCAGGCCGCCTTCTCGACCCCGGTGCCCCGCTGGCGCGCGTTGCGGAGGGCGAAGGTCCACCACGCCAGGTCGTCGAACAGGCCCTGGAGGCCGTCGTTCAGGTGGTCGATCGACGCGAGGGTCTTCTCGCCTTGCGCCACGCCCATGAAGTCGGCGCCCTGGATGTGGACGGCGCTGCGCACGGAGGCCATCTGCAGCTCGGCGACGATGAGGCGCAGCTGCTCGACCGCGCGGGCGGCGCCCACGGGGCCGTAGCCCACGAAGGCGGCGGGCTTGCGGTTCCACTCGGGGGAGGCGAAGTCGAGGGCGTTCTTCAGCACCGCCGGGATGGAGTGGTTGTACTCGGGGGTGACGAAGATGAAGCCGTCGAACTCGGCGAGCTTCTGCTGCCAGCGCACGCCCTCCGCGTCCTGCGTGGGGACCCAGGCGTTGGAGGCCTTCTCGTTGAAGAACGGCAGGGGGAAGTCGCGGAGGTCGAGGGTCTCGAAGTCGAGGTCCTGGCGCTTGGCGGCCGCCGCCTCGATCCAGCGCGCGGGGACGTCGGCGAAGCGGTTGTCGCGGGTGCTGCCGAGGATGATGCCGATCTTGGGTTTGGACATGACGTGCCTTTCTGAGCCCCAGGAGGGCCCGTCGCGATGCCGGGCTTCCGAGGCTGATGCCTGTTGCTGGCGGGTGGGGATGTGGAGGGCGGAGGGCCGCTCCGGCAACTACTTTAGGGCTAAAGTGTGGGGAAGTCAAACCCGCGTGGGAGAGGGGAGGACCGCTCGCGCCGGTACCAGCCGTGCGCGCCGGGTGCCCTAGGATGCCGAGGAAGGCGGAGGGAGACCATGGACGAGCCCAGCGCTCAGCCGCGAGACGACCCCGAGACCCGCGTCGTGCACGAACCGGAGCGTAGCCGCTTCCAGGTCACGTTGGGCGGCGGCACCGCCGAGCTCCGGTACCAGCGGCTCGGGAAGACGCTGGTGCTCGTCCACACCGGGGTGCCGCCCGAGCTCGAGGGCCGCGGCATCGGCGGGGCGCTCGTCAGAGCCGCGTTCGACCACGTGCGCGGGCACGGGATGGTGGTCGTCCCCCTCTGCCCCTTCGTGCGCGCCTACCTCAAGCGCCACCCGGAGTACCTGGAGCTCGTCGACCCCGAGTACCGCCGAAGCCGGCTGGCCTGAGCCGCCGCCCGGCGCGAGCGACGCGCCACGGCCGGGACGTTGCTCCCTGACCCCGTGGGAGCGCCGATGGTACGAAGCGGGGATCGCGAGCGCGCTGGTGCCGCCCGCAGAGCTGCTCCCGCCCGGCCGGGGTCGACCCCGACGCCGGGCGTGGCGGTCGGCGTGCCGCACGCGCGTTCAGCGCGACGGATCAGAGGTGAACTGGTGAAGAAGTGGATGTTCACGGCCGTGCCGCTGTTGACGCTGGCAGCGATCGCGACGGTGCTGACCTTCGGCCGGCCCGCCGCGGCCGCGTCCCCGCTCGAAGGGGTGCAGATGACCGTGACCAAGTCGCCGACCTGCGGCTGCTGCGTCGACTACATCGCCCTCCTGCGCCGGCGAGGGGCGGACGTGACGGTCGTCGACACCGACGACACGGCCAGCGCCAAGCTCGAGCTCGGCGTGCCCTACGACACCTGGAGCTGCCACACCACCGAGGTGGCAGGGTACGTCGTGGAGGGCCACGTGCCGCTCGAAGCGATCGAGCGCCTGCTCAGCGAGCGCCCGCAGCTCGCCGGCATCGGGCTCCCGGGCATGCCCGCCGGCTCGCCCGGCATGAACGGCATCAAGACCGCGCCCTTCCAGGTCCTCGCCTTCGACGCCGACGGCGTTCGTCCGTACGGCGCCTACTGAGCGGACCGTCCGACGGCGGCTGTCCGCCCAGCGACCTACGAGAAGCCCGCGGGAGACCGGCCCGGCACGACCTTCGTGGCGCCAGGCCGGCCTCTCGGCAGGCCGGCGCCGCGCTTCCAGCTACCCGCGACGGTCACGCGCTAGCGCTTCGGGGCAGGGGAGCCCGAGGCTTTCACCACCCCCCGCGCGCTCCTTGTTAAGCTCGCAGCCCTGCGCCGGACGCACCGGACCCCCAGGCCACCAGCAGACCGACCTCCGGGCGGAGCCCCGCCCGTCCCCCGACAAGGAAGCAGAACAGCGATGAGCACCACGGCCCCGACGCTTTCACCCATCGACCTCGCTGCGCTCGAGCGCGCCGTCGCCGAGTCGCGCGCCGCCGACGGCGTCACCTTCGACCAGGTGGCGGAAGCCTACGAGCGCGCCGTCGCCGGCGGGTTCTCCAGCCACCAGCTCACGAGCGCCCTGCGGGAGCTCGAGGCCGGCGGGCGCATCGCGCGCACCAAGGGCCCCCGCGGGGAGAACGTCTACCTGCCCGCCAGCCCCGACGAAGACCCCCTGGAGCGCCTGGAGGGCGAGAAGCGCCAGCTACAGCGGGCCCTGGGGGCGCTCACGGCGGCGGTCAACTTCGCCACCGCCCGCCTCGACCAGCATCAGCGCCGCGAGGACCACTGGCGCGAGCTCCTCGAGGCCAACGAGGAAGCCAAGCAGGCGCTCGAGGCCACCCGGTAAGCGAGCCGCTGCGGAGCGTCACGTGCCCGACGTGCGAACGGCGCTCGGGGGCGGACGCCGCCCGCGGCTCCGCATCCCAGTTTCCCGCAAGCCCGCCGGCGCGTGCTTTGAATAGGGAGTGAACACGAACCTCCACGACGGCAGGGTGCCGCACGCTCCGGAGCCGCTCGACACCATCGCTGCCCTCGAGGGGTACTTCGCCGACAGCACCGTCCCTCAGCGCATCATCCGCTTCGACTTCGACAGCCCCGAAGGCGCCGCCTTCATCACCCGCCTCACGCTCGTCAGCGACGCCTACCTCGGCCGCGACCGCGAACTCGGCCCCGAGGAGCCCTTCCAGGACTGGGTCCACAACCTCCCCGAGGAAGCCGGCCTCCTCGAGCGCGCCGAACGGAGCGCCGCCGCCGGGGACCCCCGCGAGCTGCACGAGCTGTGGCACGACTACTTCGACTACGAGTTCAGCCTGGCGAGCGCCACCCCGCGGGAGCACGTGGTCCTGCACTGCGTCGACGCCCTCGACAAGGAGGAGCGCGGGCTGCGCCAGTCGTACCTCCTGAGCGCCTACGAGTACGCGGCGCTCGACCTCCCGTCGGAGTGGCGCTACAGCATCAACTGAGCCGCGCCACGACCTAGCAGCGAGCCTTAGCCTCGACCAGCGACGGGGACCGGACCGGGCGCCGCAAGCGAAGGCCCCGAAGCGATCGCTCACCGCCGGTCGGCGTCGATCTGGCGCACGTGGTACCGGACGAGGTCCTCGATCAGCTCGCGAGGCAGCGGCTTCGCCAGCGTGAAGCGGATCGCGTGCACGGAGGTCGAGTAGCCCGCCAGCCGGTACTCGAACTCCTCGATCGCCCAGTAGGAAGGGTACAGGCTCATGTGCTTCTTCGACGCCGTGAAGTAGACCCGCGCGCGGCCCTTGTACTTCAGCGTCGGCATGTCGTAGCTGATCGCCTCCTCGACGCTCGGCACGAGCTCCGTCACGAGCGCGCGGATGCGCTCGAGCTCCCCTCGGAAGGCAGGGTCGACCCCCTCCAGGGACTCATCGATGCTCGAAACCTTCTTGGCCATCGCTCCGTCCTCTCCGGTAGCGGGGCGCCCTCACGACGAGAAGCGTGCTTCGTTCCCCTCACGCCCCAGGGTCACACCTTGCTAGCGAGGAGCCCAAGGACGGCCCCGTGTCGAGAGCGCCTGGGCCGGGGCCTCGCCGGACGACCCTGGCGTCCGTGCGCCCCTCGCACCCGATGGCGAGCAGCCGCGAGGTCGTCCGCAGGGGCCACATCCGGCTCGACCAACGCCTGCTGCGCCGCGGCTGATCCCACCCGCCTGGTACGTCCCGGACGGAAGATGCGACGATGAGGCATGTTGAGACACCGCCTCGTAACAGGGGCCTCCGCCGACGGAGGCCCCCGGGAGCCCCACTGGGCCTACCACCAGCACACCAACCACGATCTACCCACGCCCCGCCTAGCCCTCTTCACGCGCAGCCCGGGCTTCGGGGCGTGAGCGGCCACGTCTGCGCCCCCGGGGCGCTCGTCGTGCGCCGCGAGCGCCCCTCCGAGGCTGCGGCCGTCGAGGCCGTCGTGGCCGCCGCCTTCGCCCGCGAGCCCGGGGTCCGCCCGGCGGAGGCCGCGCTCGTCGAGCGCCTGCGCGAAGACGCCGGCGCCCTGCCACGGCTCGCGCTCGTGGCCGAGGTCGGCGGCGTCGTCGTCGGGCACGTCGTCTGCAGCCGGGGCTGGGTCGACGCCTCTCCCGTGCTGGGCCTCGGGCCCCTCGCCGTCGCGCCCGAGCGCCAGGGCCAGGGCGTCGGTAGCGCGCTGATGCACGCCGTGCTCGCCGCCGCCGAAGCGCTAGAAGAGCCGCTCGTCGCCCTCCTGGGCGCGCCCGGCTACTACGGGCGCTTCGGGTTCGCGCCCTCCGCCGGCGAGGGCATCGCGGCACCCGACCCCCGCTGGGGCGAACACTTCCAGGTCCGCTGGCTGGCGGCGGCGCCGGGGGCGTTGGCCGGCGCCTTCCGCTACGCCGCGCCGTTCGACGAGCTATGAACGGCGCCGGCGCCGCCGGCGACCCCGAGAGCCCCGCTCACCAGCGGGGCTCTCCCATGCACCGACGAACAGCCGGACCTGGACCGACCGAGGAGCAGAACGGAGACCCTCCTCGCGCGAGGCGAACCCGTCCGCGCCTTCGGCTCACGCTCGCCGCCACCACGCGCGCTCAGCAAGCCTAGTCGCCGAACCGGGCGGCCACCGCCGGGTCGACCGGCTCGGATCTGGTCCGGGCCTCCACGCTGCGGTCCTCGCGCAGCTGCGCCGCGACATCGACGACGATCTTGGTCAGCACGAAGAGCAGCAACACGCCCATCGACGGCCCCACCGACAGCGCGAGGAAGCCGCCCAGCACGATGGAAACGTGCAGCACCACGACGCGGCCGTAGGGCCGCATCATCATCTGCGGCGCCGAGACGGCGCGGAACTCGCCCTTGACGATGAAGTTGCCGACGAACGAGACGCCGTGCGAGACGAGCATGAGCGCCAGCGGCCAAGCGAAGAGGTCGGTGCGAGCGTTCACCTGCGTGATCAGCGGGGATAGGAGGAAGCCCCCGGCCCGTGCGTGCAGCAGCCAGCCCCACGGACACCGCACCTGAGTCACCCCCAACCTAGGGTCCGACTTCGCTCGTCCCTGACACGCGTCAAGCTCGGAGCATCCCCGTACATGGGCGAGGTGCCACCCTCGCCAGGAGGCAACCGAGTGAAACGACCACGTCATCTAATGCTCCTCGCCATCGTGACCTTGGGCCTCGCGGCCTGCCAAGACCCCCAGACCAACAAACCTGGTCCTACCCCGCTCGAGGGCGTCATCGCTGGCACGCTCACCGACGCCAGGGGCGCCCGCGTGCCCGGCCAGCAGGTCAGCCTCGCTAGGGTCGACGACCTGGGGCCGACGAGCCTCTAGGCGCAGGCAGCGCGCGTCACCACCACCGACGAGCACGGGCGCTTCGCCTTCGACGTCGCCGAGCCCGGCGAGTACACCCTCGTCACCCGCACCGACACCACCGGCGCGCTCGCGCGCGTCACCGTAACGCGCGGCGCCGACGGCCGCCTCACGGCCGCTGCGGTGCAGCTCCGGTCCGCCGAGCTCGGCGCCGTCACGGGCACCGTCGCCGGGCAAGGTGCCGGCGTGATGGTCTACCTGGCCGGCACCAGCTTCCTGGCGCTCACCGACGCCGAGGGTGACTTCGCCATCACGCGCGTGCCCGCCGGCGACTACCAGGCGGTCGCCAGCCTCAACGGCATCCACAGCCCGCCCCAGGCCGTAACCGTTAAGGCGGGGGAGGCCACCGCAGTCGCCGGTGCCCTCGACCTCGCCCCCGCCATCACCGGCGTCACGCCCAACAACGTCGTGCGTATCCCGTACTGGGGAGGGGACGGCCACACCGCCAGCATCCAAGGCCGTCGCTTCGGCGCCACCCAGGGCGCCTCGCGGCTCTACTACTACGACGTCGAGGTACCCCAACACGCCATCACCGGCTGGTCGGACGACGAGATCACGGTCGACTTCGGTGAGCTCCGCAGGTGGTACGACGCGCTCGACGCCTACGGCCTCCTCGTACCCCTCGACTACGACAGGATGAAGTTCCGCGTGGAGACCCTGGCCGGCTCCGTCACCAGCGGCATCACCGGCTACTTCATCAGCGAGTTCGACGCTCGCCAGGTCGGCGAGCGCTACCAGCTGCTGTTCATGATCCATCCCCTCGCCGTCGAGGAGGGTGCCGGCCTGCCCCTGAGCGTGAACGTCACCAACGGCCACCTGGTCGACAGCGAAGGGCGCGCCGTCACCACCCCCGTCTCTGCGCAGTACGGGGACTGGGGCAGCGCCTACTTCGTGGCGCCGGACACCGACCTGCCCCTCCTGTTCACGTACGCGGTCGACGACCCGAGGTTCGACACCACGCCCACCAAGACCTACTCCTTGGAAAGGGTCGACCCCATCGTCTCTAGCTACGTGTACCCTGGTCCGACCGGGGAGATCACGGGCGACCTGACCAGGTGGGACGCATCGCTTGGGTCCGAGGTCCCCTTCTCCGACTACGGCGACTTCACCTTTCAGTACGCCGGCTACCCGGAGAGCGAAGCGACCCCCGTCTTCCAGCCCAACGGGAGCTTCACCGTCTCCATGCCTATCCCCGCCGAGCATTTCGACAGCGAGATCGGCCTCCTGGTCCTCTACCAGGGCGTTGAGGTCGGCTACGACACCCTATTCGCGCCCTAGCCCACGGCGCAGAAGCGACCGCACGGCCCGAGCATCATCTCGGGCCGCTTCCGCTGTTCGGCCCGGCAGCCGCGGTCAGCCCCGTTTCTGGTGAGGGAGCGCCGCCGGACCAGCGTGGCAGGCATGCCCACGTACCGACGGCGACCTCTGGAGCTACCCCACCTGGGTCACCACCGACGCGGTCCACGCGCGCCGGCCCCGCGCTAACGAGCGCGGCGACGACATGGGATGCGCAGACACCCCGAGCTTGCCCTCACGAGCACCGTGCGACCCGCCCAACCAGCGGGAGAGAGGTGACCATGCCGAGACCCATCCGACTCTTCCTACCCCTCTTCCTCCTCGCGCTCGCGCTGACGGCCTGCTACGAACCGCTCGAGTACGAGCTGGTCATCGACGTCAGCGACACCGGCGCGTACGCCATGAGCTTCGATGGCACCATCGGCGCGCTCGGGCTTCGCGAGGCCCAGTTGGAGGGCGCCACGCAAGAGGAGCTCGACGAGATGATGGCCGAGATCGACGTCTTCATCGCCGACAGGCAGGACGTCGAGGTCAGCGAGTACCGCGGCGACGGCGTCTACTACGTCCGCGGACAGGCCGCGTACTCCGGAACCGACACCGACACCATCTTCGACATGTGGCTCGTGGAGGTCAGCCGTCAGCTGGGCGAGCTCACCTTCCGCACGGTCCCCTTCGACCAAGGGACCTTGGACATGTTCGCCTCCTTCGGCTACGAGCTGGAGGGGCGCATCATCCTGCGTTCCGAGGCTCCGATCATCGAGAGCAACGGCAAGCAGGGACCTGACGGGCACTACTGGGAGAACGAGGTCCTCCTGAGCGAGGGGATGCGCATCACGCTCGCCACCCCCTAGGGCCGCGGCTCCGGGACCGGTCGGCTAGCAGAGCAGGCAGCGCGGCCGCCAGGTCGAGCTCCGCCGGCGACGACCTCCCGGACGGCGCAGGGCTGTCGCATGCCGCAGCAAGGGCGGCGTACGGCTCAGTTCTGCCGCTCGTTCGGCTCGAGCACGACGTGCTGAACGCGGGGCGTCGGGTGCACGTAGATGCAGTAGACGCTGCTGCCGTGGAACGCCGCGACCGAGTAGACCGCCTGCCCCACGCTCCAGCTCGCGACCGCCGCGCTGCTCGTGTCCGCCACGTACACGGCGTCCGCGCGCAGCGACTCGGCGACCTTCCGCGCCCCTTCGGAGGCGCTCACGCCCAGCGGCAGCTCGCCGGTGACGTAGGTGAAGACCATGTCGGGGTGCAGCGGCGTGAGCAGGTCCGCGTCCTGCACGGCGTGGGTGCTGACGCGGCAGCGCTGCTCGGCGACCTCGCTGACGTACGTCCAGCCCAGCGCGCCGGGCTGCGGTTGGCGCGGCTCGACGCGGTGGGTCTCGAGGAGCGCGGTGACCTCGGGGTCGGGGTCCGCGGCCAGCAGGCCCCAGATGACCTGCGTGGCCGGCAGGTAGCGCCACGGGTCGGCGCCCGCCCACAGCAGCGCCGACACCAGGTCGGGCCGGCCGGCGCGGATGGCGTACGCCAGCGGCGTCCAGGCGGCGTGCGTGACGTGGTTCGGGTCGGCGCCCGCCTGCAGGAGCGTGGGCACCAGGTGCGGCGCGAAGTCGATCGCGTACATCAGGCCCGTCTGCCCGTAGTCGTCGGCCGCCCAGGCCAGGCGCACGTCCTCCTGCAGCGCCTTGTGGACGGCGGGGGTGGCGCCGGTCTTGACCAACCGTAGGAACTCCTCGCCGGAGATCGCGAGGGCGGAACCGAGCAGGGCGAGCACCAGCGTCACGACGAGCTTTCGCACCCAGAGAACGTAACGCCGCCGGGGCGGTGGCGGCGTGACTCATCATGACAATAGGGTGAGAGCAGCAGGGGCGCGCGCGGCGCCGGCAGCGCCGATGGTGGCTAGCTGGCCTCCCGGGCGCGCGCGAGCGGACGTGGCCGGCCCAGCGGCCGCGCGATCAGTCGGCCCCGCGGGCGGGCTCGTACGGCCACGCGACGTCGCAGCCGGTGGGTTCGCCTTCGCTCAACGGGCGGTGGTAGACCTCGCGGGGCGAGTCCGTCAGCGCCAGCCCGCGGGCGTCGAGCCACGTCCGCACCGCCTCGTAGGCGGCGAGGACGTCGGGGAACACCACCTCGCTGGGAGCGAGCCGCACGTACGCCTCGTGGTGCCGGGGCTCGAGCCGCACGCGCACGCGCCCGCGCGGCTCCAGGCTCCCCTCGAACGGTACGCACACCTCCACGGGACCGTCAGCGACCACGTTGACGTCGCCGTGGTAGACCACGAACGTCTCGCCCGTGACGGGTAGGCCTGCCGCCCTCAGGTGGGCGCGCAGCTCACCGTCGGCGCCCTCCAGGAAGCCCGGAAGCTCGGTAACGTGCAGGCGCTGCAGCAGCGACACCACCTTCTGCTCCGGCACCTCACGCGTCAGGACCTCGAACGTCGGCGTCATCCGTCACCCGTGGGCCGCGCGCGCCCGATCATCGCGTCGTGGCTGCCGATCACGCTTCGGACGCCTGGTCCTGTCCGCCCTTGAGCTCGACGAGCACGATGTGGTTGCCGTACAGGTCGGCGATGTGGGCGAAGATCGAGCCGGGCTCCTCGGCCGGTGGGCGCAGGACGCGCACGCCGCGGCGTTCCAGCTCGGCGCAGGTGGCGCGGCAGTCGCTCGTGTAGAGCACCAGGAACGGGCCGCCGTCGCCGCTCTGGTCCCCGAGCCGCGCGCGCGTGGCGTCGCTATCCGCTAGCTTCAGCCAGAGCCCCACGCCGGGTTGGCTCGGCAGGCCGATGTGCACGGACCGGTAGCCGTCGCCGATCACCTGGTCGAAGAGCACCTCGAAGCCGAGCTTCTCGCGGTAGTAGCGCACCGCCTCGTCGTAGTCGCGGACCACCAGCACGGTGCGGCCGATGTAGTCGATCACGTGTCCTCCTCGGCGCTCGGAGCGCGCCCGGCGGCGAGCGTTCGCCGCTGTCAGCGCCGGGGCGCGTCCGTTACGGGTTCGATGCTCTCAGCTAACCTAGTCCACATGGAAGCCCTCGGTTCGACTAGCGCGCTCAGGCGCGTCACCTCCCCTGAAGCCGCCACGTGGCTCACCGCGCCCGACGCCGTGGACCTGCTCCGGCCCTTCCTGGGCCGCACCGCCACCGTCAGCGAGGCCGCCGCCGTCCTCGGCAGGAGCGTCAAGGACATCCACTACCGCGTGAAGCGCATGGTCGACCTGGGCATCCTGCAGGTGGTGGCCGAGGAGCCGCGCGCCGGCCGGCCGATGAAGCGCTACTCCACCTGCTGCGAGCGCTTCTTCGTGCCGTTCGCGCTCACGCCTGCCGCCACCATCGCCGAGCGCGTGCTGCAGCAGACGCGCCCCGCGCTCGAGGCCATCGGCGCCAGCATCGTGCGCGAGTTCGAGGAGGCGCACGTCGCGTCGCGCCTGGGCTTCGAGCTCCGCGCCGACGGCGGCAAGGTGACGACCTTCCTGGCCACCGAGAACGGCGCGCCGGACTGGAACATCTGCCACCACTGGCTCGCGCCCGACACCGACGCCATGTACCTCTTCGCTGCCACCTACCGCCTCGAGCGCCACCGCGCCAAGGAGGTCCAGCGGCGCATCGACGAGCTGCTCGCCGACCTCGGCCGCTACCGCGAGGAGGCGGAAGGCTCACCTACCGCGCGCAACTACCGCTCCCTGCTCGCGATCGCGCCCGACGCGTAGCCCAACGGGCCCGGTCGTCCTCCATGTGACGCGCCGAGGCGAGCGCGGGCGCCGCGCTCAGCGAGCGGGGGTACGCGCGTCACCGAGCCCACCAACGAGGGTAGGCTGCTCGCGAGTGTACGGACGATGACCCAGGACCAGCTGCCTCCGGGCCCGCCCTCCGGCGACCAGCCCCCGGTCGCGGGCCCGGCGCGGCGCGGCTCCTTCCTAGAGGTGCTCGCGGTGTTCACCCGCTTAGGCTTCACCTCCTTCGGCGGGCCGGTGGCGCACCTCGGCTACTTCCACGACGAGCTGGTCGAGCGCCGGGAGTGGGTGAGCGAGGAGGAGTACGCCGACCTGGTCGCGCTGTGCCAGTTCCTGCCGGGCCCCGCCAGCTCCCAGGTGGGCATCGGGCTGGGCCTGAGCCGCGCCGGCCTCCTCGGGGGCCTGGCGGCGTGGTTGGGGTTCACGCTGCCGTCGGCGCTGGCGCTGATCGCGTTCGCGCTGGGCGTCGCCTCCCTCGGCGACGTGAGCGGGGCCGGCTGGCTGCACGGCCTGAAGGTCGTGGCCGTCGCGGTCGTCGCCCACGCCGTGTGGGGCATGGCGCGCAGGCTCACGCCCGACCGCCCACGCATCACCATCGCGCTGCTGGCGGCGGTGTTCGTGCTGCTGTGGCCCACGAGCCTCGGACAGCTGCTGGTGATCGCGCTCGGCGGGCTGGTCGGCTGGTGGGGCCTGCGCGGCGGCGCGCCGCCCCCGGCCCCCGCGGCGCGACGGTTCCCGGTGGGGCGGCGCCTGGGGGTCGCGTTGCTGGTCCTGTTCGCCGCCTCGCTGGTGGGGCTGCCGCTCCTGCGCGAGGCGACCGGCAGCTTCGGCGTGGCCGTCGCCGACGCGTTCTACCGCTCGGGCTCGCTGGTGTTCGGCGGCGGGCACGTGGTGCTGCCGCTGCTGCAGGCCGAGGTGGTGCCGCCCGGCTGGCTTGACGACCAGACCTTCATCGCCGGCTACGGCGCGGCGCAGGCGGTGCCGGGGCCGCTCTTCACCTTCGCCGCCTACCTGGGCGCCGCCATGCGGCCCGGCGTCGCGGGCGTCGCCACCGGGCTCCTCGCGCTCGCCGCGGTCTTCCTCCCCTCGTTCCTGCTGCTGATCGGGGTGCTGCCCTTCTGGGACCGGCTGCGCGCGCAAGCGTCCGTGCAGGCCGCGCTCCGGGGCGTGAACGCCGCCGTGGTGGGGCTGCTCCTCGCCGCGCTGTACGAGCCCGTGTGGACGAGCGCCGTGCGGGGAGCGCCGGACCTCGCGCTGGGGCTGGCTGCGTTCCTGCTGCTGGCGGTCTGGCGGTGGCCGGCGTGGGCGGTCGTGCTCCTCAGCGCGGTGGTGGGCGCCTTCGCGCTGGGCTGAAGCGAGGGCGCGCGGCCCGGCCGCCGGCGGTCGGGCCGCGACGTCAGCCGAACGCCGCCAGTCCCGCCAGGCGTACGTCACCTCGGTGTAGGTCTCTAGTGCGCGGCCGCGGGAGCGTCGTCAGGGGTCGCGTCACGGATCCGCACCGGGTCCTCCGCCTGCCTCAGTCGCCCGCCGCCGGGGCGGTGCGCGCGAACGTGCTGTGCTCCCACACGAAGCTGCCGCCCGACGCGACCTTCCGCAGCCCCGCGCTGGCCGCCGCCGCCTCGATGGCGGCCGAGCTGCGCACGTAGAACCGGTAGCTCCGCCCCAGCAGCCGGAAGACCGCGTGCTGGACGCGCTGCGCCACCCGGAAGAGCCAGCGGTCGCGCGGGTAGCTCATCACGAGCACGCCGCGCGTGAGGCCGGCCGCCACGCGCGTCAGCTCGAGCCCCTCGCCGGAGCAGCAGATGACCTTGTTCATCAGCACCACGTCGGCGGGCTGCGCCGCCCCGGGGTCGGCGAGCAGGTCCACGACGCGGAACGACGCCCGCTCGGCCACGCCGAGCTCGCGCGCGAGCTCCAAGGCGTAGGGGCCGTACGCGCTGATCAGCTCCACGACCTCGCCGCTCGCCGCGCCGCGCTTGAGGAGCTCGGCCTGCAGGGCGCCGATGCCGCCGCCGATCTCGAGCACGCGCCCGCCCGTCACGTGCTGCTCGGGCACGCTGGCGAGCATCTCGCGCTCCACCGTCCCGAGCCCCTGGCGGCGGTACGAGCGCAGGTCCCACTCGGCGGTGCGCGCGTCGAAGATCTCCTCGCAAGGTGCTGCACGGCAACAGGAAGGCATGCCGGATGGTAAGCCTTCCCGCGGGCGTTCGGAAGGCAGCCTTGACAGCGGCCGGCTTGCGCCTGCGATGATCGCGCCGGAAGCCGCTGCTCACGGAGGCCCTGCATGGAGCGTCGTCACGAAGTCCTCTTCACCCAGCTCGAGACCTACCGGGGCGAGCTGCTCGCGTGCGTCGCCGACGTGTCGGGCGAGCGTGCCGAGACGGTCCCGCCCGGCTTCAGGAACAACGTGCGGTGGCACCTCGGGCACGTGTTCCTCGACCAGTACCTGTGGCTCCAGGCCCTCACGCGCGAACGGCAGCCGGTCCCCGAGGGGTTCCAGGACTGGTTCGGCTTCGGCACCGACCCGTCGAGCTTCACGCCCGCCACGCCCGGCGTGGCGGAGCTGAAGGAGCTGCTCGCGGGGCAGGTCCCCGACATCCGAGCGCGGTACGGCGAGCGGCTGGAGGAGGGGTTCCCGCCGACGGAGATGGGCATGACGACGGTGGAGCAGGTGCTCGTGCGCACGGTGTTCCACGAGGGGATCCACCTCGCGAACGTGGTCGACATCCTGCGCTTCGTCTGACGCCTAGGACCGCGCGCGGAGCGTGACCGCGTCGCCGCTCCGGTGCATGTCGCAGCCGCAGCCCGCCATGCGGGAGCGGGGCTCGCGAGGCCCGTGGTCCGAGGGCGGCTACGCCGGCACGTACGTGAGGCGGACGGCCTCCGGCCCGATGCGGTCGACGCTCACGAGCCGCAACGGGGGCCGCGGCCCCGCGAAGTACGGCTTGCCCGAGCCCAGCACGTACGGGCGCAGGTAGAGCCGGTACTCGTCGATCAGGCCCAGCTCGGTCAACGAGCCGGCCAGCTCGGGGCCGGCGACGTCGATGTCGCCCTCCACCTCGTGCTTGAGGCGCCCGACGAACCCCTCCAGGTCGCCGTCGACGAGGGTCGCGTTCGGCCCCACCGAGGTGAGCGTCCGCGAGGCCACCCACTTGGGCCGCGCCCGCCACACCACGCCGTACTCGCGCTCCAGGTCGGAGTGCTCGGGCCGGTCCTCGTCCCAGTAGCGCATCGTCTCGTAGACGCGGCGGCCGTAGAGGCAGCCGGCGACGCCGCGGACGTGGTCGGTGAAGTGGACGAAGAGCTCGTCGTCGGGCGCCGGGATCACGAGCTTCCCGTCGACGTCGTCGACGTAGCCGTCGAGGGACTGCATCATTCCGTAAACGAGCCTCGCCATCGCGCCACCTCTCGTCTCGTGCCCGTCCAAGGACCGTGGGCCTGGTACCAGGCAGCCTAGCGGAACCGACGGGATCGCAGGGCGGGGAAGCCGTTCGCGCCCCCGCCCTACGCGCTGCCGCGCGTGTAGGTGCCGCTGATCAGCAGGGCCGAACCGGTGGACGCGGCGTCGCTAGGGGGAGCGAGCCCGCCCCTCGTACCCGCGCGCCGCACGCCGTACACTCAGGGCATGGAACCTCAACGGCGTTCGCGCCTCTCCGACGGCCGCGTCCTCGTGTCCGTCTTCCTAGGCCTCATGGCCGTGCTGTTCGCCCTCAGCGCCTTCGTGTTCGAGCCCTCGCCCCCGCGCTACACGATCCTCGCGGTCGCCGGCGTCATGCTCGTGGGCTCGCTCGGCGGCTTCGTCCTGGCGGCGCGCGCCAAGCGCACCTGAGCTAGCGCACGGACGCGCGCGCCGCCTGCGGGCGCGCGGCCCCGCGGCCCCGGCGCGAGCGCGCCCAGGCCGCGAACAGCTCGACCGCCTCGATCACGGCCTCGGTGCGCAGCGAGTGCAGCGCGTCGAAGGCGTGTCGCGCGCCCGGCAGCTCGGCGTACACCACCGGCTCGCGCGAGCGCTGCCTGACGCCCTCCACGAAGCGCCGCGCCGTCCACGCCGGCACGACGCCGTCGTGCGAGCCGTGCACCACCACGAACGGCGGCGCGTCGCGCGCGTCGCACTCCAGCGGGGCGGTGGGCAGCGGCGCGCCCGGCAGCGTGGGGTCGCACGGCTCCCAGCTGGCGGCGTTCCGCCAGTCGTACGGCCCGAAGTAGCCGTAGAGCGCCACGGCGCCCGCCACCGACGTGTCCGCTTCCTCGAAGCCCGGCTGGAAGCGAGGGTCGTTCTGCGTCAGCGCGCACATGGCGGCCATGTGCGCCCCCGCCGACCCACCCGCCACGAACACCGCGTCGGGGTCGGCGCCGTACGCCCGCCCGTGCGCGCGCACCCACGCCAGCACGCGCTTGGCGTCAACCTGGTTCGCGGGGTAGTCCGCCTGCCTGCGCAAGCGGTAGTTGGCGCTCACGCACACCCAGCCGCGGCTCGCCAGGTGGTGCAGCAACGCGTGCCCCTCACGGCGCTTGTCGCCGCTGCGGAAGGCGCCGCCGTGCCAGTAGACGAGCACCGGCGCGCGCTCCGGGCGCGACACGTGCCGGTAGACGTCGAGCAGGTGCTCGCGGCCCCCCTCGGCGTAGCGCACGTCGGGGACCAGCTCGACCTCGGGCGGCTGCCACGGCGCCGGCAGGGTCAGGAGGCGCACCAGCGGTGGGCGCCGCCGCGCGCCCTCGAGCAGGCCCGCTTCGACCTCGCGCGCCCACCCGGGCCCCAGCCCCTCGTAGAGCGCCCGCGACAGCACGGTCCGCGCCAGCAGCGCCCGCCGCAGGCTCACGGCCTGCAGCCCCACCACCGCCACCGCCGCCAGGGCGGCGGCGGCGCGCAGCGCCCCCGGGGCCGTGAGGTCGCGCGCCGCCACGGCGCCGGCCGCCACCACCGCGTAGGTGGTGAGGAACGGCTGCTCGTTGACGAGGCTCGTCAGGAAGAAGGTGAACCACGCCAGCGGGCGCGTCTGGAACGGCCGTCGCAGCGCGAGCAGGGAACAGACGCCCATCGCCAGGATCAGTGTCAGCAGCCAGGCTGCCATGGGCACCACGATAGGCCCGGCCGCTGCCGCGCCCCGAAGCGCGGCGCACCTGCGCCGGCGAGGCAGCGCCGGTGCGCGCAGGCGCTACGTCAGAGGAACAGGTCCACCCCGACGCCCACGCCGAAGCCGCCCTGCAGCGGCGCCACGTTCCCCTCGACCCGCACCGCCCAGGTGGGGTCGAGGGGAACGCGCAAGCCCACCAGCAGCGTCGGCGTCACGTAGAGCGCCTCCGTCGGCGCCGGCAGCCAGCCGAGCCGCGCGCCCAGCCCGAAGTAGGGCTGCAGCATGTCGTGGCTCACGAACGTGCCGGTGGCGCCCAGCCCCACGGCCGGCAGCGCCGAGAGGTCCACGGGCAGCGTCACGTCCAGCCGCGCCGCGAACTCCACCGGCCCCTCGGCCGACTCGTAGGTGGCGAACGGCAGCGACGCCGCCAGCGTCAGGTCGGGCCACCCGCCCGTGAACGGCGAGGCGATCAACCCCAGGGTGGGTTGCGCCAGGGCGGGCGACAGCGCGAGCAGCGCCGCTAGGACGGCGAGCGGGCGGACGAGGGGGAAGCGCGACGTGGTGGCCATGTCTGCCAGCAAGGTACACGGCCGCCCGCCATGCAGTCCACAGGGGTGTCACCCGCCGCCTCCGCGCGTTACTGTCAGGACGTCATGCCTGAGACCGTCGACCCCACCCCGCTCCCCGACTACGTCGGGACCGCGCTGCAGGAGTGGGCCAACGCGCAACCGCTCCTCTCCACCCTGGTGGTCGCCGCCGTGCTGGCCATCGCCGCGTACCTGGCGTTCGTCCTGACGCGCCGCCTGCTCATCAACACCCTGCACCGCCTCAGCGCCTCGAGCCGGAACACGTGGGACGACGCGTTGAAGGAGCGCCGCTTCTTCTACCGCCTGTCGCACTTCGTGCCGCTGCTGATCGTCCGCTCCGGCCTGCCGTACCTGCCCGCCCTGCCCGACCCCGTGGCGCTGGGCCTGCAGCGCGTGGTCGCGGTGTTCATGGCCGTGGCCATGGCGCGCGCCGTGAGCGCGCTGGTGAACGCCTTCGGCGACATCTACGCGCGCACCCCGCAGGCCACGCAGCGCCCCATCAAGGGCTACCTGCAGGTGGTCGTGCTGGTGGTGTACATCATGGCCGCCATCGTCTCGCTCGCCGTCCTCGTCGACCGCGACCCGCTGGTGATCCTCACCGGCTTCGGCGCCGCGTCGGCGGTGCTGCTGCTCATCTTCCAGAACACCATCCTCAGCCTCGTGGCGGGCATCCAGCTCACCAACAACGACCTGATCCGCGTCGGCGACTGGATCGAGATGCCCGACATGAACGCCGACGGCGACGTCATCGAGATCGCCCTCAACAACGTCACCGTCCAGAACTGGGACAAGACCTTCACGATCATCCCCACCCACCAGTTCCTCGGCAAGTCGTTCAAGAACTGGCGCGGCATGCAGGCGTCGGGCGGCCGGCGCATCAAGCGCAGCCTCGACATCGACCTCTCCACCGTGCGCTTCCTCGAGGAGGAGGACATCCAGCGCCTGCGGAAGTTCGCGGTCCTGCGCCCCTACTTCGAGGAGAAGCGCGCCGACATCGAGGCCTGGCGCGCGCAGCACCCCGAGGCGCTGGAGAACCCGGTCAACTCCCGGCGCCTCACCAACATCGGTACCTTCCGCGCCTACGTGACGCGCTACCTCCGCGAGCACCCGATGATCGCCCAGGACATGACCTTCCTGGTGCGCCAGCTGCAGCCCGGCGAGGCGGGCCTACCGCTGGAGATCTACGTGTTCGTCAACGACGTGCGCTGGGCCGTCTACGAGAGCGTGCAGGCCGACATCTTCGACCACCTCATCGCCATCCTGCCCGAGTTCGACCTGCGCCTGTTCCAGGCGCCCAGCGGCAGCGACCTGCGCAGCATGGCCCAGCTCGCCGCGGGACCGCGCGGGGAGGCCACCGCCGGAGCCCTGGAGGGCCCGGCGCGGGAGCTGCAGGCGGGGACCAAAGGCTAACGGCTCGGCGCCACGCTCGTGCTCGGGTTCGGGCGCGCGGCGTGCTCGAACAGCAGCCCGGACGCCACGAAGAGCGCGACGAACATGCCGTTCAGCAGGATCAGCTCGAGGGGCGGGCTCCACGGCCGACCCATGCCGGCCACGAGCGCGATCATCAGCACCAGCGTCTGCGCCAGCGCCATGGTGAAGAGCGCGTCCGCCATGGCGTCGGGCCGCAGGCGCGCCACGACCGCCCCGATCACGCCCACCGCGATGACCCCGAAGTACATCAGGTTCGCCCGGTCGCCGTCGGCGCCGATGATGCCCACGCCGAGGCTCAGCCAGACGAGCGCCGCGGTGCCGGCGATCGCCAGCCCGGCGGCCAAGCGGTACGCGGTGGACTTGCGCATGCTCACGACGGGCTCCTCCTTGCGTGGGTGGGCGCCCAGCGACGGACAGGGCTCTCGCCCATTCTGCACCGCCGTACGCCGGCGCGTAGGGCGGCCGGCACCGTTCGACGCCCACCGCCCGTCCAGCGCGCGAGTATCATCACGCCATGCCCACCGGTGAGCCCCCCGAGCGCCTGGCGCGCGAGGCCGAGGCGTTCGTCGCCGAGCTCGCCCGCGCCGGCACCAGCGCCCGCGCCGAGCACGAGAAGCGCTACCTGAAGAGCGCGCTCGCGCACCTGGGCGTGCCCGTGCCCGAGGTGCGGCGCGCCACCAAGGCGCTCCTGGGGCGCCTGGGGGAGCGCCAGCGCCCGGAGCTCCTCGGGCTCGCTCGTGAGCTCTGGAGCCACGAGGTGCACGAGGCGCGCCTCGCCGCCATCGAGGCCCTCGCGTTCGAACAGGGGCGCCTCGCCAGCGACGACCTGCCGCTGCTCGAGCGGTTCGTGCGGGAGGCCCGGACGTGGGCGCTCGTGGACCCGCTCGCCATCCAGGTGATCGGCCCGCTCCTCGCCCGCGACGACGCCGCGCGCGCCGCGGCGCTGCAGCGCTGGGCGCGCGACGAGGACCACTGGGTGAGGCGCACGGTCTTGTTAGCGTTCCTGCTGCCGGTGCGCGCCGGGGACGCCGCCGCGTTCCGGGAGCTCACCGCGTACGCCGACGTGTTGCTCGAGGACCGCGAGTTCTTCGTGGCCAAGGCGCTCGGCTGGGTGCTGCGCGAGGGCACGAAGCGCCTCTCCGACGAGGTGTTCGCGTGGCTGCTGCCGCGCGCGCGGCGCGCCACGCGCGTGACCTTCAGGGAGGCCACGCGCCACCTGGCGCCGGAGCAGCGGGCGGCGCTGTCCCGGGAAGCGGGCTGAGCCGCCGCGCTAGTGCAGGCCGCCGAAGAGGAGGCCTTCGCCCTCCCCGCGCTTGTCGTTCTCGCCGCGTGACTGGCGCGCGCCGTCGCGGCCGTCCTGGGAGCCCGGCGCGGCGGGCGCCAGCGACTCGGGGTCGAACAGCGGCACGGCCGCGGCCGAGACGGCCGGCGCCTCGGCGCCCGCCGAGGGGGCCGAGCGCGCGCTCGCGGGGCGCTGCTCGTGCAGCGCGTCGCCGCGCTCCACCGCGTCGGCGCCGGCGTAAGCGCCGTTCTCGTCGACGTACCCCTCCCAGCGCCAGGCGAGGTCGGCCGCCTGCGCGTACGGGTCGCGCCACACGAAGCGCCGCTGCGAGGCGGGGAAGCGCTCCAGCGCCGCGCGTAACGCGCGATGCCGGCGCTCGCGCTGCGGCCACAGGCTCTCCTGCTGCCCCACGCGCGTGGGCGCCGCCAGCTCCACCGTGAGGCGCTCGATGGGGCGCCCCTCGGCCTGGCTGTCGTGCAGCGCGAACAGCGCCTGCTGGCGGATCTGCCGCGCCTGCTGCAGGGGGCGCTTCGCCAGGCGGCTGGCGCGCCGCTTGCCGCCCGGGGTGGTGGCGGTGAGGGTCAGGCGCCGCGCGACGCGACCGTCGAGCGCGCGCTCGAGCTCGACCGACAGGCGCTCGAGCGCCGTGAGCAGCTCGTGCGGCTCCAGCACCGGCTCGGTGAAGGTGAGCGAGCGCTCCACCGTCTCGGGCTGCTGGAAGGGGCGCAGCTCGGTGCGCCTGGGGCCCTGCAGGAACGGCAGCAGCGCGTTCCCCTCGTCGCCCAGGTAGGTGCGCAGCTGCGGCGCGCTCCAGCGCGCCAGGTCGCCGGCGGTGGCGACCCCCAGCCACTGCAGGCGCGTGTAGTTGGCCTCCGACAGCCCCACGCCCTTGAGGAAGCGCAGCGGCAGGCGGTCGATGAAGGCCGCGGTCGTGAGCGACGAGACCTCGCGCGTGCAGCCGGGCCGGGCGGAGAGGGAGGCGAGCTCGGCCGTCTCGCAGTCGTCGGCCAGGCCCACCGGGATGTCGTAGTGCCGCGCCAGCTCGAGGCCCTCCTGGGCGTCGAGGCGCGCCAGCGCGCGCCCGCGGCCGTTGGCCTCGACCCACGGGGTGTAGTCGTTCAGCTCGCGCAGGAGGCTGCCCCAGGCGTGCTCGAGGTCGGGCTCGGTGTAGCGCACGACCTCGAGGTGGCTCACGCGCATGCGCGCCCCGTCGAGGCGCATGCCGGCGGTGATGCCGTGGCGGCGCGCGGGCACGTTGGCGTGCACCACGCGCTGCTCCTCGACCACCACCAGCGGCACGCGCTTGCGGCTCGGCTCGGCGCGCTCCGCCAGGTAGAGCGGGAAGGGGGAGAAGTTGAGCGCCGCGATCATCACGCGGCCCCCTCGTCGTTCAGCAGGGCGTGCCGGCCGGCCAGGGAGAGCGCCCGGTAGGGCAGCGGCGGGCGCATGACGGGCGGGCGGCCGGGCCGCGCCGGGCGGCGCTGCGGCAGCGCGCCACCGGGGCGGGAGGGGCTGCTGTGGTCGGCCGACCGGTGGGCCGGCTCGGTCCGAGTGTGATGCGGTGATAGCATGCGGTGTGCCTGGGTAGGACCGCGTTGGCGGACCTCTTTCGGGGCGACGGGAAGGACGCATTCTTCTGCTTGGCGGCGGTGGGTGCGTCCTTCTCGTTCTTCTCTCTGGCTGGCGGAACGTTGGTGAGGGAGGGCCAGGAAGCGCCTCGGTTCCCGGGCTACTCACCCCCTTCCAGGAGGAGTTCTTGAACCACGTCCCCGCGGAGCAGGCCGCGGAAGACGCCGTCGATATGGATCTCTTCGGCGGGGACGGTAAGGGTGGGGAAGGCATCGTTGTGGGGGCGCAGGCGGTACTCGCGCGGGCGCGCGCTGCCCGGTGCCCAGTCGAGGTACTTCAGGGTCGTCTCGTCTTCGCCCACGCGCACCGCGCAGATCTCGCCGGAGCGCTGCGGCTCGCTGCGGTGCAGGAGGACCACGTCGCCGTCCTCGATGCGGTCGGCCATCGAGGCGCCGCGCACACGCAGGGCGAACTGGTCGGGGCGGCCGCGCAGCGCCAGGTGCCCCTCGGGGGTGGGGTAGGCGCCGACCGGGATGCCAGCGGCGATCTCGCCGAAGAGCGGGATGCCGTAGGCGCCGCCCTTGAGCGTGACGATAGGGCTGCGGCCCGGGCCGCGGGTCTCTATGCTCAGCTTCCCCTTCGCTTCCAGCGCCTTCAGGTGCTCGCGCAGGGTGGGGTAGGTGATGTCGAAGCTGCGCGCCAGCGCCGTCAGCTCGGGGAGCGTGCCGGTACGCTCGTAAGCGTCCTGCAAGGCCTCGAGGATCTGTAGTTGACGACGTGGGAGACGTGGCACGGCGGGCTCCTTCCTTACCCTTAGATACTCACCCTTAAAAACTAAGGGTAACGTCAGGATAGGGGGCGGAGGGCCGGGTGTCAAGCGCGCTTGACGGACCTCTGAGGGGCCGGCGGCGCCGGAAGATCAGGCGCGGCAGGGCCTCGCGCCGTCGCTGCGGCGCGCAGCCTCGATGCGCCGTCACGGCTCGCTCGGGCCTGCGCGACCTCCTGGCTCATAGAGAGGGGCGCCCGTACGGGCGCCCCTGGTTCGCTCCTCGACCGGGTTACCAGTCGCTCATCTTCATGTACTCGGCTTCTAGGTCCTTGAAGTTGCCCATCCCGTTGAGGCCGTACGACTCGAGGATGACCGTGCCGTAGCCCGAGCCCGAGGCGAACTTGAAGCCGTCGTGGTGGGGCGGGTCGGGTTCGACGTCATCGAAGCGGACCTCGTAGACGCCGGGATGGGCGTCGTACCTGATGAAGCCCGGGTACTCGACGGGCTCGGAGAAGGTGACCCAGGCGTCGTCGCCGGCGCCGTAGGGGCGGATGCGGACGTTGCCGAGGACGGGGTCCCCGTCCCGGCTCGAGATCCGGATGCGGAAGAAGCCCAGGGCGAGCTCGTAATCGAGCGGCACGGTGATGTTGCGCCCGCTGTCGAGGACCACCGTGCCAGGGTGATCCTTAGGTTCGTAGTAGATCTCGACGGGGATGGTGCCTTGGTCGGGATGCTCGGCCTGGATGGACGAGTTGACGTCGAGGCCGCTGACGTAATAGGCGCCGGGGGCCAGGTTGACGAAGCTCGTGATCGGCTCCGTCCAGTCGCCGCCTGGGAGCCAGCGACGGAGGTAACCCTCGGCCCTGAGGCCTTCGGGCAGGCCGGTGACGTCGAGGAAGATGTTGCCGGTCACGAGCCGGTACCCGAAGGTGAGGGTGGTCTCGTCACCGCTGCTCAGCGTGAGCACGTGCGAGTAGCTGTCGGCGAAGTCGTACACCTCCTCCCAGGCGTAGAGAGGGAGGCTGCGGTCGAACCTGACCTGCGGGGCGTGGTTGATCATGTAGACACCCGGCTCGAGCGTCATCGTCTCTTCGGGATCGATGGGCTCGAGGCCGATCAGGTCCTCGTTGAACCGGGCGACGGTGGCACCGAGCAGGGGGTCGAGGGGGGAGAGGACGTCGTCGGGGAGGCCGTCGATGGCGAGGTGCAGCGTGACGGGCTCGATCTCGTACCCGAGCTCGATGTCCTGGTGTTCGCCCGGTGCGAGGGTGATGGTGAGCTCCTCACGCTCGGGGAGCCAGCCGCGCTGGAAGGAGCCGTCCTCCGCGAGGGGGTGCTCGACCTGCTCCTGGTACGGGACGAAGGTGAGGGTGTACTCGCCGTGTCGGAGGCCGTCGAGGCGGCTGCTGCCCGCGAGGTCGTCGCGGAACCCTTCGGGGCCGGTGACGCCGATGTGAACGGCGAGGTGGGCGGGCGTGGTGGTGATGGTGAGGCTGGCGGGCGTGAGGGGGTGCACGGTGATGGTGACGGTGGCGCTGTCGCTACCCCCTCGGCCGTCCTCGACCGTGAAGGTGAACGCGTCCTCGCCGTACCAGTTCGTGTCGGGGGTGAAGGTGAGCTCCGGCGCGTCGCCGGTGAGGGTGCCGTGCTCCGGCTCGCTGGTGATGGTGAAGGTGAGGGCGTCACCGTCGGCGTCGGTGGCCAGAAGGGTGATAGCGAGCGCCTCGTTCTCGGCGGTCTCCAGGTCTTGGGCCTGGGCGACGGGTGGCGTGTTCTCCGGGTCCTCTCCCGGCTCAGCCGGATCCTGGGGCTCTTCGCCCTCGGGGTCGGTCGCCACCACGCAGGTGAGGGCGCCCGCGAGCACCGCGGAGTCGCCGTCGGGGCGCGTGACGCGCAGGTCGCTCGCGCCGGCCACCATGCCCTCCGTGGGGAGCTCGGCGGTGAGCCGTTCGCCGGCCTGCACGACGACCTTGCCGGCGGGCGGCAGCACGACCGTCCGCGTGACGGGCTCGAGGATGGTGGCGGTGGCGGTGACGCCGCACGCCTCGACGCGCATGCCGGCGCCGTCGGCGGCCTGGAAGAAGCGGGTCCCGGTGATGGTGAGGGTAAGCGCGTCGGCCGTGACCCGGTCGGGCGTGACGCCGGTCAGCGTCACGTCTCCGAACGCGCTGGGCGCGCCTCCCATGCAAGCGGAGAGGGCGAGCGTCAGGAGCGCCAGGAGGGAGAGGAGGCGGGCGCGCGTCACCGGAAGCCTCCCAGGGTGTACGTCAGGCCAGCGCCGAGGCTGAGGTCGCTACCGAGGCCGTTGCCCGCCACCACCACCTCGGTGAAGGCGCGAAGGCCGCCGACGATGTCGGTGCTCATGCCGGCCAGCACGTGCATGCTCAGCATGGCGCCGCTCAGGGGCTCGCCTGGGAACGAGACGCCGAGCCCGGCGCCGAGGTACGTCCCGAGGAACGTCCGCCCAGCGTCGCGCATGACGTAGGTGGCGCCGAGGGCGGGGAGGCCCTCGAAGCCGTAGGCGACGCTCGCGCGCGCCTGGTGCTGGACGTCGCGCGCCTCGAACAGCGGCACGCCGACGTGCGCCGTGACGACGCCGGCGGGATAGGCGCTGATGCCGAACTCGAAGCCTTGCGAGTACGCGGCCGAGGACAGAAGCAGGAAGAGCGAGAACACGAGTATCCGACGATGACCACAAGACTTGAAGCTGTTCATTTTCGTGACCGACGGTAACATTCGGTGCCTTACAGGGTTCTCACCCACCAGCGTCGTCACCCGCGCGAAACGTGCGCTCCGCGTCGGACTCACGGCGTGGGAACCCCACCGCCGTCGCTGAGCCGCGAAAGCAGCGCCGTTGTGACGAGAAAGCGCGTGACCCAGCCCGCGGCGGCTATCTATGAGTGCGTGCCAGTCGAAAGGGGAGAGATCGTGGACACGAAGGATTACGGCCCCGAACCTTACGTGGTCGACGTCGAGGAGATCACCAAGCAGAACGACAAGTTCCGCGTCGCCAAGTGGACGGGCGAGCACCTGCAGCTGACCCTCATGTCCATCCCCCCAGGGGGCGAGATCGGCCTCGAGAAGCACGACGGCACCGACCAGTTCCTGCGCATCGAGGCGGGCGACGCCAAGGTGATGATGGGCAAGACCCAGGAGAACCTCGACCGGACCTTCGACGCCAGCGACGACTTCATCGTCATGGTGCCCTCCGGCTGGTGGCACAACGTGCTGAACGTGGGCGACACCCCCCTGAAGGTCTACTCGCTCTACGCGCCACCCGAGCACGACCACGGCACCGTCCACGAGACCAAGCAGGAGTCCGACGCGGCCCACGAGCACTGAACCGCAGCGGCGCTGCCGGCGACCTGACCTCGCCGACGCCAGGCGCGCTGGACCGCCGGCGCGCCGTCGACCGCGCCCGCCTCACACCCAGGAACGCCCGAGGAGGAAGCGATGTCCGACAGCAAGGGGTCGAGGCAGCGCCCACCGCAGGAGCAGGAGCGTCAGCCGGGCCGCGAGTCGCAGATGGACCCCCCGCCCAGGTACGCGGGCGAGGGCTACCGCCCCGGCGGCAAGCTCGAGGGCAAGAAGGCCATCATCACCGGCGGCGACAGCGGCATCGGCCGCTCGGTCGCCATCCACTTCGCCAAGGAGGGCGCCGACGTAGCGATCCTCTACCTCGACGAGAGCGAGGACGCCGACCTGACCGCCGAGCTGGTCGAGAAGCAGGGGCGGCGCTGCGTGAAGGTCGCCGGCGACATCGGCGACCCCGCCTTCTGCCGCGAAGCCATCGACCGCGCCGTGCGAGAGCTCGGGGGGCTGGACGTGCTGGTCAACAACGCCGCCGAGCAGCACGTGGCCGAGCGGCTGCAGGACATCTCCGACGAGCAGATGGAGCGCACCTTCCGCACCAACATCTTCTCGATCTTCTACCTGACGAAGGCGGCGCTCGACCACATGAAGGAGGGCGCCAGCATCATCAACACCACCTCCATCACCGCCTTCCGCGGCAACCCGATGCTGATGGACTACGCCTCCACCAAGGGCGCCATCCTGGCGTTCACGCGCTCGCTGGCCACGAACCTCGCCGACCAGGGCATCCGCGTCAACGGCGTGGCGCCCGGCCCCATCTGGACGCCGCTCATCCCCGCGAGCTTCGACGCCGACAAGGTCGCCAGGTTCGGCAGCGACCAGCCCATGAAGCGCGCCGGCCAACCCGAGGAGGTCGCCCCCGCCTACGTCTACCTGGCCTCGCAGGACGCGAGCTACGTGACGGGGCAGACCATCCACGTCAACGGCGGCGACATCGTCGGCGGCTGAACACCTAGAGCGCCGGCTGCCGCCTCACGCGCTGCGCTCGAGCACGAGCAGCATCACCTCGTGCCGCAGCGACGCCAACCCCTGCCCGCTGTCGCGGGCGCCCAGGTAGGTGCGCGCCCGCGCGGACAGCCCGCGCACGAAGCGCTCCACCGCGGCGGCGTGCGCGGCCGGCGTGACGCCTTCGGGCGGGGTGCGCTCGGCCCACTCGCGGAACGCCTTGGCGCGCCAGAAGCGCTCCAGGTGCACCGTCTCGAGGCCCACGCTCGCGCTGCGCGCCACCCACCACGCCACCGGGTACGACTCCACGTGCGCCGGGTCGCGCACGCGCTCGACCGCGTTCATCGCCTCGTTCAGCTCGGCGTCCTCGGGCGCGACGTTGTCGATGAGGACCATGACGCCGCCCGGCCGCAGGACGCGCGTGACCTCGCGCAGGAACGCTTGCGGGTCGGGGAAGTGGTGCGCCGCGATGCGGCAGGTGACCAGGTCGAAGCTCGCCGCGTCGAACGGCAGCGCGCCGGCGTCGGCCTCGTGGAACGCCACGCCGGCGTCCGGCGCCTGCTCGCGCACGAAGCTCTCCGCCGCCTCCAGCATCGCGGGCGTGAGGTCGGCGGCCGACACGCGCGCGCCGGCACGCGCCAACGCCAACGCCACGTGACCGCCACCGGTGGCGACGTCGAGCGCCGCGCGGCCCGCGAGGCCACCGAGGCGCTCGGCGGCGAGCGTCACGAGCCTCTCCAGGTCGGAGCCGGTGCGGTGACCTTCGCTCGCGACGTAGGCGTGGGCGGCGGCGCCGAAGGTGCGACGCGCGGCGTCGCGGACCTCGTCGGGGGAACGATCGGGGGCGGGCGAGCGGTCGGTCATGGTGGTCGGCCTCCACCGCCAGTCTGCGCGGGTGCTACGTGACCGCCTAGGGGCGTGGTCATGTAGTGACCTGCTCGAACCCGACGGGCCGCCGCGGCAGGGCAAGCGCTCAGCGCTGGTGGTAGCGCCGCTGCAGCTCGCGCACCTCGGCCGCCAGCTCCTCCACGGGCCCCTCGACCGGCACGCCCGGCGCGACCTCGGTGATCGCCAGCGGCCGCACCGGCCCCGGCGGCACGCCCCACTCGTCCAGCCAGGCGCGCAGCTGCGCCGAGGAGCTCGCGTAGACCACGCGCCCCAGTCCGACCCAGGCGTGCGCGGCGGCGCACATGGGGCAGTGCTCGCCCGAGGTGTAGACGGTGGCGGCGGCGCGCTCCTCGGGGGCGAGGTTCGCGGCCGCCCAGCGCGCGATGGCGAGCTCCGGGTGCTGCGTCTGGTCGCCGCCCGACACGTGGTTGTGGTCCTCGAACAGCACGCGGCCGTCCGCGCTCACCAGCACGGAGCCGAACGGGGCGTCGCCGGCCTGTAAGGCCGCGCGCGCCAGGTCCACGCAGCGGCGCAGGTGGCGCATGTCGTCGTCGTCGATCATGCGGCGATGATAGGCGGTGGGCGGCGCCACGGAGCGGCGCCGCCCACCGGGCTAGGCTCAGGCCCGGTCGCGCGGGTCCAGCACGTCGCGCAGGCCGTCGCCCAGCAGGTTGATGCCCAGCACCGTGGCGAAGATCGCCAGCCCCGGGTAGAGCGACAGCCAGGGCGCCTGCTGCATGTAGCCCGTGCCGATGCGCAGGGTGGAGCCCCACGACGGCGTCGGCGGTTGCACCCCCAGGCCCAGGAACGACAGCGCCGTCTCGGCGAGGATGGCGGCGGCGATCGCGATCGACGCCTGCACCAGCAAGGGGCCGACCGCGTTCGGGAGCACGTGCCGCAGCATCACCTTGTTGGCGCCGTTCCCCAGCGCGCGGGCCGCCTCCACGAACTCCTGCTCGCGCAAGCTCAGCGCCTGCGCGCGCGCCAAGCGGATGAACGCCGGCGCGCTGCCGATGCCGATCGCCAGCATCGCCGTCGTGAGGTTGCCCCCGAGCGCGGCGGCCAGCGCCAACGCCAGCACGATGGTGGGGAAGGCGATCATGGCGTCGGTCAGGCGCATGATCACCAGGCGGTCCAGCCAGCCACCCACGTAGCCCGACAGCAGCCCGGTGGGAACACCGAGGCCTACCGCGATGAGCACGGCGATGATGCCGGCCCGGATGGAGGCGCGGGCGCCGTAGATGAGGCGCGAGAGGAGGTCGCGGCCCACCTCGTCGGTGCCCAGCAGGTACTTGGAGCTGGGCGCCTGCAGGATGGCGGTGAAGTCGGGCTTGGTGGGGTCGTACGGCGCCAGCTGCGGCGCGAAGATCGCCACCAGCACCATGGCCACCACGATGACCAGGCCCAGCATGGCCAGCGGCCGGCGCGCGAACTGCTTGGCAACACGGCGGAAGGTCATGAGTAGCGGATCCTCGGGTCGAGCAGGCTGTACGACACGTCGGTCAGCAGGTTCACCACGATGACCACCAGCGAGAAGAGCACCATCAGGCTCTGCATCATCACGAAGTCGCTACGCAGGAAGGCGCTGTAGATGAGGCGCCCGAAGCCCGGCACGGCGAACAGGGTGTCGATGACGACCACGCCGCCCATGAGGCCGGAGAACTCGAGGCCCATGAGGGTGAAGAGCGGGATCAGCGCGTTGCGCAGCGCGTGCCGCAGGTTCACCGAGGTCTCGGAGACGCCCTTGGCGCGGGCGGTGCGCACGAAGTCGCTGTTGATGACCTCGAGCATGCTGCCGCGCGTCATGCGCATGAAGATGCCGATCGGCCGGAGCGCCAGCGCGACCGCGGGGAGGATGGAGTGGTGCAGGCTGCGGAGCGGGTCCTCGTTGAAGCGCACGAAGCCCGACGAGGGGAACCACCCGAGCTGCAGCGCCACGAAGTACATGAGCAGGATCCCGGCCCAGAAGGCGGGGATCGATATGGCGGAGAGCGCGAAGATAGAGGCCAGCGCGTCCAGGAACCCCCCACGGCGCACGGCCGAGAGGATGCCGAGCGGCACGCCGACGCTCACCGAGATGAAGAGCGACACCAGCGCGATCTGCAGCGTCACGGGGAACGCGAAGCCCACCGCGCGCGCGACCGGCGTGTTGTCCACGAGCGAGCGGCCGAGGTCGCCGGTGAGGATCCCGCCCAGCCAGCTGAGGTACTGCACGTGCACGGGCCGGTCGAGGCCCATGCGCTCGCGCAGCACGGCGCGCGACTGCGGGGTGGCTTCGTCGCCGAGGATGGCGAGCGTGGGGTCGCCCGGTAGCAGCTGCATGACGGTGAACACCGCCAGCGTGATGATGATGATGATCGGGATCGAGCTGAGGACCCGGTTTACGAGGAACGTGAGCATCCGTCTCCAGAACCGAAGAGGGTGGGCGGCTCGTTAGCGACCGCCCACCCTGGGCTGTGTGTCAGCCGTGACTCAGTCGTTGACCCAAACCGACTCGAAGCGCATCATGCCGTCCGCGATGTGCGGGAAGTTCTGGATGCGG
>Ga0123332_1000498_pt1 | contig 39137 bp, 35 predicted proteins | sample BioC12SIPDNA_4_FD_89958 | JGI IMG/M metagenome (GOLD analysis project Ga0123332, IMG submission 89958) | Anaerobic biogas reactor microbial communites from Washington, USA - Biogas_R2_A C12 SIP DNA | ecosystem: Engineered > Bioreactor > Anaerobic > Unclassified | place: Washington, USA... | reverse complement strand
GCGCCGCCGCCGCGCGCAGGGGCGCTGCCGCCCGGCGCCGGGGGAGCGCGCGGTAGCATCGGCGGCATGCAGGGCGACACGGGCGGCTTCCCCGACTGGGTGCAGGACGCCGTCTTCTACCAGATCTTCCCCGACCGGTTCGCGCGCTCCGCGCGCGTGCCCAAGCCCGGCAACCTGGAGGCGTGGGACGCGCCCCCCACCGTCCACGGCTACAAGGGCGGCGACCTCTTGGGGGTGGTGGAGCGGCTCGACCACCTGACCGAGCTAGGCGTCACGGCGCTCTACCTCAACCCCGTGTTCGCCTCGGGCGCCAACCACCGCTACCACACGCACGACTACTTCCAGGTCGACCCCATGCTCGGCGGCGACGCCGCGCTCGCCGCGCTGCTCACGGCCGCCCACGCCCGTGGCATGCGGGTGGTGCTCGACGGCGTCTTCAACCACGCCAGCCGCGGGCTGCTGCAGTTCCACGACCTGCTCGAGAACGGGCCGGCCAGCCCCTACGTCGACTGGTTCCACGTCAACCGCTTCCCGCTCAACGCCTACGGCGGCGGGCCGCTCGGCTACGAGGCCTGGTGGGGCTTGCCGGCGCTGCCCAAGCTCAACGTGGGCAACCCGGCCGTGCGCGAGTTCCTGTGGCGCGTGGGCGAGCACTGGTTGGAGCGCGGCATCGACGGCTGGCGCCTCGACGTGCCCAACGAGATCGACGACGACGCGTTCTGGCAGGAGTTCCGCCGCCGCTGCCGCGCCGTGAACCCCGAGGCGTACCTGGTGGGCGAGATCTGGACGGGCGCCGAGCGCTGGCTGCACGGCGACATCTTCGACGGCGTGATGAACTACCCGCTCACGCGCGCGATCTTCGGGCTGGTGGGGCGCGATCTCGCCACCGACGAGATCGCCAGGAGCGGCCTCGACGGCGTCGAGGCGCTGGGCGCGAAGCGCTTCGTGAAGCGCGTGGAGGGGCTGCTGGGCGCCTACCCGCGTGGCGCCGTGTACAGCCAGCTGAACCTGCTGGGGTCGCACGACACCCCGCGCGTGCGCACGAGCCTGGGCGGCGACGGCGCGGCGCTGCGCCAGGCGTGGCTGCTGCTGTTCGCGCTGCCGGGCGCGCCCTGCGTCTACTACGGCGACGAGATCGGCCTCGAGGGCGGCCACGACCCCCACTGCCGCGCGGGCATGCCGTGGGGGCGGCGCGACGCCTGGGACGAGGAGCTCTTGGCCTTCATGCGGCGCCTGATCCGCCTGCGCACCGAGCAGCCGGCGCTGCGCCGCGGCGAGACGCGCCTGAGCGCGCCGCGCGACGACCTGGTGGTGGTGGAGCGGTGGCTGGAGGGCGGGGACGGCGCGGGCGCGGTCGGGGGGCGCGGCGCGGCCTCCGACGCACGCGCCGCCGGGCAGCGCCTCTACGCGCTGGTCAACACCGCGGGCGCGGCGGCCACCGTGCCGGCGGCCGCGCTGCCGCCGGGGCGCTACCGCGACCTGCTCTCGGGCGGCGAGGTCGTGCAGGCGCGCGGCGCCGCGCTGGTGCCGGCGCGGGGCGGGGTGTTGCTGGCCCCGTGGTCTTGAGGCGAGCCAGCGCCTGCGCCCGGCGCAGAGCGTAGCGAGGCTCGTTCACGGAGCCTCGGATGCTCGTTGAAGGATAGCTGCGGAACCTTCGACGAGCACCTGAGGCTCCGCGAGGGGACCACCGCTACCCACGCCGGACCCGCCCTGAAGCTCGCACCGGCGCCCCGGTGCTCGAGCCGAGCGCGCTCAGCGCCGCTCACCCCTCCTGCAGCAGGATGGTGCTCTCGTCGCCCACCACCAGCCGGTGGGTGCTGGGACGGCCGCGGTGGCCGCCGATGCGCACGTCCTCGCCGATGAGGCTCGCCTGCAGGCGCGGCCCCACGCCTTGGATGGTGGTGCGCGCCCCGACCACCGAGTACTCGATCTCGGCGTTGTGGATCACGCACTCCTCGCCGATGGCCGTGAACGGCCCGATGTAGGCGCCCACCACCTCGGCGCCGGCGCCCACGATGGCGGGCCCGAAGATGGTGGTGTCGCGCACCACGGCGCCCTCCTCGATCACCACCTCGCCGATCAGCTGGGCGCCGTCCACCGTGCCCTTCACGTCGCGCTTGGCGCGCATCAGCAGCAGGCGGTTGGCGTCGAGGATGTCCTCGGGCTTGCCGGTGTCCTTCCACCAGCCGCTCACCTCGACGGGCGCCACGGGCTCGCCGGCCTCGATGAGGCGCTGGATGGCGTCGGTGATCTGGTACTCGCCCTTGGCGCCGGGCTCCAGGCCCTCGATCATGGCGTGGATGGCGGAGTCGAACACGTACACGCCGGCCACCGCCAGGGTGCTGGGCGGGTCGGCGGGCTTCTCGACCAGGCGGGTGATGCGGTCGCCCTCCACGATGGCCACGCCCAGGGACTTCGCCTCCTCGTACGACACGGGCACCAGCGCCATCACGGCGCGGTGCTCGCCCGCTTGGAAGCGCTCGACGAACTCGGTGATCCCGTGCTCGAACAGGTTGTCCGACAGGTACATCACGAAGGGGTCGTCGCCCAGGAAGTCGCGCGACACCTCCACGGCGTGCGCCAGGCCCTTGGGCGGGTTCTGCTTGATGAACTCGAAGTTGACGCCCTCGTAGCCCGCGAGCGTCTCCTTGATGGAGTTGGCGGTCAGGAAGCTGACCACCACGCCGATGTCGCGCACGCCGGCGGCCACGAGGTTGTCGACGGCGTGGTGGATGAGGGGCCGGTTGGCCACCGCGATGGTCGGCTTCGGCTTCAGGCTGGTGATGGGGCGGAGACGCGTGCCGAGGCCCGCCGCCAGGATGAGTCCCTTCATCTGTCCCTCTCTGAACGTGGCTGGGGTGGCGCCCGGAGCGGCCGCGGTGGCACGCCGGCGCTACCCGATCCTCGCCTCTGGGTGACGAACATACCGTGAGGGGCGCACGTCTGCGTCCTCGCCTGCCCCAGCGCGGCACACAGCGCCGCGCCGGCGCCGCGCCGCACGCGCCCGGCGCGCCACGACGGCGCCCGCCTGCGCCCGCGGTTACCATGCGGCCATGGCAACGGAATCGAACATCCGCCTCGCGGTGACCATGGACGACGTCGGCATCGAGCGCATCCGCTGGGAGGCCGACGACTCGCCGGAGCCCGGCCTCAACGACGCCGGCGCCATGATCCTCGCGCTGTGGGACCCCGAGCGGCGCAACGCGCTACGCATCGACCTGTGGGTCAAGGAGATGACCGTCGACGACATGAACGACTTCTTCTTCCAGACGCTGCTGTCGATGGCCGACACCTACGCCAAGGCCACCACCGACACCGCCCTCGCCTCCGAGATCAAGCTGTTCGCGCGCGACTTCGCCGAGCGCGCCTCGAAGAAGGCGCACGCGCAGGCGCGCGGCCAGGCCGGCTGAGGCGCCGCGGTCGCGGGCGGGAGGCGGCGCCCGCCCGCGACCGAGCATGGAGGGAGCGTGAAGGCGCTCCGGTCGTGATGACCATCCGCCCCGGCCTGTACGTGGTCCAATGGAGCGAACAGGCCTAGTGGATGGCCGCGGCGCTAGCGCGCCCGGCACGCTTCCTACCTCGAGGAGGGGCAGGATGAGCATCAAGACCGCCAAGGCGCCGCCCGACGGAGGGCGGCTCGAGCTCGGTCGTACCATCCCGTCGCTGCTGGACGAGGCGGTGCGGAGCCGCCCCAACCCGCGCGCCTTCAACCAACGCGACGGCCGCGGCGGCTGGCGCACCTGGTCCACCGCCGACCTGGCGCGGGAGGCCGAGGCGCTGGCCTTGGGCCTGCGCCACGCCGGCCTCGAGCGCGGCGACCGCGTGGCGCTCTTCACGCACAGCGACATGAGCTTCGTCGTCGCCGACATGGCCGCGCTGATCGCCGGCCTGGTGGTGGTGCCCGTCTACCTCACCCACACCGAGCGCGCCATCCGCCACATCCTCGCCGAGAGCGGCAGCCGCGCCGTGCTGGTCAGCGACCGTCCTCTGCTCGAGCGCATGGCGGGGCTGGCGGCCGACCTCGAGGGCGTGCGGCTGCTCGGCGTGTCCGACGACGGCGCGCTGGCGGGCTTCGAGGCCGGGCCCGCGTGGGCCGGCCGGCGCGTCGCCAGCTACGCCGCGCTGGAGGCGGAGGGCGCCGAGCTGCGCGCCCGCGAGCCCGACCGCGTGGACCGCTACAAGCGCGAGCTCGAGGCCACCGGGCTGGCCACCATCATCTACACCTCGGGCACCACCGGCACGCCGAAGGGCGTGATGCTGAGCCACCAGAACCTCACCAGCAACGCCATCGCCTCGATCACCAGCCTGCCGCGGTTCCGCCCCGGCCCCGACGAGACGGTGCTCTCGTTCCTGCCGCTGTCGCACATCTTCGCGCGCACCCTGCAGTACGCCAACATGTGGTACGGCTCCAGCGTCCACTACGGCACCCCCGAGAGCGTGCGCCACGACCTCACCGAGGTGCGCCCCACCTTCATGGCGGCGGTGCCGCGCGTGCTCGAGAAGTCGTGGGAGCGCATGCAGGCGGTGGGCGACGAGCTCACGGGCCTCAAGCGCTCGCTCTACCGCCGCGCGCTGCGCTTCGCGCAGGGCTACGACGTCACCGCGCCGCGCGGCGGCCTGGCCGGGGTGGAGCGGCGATTCCTCGACCGGCTGGTGTTCGCCAAGTGGCGCGAGGCGCTCGGCGGGCGGCTGAACATGATCATCGTGGGCGGCGCGGCGCTGCGCGCCGAGCTCGTGAACGTGCTGGGCGCCGCCGGCATCGAGGTGCTGCAGGGCTTCGGCCTCACCGAGACGAGCCCCGTGATGACCTTCAACCGCCCCGGCCGCAACCGCCCGGGCACGGTCGGCGAGCCGATCGTGGGCACCGAGGTCGGCGTCTCGCCCGAGGGCGAGATCCTGGCGCGCGGCCCGCACGTGATGCTCGGCTACTTCGAGCGCCCCGAGGAGACCGCCGCCGCCATCGACGAGGACGGCTGGTTCCACACCGGCGACCTGGGGCGCCTCGACGACGACGGCTACCTGTCGGTCACCGGCCGCCTCAAGTACCTCTTCAAGCTCTCGACGGGCAAGTACGTGATGCCGCAGCCGCTCACCGACCGGCTCGAGGCCGACGCGCTCGTCGACACCGCCATCGTGGTGGGCAGCGGCCAGAAGTACTGCACGGCGCTCGTCTTCCTGAGCCACGACGCCCTGCTCGAGCGCTACGGCCGCATCGACGCCAGCGTGCTGGGCGAGCCGCGCCTGGAGGCCGAGCTGAAGCGCGCCATCGCCGTCGCCAACGAGGACATGCCGCACTGGTCGACGGTCAAGCACGCGGCCGTGGTCACCGACCAGCTGACCATGGAGGACGGCAGCGTGACCCCCAAGCTCAGCGTGCGCCGCGAGGCGGTGGTGCAGCGCTACCAGCACGTGCTCGACGCGCTGTACGGCCAGGCGGCGGCGCCCGCCGGGGCGCTGTTCGTGACCCTCGACTGAGGAGGGCGGGCGGGCCGGCGCGAAGCCGGCCCGCCCACGTTCCGTCTAGGTGGCGCGCCCGTGGCGCGCGGTCACAGCGGCGCGGCTCAGGCGCCGTGCGTGACCTCGTGCGCGCGGCCGCCGCGCTCGCTGATGAACGTGAGCCACAGCGGCTCCACCACGAAGCCGAGGCGCTCGTTGACGCGCCGCATGGCCAGGTTGGCGCCGCCCCCGCCCGTGCCGATCGTGGTGGCGCCGAGCGCCTTGGCCACCTCCAGCGAGCGCACCTTCAGCGCGGTGGCGAGGCCGCGGCCGCGGTGGTCGCGGTGCACGCCGGTGAGGCCGCAGCCGATGGGGCCCTCCGGCCCCTCGCGCCGGAGCGAGGCGAGCCCCACCATCTCCCCGTCCGGCGCGAGCGCCACGATGAGGCCGTCCGGCAGGTAGCCCTCGTCCAGCACGTCCTCGGAGGCGGCCGGGACGATGGGCTCGAAGGCCACGATGTCGCGGTCGACGTGGCGCTTGAGCGCCAGCAGCCGCGCTTCCTTGTCGGGCGCGTGCAGCTCGGGGTACGGCACGAAGCGGTAGCCGGCCGCCTCGAGGCGCGCGAGGAGGCCGGCGTAGGCGGACGGCTCGAAGGCGCGCAGGTCCAGGTGGGCGCCCCAGGAGCGGAAGCGCTCCTCGAAGCCCTGCTCGGCCAGGTGCTCGGCGGCCGGCACGTGGTCCTCGCGCAGGCAGGCGCCGAGCTCGCGCACGGGGCCTGGTACGGCGCGCTCCAGGTGGTCGACGAGCGTGGCCCCGAGGCCGCGCCCGCGCCACGCCGGGTCGACGAAGGCGTCGACCCAGAAGCGGCCCGCCTGCACCACGCCGGCCCAGTCGGCGCGGATGGCGGCGGTGGCGACGAGGGCGTTCCCCGCCTCCGCCACCAGGCGGTGGAACTGCGGGTCGGTGGCGGCGCTGTGCTGGTCGTAGCCGAGCAGGCGCGCGGCGCGCTGGCTCAGCTGCTCGGGTCCGGCGTGCGGGTCACCGAGCCGGGCGATGCCCGGGTAGTCCTCCGGTCGAGCAGGGCGCACGGCCGCTGCCGGTGTGTGGGTGTTCGCGTTCAAGCAGGTCTCCTTGGGTCTCGTAGCGGTAGGGGGCTGGGAACGGTACGTCGTCGAAGCAGCTCATACGCTCGACCTCCTCGAACTGTGGGATGACCGAAGGTAACACGCGCTGAAGGGGGCGAAGGGGCGGCCGCGGCGGGGTCGGAGCATGCCAGGTGTCTTCCGGAGGGTATCCCGTAGCGCAGAAGGCTAGCGCTGGGGTCGTGCAGCACGGAACTGGTAGGTTCAGCGATGGTGACGGACTTCCTGCGCCGCCCCGCCTCCTTCCGATCCGCTGCGGTGGCGACACGAGGGCCCGCCCCGCACCCGTCGGGAGCTCGGCGACGGCGCGGAGATGACGTGCCTAGCGCCTTCCCCAGCTCGAGCCCGGCTACGTGCCCGCGTTCCGGAACGCAGCATCCCAGCTCCTACGATGTCGCAGTACGGAACCCCCCGGAAGAGCGGTGCTAGGCCCTCGTCGGAACGCCGGAACCCCTGCCCGGCGGACCGCCTCAGCGGCCCGTGCGCTCCTCGCCGTCGAGCGTCAGCAGCGGCCCGTACAGGTCGGGCCGGCGGTCGCGGAAGAAGCCCCAGCCCGCCCGCGCCGAGCGCGCCTTGGCGAGATCGAGCTCGGCGTAGATGATCGTCTCGGAGCGGTCGTCGGCCTCGGCCAGGTAGTCGCCGCAGTGGTCGGCGATGAACGAGCGGCCGTAGAAGGTGGCGTCGCCCTCCTGGCCCACGCGGTTGGCGGCCGCCAGGTAGGTGACGTTGGCCACGGCGTGGCCGATCATCACGCGGCGCCACATGCGGTCGGTCTCGAGCGCGCCCGCCTCGGCCGGCTCGCTGCCGATGGCGGTGGGGTAGAGCAGCAGGTCGGCGCCCTTGAGCGCCATTATGCGCGCCGCCTCGGGGAACCACTGGTCCCAGCAGATGCCCACGCCGATGTCGCCGTAGCGCGTGCGCCAGGTCTTGAAGCCGTCGTCGCCGGGGTTGAAGTAGTACTTCTCCTCGTAGCCGGGCCCGTCGGGGATGTGGCTCTTGCGGTAGGTGCCCAGCACCCGGCCGTCGGCGTCGACCATGGCGAGGCTGTTGAAGTACGCCTGGCCGGCGTGCTCGAAGAACGACACCGGCAGCACCACGCCCAGCTCGCCGGCCAGCGCCGCGAAGCGCTCCAGGAACGGGTGGCCCTCCACGGGGTGCGCCAGCGCGAACAGCTCCTCGCGCTCGAGCTGCGGGAAGTAGAGGTTCTCGAACAGCTCCTGCAGCAGCACCACGTTGGCGCCGTTGGCGGCGGCCTCGCGCACGAACGCCTCGGCCTTGTCGAGGTTCTCGTCCAGCACGTCGGTGCAGCTCATCTGCACCACGGCCAGCTTCACGCGCCGCTCGGGGCGCTGGGGCAGCTTGGGGGCTCGCAGCTCGGTCACTCGTCGTCTCCTCGGGCGATGGCGCCGGCGGGCCGCTGCTGCGTGACGCAGTGGAAGGCGCCGCCGCCGGTGATCAGGCTGACGGCCGGGAGGCCGATGACCTCGCGGCCGGGGAAGAGCGGGCGCAGCACCTCGAGCGCCTGCTCGTCGTTGGCGTCGTCGTAGGTGGGCACGACCACGAAGCCGTTGCCCAGGTAGAAGTTGGCGTAGGTGGGCGGCAGGCGCTGGCCGTTCAGCTCCATGCGGCGCTGCGGCAGCGGCAGCTCCACCACGCGGTACGGCTGGCCGTCGGGCTTGCGCAGCCGCTTCAGCTGCTCGAGGTTGCGCGCCATGCTGGCGTGGTTCGGGTCGTCCTCGTCGTCCTCCACGGCGCAGACGATGGTGTCGTCGTCGGCGAAGCGCACGATGGTGTCGATGTGGCCGTCGGTGTGGTCGCCCTCCAGGCCGCTCTCGAGCCACACCACCTCGGTGGCGCCGAGGTTGTCCTTCAGGTACGCCTCGAGCTGCGTCTCGTCGAGGTGGGGGTTGCGGTTGGGTTCCAGCAGGCAGGAGCGCGTGGTGAGCAGCACGCCGCGGTCGTTGAGCTCGAGCGCGCCGCCCTCCATGACGATCGGCACCTCGAAGCGCCGCATGCCGAGGCGGCGCGCCACCGCCTCCGGCGCCTGGTCGTCGAGCGCCCACGGCTCGTACTTCCTGCCCCAGGCGTTGAAGCCCCAGTCGGTGAGGGCCACGTCGCCGCGCTCCGCGTGCTTCACGAACAGCGGGCCGTTGTCGCGGAACCACACGTCGTTGAGGGGCAGCGGCACGTACGTCACGCGCGCCAGCAGCGCCGCGGCCTCGCGCGGGTAGAGGTGCTCGGCGGCGGCGGCGACGCGGCGGCGGGCGTCCTGCTCGGCCTCGGCGTCGCGCACGTTGAGCTCGACGGGCTCGAAGCGCGCCACGGTGGCCACGAGCCGGGCGAACTCGTCGCGCACGCCCTCGAGGTTGCCCTCCCACAGCTCGTCGTCGAACGGCCAGCTGGTGTGGGTGGCGGCGTGCTCGTGCCACTCGGCGGGCATGCGGTAGCCGAGCGCGGCGGGCGTGGCGGCGGTCTGGGGGGAGGCGGCGCTGGGGCCTGGGTCGTGACGCATCACCGCCCACTCTAGTGCGCCGGCGCGCGCGGGCGTGGTGCCTGGGGCGCGCCCCGACCCGCGCTAGGCCTGCTCGAGGCCTACTTGCGCGGGTCGAGCGCGTCGCGCAGCGCGTCGCCCAGCAGGTTGAAGCCCAGCACCACCAGGATGATGGCCATGCCCGGGAAGGTGGCCACGTGCGGCGCCACCGCCAGGTACTCGCGGCCGCGCGCCAGCATCAGCCCCCACTCGGGCTGCGGCGGGCGCGCGCCCAGGCCCAGGAAGCCCAGGCCGGCGGCGAACAGGATGGCGATGGCCATCTGCAGGCTCGACTGCACGATGATCGGCGCCAGGGCGTTGGGCACCACGTGGCGGAACAGCGTCGACATGCGGCGGCGCCCCAGCGCCCCGGCCGCCTCCACGTACTCCTGGTTCTTGATGGTCAGCACGCTGCCGCGCACGATGCGCGCGTAGATGGGTACCGCCGCGATGCCCACCGCGACCATCAGGTTGGTGAGGCCGGTGCCGAAGGTCGCCACCAGCACGATGGCCAGCAGGATGCCGGGGAAGGCCAGCATGGTGTCGATGACGCGCTGCACCACCATGTCGACCCAGCCGCCGAAGAAGGCGGAGACGGCGCCGATGGGCGCGCCCACGCCCACGCCGATGCCCACCGAGATCAGCCCGATGAACAGCGAGATCCAGGCGCCGTAGACGATGCGCGAGAAGAGGTCGCGCCCCTGCTCGTCGGTGCCGAGCAGGTGGAAGCGCACCGGGCCGTCGACGCCGAACAGGTGGCGGTCGGAGCGGATCAGCCCGAAGAGCCAGGTGTACTCGGGGCCGCGCTGGAACAGCCGCACGGGGTAGGCCTGGCTGGCGTCGACGCTGACGCCGCCCACCGGCGAGCGCGTGACGGGGCTGACCCACAGGCCCGGCTGCCCCTCGGGGCCGCGGAAGCTCACGCCGGCGCCGGGCGGCACGTAGGTGGTGCGCAGGTTCTGCGTCTCGGCGCGGTAGGGCGCGATGAAGGGCGCGAACGCCACCACCAGCAGGAACAGCGCGATGATGCCGATGCCCAGGATGGCCAGCGGGTTGCGCGCCAGGCGCCGGCGCCAGCGCCCGGTTGGGCGCCGCCCGCCTGGGCGCCGCCCGCGCCGCCGCGCGTCATCGGCCGGCCGCGCGCCGGGGGCGTCCTGCGCGTGCGGCTCGGCCGCCGGTGCCGCCGGGCGCTCCTTCACCTCGCCTCGGTCAGTCATAGCGGATCCTCGGGTCGATCAGGCCGTAGACCAGGTCGACGAGCAGGTTGACGACGATGAACGACACGGCGATCAGCAGCACCGCCCCCTGCACCACCGGGTAGTCGCGCGCCAGGATCGAGTTGACCAGCATGCGCCCCACGCCCGGCCAGTTGAAGACCGTCTCGGTGATGACGGCGCCCGCCAGCAGCGAGCCGAACTCGAGCCCGCCCACCGTGAGCACCGGCACCAGGGCGTTGCGCAGCGCGTGCTTGAAGACGATCGAGCCCGGCGTGCCGCCCTTGGCGCGCGCCGTGCGCACGTAGTCCTGGCCGAGCACCTCGAGCAGCGCCGAGCGCGTCATGCGCGCGATGATGCCGGTGCTCGACAGCCCCAGCGTCACGGCCGGCAGCACCAGGTGCGCGAGGGTGCCGTGCCCCGCCACCGGGAACCACCCCTGCTCGACGGAGAAGAAGCGGATGGCCAGCAGCGCGAACCAGAAGGTGGGCATCGACACGCCGACGAGCGCCAGCACCATGGCCAGCGCGTCGACCCAGGTGTTGGACCTGAGCGCCGACACGATGCCGAGGCCGACGCCCACCAGCAGCGCGAAGACGATGGAGGCCGCCGCCAGCTCCACGGTGTTGGGGAAGTAGTCGGCCAGGTCCTCGGTGACGAGGCGACTGGTGCGCGTGGAGCGGCCCAGGTCGCCCTGCACCACGCCCGTGATGAAGCGCTGGAACTGCACCAGGTAGGAGTCGTCGAGGCCGAAGCGCTCGCGGATGCGCTCCACGGTGGCGGCGTCGGCGAACTCGCCCGCCAGCAGGAGCGCGGGGTCGCCGGGGGCCAGGCGCACCATCAGGAACACGATGATGAGGACGCCCAACAGGGAGGGGAGCGCCACCAGGAGGCGCCGTAACGTGTACTGGAACAAGATAGGTCCTTATCCAGGCGGTGCTCGTCAGATATAGGGGTGGGCGGGCGGCGCTTGGCCTCCCGCCCGGTGCGAGCTTCTTACTGCAGGCTGGCGGTGTGGGCGAGCACCCGCTCGGTGGGGTGGATGACCAGGCCCTGCACGTCGTCGCGGACGGCGACGAGCTGGGTCTCGCTGTGCAGGAAGAGCCAGGCGGCGTCGTCCCAGATGAGCCGCATGGCCTCCTCGTACATCGCCAGGCGCTCCTCGGGGTCCGTGTTGGTGCGGGCGGCGTCGAGCAGCTCGTCGACGCGCTCGTTGGAGTAGGCGCCGCGGTTCGAGCCCACGGGGCGCTGCTGGTCGGTGTGGAACAGCGGGTAGAGGCCGTAGTCGGCGTCGCCGGTGACGGTGCCCCAGCCCAGCAGGCCCACGGGCACGACGCTCTCGCCCGGCACGGCGTTCACCTGCTCGAGGTAGGCCGACCACTCGAGGGTCTCGATGGTGGCGGTGATGCCCACCTGGGCGAGCATCTCCTGCATGGCTTCCACGGTCTGGATGTCCTGCAGGTAGCGGCCCGAGGGGGTGTAGAGCGTGGTGGCGAAGCCGCCCTCGTAGCCGGCCTCGGCCAGCAGCTGGCGCGCCAGCTCGGGGTCGTACTCGTAGGTGCCGACCGGGGTGTAGCCGAAGATGCCCGGGGCGATGGGGGCGTCGGAGACGCGCACGGCGCCGCCCAGCACGAACTCGGCGAGCGCTTCGCGGTCGATGGCGTGGTTGATCGCCTTGCGCACGCGCACGTCGTCGATCGGCTCCAGGGCGAAGTTCATGAACATGAAGATGGTGCGCACGCTGGAGACGTTGTGCACCGTGACGTCGGGCAGGGCGTCGATGCGGGTGATGTCCTGCGGCGGCACGCGCACGGCCACGTGGGCCTGGCCGCTCTCGACCATCGCCATGCGGGTGGCGTTCTCGGGCACGGTCAGGAAGCGCACGCCCTCCACGCCGGGCTTCTCGCCCCAGTAGCCGTCGAAGCGCTCGAGCTCGATGGCGTCGTTGCGCTGCCACGCCACGAACTTGAAGGGGCCGGTGCCGACCGGGTTGGCGGCGAACTCCTCGCCGTAGCGCTCGGCGGCGGCCGGCAGCACGATGGCGGTGGAGCTGTGGGTCAGGTGGGCCAGCAGCGGCGCGAAGGCGTTGGCGAGGCGCAGCTCGACCTGCATGTCGCCGGTGACCGCGACCTCCTCGACGGCGTCGAGCAGGAAGCGGAACGTCCAGGCGTTCTCGGGGTCGAGGAAGCGGTCGAGGCTGCCCTTGACGATCTCGGCGGTGAGCGGGGTGCCGTCGTGGAAGGTCACGCCGTCGCGGATGGTGAGCGTGAGGGTGAGGCCGTCTTCGCTGAAGGCGTAGTCGGTGGCCAGGCGCGGTTCGATCGCGCCCTCGGGGGTGAGCTCGAAGAGCGTCTCGTACAGGTGGCTGGTGACGGTGGCCGACGGGGAGTCGGTGGTGTCGTGCGGGTCGAGGGTGACGGCGTCGGTGCCTTGCGCCACCACCAGGACCTGGGCGAACGCCAGGCTGCCAAGCAGGGCGGCCAGGGACAGGGCGGCCACGAGTCGTCGGATCGGCTTCAGCATGCGGGCTCCTTCTCGCTCGATGATGGTTCTGGGACCAAGCACCAAGAAACAGACGCTACCGGTGCGGCAACCAACTGCATCATGATGTCGTCTTGTGCAGATGGTAAGGTCCGGGCCGCGGCGGCGTCAACAGGCCGACGCGTGCGCTCCGGAGGGCGAACCTCGCGCAGCACACGTGTTAACAGGCGAGATTTCCTGGGCGCTTCATGCCTGATTCTGGTTGCGTAACCCCATAGTGCGTACTAGTATGGCGGCCCGCTTCTGTGACGGCGTCCCCGGGTGCGGAACGGTGCTAAGGTAGCCTGCTTGTCGGCATGCGGGCCGGCGCCGAGCCGCGCGCCCGCTGGCCCCCGGGCGGCCCCAGCCGGGCGCGCCGCCCGCGAACGTCCGCAGTGGAGGAACAGCGAGTGACCAGAGCCAGTCTCGACCCAGGGTTCGGCATCCACGACGCCGACGAGCTCTACGGCATCCGCTCGTGGTCGAACGGCTACTTCGGCATCTCCCCGAGCGGCGACCTCACGGTCACCGACAAGGGCAGCGCCCCCGTGCCGATCCGCGACATCGTCGACCAGCTCGCCGAGGAGGGCCGCCAGCTGCCGCTGGTGCTGCGCTTCCCCGGCATCCTCGAGGACCGCCTCGACCGCGTCAACGAGGCGTTCGCGGCCTCGATCGCCGAGGCCGGCTACACCAACCGCTACCAGGGGGTCTACCCCATCAAGGTCAACCAGCGCCGCGTGGTGGTCGAGACCATCGCCAGCTACGGCGCCAAGTGGCGCACCGGCCTGGAGGCCGGCAGCAAGGCGGAGCTGGCGCTCTGCCTGGCGCACGACACCCACGACGACGCGCTCCTGTGCTGCAACGGCTTCAAGGACGACGACTTCATCCGCCTGGCGCTGTGGGGCCGCAGGCTCGGCCGCAAGGTGATCATCACCCTCGAGAAGGCGGGCGAGCTCGAGCGCGTGCTGCGCATCAGCAAGGAGATGGGCGTGAAGCCGCTCCTGGGCGTGCGCTTCAAGCTCCACGCGCGCGGCAGCGGGCAGTGGGAGGCCTCGGGCGGCGACGACGCCAAGTTCGGCCTCACCGCCTCCGAGCTGATCCACGTGGCCGAGCGCGTCAAGCAGGAGGGCATGTCCGACGCCCTGGTGCTGCTCCACTGCCACGTGGGCAGCCAGCTGACCGACATCCGCCGCATCCGCGCCGCCATCCGCGAGGCCGCCCAGGCGTACGTCGAGCTGGCCGAGATGGGCGTGGGCGTGAGGTACCTCGACGTGGGCGGCGGCCTGGCCGTCGACTACGACGGCAGCAAGACCACCTACTACGTGTCGGCCAACTACAACCTGCGCGAGTACGCCGACACGGTGGTCTACACCATCCAGGAGGCGTGCCGCGAGTGGGAGGTGCCCGAGCCGATCATCGTCACCGAGTCGGGGCGCGCCCTCACCGCCCACCACGCCGTGCTGGTGGTGCCGGTGGTCGACGCCATCGGGCCCATGCGCCGCCCCGTCGACCTGCCCCCGCTCACCGACGACGAGCACGCGCTCGTCAAGGAGATGCGCGAGCTCGAGAGCAGCATCACCGTCAAGACCTACCGCGAGGTCTACAACGAGGCCGTCTCCAACAAGGAGACGATGCACTCGCTCTTCGACCTGGGCTACCTGAGCCTGCTGGAGCGGGCGCACATCGAGCAGGCCTACAACCGCATCCTGGCGCGCGTGGCCAAGGTGGTCGAGACGCTCGACTACGTGCCCGAGGAGTTCGAGCAGCTGCCGCGCATGCTGGCCGACAAGTACGTCGTCAACTTCTCGCTCTTCCAGAGCCTCCCCGACCACTGGGCCATCAACGCGCTCTTCCCGATCACGCCGCTGCAGCGGCTGGACGAGCGCCCCAACCGCAACGCCACCCTGGTCGACATCAGCTGCGACTCCGACGGCAAGATCGAGCGCTTCATCGACCTGCGCGACGTCAAGACGGCGCTGCCGGTCCACGACCTGCGCGAGGGCGAGCCGTACTACCTCGGCATCTTCCTCACGGGCGCCTACCAGGACGTGCTCGCCAACGCCCACAACCTGTTCGGGCGCGTCAACGAGGCGCACGTGCGCCTGAACCCCCAGGGCGCCGAGATCGAGCTGTACGTCGAGGGCCAGAAGGCGCGGCGCGTGATCCAGAACATGGGATACCAGACGCCCGAGCTGCACGCCGCCGTGGCCGAGCAGGCCGAGGAGGTGCGCGCCGCCGGCGCCATGAGCGCCGAGGAGGTGAGCGAGTTCCTCGAGCTGTACGACCGTGAGCTCGTGGGCTACACCTACCTGGAGGCGCTGTGAGCCGGGCGCGGGCCGCGCTCGAGACCGACTTCGTCCTCGCCGACGGCCGCCGGCCGGTGGCGGGCGCGGTGCTGATGGCCCCCGACGGGCGCGTGCTGCTGCAGCACCGCGACGACGTCCCGGGCATCGAGTCGCCGGGGCAGTGGTCGCTGTTCGGCGGCGGCCTCGACGAGGGCGAGGGGGCGGCGGCGGCCATGCTGCGCGAGGTCGAGGAGGAGGTCGGCTACCGGCCGCGCGCCTACCGCCCGCTGCTGCGCTTCGACGGCTGGTACGCCGAGTACCACGTGTTCCTGGCCGAGGTGGGCGCGCCGCTGCCGGAGCTGACCCTCACCGAGGGCCAGGGGTTCGGCTTCTTCACCCTCGAGGAGGCGCCGGCGCTCGACCTCACCGAGGTCGCCCGCCTGGCGCTCGAGGCCACGCGCTACCTGCTGCTCCAGCGCGACGCCAAGGGCGGCGGGGAGCTGCTGCCGGGCTACGGGGTCTGAGGCGCCTTCGGCTGTGGGGGCGGAGCAGGTCAGGTCTCTTCTCGCATGGTTCCGAACCGCGACGCTCCGGGCCCCAGGCCGCCGCGGTTAGGAACGCCTGCGTTCTGCGGTAGGGACGGGCTTCGCGCTCCTGGCCCGCGCGCAGCGGTGCCGGGGCGCTACCGCGCCCGTCGGCCCGACGCTAGCCGGCGCCCTGGAGCGCCCATCGGAACGGCGTCCCCGTCCGGGATCCCGCAGGTCCTCGCGTGCGGGTGCGCGTTCCGGAACGCTGCATCGCAGTGCCTACGTCGTCGCGGTTCGGAACCCTAGGCTGAACGGGCTTCCCTTTACCCTAGGCGGTCCAGGGGCGCGGCTCAGAACTCGTAGCGCGCGCCGTCGTGCCCCAGCTCCGTGGCGGGGAAGACGGCGCGCGCCTCGGCGAGCAGCGCCTCGCCGCCGTCGGGCTGCGGCCCCAGGTGCACCAGCACCAGCCGCCCCACGCCGGCCTCGCGCGCCACGCGCGCGGCGCCGGCGGCGCTCGAGTGCCCCGGGCCGTCGCCCGTGGCCTCGTGCACCAGCACGTCGGCGCTCTCCGCCAGGCGCACGATGGCGGCCGACGGCGCGGTGTCGCCGGAGTAGGCCACCACGCCGCCGCCCCGGCGCTCGACGCGCAGCCCGATGCACGGCACGGCGTGCGTGCCGTGGCTGGCGTAGACGGTGAGGTCGTCGTCCTGCAGCACCAGGGCGCGCTCCTCGGCGCCGACCTCGCGCAGGTCGAGGCTCGGGTAGTCGGGCCAGTTGGAGGTGTCGAAGGCGGCGTCGAGCCGCTCGACCTGCTTCAGGGCCGAGGCGTTGCCGTAGACGGGGAACGGCTCCGTCTGGCCGGCCAGCCACAGGCGCTCCATCAGGAGCGGGAAGCCACCGACGTGGTCGGCGTGCTCGTGGGTGACGATGAGCCCCTCGACGCGCGTGAGGTCGAGGCCGCTGGCTAGGGCGCGCTGGGCGGCGTCGCCGCCGCAGTCGACCAGGTAGAGCGAAGCGCGCCCCTCGAGCGCGAGCATGGTGGTGGTGCGCGCGCTGTCGGACAGCGCGGCGCCGGTGCCGAGAAGGTGTAGGGTGCCCACCGGTGCCTCCTGGCGGCGATGATAAGGCGCGGGAGTCACGTGCTGCAGCCCATCGGCACCTTCAGTCGGCGGCGCCGACCCCCCTCAGCGGCCGCGCCAGCGCGGCTCGCGCTTCTCCAGGAAGGCGCGGACGCCCTCCTTCTGGTCCTCGGTGCCGAACAGCAGGTAGAAGGCGTTGCGCTCGAACTCGAGCCCCTCCTGCAGCGGCCCCTGCGCGCGGTTCACGGCGCTCTTGGCGAGCCTGACGGCCTGCGGCGCCCGCGCGGCCACGGCGCGCGCCAGCTCCAGGGCGCTCTCCAGGTACCCCTCCACCGGCACCACGCGGTTCACCAGGCCGTGCTGCAGCGCCTCCTGGGCGGTGAGCAGGCGCCCGGCGAGGATCACCTCCATCGCCAGGTACTTGCCCAGCTGGCGCGTGAGGCGCTGCGTGCCGCCGGCGCCCGGCATGATGCCGAGGTCGATCTCGGGCTGGCCCAGCTTGGCGGACTCGGAGGCGACGATCATGTCGCACAGCATGGCCAGCTCCAGGCCGCCGCCCAGCGCGTAGCCCGACACCGCCGCCACGATGGGCTTGCGCACGCGCGCCAGCGCCTCCCAGCTCTCGAAGCGGTAGGCGCCGAGCATGTCGGGCACCCCCTTGCCGTCCATCTCCGTGACGTCGGCGCCGGCCGCGAACGCCCGCTCGTCGCCGGTGATCACGAGGCAGCCCACCGCCTCGTCGCGGTCGAAGGCGCGCGCCGCCTCCGCCAGCTCCTGGAGCGTGGCCTGGTTCAGCGCGTTGCGCCGCTCGGAGCGGTCGATGCGCAGCAGCCCGACGCCGCCCTCGAGGCGCTCGACGCGCACGTGCTCGTAGGCGCGCTCGCCGGCGGCGGTCGCTTCCCCGGCCACGCGCCTCAGCCCTCGCTGGAGTCGGCGAAGAGCACCGTGACGATGCCCTTGGCGAAGCCCATCAGGTCCTTGCCGAGGGCGCGGTTCTCCTCCGACCTCATCGCCGCGTCGAACGTCGCGCGGTCGGGGAAGTGCATCTCGGCGATGAGCACGTGGCGCGGCTCACGGCCGAAGGCGTCGGCGTAGACGCGGTTCACCACGAGCCTCTCGAGCCCCGGCACCTTGCGCGCGAGCGGCGCGTGCACGTTCTCGTAGTGCTCGAAGAAGGCCGCCTCGTCCTCGGGGCGTTCGTAGAGCGCGATGAGCTTGACCATCCGGGTTCACGTCCTCTCTCGTTCGTTCCGTCGGTGCGCCTCCCAGCGGGCGCGAAGCTCGGCGAAGCCCCGCTCGAGCCTCTCCTCCGGCAGGATCACCTGAACCGTCGAGCCGGTGCCGACCAGGTCGCCGAGCTCGTTGGTGGCGCGGCAGCTGGCGTGCACGCGGTTGCGCTCCTGGCGCTCGAAGGTGGCCGTGAGCGTCACGCGCATGCCGGGCAGCGCCGAGGCCAGGTGCTCGACCGCCACGGCGAAGCCGATCCCCGCCTCCCCCTCCTCGAGGAACGGCAGGATGATCTTGCGGCTCACCAGCTCCATGTGCTTGGCCAGCCAGTAGGTGGCGTAGACGGGGTGGAGCTCGCCCAGCCGCGGGTCGGAGCGGTCCTCGAAGTCCACCGTCATGGCGTCGGTGACGGTCACCTCGTGGCGGGTCTCGAAGCCGGCGGGGATCGCGCGCACGTCAGCGCCCCCGCCCCGTGGGGCGCTCGGTGTCGGCGCCCGGCGGGGCCGGCAGCCGCAGCTCGGCGAAGCTCTCGCCGCCCGCGGCCACCAGGCGCCTGAGCAGGCCGTGCGGGGCGAAGCGCTCCGCCCCCACCTCGGCGTGCAGCGCCTCCAGCGCCGTCAGCAGCGTGCGCAGGCCGAGGCGCTCGCCCCAGGCCAGCGGCCCCTCCGGGTGGTTGACGCCCAGCCGCATGGCCAGGTCGATGTCGTCGGGCGCCGCCAGCCCCTCGGCCACCGCCCCCACCGCCTCGTTGAACAGCAGCGCGAACACGCGGAAGGCGGCGCCGCCCGCCTGGTCGGGGAGGGTGACGGTGCGGATCCCCAGGCGCTCGAGCAGCCGGCGCGCGCGGCGCAGCTCCTCGGGCGCGCCGGTGACGGGCTCGAAGAGCTCGAGGGTGGGCGCCCCCACGTCGGCGCCCTCGGTGAGGGCGTAGGGCGAGGGGAGGAAGCCGAAGCCCACCCGCTCCGCGCCCGTGGCGCCGGCGAAGGCGCTGGCGCTGTGGGCCCAGCACAGCACGATGCGGCTCTCGCTGAGGTGCTGCGGCGGGCGCTTCTCGCTCAGGCCCAGGTGGGCGTCGATGACCAGGTCGACGGGCGCCGCCGCCTCGGCCAGGGGCTCGCCCGGCAGGCCCGCCAGGTAGCGGCGCAGCACCTGGGCGGCGGGGGTGTCGCCGAGGACGGCGACGCGCGGCAGCTCGCCCTCGGCGGGGGTGGCGTGGCGCTCGGCCAGCGGCGGCACGCGGCGCCCGGCGCCGTCGTAGCGGTAGAAGCCGCGGCCCGTCTTGCGGCCCAGGCGGCCAGCCGTGACGAGGGCGCGCTGCAGCGGGTGGGGGCGGTAGCGCGGCTCGTGGAAGAACGCCTCGTAGACGCTGGTGGTGGCGGCCAGGTTGACGTCGAGGCCGATCAGGTCGAGGAGCTCGAAGGGGCCCATGCGGAAGCCGGCCCCCCTGAGGCTGGCGTCGATGGCGGCCACGTCGGCGCCCTCGCCCGCCAGGCGCAGCGCCTCGCCGTAGAACGGGCGCGCCACGCGGTTGACGATGAAGCCGGGGCGGTCCTGCGCCACCACCGGCTCGCGGCCCAGCGCCCGCGCCAGCGCCACGGCGTCCTCGACCAGCGCGGCGGGCGTCTCCATGCCGGGCACCACCTCGACGAGGCGCATGAGCGGCGCGGGGTTGAAGAAGTGCACCCCCACCACGCGCTCGGGGCGGCGGCAGGCGGCGGCGATCGCGGTCACGGAGAGGGTGGAGGTGTTGGTGGCGAGGCGCGCGCCCTCGGCCACCTCCTCGACCCGGTGGAAGAGCTCGCGCTTCAGCTCCAGGCGCTCGGGCGCCGCCTCGAACACCCAGCGCGCCCCGGCCACCGCCGCCACCTCGGTGCTGGTGGCGAGGCGCCCGAGGAGCGCCGCGGGCGTGCCCGTCAGCCGCCCCTTCGCCGCCAGCATGTCGAAGGTGTCGGCGAGGGCGGCGCGCGCGCGGGTGAGCGCCTCGGCGAACGGGTCGACGAGCGTGACGGCGGCGCCCGCCTGCAGCAGCAGCTGCGCGATGCCGCGCCCCATGGTGCCGGCGCCCAGCACCGCCACGGGCATGCCGAGGAGCGGCGCGCCTCCGGGGCCGCGCGCGGGCCCGCCAGCGGGGTCCGAGGTTGTCATCTGCCCCCGAATATACCCGTAGGCCGGCGCCTCCCGGCGGGCCGCTGCCGGCGCTGCGGGCGTCAGCCCCGGCCCTCGCGCTCGAGCATGGCGTCGATCTGCAGCGCCAGGTAGAGCTTCGCCACGGTCTCGGGCCGGGAGAGCGGCTCCTGCACCAGCTCCTCGATGCGCTTGAGGCGGTAGCGCAGGGTGTTCACGTGCACGTGCAGCTCCTGCGCCAGCGCCTGCAGGTCCTCGGGCGAGCGGATGTAGGCCACCAGCGTGCGCCACAGCTTGCCCTGCGGGTCGGCCTCCTTCACCGCCCCGACCAGGCGGTCGCGCAGCGCCACGAGGTTGCCGGCGGGCTGCTGCTGCAGCACCCAGTAGACCGGGTCGAGCTCGTCGAACCAGGCCAGGCCCGCGCCGCCGGGCAGCGACTGCAGCGCCAGCAGCGCCTGGTGGTAGGCGTCGGCCACGCCGGTGAGCTCCTCCTTGGGCAGGCTCAGGCCCAGGCGCACGTCGCCGTCGTCGACGGCGGCGCGCGCCGCGCTGAGGAGCAGGCGGGCGTGCTGGCGCGGGGCGGCGCTGGCGAACACCCACACGCAGTGGTGCGCGCGCGTCTCCGACAGCACGCCGTAGCCCAGCGCGCGGAAGTACTCCTCGCCCGCCTCGCGCACCCGCTCGAGCTGGTGGAAGCGGCGCGCCTGGGCGGCGCGGCCGGTGGGCAGGCGCGGCCCCACCTCGGCGACCGCCACCAGGTAGGGCGCCTCGCCGCGGATGCCGGCGGCCTCGAGGCGCGGCGCCAGCATCAGGGCCGCCTGCGGGCCCGCCAGCCACTCGGCCAGCAGGGCGCTGCGGGCGCTGGAGTCGTGGCGCGCCTCGGCGCTGCGCTGCAGGGCCGACGACAGCAGGAGCGTGCGGCACAGCTCGAGCCAGGGGCGCGCTGCGTCGCCGACCCCGAACGCCACGAGCACGCCGCGCAGGCGGCCGGCCGCGGTGAGGCGCAGCGCCAGCGCCTCGCGGCCACCCAGGCGCACCGGGCCCTCGGCCCAGGCGGCCACGGGGCCGGAGCCGTGCGGGTCGCGCCGCGGGCGCCAGCCGCTGCGCCCGGCGCGCGCCGTGACCTCGCCCCAGGGGGTGAGCAGCACCAGGTCGGCGCCGGTGAGGCGGTGGACGCGCTCGAGCAGCTCGCGCTCGGGCTTGGGCCCGTCGAGCGCCGCCAGCAGGTAGCTCTGCGGGGTGGCCAGCAGGGCGGCGGCGCCCGCGCTGGCCTCGATCAGGAGCCGCAGCGCCGCCTCCTCGACGCGCGCGAGCGCCACCGCCGGCGGCGCCGTGAGCAGAGCGACGTTCGCCTCCTGGGCGCGGCGCAGCAGGGTGGGCTCCAGCGCGCGGTGCTGGGGCGTGAGGCCGTACACCAGCGCCGCGGGCGGCGGGGCGAACAGCGGGTCGGGGGCGGGGCGCGGCGTGGCGAGGGGGGCGTCGGCGAGGCGCAGGTCGTCGCGCCCCAGCCAGGGCCGGTCGGCGGGCGCCTCCGCCCAGCGCACCGCCGCGAAGGGGGCGTCGGGGCTGCCGGCGTGCAGCGTCAGCTCGAGGTCGGAGGCGGCCAGCAGCCGCGCCACCGTGGGGGCGTCGGGCGCGCTCATGCCGCAGTCTAGCCGGGCTGGTTGTGCGGAACACCAAAGATCGCGAGATGTTGGTGGCCAGCACGATTGCGCCGGGCGCGCCTCCCTGCCTAGACTCGGCGGCGAAGATGCAGAGCTTCGACCAGCGAGACTTCCGCCAGGCCATGGGGCGCTTCGCCACCGGCATCACCGTGGTGACGATGCGCAGCAGCGACCCCGAGGGCGCCTTCGCGGGCCCCGACGGCGCGCCGTGGCCCGCCTCCCCCGAGGGCGCGCTGGCCGCCAGCGCCGGTCCCACGCCGGGCCGGCCCCGCACCTACGGCATCACCGTGAACGCCTTCATGTCCGTCTCCCTCGACCCGCCCCTGGTGGCGGTGTCGATCGACAAGCGCGCCCGCGCCCACGGCACCTTGAGCGCCTCCGAGCGCTTCGGCATCAGCGTGCTGTCGAGCGCGCAGGAGCACCTCTCCGACCTGTTCGCCGGCCGCCCCGTGAAGCAGCGCGGCGAGCCGTTCGAGGAGTTCGCCGGCTTCCCCGTGGTGGCGGGCGCCCTGGCGCACATCGTGTGCCGCCCCCACCAGGCCGTCGAGATGGGCGACCACACCATCTTCGTCGGCGAGGTCGAGGCGCTGCGCGCCACCGAGGGCGAGCCGCTGCTGTTCTTCCGCGGCGCCTACCGCACCCTGCCCGACCTGACCCTGGCCCGCTGAGCCCGTCGCGGGACCCCGCGCGGCCGCGGCCCTGCCCGCGGCCGCGCGCCTCTGGTAGCGTTGACGGGAACCGCGATCTTGGAGGTCTGGTCAAGTGTCCGACGCCCTCAGAGCCGCCCTCGACGCCGTCGAGGCCCGATCCCCCCGCTACGCCGACGACCTGGCCGCGTACGTGCGCATCCCGAGCGTGAGCACCGACGCGGCCCACGCGCCCGACGTCGAGGCCGCCGCCCGCTGGACGGCCGAGCGCCTCACGCGCGCCGGCTTCCCCGACGTGCGCGTCATGCCCACCGGCGGCCACCCGGTGGTGGTGGCGCGCTGGCACCACGACCCGAGCGCGCCCACCGTGGTCGTCTACGGCCACTACGACGTGCAGCCGCCCGAGCCGCTCGAGCTGTGGGACACCCCGCCGTTCGAGCCGCAGGTGAAGGACGGCAAGCTCTACGGCCGCGGCGCCAGCGACGACAAGGCCGGGGTGCTCACCGCCATCCAGGCGGTCGAGGCCACGGCCGCTGCCGGCGGCGTGCCGCCCGTGAACGTCACCTTCCTGATCGAGGGCGAGGAGGAGGTCGGCAGCCCCAACCTGCTGCCGTTCCTGGAGGCCAACCGCGAGTTGCTCGAGGCCGACCTGGCCATCAGCGCCGACGGCGGCATCTTCGGCGTCGGCGTGCCGTCGCTCACGGTGGGCTCGCGGGGGCTGGCGGGCGTCGAGATCCGCGTGCGCGGCGCCAACGCCGACCTGCACTCGGGCATGTACGGCGGCGCCGTGGCGAACCCGCTGATGGCCCTGTCGCGCATCCTCGCCTCGATGCAGGACGAGGAGGGCCGGGTGCTCGTCGAAGGGTTCTACGACGGCATCCCCGAGCTCACGCCGGCGGAGCGCGCCGCCATCGAGGCCGTGCCTGCCGAGGGCGACGAGCTCGCGCAGCTGGGCCTGACCGAGTGGTGGGGCGACCCCGCCTACAGCGCCCGCGAGCGCCGCCTGGTGCGCCCCACCCTCGAGGTCAACGGCATGTGGGGCGGCTACCAGGGGCCCGGCATCAAGACGGTGCTGCCGAGCGAGGCGCACGCCAAGGTCACCTGCCGCCTCGTGGCGGGCCAGGAGCCCGACGACGTGGCCGCCAAGCTGAAGGCGCACGTCGAGCGGGTGGCGCCGCGCGGCGTGAGCGTCAGCGTGACGCCGCTGGCCGGCAAGGCGCGCGCCTACCAGATGCCGCTCGACCTGCCCGTGCTGGAGCTCGCCGCCGACGCCATGGAGGGCGTGTTCGGCAAGCGCCCCTTCCCGGTGTGGACCGGCGGCACGGTGCCGGTGGCCGAGCAGTTCCAGAGCGTGCTGGGCATCTGGTGCCTCTACTTCGCCTTCGGCGAGCCCGACAACGGGCTGCACGCGCCCAACGAGTTCTTCCGCCTCTCGACCCTGAAGCAGGGCACCGAGGCGACCGTCCGGCTCCTCTACGGGCTGGCCGGCGACCCCGGCGCCCTGACGCCGGCGCGGGGGTGAGCGCGCTGCAGGCGCCGAAGGGCTCGATCGTCCCGCTGCCCACGCCGTTCACCGGCGCCGAGGCGCGCATCGACGAGGACGCGCTGCGGCGCATCGTCGAGTTCCAGCTCGACAACGGCAGCCACGGCCTCAGCTGCTGCGGCACCACCGGCGAGCCCTCCTCGCTGTCGGTGGCCGAGCGCCAGCGCGTGGTCGAGGTGGTCAAGGAGGCCATCGGCGGCCGCGTGCCGTTCGTGCCCGGCACCGGCAGCAACAACCTCGCCGAGACGCTCGAGATGACGCGCCACGCCGTGGAGCTGGGCGTCGACGGGGTGATGATCATCGCCCCCTACTACGTGCGCCCCAACCAGCAGAACCTCTTCGACTACTTCGCGGCGGTGGCGCGCAGCGTGCCCGGCACGCCGGTGATCCTCTACAACATCCCCGGCCGCGCCGCGGTCAACGTCGAGCCCGAGACCATCGGGCGCCTGCGCGAGGCGTGCCCCAACGTGGTGGGCGTCAAGCAGGCCACCAAGGACCTCGACGACGTGTCCTACACCTTGGTGCACGCCGGCCGCGACTTCGCCGTCTACTGCGGCGCCGAGACCCTCACCTACCCGATGCTCGCCCTGGGCGGCGCCGGCCACATCAGCGCCACCGGGGTGGTGGCGCCCAGGCAGATCGCGCGCCTGTACGAGCTGGCGGCGGCCGGCGAGTGGGACGCGGCGCGCGACCTGCACTTCGAGATGCTCGAGCTCAACGACATGCTGTTCGTCGAGGTGAACCCGGTGCCGCTCAAGACGGCGCTGTCGATGATGGGCCTGTGCGAGGCGCGCTGGCGCCTGCCGCTCGGGCCCATGCTGCCCGAGAACGAGGCCCGCCTGCGCCGCACGCTGGCGCGCTACGGCATCGTGGAGCGCGAGGGGGCGGCGGGTTGAGCGCCGCCCCCTCGCCCCGCCGCGGCCGCGTGATCGAGGGCGGGCGCCTGCAGCAGGTGTGGCAGCTGCCCGACGGCGCCGTGGTCACGGCCAGCGGCCGGCGCCTGGACGAGCGCGCCGTCACCTGGCTGCCGCCCTTCGAGCCCGGCAGCATCATCGCCGTGGCGCTCAACTACCGCGACCACGCCGCCGAGCTCGACCTCGCCGAGCCCCAGCAGCCCGCGCTGTTCCCCAAGTTCCGCAACGCCCTCGTGGGGCACCGCGGCCGGATCGTGCGGCCCGCGGGCATCGAGTACATGCACTACGAGACGGAGCTGGCCGTGGTGATCGGCCGCGACGCGCGGCGCGTGGACGCCGCCAGCGCGCTCGGCTACGTCAAGGGCTACAGCGTGGCCAACGACCTGGTGGTGCGCGACTTCGTGATCGACCACTTCCGCCCGCCCATCAAGCCGAAGAACTTCGACACCTTCCTGCCCCTGGCCGTTCCTGGTCGACGCCGCCGCCGTGCCCGACCCGCAGGCGCTGGCCATCCGCACCTACGTGAACGGCGAGCTGCGGCAGGAGGGGAACACCCGCGACATGCTCTACTCGGTGGCCCGCCTCATCGAGTACGTCACCGGGTTCATGACGCTGCGCGAGGACGACGTGCTGCTCACCGGCACGCCCAAGGGCATCAGCCACCTGAAGGCCGGCGACGAGGTGCGCTGCGTGGTCGAGGGGGTCGGCGAGCTGGTGAACCAGGTGGTCGCCGAGGAGGCGCTGACGGGCTAGCCGGCGGTCGCCGCGCCGGCGGAGATGTCGCGCAGCGCCGCCACGTGGGCGTCGAAGGCGCGGCGACCGGCGGCCGTCAGCCTGACCCAGGTGAGGCGGCGCGAGTCGCTCCTCGTGGTGGACGCCCGCTTGGTGGTCGCCACGTAGCCCGCCTCCGTCAGCACCTTGAGGTGCTTCGACAGGCTGGCGTCGCTGACGCCCAGGCTGTCGCGCAGCACGGCGAAGTCGATCTCGTCCACCGGTCGCAGCATGCCGCAGACCCGCAGCCGCGTCGGGGCGTGGATGGTCTCGTCGAAGCGGGGCTCAAGCGCCACGGCGCACGTGCTCCCGGTAGCGCCGGTCGAACGCCCGTCCCAGCTGCACCGTGAGCGCGAAGCTGGCGACGGCGGGCAGCGGCGTCCACCAGCGCAGCCCGAGCGCCACCAGCCCGAGCGACGTGCTGAGCAGCAGCAGCGTCGCGCCGAGCAGCGGGCCGAGGGTGAGCCGGGCCGAGGCGCCGGTGCGCGACACCCGCACGCCCGAGAGGCGCGGGTAGGCCCACACCAGCAGCAGGGTGGCTGCCACGGCGAGCGTCGTGACCAGGTCGCTCGCCGCCCCGGGCTCGAGGGCGGGTGCGGCGACGTACAGCGCCGTCAGGGCGCCGAAGGCCGGGTAGAGCCACGCGGGGGCGGCCAGGCGCTGAGCGAGCCGGGTGCGGTCGGCGGCGAGCTCGTCGAGCAGGGCCGCGGCCCTGCGGGGGGCGCCGTCGCTGGGGCGTAGGTCGTTTTCCATGTCGGAAAGCCTACCAGTAGCTTTCCGGGTTGGCAAGTCATGTGCGACGGGCGCTGGGCGCCCGCGGCGCGCCGCGGTTCGTGCGTACGCACAGGCGAGGGGCGCCGATTGTGCTCACCTACGATTGCTCTGCGCCGGCGCGCTCGCTATCGTCGGGACAGCACAGCCGACCAGCGAACGGGCACGAGGCGCCGCGGCGACGAGGCGTTGCCGGTCGCGCGCCACGCGCCCGAGCGAGGAGGGATCCGTTTGGCAAGCCCGCTCGACCCACCGACCCCCGGGGCCGGGGCGCAGGGCGCCCCGGCCGAGGCCCCGCAGGCCGCGGGCGTCGTGGCCGACAACCGCCGCGCCGCCGACGCCGCGCTGCGCTCGCTCCGCGAGCGGGTCGGCGTGCCCCGCGAAGACGGCGGGCCCGCCGCCTTCGGCCACCTGATCGGCGGCCGCTGGGTGCTCTCGGAGGGCGGCGCCACCTTCGACACCCACGCCCCGGTCGACGGGCAGGCGCTGGCCACGGTGGCCGCCGCGGGCGCGGCCGAGGTCGACGCGGCCGCCGCGGCCGCGGCCGCGGCGTTCGAGCGCTGGCGCCACGTCAGCGGCGCCGAGCGCCGCCGCGTGCTCTACCGCCTAGCCGAGCTCATCGAGGAGAACGCCGAGCGGATCGCGCTCCTCGAGGTGCTCGACACCGGCCAGCCGCTCCGCTTCATGCGCCAGGCGGCCGCGCGCGGCGCCGAGAACTTCCGCTTCTTCGCCGACCGCGCCGAGAGCGCGGGCGACGGCGTCACGCTGCCCACCGAGGGCTTCCTCAACTACACCCGCCGCCAGCCGATCGGCCCGGTGGCGGTGATCACCCCCTGGAACACGCCGTTCATGCTCTCGACGTGGAAGATCGCCCCCGCCCTGGCGGCCGGCTGCACGGTGGTGCACAAGCCGGCCGAGTGGAGCCCCCTGAGCGCCACCTTCCTGGCGGCGCTGGCGCAGGAGGCGGGCGTGCCCGACGGGGTGTGGAACCTGGTGCACGGCCTCGGCGAGAGCGCGGGCAAGGCGCTCACCGAGCACCCCGCCGTGCGCGCCGTGGCGTTCGTGGGCGAGAGCGCCACCGGCAGCGCCATCATGGCACAGGGCGCGCCGACCCTGAAGCGCGTGCACTTCGAGCTCGGCGGCAAGAACCCCGTGGTGGTGTTCGCCGACGCCGACCTGGAGCGCGCCCTCGACGCCGCCGTGTTCATGATCTACAGCCTCAACGGCGAGCGCTGCACCTCCTCGAGCCGCCTGCTGGTCGAGCGCGGGGTGTACGACGGGTTCACCGCCCGCCTCGCCGAGCGCGCCGCGCGCGTGCGCGTCGGCGACCCCTTCGACCCCGCCACCGAGGTGGGGCCGCTCATCCACCCCGACCACTTCGCGAAGGTCAGCCGCTACCTCGAGCTCGGCCCGCGGGAGGGCGCGCGCGTGGCGGCCGGCGGCGGCCGCCCCGCCGGCCTCGAGGGCACCTACCTGGCGCCCACGCTGTTCGTGGACGCGGCGCCCGGCATGCGCATCGCCCAGGAGGAGATCTTCGGGCCGGTGCTCACCGCCATCCCGTTCGACGACGAGGCCGAGGCGCTGCGCATCGCCAACGGCGTGCGCTACGGCCTGGCCGGCTACGTGTGGACCAACGACCTCACGCGCGCCCACCGCTTCGCGCAGGCGCTCGAGGTGGGCATGGTGTGGGTCAACTCCCACAACGTGCGCTACCTGCCCACGCCGTTCGGCGGCATGAAGGCCAGCGGCATCGGCCGCGACGGCGGCGACTACAGCTTCGACTTCTACATGGAGACGCAGAACGTGGCGATCGCTTTGGGGGAGCACCACGTCCCCAAGCTAGGAGGCCAGTAGTGCCGGCACGCAACGGAAGCCAGTTCCTCGAGGGGCTCAAGCGCAACCCGCCCAACATCTACATCGACGGCGAGCGCGTCGAGGACCCCACCACCCACCCCGCCACCGCCAACGTGGCGCGCTCCATCGCCGAGCTCTACGACCTGCAGCTGCGCCCCGACCTGGTCGACGTGATGACCTACGAGAGCCCCACCACGGGCGAGCGCGTGGGCCTGAGCTTCCTCGAGACCACCACGCGCGAGGACCTCACGCGCCGCGCCGTGATGCACAAGGCCTGGGCCGACCACAGCCTGGGCTTCATCGGCCGCAGCCCCGACTACCTCAACGTGAACCTCATGGCCGCCGCGCGCGCCGCCAGCTACTTCGAGCGGGCCGACCCGCGCTTCGGCGAGAACATCCGGCGCTACTACGAGCACGTGCGCGAGAACGACCTGTGCCTCACCCACGCGCTCACCAACCCGCAGGTGAACCGCTCGGCGCGCGCCGACCACCTGCCCGACCCCTACATCGCCCTGGGCGTGGTGCGCGAGACCGACGAGGGGCTGATCGTGCGCGGGGCGCGCATGCTGGCCACCCTGCCCATCGCCGACGAGATCCTGATCTTCCCCTCCACGGTGCTCAAGGAGGAGCCGGAGATGACGCGCTACGCGCTCGCCTTCGCGCTCCCTTGCTCCACGCCGGGCCTCAGCTTCATCGGGCGCGAGCCGCTCGACCAGGGGCGCAGCCGCGAGGACCACCCGCTGGGCTCGCGCTTCGACGAGATGGACGCGCTGGTGGTGTTCGACGACGTGCTGGTGCCGTGGGAGCGCGTCTTCCTGCACGGCGACGTGGCGCTCGCCAACCGCGCCTACCCCGCCACCGGCGCCGTGTACCAGATGGCCCACCAGGTCATCAACGTCAAGATCGCCAAGGCCGAGGCGTTCCTGGGCGTGGCCGAGTCGATCGTGCGCGCCATCGGCAGCGAGCAGTTCCAGCACGTGCAGCAGAAGGTGGCCGAGCTGATCATCGTGCTCGAGACCTTGAGGGCGCTCAAGACCCAGGCCGAGGCCACCGCCGAGCTCGACGAGTTCGGCACCATGACGCCGGGCCGCGCGGCGCTCGACACGGCGCGCAACCTCTTCCCGCAGGTCTACCCGCGCATGGTCGAGGTCCTGCAGCTGCTCTCCGCCAGCGGCCTGATCATGATCCCCACCGAGGCCGAGCGCCACGGGCCGATGGCCGACGCCGTCGACAGGTTCCTGCAGGCGAAGAACGTGGGCGCCGACGAGCGCATCCGCCTATTCCGCCTCGCCTGGGACATGACCATCTCCGGCTTCGGCGGGCGCCAGAACCTCTACGAGAAGTTCTTCTTCGGCGACCCGGTGCGCACCCAGGGGGCGCTCTACCAGAGCTACGACAAGGAGCCGTACGTGCAGCGCGTCGCCGAGTTCCTGGAGGCGTCGCGCACGCGGCGCGCGGAGGAGGCGGTGGGCGCGGGCGCCGGGGGGCCCGAGGGCGGCGCATGAGCCCGGTCACGCCCGCCAACCCCGCGCCGCCCTTCGCGGTGGTGCGCGTGGCGCATGTCGAGCTGGGCGTCGCCGACCTGGAGCGCTCGCGCGCCTTCTACGAGGAGGCGCTGGGGCTGGTGGTCACCGAGCAGGCCGACGGCGCGCTCTACCTGCGCGGCCTCGAGGAGCGCTCGCACCACTCGCTGGTGCTGCGCCAGGAGGCGGCCGGGCGCTGCCTGCGGCTCGGCTTCCGCGTCGCCGCCGAGGCCGACCTGGAGCGCGCCTTCGCCTTCTTCGCCGAGCGCGAGCTGGCGCCCGCCTGGGCCGAGGCGCCCGGCCAGGGGCGCACGTTGCACGTGTCCGACCCGTTCGGCCAGCCGCTCGCCCTCTACGCCAGCCAGGCGCGCGTGGAGCGGCGCCTGCAGCGCTACGGCGAGTACCGCGGCGCCGCCATCCAGCGCCTCGACCACGTGAACCTGTTCGCCGCCGAGCTGCAGGCCACCCACGACTTCTACGCCGGGCAGCTGGGCTTCCGCACCAGCGAGTACACCGACACCGACGAGGCGGAGCCGCGCCTGTGGGCCGTGTGGATGCACCGCAAGGGGAACGTGCACGACGTGGCGCTCACCAACGGCGTGGGGCCGCGGCTGCATCACGTGGGCCTGTGGGTGCGCGGCGAGCTCGACGTCATCCGCGCCTGCGACGTGCTCGCCACCACCGGCTGGCGCGGGGCGCTCGAGCGCGGGCCGGGACGCCACGGCATCTCCAACGCCTTCTTCCTCTACCTGCGCGACCCCGACGGCCACCGCGTCGAGCTGTTCACCGGCGACTACCAGACGCTCGACCCCGACTTCGAGCCCATCGGCTGGAAGCTCGACGACCCGCAGCGCCAGACGCTGTGGGGCCACCCGGCGCCGCGCTCCTGGTTCGAGGAGGGCAGCCCGTTCGTCGGCGTGGAGCCGCGCGAGCCGCTGATGCCGGTGCGGCCGGTGGTGGCGCGCTGAGGCGTCGGGCGCTCGGCGCGCGTGGCGCTCAGGCGCCGCGCGCCAGGGCGCGGTTCACGCGCCGGCCGGCGCCAGCTGCGGCGCCAGGGCGCGCAGCGTCTCGAGGTCGCGCTTGTGGCCCAGGTCGTCGTCGCCCAGGGGCGTCTCGAGCACCATGGCCAGGCCCTGCAGGGCGCCGTCGTGGATCACGCGCGCGAAGAAGTCGAGGCCGATGAGGCCGGCGCCCACGTTGTCGTGGCGGTCCTTGCGCGAGCCGAGCGGGTGCTTGGAGTCGTTGAGGTGCACGCAGGCGAGCCGCTCGCGGCCCAGCACCTCGAAGAACTCGTCGAAGGTGGCGCGGTAGCCCTCCGCGCTCGCGAGGTCGTAGCCGGCCGCGAAGGCGTGGCAGGTGTCGAGGCAGACGGCCACCTTGTCCTTCTGGTCGACCAGCTCCAGCACGCGCGCCAGCTCGGCGAACGAGGCGCCCAGCGTGCTGCCCTGGCCGGCGGTGTTCTCGAGCAGCACCGTGGTGGTGATGCCCGGGTCGGCGGCCAGCACCTCGTCGAGCGAGCGCGCGATGCGCTCGAGCCCCTCGTCGACGCCCGCGCCCAGGTGGGCGCCCGGGTGCAGCACGAGGCCGTCGACGCCGAGCGCGCTGCAGCGCTGCAGCTCGTCGAGCAGCGCCGCCTTGGAGCGCTCCAGCACGTCCTCCTTGGGGCTCGCCAGGTTGATGAGGTAAGCGGCGTGGGCCACCACCGGCTGCGGCGCGGCGGCGCGGGCCGCCCGGAAGGCGTCGACGTCCTCCTGCGCGAGCGGCTTGGCGCGCCACTGGTTGGGGCTCTTGACGAAGATCTGCAGCGATTCGCAACCGATGTCGCTGCCGCGCGCGAACGCCTTGGCGGCGCCCCCGGCGGTCGAGACGTGCGCTCCGAGTAGGGCCATGAGGCCGAGTCTAACAGCGAGGCGACGGCCACCCCGGCAGCCCGCCGACGGCGGTCGCCTCGCGCCGAGGGCCCCGCGCGACCGCCCTGTTATCCTGCGCAGCGTGATCCGCGACATGCTCACGAGCCCCACCTCCGAGGCGCTGGCCGCCTTCCTCGACGAGCAGCTGCGCCTCGGCGGGGCGCTGCTGCAGGTGGTGGGGGAGTGCGAGGTGCTCTACTCGGGCCGGGCCGCCAGCGTGGCGGAGGCCGGCGACTACCTGGTGCTGGTGAAGCCCGACGGCAGCGTGCAGGTGCAGGGCCCGCGCGGCGTCAAGCCGGTCAACTGGCAGCCGCAGACCGACAGCATCGCCGTGGGCCTCGAGGAGGGCGTGGCGGTGCTCACGGCCGAGCGCTTCACGCCCGCCGAGCTGGTGCGGGTGGCGTTCGACCACCCGGCGCTCGCCCTCGCAATCGAGCTCGACGAGAACGGCAACTTCGTGCTGATGGGCAGCGAGGCCGAGATGCAGCGCGCCCTGGCTAGGAACCCCGAGGTGATCGAGCCCGGCCTGCAGCTGCTCGAGATGGAGCTGCCCACCGACGTGGGCGGCATCGACCTGCTGGCGCGCGACGCCGCCGGGCGCCTGGTGGTGGTCGAGCTCAAGCGCAGCAAGGCCACCCACGAGGCGGTGCACCAGCTGAGCCGCTACGTCGAGAGCGTGCGCGCCGTGGTGGGCGACTGCGAGGTGCGCGGCGTGCTGGCGGCGCCGGCCGTGACGGCCCCGGCGCTGAACCGCCTGGGCGCCCTCGGCCTCGAGTTCCGCGAGGTCACGGCGCTGCCCGACCTCGACGAAGCGCCCCAGCAGCCCGGCCTGTTCGGATAGGCGCGGGGCGCGGCGCCGCCGCGGTTAGACTCCGACATGCCCGAGAAGCGCGAGCGACCCGACCTGCTGCAGCTCGCCCGCGACGCGCTCCGGCTGGCGCGCGAGCTGGAGCGCGGCCTCGACGGGGCGCTCGGGCCCGACGTGCCCTTCGGGGGCCAGGAGTACCTGCTGCTGCGCCTGGTGCAGCAGGGCCACGAGACGCCCGGCGAGCTGGCGCGCGAGCTGAACGCGCCCGCCGCCAACGTGAGCCGCGCGCTGCAGCGCCTCGAGGCCCTGGAGCTGCTGGAGCGCAGCGTCGACCCCAACGACCACCGCCGCGTTCTGCTGCGCCTCACCCCGGCGGGCGAGGCCACCGTCGACTACGCGCGCGAGCGCGTCACGGCGTGGCTGCAGGAGCTGTTCGCGCGCTCGAGCGACGTCTGGCTCCTCGGCACCCAGCGCCGCGTGGCGCGCCTGCTCGAGCAGGTGGCGGCGCGCCCCGAGCCGCCGTCGGCCTAGCGGCTCACCGACGCTCATGCAGGCTTCATGAAGTCGCGTACGTCGGGCGTGGGCGCCCCGCTGTAGACTCGTGCGACGATGCCGCTCTTCCGTAAAGACCCCTTCGGTCGCGCCTGGGTGCTCCTGAGCCCGGAGCGAGGGCTGGAGCCGTCGGACTTCGGGAGCGTGCCGCCCGCGCCGGCCGTGTCGCCGCTGTCGCCGGGCAACGAGGGGCGCCTGGGCCCCGAGATGGCCGCCGTGCGCCCCGCCACCTCGGGGGTCGGCAGCCCCGACTGGCGCATCCGCTCGTTCGCCCACCCGGCCGGCATCGTCAGCGCCAAGCCCGGCCACGTCGACGAGGGCACCTCCCTGTTCCGCCAGGCGCCTGCGCTGGGCCACCACGAGCTGATCGTCGAGCACCCCGACGCCGGCGAGCGCCTCGAGACCATGAACCCGGCGCACCTCACCGAGGTGCTGCGCTTCTACCGCGACCGCCTGGCGGTGGCCGCGGCGCGCCCCGGGGTGCGCCACGTGCAGGTCACGCGCAGCGTGGGCCGCGCCGCCGGCGCCCTCTACGAGCACCCGCACGGCCAGCTGCTGGCGGTGCCGGTCACGAACCGCTGGGTGGAGGAGGAGGCGCAGGTGGCGGCCGAGCACCACCGCGAGCGCGGCAGCTGCCTGTTCTGCGACGTGACGGCGCGCGAGCTGGAGCTGCGCGAGCGCGTGGTGACCGAGAACGAAGCGTTCGTGGCCCTCACGCCCTTCGCCTCCAAGACGCCGTTCGAGACGTGGATCCTGCCGCGCGAGCACGCCAGCTCCTTCACGAGCGTGGCCGCCAACAGCCTGCCGCTGCTCGCCGACCTGCTGCAGGTGCTGGTGCGCGGGCTGGTCGACGCGCTCGACAACCCGCCGTACAACCTCACGCTGCACACCGCGGTGCAGGCGGGCCGGCCCGACTTCCACTGGCACATCGAGATCCTGCCGCGCCTCACCAACCAGGCGGGCTTCGACTGGGGCACCGGCTTCTTCGTCAACCCCACGCTCCCCGAGGACGCGGCGCGCTTCCTGCGCGAGGCCGTCGCGCTCCAGGAGGTGATGCGGTGAGCGGCGGGCCCGAGGCGCCGCCGCGCTCGCGCTTCGCGCGGCTCGCCATCCTGGCGATCGCCGTGGTGGGCACGCTGCAGCTCGTGTTCCTCAACCTCGTGGAGGCCGACCGCATGTTCGTGCACCGGCGCGAGATCGCGCGCCTGGAGCGCGAGGTGGCGGCGCTGGAGGCCGAACGCGCCGCGCTCGCCGAGGTCGCCGGGCGCGCCCACGACGAGGTGTACCGCGAGCAGCTCGCGCGCAAGCAGGGGTTCATCTACCCCGACGAGCTGCGGGTGGTGACGCAGCGGCCCTGAGCCGCCGGACCCCGGGCCGCCGCGCTCCGGAACGCCCCCACTAGCATCCCCGCTCGGCCGCGCACGGCGCGCGGCGCGGCCCCGCAGGCACCGTCCGGCGCCGGCGGAGCGCGCCCGGCCCCGCGGTATCGTTGACGCCAGAGCATTGGAGGACCCAGCCGTGCGCGACGACACCCTCACCTGGATGAACGAGCTCACCGCCGAGATGGAGGAGCGGCGCAAGAAGGTCGCCGCCGGCGGCGGACCCGCGCGGCAGAAGAAGCAGCGCGACGCCGGCAAGCTCACCGCGCGCGAGCGCCTCGACCACCTGCTCGACGAGGGCAGCTTCGTGGAGCTCGGCGCCTTCGTGGAGCACGCGGGCGGCGACCTGATGCGCGGCGTGGAGGCGCCCGGCGAGGGGGTCGTGACCGGCTACGGCACCGTCCAGGGGCGCACGGTGTTCGTGTTCAGCCAGGACTTCACGGTGCTGGGCGGCAGCCTCGGCAAGATGCACGGCCGCAAGATCGCCAACGTCATGGACCTGGCCGCGCGCACCGGCGCGCCCATCATCGGCCTCAACGACTCCGCCGGGGCCCGCATCCAGGAGGGCGTCGACGCGCTGTCGGGCTACGGCGACGTGTTCTTCCGCAACGCGCGCTACTCGGGCGTGGTGCCGCAGATCTCGGCCATCCTGGGCCCCTGCGCCGGCGGCGCGGTCTACAGCCCCGCCATGACCGACTTCGTGGTCATGGCGCGCGGCACCTCGTACATGTTCATCACCGGCCCCGAGGTCATCAGGTCGGTCACCAAGGAGGAGGTCACCTTCGAGCAGCTGGGCGGCGCCGACGTGCATGGGCGCGTGTCGGGCGTGGCCCACCTCGAGGCCGACGGCGACGTGGAGGTGCTGCGCCAGGTGCGCGAGCTGCTCGCCTACCTGCCGCAGTCGGCGAAGGAGCAGCCGCCCCGGCGCGAGACCGACGACCCCGCGGCGCGCGAGACGCCCGAGCTCCTCTCGATCGTCCACCCCGACCAGCGCCGCCCCTACCCGATGCACGACGTGATCCGCACGCTCGTCGACGACCGGCGCTTCCTCGAGATCCAGCCCGACTTCGCCAAGAACATCATCGTGGGCTTCGCGCACCTGGGCGGCCAGCCGGTGGGGGTCGTGGCCAACAACCCGCGCCACCTGGCGGGCACGCTCAACATCGACGCCTCCGACAAGGCGGCGCGCTTCATCCGCACCTGCGACGCCTTCAACGTGCCGGTGGTGACGCTGGTCGACGTCACCGGCTTCCTGCCGGGCGTGGCGCAGGAGCACGCCGGCATCATCCGCCACGGCGCCAAGATGCTGTACGCCTACGCCGAGGCCACGGTGCCGAAGATCACCCTGATCACCCGCAAGAGCTACGGCGGCGCCTACCTGGCGATGAACTCGAAGGACATGGGCGCCGACGTGGTGCTGGCGTGGCCCACCGCCGCGGTGGCGGTGATGGGCGCCGAGGGCGCGGCGAACATCATCTACCGGCGCGAGATCGAGCGCTCCCCCGACCCGGCCGCGACGCGCGCCCAGAAGATCGAGGAGTACAAGAAGCGCTTCGACAACCCCTACGTGGCGGCGGCCAAGGGCTACATCGACGACGTGGTCGACCCCAAGCACACGCGCCTGGCGCTGATCCGCCACCTGCGCATGCTCGAGGGCAAGGAGCAGAGCCTGCCGTTCCGCAAGCACGGCAACATCCCGCTGTAGGCGCGCGCCTCGCTGGGTCCGCGACGAGCGGTCACGCCTGACGGGCCCGCCGGCCGTTCGCGCGCGCCTCAGTCGACCTCGCGCAGGTCCTCCATCAGCTGCCAGCCCACGCCCTCGGGGGTGGCGTCGAGGTGGCGCTGCAGCTCGGCGGCCACGCCCTCGAGCAGCGCCGCCGGGTCCTCGCCCGGCGGCACGATCTTCACCACCGTCAGCTGGTAGACCTGCTGGGTGGCGCTCAGGGTGCCGTCGTCGAAGAAGGCGAACGGCGCGGCCGGCATGGGGTCGACGAGCAGGTGCACCTCGCCCTCGAGCTGGGCGGGCAGGAGGGCGGCGAGGTCGAGGCCCGCCTCGCGCGGGTGCCAGACGTAGCCCTGGATCAGCTTGATGGCGCGCGGGCGGTCGGAGGCGTCCCACAGCTCGCGGTCGTCGCCGAGGTGGGGGGCGTACTCCTGGTCGGGGTCGCGGCTCACGCCTGCGCGCCCTCCGCCCCGGGGCGGCGCGGGCGCAGCTCGTTGCGGTACCAGTTGAAGAAGACCACGATGAACGGGATGCCGAAGGCGAGCTCGCCGCCGACGTTCATGATGGCGCCGCCGAGCGCCTGGTCCTCGATGACCGACATCCCGAACGCGCGCGTGGGCACGTTCGCGTAGACCTGGTAGAGCGGCTCCGGCGAGAAGGTGATGAACGCGAAGACGGGCAGCTGCGACACCGGCTGGAGGAACAGGTAGGCGCACCGGATGATGTAGGGCGGGCGCGGCAGCTCCTCGAGCGGGCTCATGATCGGCCACCACACCATGAAGCTCACCAGCAGCAGCACGATATGGATCCCGTGGTGGAGCGAGGTGTTGACCAGCGACAGGTCGTAGATGCGCGGCAGGTGGTAGAGCGACATCACCAGCGTGAAGGCCAGGAAGCAGACCAGCGGGCTGAGCAGCACGCGCGTGATGGGCAGCACCCGCGGCCCGGCCAGGGCGGCGCGCAGCAGCCAGGCGGGCGTGGAGAGCAGGAGGATCGGCGCGACGATGTAACTGAGGGCCAGGTGCTGGACCATGTGGGCCGAGAGCAGGTAGCGCTCGGCGAGGTCGTGCAGCGGCGAGCCCTCGTTGAGGAAGAGCAGCACCAGGCCGATGCCGAAGAAGATGGCGTGCCTCGTGGGGTACGGCTCGCCGGGGGCGAGGCGGCTCCGTAGGGGGCCTATGGAGAGATAGAAGGCTACCGAGAGAGTGACGATCAGCCCGAGGAGCACGGGTTCGAGCTGCCAGGAGAGATAGAGCATCAGGTGTTCCTGTTCTGGCGAGAGGCGGTCCTCGCCGTCGCCATGCTAAACGAAACGCGAGCGCGGGTCTGGGGCCGCGCTCGCGTTTCGGGTGTGGGTTGTACGCCGCGCGGCGGCGAGCCTAGGCCGTCAGAGGCCCAGGTCGGCGCGCATGGCGTGCACCTCGGCGGCGCTGAGCCCGAGGCCGCGCTGCGCAGCGACCTCGTCGGCCTGGTAGGGCGCGAAGCCGGCGGGCGGGCCGTCCCACGCCGTCACGATGTGGTTGAGGACGTTGGCGACGTCGGCGTCGGACAGGTGGCCCCAGGCCGGCATGAGGCCGTTGTAGGCCATGCCGTTGACCTGGATCTGGCCCTGCATGCCGAACAGCACCACGTCCATGAGGAACTCGCGACCGCCGGCCTCGTAGACCGCGGTGGCGTGGTCCGCGAGCGGCGGGAAGGCGCCCGGGATGCCCTGGCCGTTGCCCTGGTGGCAGGCCACGCAGTTGGCGGTGTAGACGCTGGCGCCGGCCTCGGCGTCCCAACTCGCGGCGGTGGCGGCGGGCGTCTCGGCGGTGGTGCCGCCGGCCGCCTGCTCGCTGGCCTGCTCCTCGTTGGGCGTCTGGTCGGAGCCCGCGGCCGCGGCGGCCGTGGCGTCGCCGCTGGCGCCCGCCTCGCCGCTAGCCTGCGCCGGCGCGCCGCCGGGCACGGTCACCTCGTAGCTGCTGGCGTCGTTGCCGGCCAGCGGCGGGGTGATCTGCACCGAGCGGTCGGCGGGGCGCGGGCTGTCGGCCTGCGCCGCCGGGCTGCGGCTCAGGCCGCTGGTCTCGACCAGGTCCAGCACGTCCTGCGGCACCTCGTGGCTGGCGGCGCCCGCCACCACGTTGTCGGGGCGGGTGCTGGCCACCGAGCGCGGCAGGATGAACATCGCGGTCAGCGCCACGAAGGTGGCCATCGAGATGAACATCCCGCTGCTGAAGAAGCCCGTGTAGGTGCGGTCGTCGTCCTTCAGGTGCATGAAGAACATGATCACCATGATGAACTTGACCACCGACAGCGCCACCAGCCAGAACAGCGTCCAGTTGCGGCCGAGCCACTCCTGGGGGTACTCGACGATGGCGAACTCGATGTAGGTGATGACGCCCAGGATGAGCGCGACGATGATGTAGGTCGCTACGGATGAGTGTTTCTGGTTAGCCATTGCCTACGCCTGCCTACACGAATTCCACGAGGTAGACGACCGTGAAGATCACGATCCACACGATGTCGACGAAGTGCCAGTAGAGGCCGGCGATCTCGACGTAGACCGAGTCCTTGGCGCCGAGCGGCCTGAGGTACGAGTCCATGATCAGGGCGACCAGCCAGATGACCCCGACCGTCACGTGGACCCCGTGGGTGCCTGTGAGGATGAAGAACGTGGTGCCGAACAGGTTCTGGTGGATGCTCAGCCCGGCGTTCACGAAGTGCACGAACTCGTAGACCTGGAAGCCCAGGAAGATCGAGCCGAAGAAGGCCACCCCGGCGGTCCAGAGGCGGAACTTGGGGATGTCGTTCTGGCGGATGGCGTGCAGCGACAGCACCATCAGGAACGACGACATCAGCAGCACGAAGGTGCTGACGGTGGTGAGGGGGATGTCGAAGACGTCCACCGGCAGCGGGCCGACGAGGCTGCGGTCCTTGTAGGCCAGGTAGGTGCCGATCAGCGACCCGAAGAACATGGTGTCGGACGCCAGGAACACCCACATCAGCAACTTGACG
>Ga0123332_1000493_pt1 | contig 39273 bp, 39 predicted proteins | sample BioC12SIPDNA_4_FD_89958 | JGI IMG/M metagenome (GOLD analysis project Ga0123332, IMG submission 89958) | Anaerobic biogas reactor microbial communites from Washington, USA - Biogas_R2_A C12 SIP DNA | ecosystem: Engineered > Bioreactor > Anaerobic > Unclassified | place: Washington, USA... | reverse complement strand
TGAGCGGGCTTATAAACAACAAGAGCTCGGCCTGGAATTTGGGAACGTCGTTATTCCGAGACCGAGTTGGATGAACGGTTTGAGTCGGTCATAAAACAGGTGTTATCCACCTATTAACAGGGCTTGGCGCGCAGCCTTTTATAATAGCCTAAATGCCTGATTATGGCAAATCAGCGATATGACTATAACGCGCGATAAAACAGGAGCGCAACATCGTCGTTAGTATAGTAGCGATCCAAAAAGCCGCCGTAGCGGTAACCGCGTTTAACCACCCCGGCGATCGCCTCGTCGTTCTTGGTTTGCAACGGTATGATCACCTGGCGCAGACGTGCGCGGCGTGCCCACTCTTCAGCGCTCTGCAGGAGCAGGCTACCGATCCCCTTGCGGCGGTGCGTTCGATCGACGGCGCAGAATTCGATCCAGCCCGTGTTCGACCAGTTACGTGTGCGCAGATCAATCCAACCGCGCAGCTGGCTGAGATGATCAGCCACCAGCATACACTCCGAGTTGCGGCATTCGTTGGCAAGATCCGCCAGCACGCTTGGGTAAGCCACCTCGATGGTACGCGGCAGGCGGGTGCGTTCGATGCGGGTGTTAAAACAGCCCTCGCTGGAGGCATCGATGACATGCCAAACGTATGCAGTAGCATAGCTGGCATCCATTCGCAGGCAGCGGTCGATATCGCCCTGGTTGAACTGGCGGATATGCATGGGTTCCTTTTATAGCTTATTTAGTGGTTCGGCGGCGAGTGCCCGGAACGGGCACTTGATCGAGCACTTCGCGCACTACGGCGCGGGTATCCACGTTCTTGATGCGCGCCGAAGGGCTCACAATCAGACGATGCGCCAGCACCGATTCGGCCAGCAGCTTGACATCATCGGGGATCACAAAATCGCGCCCCAACAGGGCTGCCAATGCCTGGCTGGCATGGTACAGGCCGAGGCTGCCGCGCGGGCTGGCACCCAGGTATACATCGCGATGCTCTCGGGTGGCGTTGACCAGCGCCACAATGTATTCTTTGATCAGCACATCGGTATAGACCTGGCTGACGGCTTGCTGCGCTTCGATCAGGCGCTCGACTGGTATCACCTGCTCGATCAGCTCGATGGGGTGCCCGCTGGTCTGTGCTTCGAGGATCTGCACTTCTTCAGCCGGCTTGGGGTGCCCCAGGCTGATGCGCATCAGAAAGCGGTCGAGTTGCGCTTCGGGAAGCGGGAAGGTACCTTCATACTCGATCGGGTTCTGGGTAGCCAGCACCAAAAAGGGCGCCGGCATACGGTAAGTGTGCTCATCCACCGTCACCTGACGCTCTTCCATACACTCGAGCAGGGCAGATTGTGTCTTGGGGGTGGCGCGGTTGACCTCGTCGACGAGTACGATCTGCGCCATGATCGGCCCAGGACGGTATTCGAACTGGCGGTTTTGCTGGTTAAAGACGGATACGCCGGTTACATCGGAAGGCAACAGATCGGGCGTGAACTGGATACGCTGAAAGGTGGAGCCGATCGACTTGGCAATCGTTTTGGCCAGCATCGTCTTGCCAACCCCAGGGACATCCTCGATCAGCACGTGTCCCTGGCAAAGCATAGCAACCAGCACCATCTGGATTTCGTTATGTTTGCCAATGATGACGCGTTCGACGTTCTGGGTAATGGTATCGCCGACTTGCTGAATCACACCCATACTATCAACCCTCTGTATACTGGCTGAGGATAGTGCCTTGGGGAGTCCTTGTCAACAATTGTCAGTTTGCTTTTATCGCCATACATGCCTATCATAATGGTGGTTGTAGGCAGCCCCTTGGCCGCGGAGATCCGCGTCCACGGGCTTCTTTTATTATTATCGCGAGGTCTCAAGGGACGAGGGACAAGATGGCAGAGCAGGTACATTTTCTGACAGCCAACGGCAAGGCCAAGCTCGAGCAAGAACTCGAGTATCTTTTGACTGTTCGCCGCCACGAAGTGGCTGAGAGCCTCAAGGCAGCCGTGGAAGAAGGCGACCTCACTGAAAACGCCGGCTACGAAGAGACCAAGCGTGAGCAGGCCTTTATCGAGGGCCGTATTCAGGAGCTGGAGTCGATTCTCTTCAGCGCCCAGGTGCTGACGGAACCCTCTACCGCTTGCTGTGTCTCGTTAGGCGTCTCGGTGACGGTCTCCGAAGAGGGCTACCCGCCCGAGACCTATCAGATCGTCGGGCGCGCCGAGGCGGATCCGCTCAAAGGGCGCATCTCGAACGAATCGCCCTTAGGAAAAGCCCTGCTGGGCAAGCACATTGGCGACCAGGTCGCCGTGGTCACTCCGGGCGGCACCACCACCTTTACCATTTTGCAGATCAGCTAAGCCAGGGAGCGTATATGTCTGACCTCGACCAGCGCGGCCAGCGCATCGCCAAACTCGCCCAACTGCGTGCAGCTGGGGTTGATCCCTACCCGCCGCGCTGCCAGCGCAGCCACACGGCTGCCGAAGCACTCGCAGCATTTGAGCAGGCTGCCGAAGGCCAGGAAGTCCGCGTCTGTGTAGCTGGCCGCCTCATCTCGCAGCGCCTGATGGGCAAGACCACCTTTGCACACCTGGCCGATGGCAGCGGCCGCATCCAGGTGATGGCCCGCCAGGACCTGATCGGCGAGGCAGCCTATCAAGCCTTTAAAGAACTCGACCTGGCTGATTTCATCAACGTCAACGGCAAGTTATTCCGCACCCGCACCGGCGAGGTGACGGTATTGGTTGATAGTTTCCAGCTGCTCGCCAAGGCATTGAGGCCGCTGCCCGAAAAATGGCACGGCCTGCGCGATACCGAGACTCGCTACCGACAGCGCTACCTAGACCTGATCGCCAACGAAGAAGTGCGCCATATTTTCCTTACCCGCACGCGCATCATCAGTGCCATCCGCCGCTTTCTGGATGCGCGCGGGTTCATCGAGGTGGAGACGCCTATCCTGCAGCCGTTGTATGGCGGGGCTGCCGCACAGCCCTTTACCACCCATCACAACGCCCTCGACCAGACTCTCTACCTGCGTATCGCCGACGAGCTATACCTGAAGCGTCTGATCATTGGCGGCTTTGAGCGGGTGTACGAGATCGGCCACAACTTTCGTAACGAGGGCATCTCGACGCGCCACAACCCCGAGTTCACCGCCATCGAGCTGTATCAGGCTTATGCCGACTATAACGACATCATGGCACTGCTCGAGGAGCTTTATGCCGAGGTTGCCCAGGAGGTACTCGGCAGCAGTGTGCTGCAATATCAGGGGCAGTTGATCGACCTCACACCCCCGTGGAGGCGCATCAGTATGCGCCAAGCGATTCTGGATGCCAGCGGGATCGACATCCTCGAGGCCGACACCTACGACAAGCTCGCTGCGGCCACACAGGCACACGGGCTCAACCTTGGCAAGCCCGCCAACTGGGGCAAGCTGGTGGAAAAGCTCTTTGAGGAAACCGTCGAGCCCAGCCTGGTGCAGCCCACCTATATTACCGAGTTCCCGTTAGATATCTCTCCGCTGGCCAAAAAGACGCCTGCCGATCCCATGTTTGTCGAGCGGTTCGAGTTTTTCATCGCTGGCATGGAGTGCGGTAACGCCTTTACCGAACTCAACGATCCGCTCGACCAGCGCGAACGCTTTCAGGCGACCCAGCAGGATTTCAAGTCGGGCGAGGATGAAGCCCATCCGCTGGACGAGGATTTCATCATCGCCATGGAGCATGGCATGCCACCCACCGGCGGTCTGGGCTGGGGCATCGACCGCATGGTAATGCTCTTTACCGACCAGGCCTCCATTCGCGAGGTGATCCTTTTCCCGCAGCTGCGCTCGCGCGACTGACCATGATAACTGTCCAATTATTACCGAGATAACAAAACCCCGCCTCGCACGATTGAGGCGGGGTTTTGCTTGCGGATTACTAGTAGACCGGCCCCACGCGCAGCATCATAAACTCGGCGTGTTCGAGTACCTCGGCCGAAACCTGCTCGCCCCCCGCAACGCGCAGACACAGGTCATAGATGCGCTGGCCGACTTGCGCGATGGTCTCCTGCCCCAGGATGATCGTGCCGGCATTCACATCCATATCCTCTGACATGCGCTGATAGGTCTCGGGGTTGCCCGTCACCTTGATCACCGGTGCGATGGCATTGCCCATCGGGTTGCCGCGCCCGGTGGTAAACACCACAATCTGGGCGCCGGCTGCCACCAGGCCGGTGACCGAGCAGGGGTCGTTGCCGGGAGTATCCATAAAGGATAGCCCCGCTTTGGTGGGCGGCTGGCCATAGGCGAGCACGTCCACCAGCGGCGAAGTGCCTCCCTTGAGCACATCGCCGAGTGCTTTTTCTTCCACGGTCGAGATACCGCCCTTGATATTGCCGGGGCTGGGTTGCTTGCCCATAAAGTCTTCACCGGTGGCCTTCAAAGCCGCCTCGCACGCCTCGACAGTACGCAGCATGGCAGCTGCGATCTCGGGCGTGATAGCGCGCTCGGCCAGGATGTGTTCTGCGCCCAGCATCTCGCTGGTCTCAGCCAGGATCACCTTGGCGCCCCGAGCGGCCAGCAGGTCGGAAAAGTGGCCCATAGCAGGATTGGCGGCCATGCCTGAGGTTGCGTCCGACCCGCCGCACTCGAGTCCGATGGTGAGGGCACTGACGGGCTGCGGCGTGCGCTGCCACTTGTCTACGTCCGCCAGCATGCGCTGGGCAATCGCCACTCCTTTTTCGACGGCAGCGCGCGTGCTGCCGGATTGCTGGATCCCTACCAGCTCGGCACCCGCCCAGCCCGCGCCGGCACTTGCTGCCAGCTCGGCGGCGTTGAGACTTTCACAGCCCAGGCTGACTACCACGCTGCCGATCACGTTGGGATGGCGCCCATATTGGCTCAACAGGCGAGTCGCCAGGGTGATATCGAGCCCGGTCTCGCCGCAGCCGCCGGTGTAATCCAGCAGCATGGCGCCCGGAACCTTGTTCGCGATCAGTTTGGCGGCGTGATTGGCACATCCGCAGGAGGGAATGATCGCCACCCGGTTGCGCACCCCCACCGAGCCATCCAGACGCAGGTAGCCCATAAAGGTATCTTTAGGCATGCTTCACCGCTCCTCTCAGGCTGCGCAGGTTGTGAGTGTGCACGTGCTGGCCGGCACGGATCGCCTGGCTGGCCACCCCAATACTGGCGCCATATTTGATGACATGTTCGCCCTCGGCAATATCGCGGATGGCCACCTTGTGTCCCATCGGGACGGTTTCACACGTCTGCAGGGCTGGGATCGCATCCGAGGCTGCCAGCTTAGTACCGGCTGCTAGCACCTGCAGCGCCGTCACCACTGAATCGCGCGGATTGATTAGCAATACGTTGACCTTCATACTTGCTCCTAGATGAACAACACCGTTACCAGTTGATACAGTACGATCAGGATAGCCAGGATCAGCACATAAACAAAACCCTGTCGGATTTGGGCAGCGTTCATTTTGGCGAGGATGTCGACCCCCAGGCGTGTGCCCAGGCTGCCCCCTACCAGGAGCGGTATCACCAGGATTAGATTAACATGGTCGGCAAGGGTGTGGGTGACAACGGCGATGATGGCAGTGAAGAGCACGATCACCAGGCTGGTCGAACTAGCCTGGCGCGTGGGCAGCCCCACCAAATAGACCAGCGCCGGGAAGAGGATCACGCCACCGCCGATGCCCAGCAGACCTGTTAAAAAACCGATCGCGAGCCCCAGCAGCGTGACGGCTGGGATCGACAACCGGTTCGGCGCATGGGTACCAAAATCGCTGTAGGGTGGGATGCGTATTTTAGCCAGGTAGCCTGTGGTGATATCGGCCTGCTCGGGGGCACGGTGTGCTTCACGGCGCATGAGCACTGCAATACCCACCAAAAGCGGCACATAAATGAGCAGCACCCCCAGGTCAGCCGCCGAGACCGGTCGGTTGTTCAGGGTCAGTTGGCCGAGGCTTTCCAGGTAGCCGAGCAGCCGGGCACCCAGCTGTACGCCGGCATAGTTGCCCCCCAGCATCACCAGGGCGATCTTTAATGCTGGCGGAGCGCTGCGGCGACGCTCGTAAAGCGAACCAGCCGAAACGCCCAGGATCTGCACCGATGAGGTGCCCACCGCCGTCGGCATCGGCACCCCCAGGATAACGTGCAGGAGCGGGGTGATCAGGAATCCGCCGCCCACGCCAAAAATGGCCGTCAAGGTTCCAACCACCAGGCCAATTGCCAGGCTTGTTAACAAAGCCAGCGGACTATTCATGACGTGCGTTTACGATTTTTCAGCCAATGGGCAACCTGGTCATATGCCCAGGCACTGCCGATGCCCCATGTCACCGGCAACACCAGCGCCAAAATTACCTGCAGCCACAAGGACACGCGCTACCTCCTGGTCTAGATTGCAGCTGGTTCCTGCGGCTCGGGCGAGCGTTTAATCGCCAGGGTAAAGGGCACCGAGAGCAGGATGATCACCACCACGCCCCAGCACAGCAGTTCGTAGCCAACCTGACGCAGGAGCGACCCGGCCACGAGTGCCATGCCTACCGAGGTGATGTGGTTGACACTGACCCCCGAGTTGAGCGTTGGCGCAAGCTCGGATGGCGGTGCAATGCGGTTCACATAGGTCGAAAGCCCGATGCTCAGCATAGTCAGCAGGTTGATCACCACCAGAATGACGCCCAGGATCAGGCCATTGTGAATGGTGGCATAACCCACGAAACAGAGTGCCAGAGCCGTATAGCTGGATGTCAGCACGGCACGCTCGCCGATTTGGTCGAGCCAGCGTCCAAAGATCGGCGCCATGATAAAGTTCAGGAGGCCGCTCGACAGCAGCAGGCTGATCTGCTGGGTCGTGTAGTGATAGTTCTGCACCAGAATCAGGTTGCCAAAGGCGGCAAAAAGCTGGATGCGCGAACCCTCGAAAAAGGTGAGCACATAATAGAGCCAGTAGCGCTTGCGAAAGAAAAAGCGCGGCTGGGGTATCTTGGTGTCGCCCAGCTCACTCGGCAACCGCAGCAGCATTAAAGCTGCGCCCAGGATCAGCACGCCCGCCGTGACAAAGAACCATCTCAGAGGCACCCGGTTGGCCAAGAGCGCGACACCGCCCATCCCCGCCAACGAGGCCAGCGCCCCCGCCGAAGCCAGCGAGCCCATCACCTGCCCGGAATACTGCTTTTCGACCAGCAGCATGCCGATGGTGCCCTGCAGCGGCAGCCATACGTGAAACCCGAGACTGGCGGCAATCGCCGCGGCGATCAGTGCACTATACGAGCCCACCCAGGCATGGAACGCATAGCCGATGCCCATCAGGGCAACCGCTCCAAAAGCGCGCTTTACCAGCGAAAACCGGCTGAGCAGCGCTGCGATGCCGATCAGCAGCAGCCCGGGGATCTCGCGCAGCCCCTGCAGCCACAGCACCTGGGTACCGCTCAGGCCCAGCACCTGTACGAAAAAGTTGGTGCTCGAGGCATTCACCACACCGGTACCAAAACCGTTGAAAAAGACGGATATGGCCAGGATGATCAGGGAACTGTTCCAGAAAGGAGCCCCGAAAACGCGCCGATTGGGTAGATGCATGGCCTGCCTGCTACCAATAATAGGCGTGATTCTATCCGCTTGCGCATGCTTTGCCAAGTGCGATTGACGCATCAACCCTCCCAGTCTAGACTGCAGAGAGTACGCTGGAGGGGTGAGATGACCGACCATCAAGTTAGACGCCGCGAACTGTACGAGCTGCTGGGGGACCTGCCGCCGCGTGAGCGCCCGATCGGCGCCGAACTGGTATCGGCCGGCGAGCACAACGGCTACTGGCTGGAAAAGCTGGTCCTCGACCTCAACGGCATCGAGCCCGTGCCGGCTTATTTTGTACGCCCGATCGAGGCGCGCGAGCCACTTGCCACCGTGTTGTATCATCACGCGCACGGCGGTAACTATATCCTCGGTAAGGACGAGCTGCTGGACGGACGCGCGGCGCTGCAAAGCCCTCCCTATGCCCAGGCCCTCACCCAGGCCGGTTATGCTGCGCTGTGCATCGACACCTGGAATTTCGGCGAGCGCCGCGGACGCACTGAATCAGAATTGTTCAAGGAGATGCTCTGGAACGGCCAGGTGCTGTGGGGCATGATGGTCTATGATAGCCTGCGTTGTGTCGACTATCTCATCAGCCGTCCCGATGTGGATGAGGGCCGCATCGCCACGATGGGCATCTCGATGGGTTCGACCATGGCATGGTGGCTGGCAGCCCTCGACGAACGGGCCAAGGTGTGTGTCGATCTGTACTGCCTGACGGATTTCCACGAGCTGATCCGCCAGCGCGGACTGGATGGCCACGGCATCTATTACTATGTGCCCAGCCTGCTCAAGCACTTTGATACGGCCCAGATCAACGCGTTGATCGCTCCGCGTGCCCATCTGGCACTGGCCGGCACGCTCGACGACCTGACGCCGCCAGCCGGGCTTGACCATATCGATTCACACCTGCGCGAGGTGTATGCCCAGGCGGGCGTGCCAGAGCATTGGCACTTGGAGCGTTACGTGACCGGCCACTTTGAGACAGCACATGGCCGCAGCCAGGTGCTGAGCTTCCTTGAGCGCTGGCTGTGAGGCGGTGGGCAGCATGATTGGCATCCTGTGGGATATGGACGGCGTGATCGCCGATACCGGCGAGGCGCACTTCCTGGCATGGCAGATCCTGTATGGCGAGCGCGGCCAAAGCATCACTTATGACGAGTTCGCCAAGACCTTTGGCATGTCGAACCTGCCGATCCTGCGCGCGTGGCTGGGCGACGGCGTACCCCTGGAGACGCTGCAGGTCATCTCGGCGCGCAAAGAAGAGCTCTTTCGCGAGCAGGCCCGCGAGCATACTCGCCTCTTGCCCGGCGTGCTGGAGTGGCTGGAACGCGGACGCGCGCGCGGCTACCGCCAGGCCGTCGCCAGCTCGGGACCGCTTTCCAACGTGGTGGCGCTGGTGACGGCACTCAACATCCCCGATTATTTCGAGGCGCTCGTCTCGGGTGCCTTTCTGCCGCGCAGCAAGCCCGATCCGGCTGTGTTTATCCATGCCGCCGGCGCAATCGGGGTGCCCCCGCACGCCTGCCTGGTGATCGAAGACAGCACCGCCGGCATCCAGGCGGCGCAGGCGGCCGGCATCGCCTGTCTGGCCGTCATGACCACCCACTCGGCCGACAAGCTCACCGGCGCCGACCTGATAGTCGATTCGCTCTCAGAATTACCCAACGATGCCTTTGAAAGGCTGATCGCAGCAAAAAGAGGGGGCTAGCGCCCCCCTCCTGGTTGCCTGGTTGGGTCAGCGCCGGCTAAAGATATGTACAGTATGGCCGGCTGGGTCGGGGTTTTTGAGGTAGACAATGCGCGAGGCTGGGCTGCTGACCGGATCCAGCAGTTCGACGCCTTTGGCCTGCAGGTCTGCCACGGCGGCGTCGAAATCACTTACCTCAACCGCGACGTGCGGCAGACGCCCCACATCGCCCTTCATGATCTCCATACGGCCGTTGCCATCGCCCGAGACGAAAAAGCCGCCGCTGCTTTCGAGCAGTTTAAAGCCAAAGGTATCGGCATACCAGTGGGCAATCGCCTCGCCCGTCGCCTCTGCCGTCGGATAGAAACCGGTGTGCTCGAAACCACTGTAGAGCGACTGTCCACGCGCCTGCCGTACCATCGCCAGGCAGCGGGCGGTCAGGTTGGTCAGGCCCGCCCAATCCTGCTTGGCGATCAGATCCTTGCGGATCAGGTCCGAGCCCATCCCGATACACGTCACGCCGGCATCGAACCAGCCCTTGATGTTCTCATAGTTGGCCTCGACACCGCCGGTAGGCATCAGCTTACTCCACGGGCAGGGGCCCTTGACTGCTTTGATGAACTCGGGGCCGCCGACCTGGGTACCTGGAAAGACCTTGCATATCTCGACGCCCAGCTCTTCGGCTGCCGAGATCTCACTGCTGGTGGCACAACCCGGCACATAGGGCGCCTTGCGACGGTTGCACAGCCGCGCCACCTCGGGGTTGGTGACAGAGCCAACGATAAAGTTGGCTCCCAGGTTTATGTAGAGCGCTGCGGTGCCCACATCCAGCACCGAACCAACCCCTAGGATCACGTCGGGGTAGTCTTTCTCGGCTTTGACAATCAGCTCGCCAAACACCTGAAAGGCGCGATCGCCGCGGTTGGTGAATTCGATCACCTTGGCTCCGCCAGCCGCCACGGCCGCCACCACCTGCAGAGCCACTTGGACATCGCCGTGGTAAAAGAGCGGGATCAGGCCGACGCGCTCCATCGTGTTCCAGACCTGCAAACGGCTAAACTTGGCCATGGTGAACTCCTTTTTCAGCGCGCGACGCGGCCAGAGGCATCGCCGCGCATCAGCTTGGTGACTTCGTTGACAGATACGGCATTAAAATCGCCAAAGATGGTGTGCTTCAGGCACGAGGCAGCGGTGGCGAAATCGAGCACCCACTGATAGTCGCCCTCGTGTGAGATCAACCCATAGATCAGCCCGCCCATAAAGGCATCGCCGGCGCCGACCCGGTCGACAATGTGGGTGATGTCGTACTGCGGTGCCTGCCAGAGCTGGCCGCCATGCCATAGCACGGCCGACCAGGTATTGTGGCTGGCCGAAAGCGAGCCGCGCAGAGTAACAGCAATGGTTTTGAGGTTGGGAAAACGCTCTGCCAGCTGCTCGCACACCGCGCGGTATTTATCCGCCTCGACTTGCCCGGAGGTCACATCGGTATCGGCGGCATGGATGCCAAAGACCTTGGCGGCATCTTCTTCGTTGCCGATGGCGACATCACAGTAGCGCACCAGCTCATCCATCACCTCGCCTGCCGGGCGGCCCCACTTCCACAGCTTGGCGCGATAGTTCAGGTCGCACGAGATGATCAGCCCAGCTGATTTGGCGGCCTTTACCGCCTCGAGGCACACCTCAGCCGCCCCGCGCGAGATCGCCGGCGTGATGCCCGTCCAGTGAAACCATCCGGCGCCCTGAAAGGCTTTGCCCCAGTCGACCATCCCGGGCGCGATCTCGGCGATCGACGATCCTGCGCGGTCGTAAACCACCAGGCTGCTGCGGCTCGAGGCGCCCATCTCGAGGAAATAGATCCCCAGGCGCTTGCCGCCGGTGATGATCTGGCTGGTATCGACCCCCTGCGCGCTCAGGCTGCGCCGGCAGGCCTCACCCACCTCGTTGGCGGGCAGGCGCGTCACGTAGGCAACCGGCACGCCATAGTTCGCCAGCGATACCGCCACATTGGCCTCACCGCCGCCGTATATCACGTCGAACGAACTTGCCTGGCTGATGCGCTGAAAGCCGGGCGGCGAAAGCCGCATCATGATCTCGCCAAAGGTTACGACTCGCATGCTCGCTGCACCTCATGTGTATTCAGGTACGGTTACCTTAGCTGGATTGCCCGGCAGCGTCAAGCAGCTCGGTTGACAATGCCCGAGAGGGGCTTAACATGGCGCATATCTCATCAGGAGTCAGCAACATGCAACAAGCAGCCATTGTCGGCCTGGGCGGGATTGGGCGGCTTCATCTATCACGCTACAAGCAGGTGCCCGAGGTGCAGGTCACGGCGATCGGCGACCTAAGGACCGCCGAGATCCGCCAGGATACCTCGCTCAAGGAGCTCTTTGAGGTGCCCTGGAGGCGGTGCGCTGGTACGACAGTTATCCCGCCTTGCTGGCGCACGAAAAGCCAGCCTTTGTCGACCTGGGGCTGCCTACCGACGTACACGCCAAGGCGGCCATCGCCTTCCTGACGGCGGCGTGCCGGTGCTGTGCGAAAAACCCATGTCGCTTTCGCTTGCCGATTGCGACGCCATGATCGCCGCCTCGCGCCAGAGCGGCGCCCCGCTCATGATCGCCCAGTGTATCCGCTTCTGGCCAGAATACCAGTTTCTGAAAGATCTCGTGCGGAGCGGTGAGGCCGGCAAACTGCTCTCGCTGCAGATGTGGTGCGGCGGTTCCACCCCCGGCTGGAAGACTACGCACTGGATGAAGGACCCGGCACGCAGCGGCGGTGCGATCCTCGACCTTCACATCCACGACATTGACTTTCGCCAGTACCTGCTGGGGCTGCCCAAGCGCATCTATGCGTGCGGTGGCTGTGCGAGCGGCAAGGCGCGCGGGATCGACTATGTGCTCACCAACCTGAATTACGGCGACGGCACCCAGGTATCAGCCTCCAGCCACTGGGCGGATGTCGATATGCCCTTTATCGCGCTCTACGAGGTACGTTTCGAGCACGCCTTTGTGCGCCTGGATCCCACCCAACAACCGAGCCTGAGCGTCTATCGCCAGGGCAGTTCACAGGTTGAGCATTCGACCTTTAGCGAGCTGGATAGCTATACCGGTGAGATCGCCCGCTTTGCCAAGTGCGTGCGCGAGGGGCGCTCGCCTGAGCGCTACTTGCCAGTCGAGGCGCGCAACTCGGTCGCTATCATCATGGCGGCCAAGGCCTCGATCGCCAGCGGTCAGCCCGAACCGATGGCCAACTACCTGGCCTGGGTTGAGTGGCGCCTCAAGAGCCGGACCATGTGTCCGGCTCTTGCTGTATCCAGGGGAATTCGGTGATGCGCAGCTTGGCCGCGCCATATGGGATCAGCTCGATTTCCTCGGTATCTGTGCTCGCCGGCAGGGGACTTTCAGGCACGGTACCCGCCGAATTGTGCTCGAGCTGCCAACCCGGCACGCGGCTGCCCCTGGCGTGCAAGACTACCGGCGGTGATTCACGCTCATAGACCTGGCGCCCCAACGGGTGTTCGCTCACCTGAAAACTGTTGGCCGGAACGGCTGTATCGAGCACCAGAGCATAGTTCCATGCGCTGACCGGTGCTGCCCAGCGGTTGTCGTAGGGCTGGTCGCCATCGGGAGTCTGCCAGTCGACCTCAGGCGCCAGCGAATAGATCAGTGGTCCGCGCCGCACACTGGCCGAGTTATGCAGCCCGTGCAGGATACGCACCTCCATCGGCATATAGAGCTCGACCACGTCACCCTCGCGCCAGACACGCGATATGCGGTGCCAACTGCCAGAAGCAGGCCGTGCTTTGCCCTCGGAGGTGTGTACCTGGGCGCCCTCGCACCAGCAGGGAATGCGCAACTCCAGCGCCAGTTCGACCGGCTGGCTGGTGTGGATCATCAGGTGTATGCGCTCGCGAAAAGGATACTCGGTTTCTTCCACGATCTCGAACGGCACACCGTTCACCTCGGTATTAACCCGGCAGGGTCCGTAACACATCGCACTCAGCCCGCCCTGGGCGTTGCGCAGCCACAGGTTGCGCACATATTTGGGCCAACCCTGATGATAGTTGGCGGTACAGCAGCCAAAGTTGGGCTCCAAGCCAAACAGGTTGGCATCGTCGCTGTTATCGTACCAGGCGCGCTCCGCACGGCTCACCAGCACCTGGTTGGGCTGCTGATCATACTGGTGGCCCCACATATCGTCAGTAAAGGCCGCCGGTAGCGTGTTGTATGCCAGCACCTCGGCCCAGTCAGCCAGAGGGATCGAGGCCGCGTCAATCTGCATGAGCTGCTGCAGGCTGTAGAGCGCCTCGACCACCGCGCAGGTCTCGGTGCCCTGGGTGGGCTCGCGCCCCGAAAGGTGCTCGTCGCCGCTAAAGATGCCGCTGGAGAGCCCGTGGTATCGCAGCAGCTGGGCAATCCCTTCACGAGCCGCCTCGAGGTGTGCCTCATCACCGCTCAGCAGATAAACCAGGGCGGGCTGTTTGAGCGCCATCGCCAGGTTGACGACATGATGGGTATGATAGCGCCCTGTTTCCTGATAGGCTGCCACTGCCTTGCCGCGCGCTTCGGGGTCGATATCGTGCAGCGCACGGATGAATTTCAACACATCCTGATACTCGCGCATTGGGCGCACATACGGCCATGTGCGGAACAAGGTCGTCCAGTCGATCGTCTGCGCGCAGATACGCCGCGCCAGGTCGATCAGTTCCGCATCGCCAGTGCGGCGGTAGAGCCAAAAAAGCATCAGCATGTTCTCACCGCCGCGCGCCGCTGCCCAGCTTGCGAGGGGTTGTTCATCGATGTGCGCCGACTGGTAGGCAAAATAGCGCTGCATAAAGGGAATAACGCGCGCGTCGCCGGTGACTTCCTGATATTGGGTTAGCACCTTGAGCATCACCATGCGCGGCCACCAGTCGGTGTTGCTTGGGGGACCGAAAAAGCCGTCGGCGCGCTGGCTGCCGAGCGACCAGTCGATCCAGCGCTGAGCGCGCGCGATCAGTACCTCATCCTCAAGCAAATAAGCCAGCGGCACCAGGCCATCCAGGTAGTAAGGGCCGCGTTCCCAGTTCTCACCCTCCCCGCCCAGCCAGCCGTTGTTGGCTCCAACCGATCCCCACACCTCTTCGATGTGCCCGCTGAGCCCGTTTGCCTGGATGCGCAACTGATCGGCCAGCCAGCCATTCGGCATGACCTGGCCAAGGGGCAAGACCTCGCGCTCTAGCGCCCCCAAGGCGCTGTGACGTGTGGATGTTTGGTTGTACTGCATGGGGCCACCTGTTGACGCGCTCCTGGCTGGCAGTTACGATCATTATGCCTGAGCCATTCAGGCCCGGCAAACGATGCGCAGGAGGACGCCATGATCTCGACTACTGATTTTCAGATCGGGGTAGAGAGTATCCTTCCGGGCGAAGCGGATTGGTTCGCCACTATCTATGGCTGCTGGTTTGGCAAGTACTTTTCCGAGGCGCAGCTGCAGATGGCCCTGCGTGAAGTAGGTGCACAATTCACCCTCTTTTACGACTCGTTGGCGCCAAAGAAGCCCGATGCCTGCCGGCGCATTGCCGAGATGTGCACTCGCCTCGAGCTGCCCTTTCTCTACAACAACACCTATGGCGATATCTATGGTCCCTGGCTGGAAGGCACCGGGCGTGCCGAGTACCGCCCTGAGGACCTGACGCGCGCGGCTCAGACGGGCTTGTTTCGCGGCGTGGTGTGGGATGAAGTCGAGCACCGTCAGCTGCACGGTACCGACACGGGCGGCCTGCCCTATTTCATCGACGCGCGCGGCAAGAGCCCCGTACAGTGCTATGACGAGCTGGTAGCTGCCGTTTCGCACGCTACCTCCGCCTATGCCGCCTGTGGCGCCGAGAACGTCGCCGAGATGGTCTTTCCGGTGCTGATGCACGAGCTGGCGCGTGGAGGCATGCATCCGGCACCCAAGGTACTCAAAGAATCGTTCAACCCGTTGGTGCTGGCGATCGCCATGGGAGCAGCCCTGCAATACGACCGCCAGCTATGGGCAGTGGCGGATCTGTGGGGACTGGTATCTTTCTGGGGCAGCTTGTTCACTGGCGCCTATGAAGGCGCTCCGGCACACAGCCCCGACGAATACCTCTCGTCACTCTTGTTGTGCTATTGGATGGGCCTGGATGCCGTCTACACCGAAGGGCTCTACAACCTGATCGTGCCCGTACACACCACCCAGGCCGAGTGGGACGACCTGGTCGCCAACATGATTCGCCATCGCGGCCAGTCAAACCCGCTGGTGCTGGATTATCGATGGCAAGCTGCACCGCTGGTTCAGCCGTGAGTATGTGCCCGCTCATCCGCGCGGCTTTACCTTTCGCGATGTGCCCCCCGAGGTCGCCATCATCTGCCTGCCCGATTCGACCTGGGCGAGCCGCGGGGGCAGTGCCTGGGCTAGCCACGATACCTTGTTCGGGCCGGGCGGTCCCCCAAAAGAGGCGCGCCACGAGGCCTATCTGGATGCGATTCATCTGCTGACCCATGGTCAGGTGCCGCGCACCGGTCTGACAATGCACAACCAGCCCTACAGTGCACTGGTAAATGACATCGCCGAGGCCATCTCGGCCGCCAACGACCCCGCGGATTATCCGTACCAGGATTTCCACAGCGGTTTCTGCGCCCTGAACGGCCTAGTGGTGTTTGACCACACAGTTACCCACCAACTGGAGGGTATCCCGCTCCTGATTTGCACCGGCGAGCTGCTCAGCCCCGACACACAGGCCGCCATCACTGACAGTGTCACTCGGGGAGCGCGTTGTCTGGCGCTGCCGCATTTATTGCCGCAGGTAGCCCATGGCCGTGGCCACGACCAGCCCTGTCTGGTGCAGGATGGCGCGGGCGCGTACCTCTTTACCGACGACCTGATGAGCGACGCGGCGCGCGCGTTTATCGCCCCGCACCTGGGGCCCAGCGATGCTGTGCGCTACAGGTTCGCCAACTTTTGTGTTACCATGCAACCCATCAACGGCGACGAACGCCGTCTGCGCGTACAGGTTGATCGTTACGAGTAGATAGTTGGCTGGACCATGTTAAAGTTTATCTCGGTTTTCTGGATCGATGCCGTCAGCGAGGCGGAATATACCGCCGCGACGCAAGCCATGGAGCAGATGATCATGCACCTGACGCTGCGCACGCCCAGCGCGCTGGAACATCCGCCTTTGAGGCTGCGCCTGTATGGCAACTGGTTCATCCCTGCCTTGATGCCGCATGCCCCCTACTGGGGCATCCAGTGGTATGTGGATCAAACCTACCAGGCTGAACTGGACCGCGTGATCGCCCCCGATCTGCTTGAGCTGATCCGCAAAGAACCCTGGCAGGAGGCGTCTCCGCATTATGACCTGGTGATGATCGACTTGCCGCTCACCGATATGCCCGCCCCGCTGGCGCGTTTGCGCTCGGACTATGCCACCCTCTCCAACAGCCTGCACGGCCTGGCGGCGGTGATTTCGGTCAACGAAGTGCGCAAACTGCACAGCCTGGAGCAGGAGGCCGGCATACGCCGTCTGGCGCGCCACGCTCTTGGGCATATGCTGGGGGCGATTGATCTTGCTCGGCAGGAGCAGGTTGAACGGCGCGGCACCGAGATGCACTGCACCAACCGCTGCGTGATGCGCCACGCTGCCGATGCCGCCGAGCTGGCCGAACTGGCTCAGGATGAAGCCGCCCTGGAGTGGGATTTTTGCCCTCTGTGTACCCGCAGCCTGGATAGCCTGTTCAAACATGAAATATTCTCAAGCAACTGACCCAGGAGGATCCCCATGCGCCTGACATTACGCCGCCTGAGCGCTCGCCTTGCCGAGGTCAACAGCCGCATCGCCCGCCGGGTGGCGCCCATCACCGGCTGGCGCCTCCTGCCAGAAGCTGAGACGACCCGCCAGATCCCCGCCGATGATGACCCGCGCTGGCAGCCCTTTGCTATTGGCGATTGGTGGGGCGCCGACGAGAACCTCACGCACGCTTGGTTTGCATGTGAGGTAGCCCGCCGAATGGGGCGCCGAAGCAGCCCTGCGGCTGCGCCTGGGTGAGACCAACCGGCGCGAATACCCCGAGGCACTGGCTTATCTCGATGGCCAGCCGCACCAGGGGATCGACCGCAACCACGAGATCCTGCGCCTGGATAGCGATTCGGCCGGCAAAAAGCTCCGGGTGGCACTGGAGGCCTGGCGCGGACGCAACTATAGCGCCGAACGCTTCTGGCAGGCTGACCTGGTATGCCTCGATGAGGTTGCCAACGCCTTTTACTATGACGCCCTGGTGGCGCTCGAGGTAAGCAAGATCCTGCCCGAAACCGACTATACCCGCATCCGCCTGCTGGATATCCTCGAGCGTGCTATCGCCCAAATCGATTACTCTGAGCCGATTGGCGACGCCTTTTATGCCAGCCTCGTGCAAGCCCAAAACACCCTGCGGGAGCTGCTCGCGGCCGAACAGCTGGCCCCAAACGCGAAAAGGTGTGCGCCATCGGGCACGCCCACATCGATGTGGCCTGGCTATGGCCTTTGGCCCAAACCCGCCAGAAGACGGCGCGCACCTTTAGCACCGCCCTGCGCATGATGGAGCGTTACCCGAGTTACCGCTTTATCTCCAGCCAGGCGCAGCTGTATCAGTACATCCAGCAGGATTACCCCGAGGTGCTTGCTCAGATCCAGGAGCGCGTGCGCGAGGGGCGCTGGGAGGTCAACGGCGGCACCTGGGTCGAAATGGACACCAACGTTACCAGCGGTGAATCGCTGGTACGCCAGTTCCTTTACGGTCGGCAGTTTTTCCGCGAGCTCTTTGGTCAGGATGGCACCATCCTGTGGCTGCCGGACGTCTTTGGGTACAGCGGTGCCTTGCCGCAAATCATCCAGCAGGCCGGCATGCGCTACTTTATGACTACCAAGATCAGCTGGAACCAGTATAACCGCTTCCCCTACGACACCTTTTACTGGCAGGGCATCGACGGCACTCGGGTGCTGACTCACTTTGCCACCACGCCCTCGGATACCTGGTTTTATACCTATAACGGCTACCTGCGCCCAAAGGAGGTACAGGGCACCTGGGATGCCAACTCCGGACACGCTTTTACCGATGAAGTGCTGATGAGCTATGGCTTTGGCGATGGCGGCGGCGGCCCAACCCCCGACATGGTCGAGCAGGGCGTCCGGTTGGCCAACACCCCCGGCGCGCCTCAGTTGGTGATGGATACCGCCCAGGCCTTTTTCGAGCGCCTGGAAGACAAGGTGGCCGATAAAGCGTTGCCGGTGTGGAACGGCGAGCTCTATCTCGAATATCACCGCGGCACGCTCACCTCACAGGCCCAAAACAAGCGTGCGAACCGCAAGAGCGAGATCCTCTACCACCAGGCAGAGGCGGTAGCCGCCGCCGCGGCGCTGCTGGGCGAGCCCTATCCCTCTCAGGAGCTGCTGCGCGGCTGGCGCCTGATTCTGCTCAACCAGTTTCACGATATTCTGCCGGGCTCATCGATCCGCCCAGTGTATGAGGACTGCACACGTGACTATGCCGAGATCCGCGCCATCGGCGAGCAAGTGCGCGACGGATCCGCCGCGGCCATCGCGCGGCGCGCCACCAACGATTCGCACGCCCTCGTGGTGTTCAACACCAACAGCTTTGCGCTGACCGACCTGGTGACGCTGAGCACTCCCGAAGGCCTGGCAACGCCGGTACTGATCGACTGCAGCACTGGCAACCGCCTGTTGATCCAGGCGGTCGAGCATGGCTGGCTGGCGCTGGTGCCGGATATTCCCGCTTACGGCTACAAGGTGCTGGCCTGGCAAGACGCTGCGGGTACGGTAAAAGTAGAGGTTCCCGGTGAGTTGACCGTTTCATCCAGCCACATCGAGACCCCCTTCCTGCGCCTGATGCTGGCTCCGGACGGCTCGCTGGCGAGCTGTTATGACAAGCACGCCCAGCGCGAGGTGCTGGCAGACGGTCAGCGCGGCAACCTGCTGCAGGCTTTTGAAGACAAACCGCTCGGCAACGATGCCTGGATATCGACATTTTTTACCTTGACAAGTGCTGGGAGATCGACGACCTCGAGAGCATTCGCGTGGTGGAAAGCGGTCCGCTAAGGGTCAGCCTCGAGCTGGTGCGTCGCTGGCGCCACTCGTGCATTACCCAGCGCATCCACGCCTACCAGCACACCACGCGCATCGATTTCGATACCGAGGTCGACTGGCACGAACACCACATCCTCCTAAAGGCCGCCTTCCCAGCTGCCATTCACAGCACCAGCGCCACCTACGAGATCCAGTTCGGCGCCCTCGAGCGCCCCACCCACTGGAACACCTCGTGGGATTACGCGCGCTTTGAGGTGTGCGGGCATCGCTGGGCTGACCTCTCGGAGGGCGACTATGGCGTGAGCCTGCTCAACGACTGCAAGTACGGCCACGACATCAAAGACAACGTCCTGCGTCTGACGCTGATCAAGTCAGCCACCTCGCCGACCCAGAGGCGGACCAGGGGTTACATCGCTTTACCTATGCGCTCCTTCTGCACCAGGGTGACTGGCGCAGCCAAACGGTCGCACAGGCTGCCATGCTCAACAACCCGCCCTTTGCCTTCGTTGCGCGCGGTAATGGCACTACTGCCGACCTGCCGGCAGCCGTGAGTCTGGTTTTGTGCAGCAGCGCGCATGTGGTGGTGGATACCATCAAGCAGGCCGAGGATGGTAACGGGTTGATCGTGCGCATGTACGAGGCATATGGCCAGCGCGGACCGGTAACTCTCGCCTTTGCCAGGCCGATCCGCCGGGCAATTTTGTGCAACCTGATCGAGGAAAATGGCGAGGATCTGCGCACCGAGGGCAAGAGCCTGACCCTCAGCCTGACGCCGTATCAGCTGCGCTCGCTGCGCGTTGAGCTGTTATAGCTCGGGGAGGCTTTTCAGCACGTCGCGAATCGCCGCCGGGTAAATACAATGCTCGGCGGCGTGCATGCGCGCCTCCAGCGTCTCCAAGGTGTCTTCCGGAAGGATCGGCACCTCGACTTGGCTCACCACCGGCCCCTCGTCGACGCCTTCATCCGGCGCATAATGCACCATGATGCCGGTGTGGCGGATTTCGCCGCGCTGATAAGCCTCATAGGCTCGCTGGATGGCGTGCATACCCGGGAATGTGCCGGGCAACGCCGGGTGAATGTTGATCACGCGCCGTTCGTAGCGCCCTAAAAACGCCATACTCAGGATGTGCATCCAGCCGGCTAGCACCACCAGGTCGGGGCAGTAGGGCGCGAGCAGGGTTGCCAAGTCGGCGTCATACTCGCGGCGGTTGCGGCCTTCGACCACATAGGGCTTGAGGGGATGATAGATCGCCGGGATACCGCGCTGCAGAGCACGCCCCAGGGCGCCGGCATCTTTGCGGTTGACCAGCACCACCGCCACACGCACATCCTCCAGCTCCCCCGAGGCACACGCATCCATAATAGCCTGCAGGTTGGAGCCATTGCCTGAAGCCAGCACCGCCAGGCGTCTCAACGCAGCACCACCCGTTCGTCACCTGCGGTTGCGACCACCCGCCCGATTTGGCGGGCAGTGTCGCCAGCGGCGGCGATGGCTGCCTCAGCGTCACCGGCTGCCACCACGGCAACCATACCAATGCCCATGTTAAAGACGCGGTACATCTCGTCGTGGTCGATGTGTCCCTCGCGTTCGATCAGCCTGAAGAGCTCGGGTGCTTCCCAGTTTCCGCGCTCCAGCTCGATGCCCAGCCCATCCGGCAGGATACGCGGCAGGTTATCGATAAACCCGCCGCCGGTAATGTGCGCTAACCCCTTGACGCTCACCTGTGCGCGCAGCCGGCGCACGTCGTCGAGGTAGGACCGATGCGGACGCACCAAGGCATCGCCCAGCGGTTCACCCAGCAACTCGGCATACATGCCATAGGTTTCGGCCGGAAACACACGCCGGATGAGGCTAAAGCCGTTGGTGTGCGGACCGCTGGAGGGCAGCCCGACCAACATATCGCCTTCGGCTATCGTAGAGCCGTCGATCATGTTGGCACGGTTGACCAGCCCCACAATGGTACCAACCAGGTCGAGCTCGCCGGGCAGATAGACGCCGGGCATTTCGGCCGTTTCGCCGCCCAAAAGTGCACAGCCGGCCTCACGGCAGGCCGCCGCCGCCCCCGAGACCACCTCAGCCACCAGCTGCGGGTCGAGCTCGGGCATGGCGATGTAATCCAGGAAAAAGAGCGGCTCGGCGCCCTGCACGAGGATGTCGTTAACGCAATGGTTGACGATGTCCATCCCCAGGCTTTGGTAGCTGCCCAGAGCGCTCGCTACCATCGTCTTAGTGCCCACCCCATCGGTGGAAGCCACCAGGGTGGGCGCATCCATCTCCTTTAACCGCGAGACATCATATAACCCGCCAAAGGCGCCGATCCCCAACAGCACCTCGGGACCATAGGTCGAGCGGACTGCCTGGCTCATCAGGCGTACGACCTGGTTACCGGCATCCAGGTTGATGCCAGCTGCCCGATATGCGTTCGCGCTAGGGGTCATTTTATACCTCCCGTGCCAAGCCTTTGGCTGCTATATCGTGACGATAGCGCATATCCTGCCAGCGGATCATCCCGGCAGCGCGATAAGCCAGCTGTTGAGCGCTAGCCAGATCGTCCGCCACGGCCGTCACGCCCAAAACACGTCCGCCAGCGGTAACGACCTGGTCGTCCTCGCGGCGGGTGCCGGCGTGAAAGACAGTCACCTCGGACAAGGCTTCGGCCTCTGCAAGGCCAGTGATCAGGACGCCCTTGCGATAACTGCCCGGGTAGCCTCCCGCGGCGAGTACCACACACACCGCGCTGGCATCCTTCCAGACAATCGGCAGCTGTGCCAGGGTGCCGTTCAGACACGCCTGCATCACCTGCACCAGGCTGGTCTCGAGCAACGGCAGGATCACCTGCGTTTCCGGGTCGCCAAAGCGGCAGTTGAACTCGAGCACATGGATATCCTGCTCCCCGAGCATCAGGCCGGCGTACAGCACGCCCTTGTATGGGGTGCCGCGCGCTGCCATGCCATCTAGCACGGGCTGCAGCACACGCTGGCGCACAAAGCCGAGCTGGGCATCGTCCAGGAGCGGCGCCGGCGCATAGGCGCCCATCCCGCCAGTGTTGGGGCCGCGATCGCCGTCATAGGCGGCTTTATGGTCCTGCGCCAGGACCATCGGCACCGCGACAGTGCCATCGCAAAAGGCCAGCACCGAAACTTCCTGACCGCTTAGGAACTCTTCGATCACCACCTCGTCGCCAGCAGCGCCAAAATCCCGAGCACGCATGATGCTATCCAGGGCGGCACGCGCCTCGTCATGGGTCTGGCAGATGATCACACCCTTGCCGGCCGCCAGACCGGTGGCCTTGACCACCAGCGGCAACGGCTGGGTTTGGGCATATTCCCAGGCAGCCTCGTATGCGTCAAACGCGCGGTGCGCAGCGGTGGGAATGCCGTTTTCGACCATGAACTGTTTGCTAAAGACCTTGGAGCCCTCCAGCTGGGCAGCCGCGGCGACTGGTCCAAAAGCCGCGACGCCCTCCTGCTGCAGGCGGTCGACCAGTCCGAGCGCCAGCGGCACCTCGGGGCCAACTACCACCAGGTCGATCGCCTCGCGGCACGCAAAATCTGTGAGGCCGGCCAGGTCATCGGCTGCCAGCGGTACCGTCTGGGCCAGACTGTCCGTACCGCCATTGCCCGGGGCGATATAGAGCTCGCCCGCCTCAGGGCAGTGCCGCAACGCCCACAGCAGGGCGTGTTCGCGTCCGCCAGAACCGACTACCAGGATGCGTATCACGAGCTGCCCGCCCCCGACTGTGATTCTTTGGGCACGAATCCGCCTGCCTTTTGTCGGAAGAGATACTCACCGCTGAAACAGGCCACGCAAAAGTTGCCCTGCGGGCGCGCGGCAGCCTTGATCATGCCGTCGATACTGAGGAACCCGAGTGTATCCGCTCCCACCATCTGACGGATCCCTTCGACCGACATGCGGTGGGCGATCAGCTCGTCATAGGTAGCCATGTCGACCCCCATAAAGCAGGGATGCTCGATCGGCGCCGAGGAGATGCGCAGATGCACTTCGGCCGCACCGGCCGCGCGCAGCATATCCACAATCGGCTTGCTGGTGGTGCCGCGCACGATCGAGTCATCCACCACCACCAGGCGTTTGCCCGCCAGCACGCGGCTGAGAGTGTTGAACTTTAATGCCACACCGGCTTTGCGCAGGTGGTCATCGGGCTGGATAAAGGTACGCCCGATATAGCGGTTCTTTACAAAACCCTCGGAATAGGGGATGCCCGATTCGAGGGCATAACCGATGGCATGCGCCGTAGCAGAATCCGGCACGCCCATCACCAGATCAGCCTCGACAGGATGCTCGCGCGCAAGCTCGCGCCCCAGTTCCTGGCGTACTTCGTGGATCAGTTGCCCGTCGATGATGCTGTCGGGGCGCGCAAAATAGATGTATTCAAAGATGCACAGATTAGGCTTGCCGGCAGGCACGCCCTGGATGATGCGCATGCCGTCTTTATCGACGATGACGATCTCGCCGGGCTGGATCTCGCGGATCTCGCTCGCCCCAAGGGTCTGCAAGGCACACGTTTCGGAGGCGATCATCCAGCCTTGATGGAGCTTGCCGACCGAGAGCGGACGGAAACCCCACGGGTCGCGCACGCCGTACAGCGCGTCGCGGGTGAGGATCGTCAGGCAATAAGCGCCCATCGCCTTTTCCATCAGCTGCTTGATGCGCTCGAGCCAGGTATCGCCCGTACTGCCCACCAGCACCTGCAACAGCGTCTCGGTGTCGGATTTGGAGGTCAGCCCCACCCCGCGCGCAAAGAGCTCCTGGCGCAGCTCGCCCGAGTTGACCAGGTTGCCATTGTGTGAGATGGCGATCGGCCCGAGGGCGGATTCGAGGCGAAACGGCCCGGCGCTGACGCGACGCGATGAATCGGCCGTCGAGTAACGCACATGGCCGATGCCGATATGGCCCTGGAGGGGCGCCAGGTTGGTCTCGTTAAAAACCTGCGAAACCAGTCCCATCTCTTTATAGATCGTCAGGTTCTGTCCATCCGAGACGGCAATGCCGGCCGATTCCTGGCCGCGGTGTTGCAGGGCATAGAGGGCGAAAAAGGTCAGGCGCGCTGCATCTGCGCCGGGCAAATAGATGCCAAATACCCCGCACTCTTCGTGCGGATGATCATCCGCGCTTGCCTCCGGCGCACAAGCCAGCAGGTGAGGTTCGATCACAAGTAACTCCTATCTGCCGCGATCACGGCGTCCGTCATCTCTTGTTGATATTGGGCTACGCGTGCGCGCAGGGCTTCATCGCTCAGCGCCAGGATCTTGGCGGCCGCCAGGGCGGCATTTTCGGGTTCGGTAACCACCATTGGGGCCACCCCGCTGGGCATGCGCAGCGACGAGTAGAGGTCGGCCCCGCCAAAGGCGGTGCTGGGAGGCGGACAGGCGATTACCGGGAAGGTGACGTTGGCATCCACCATGCCGCTGAGGGCATTCGAGCGCCCGGCGATGGTCACCAGCACGGTTGGTTCATCGGCCGAAAGGCCAGAGATAATCCCCAACAGATGCTGCACGCTTTTGTGGGCCGAGGCCACCCGCACCTGGTAGGGGATGGCAAACCGCTCGAGGGTCGCCTTGATCTTTACCGCGATCTCGTCGTCGGCCTTGGATCCCATCAGGATCAATACCCGTCCCGCCATCGTAACCTCCTCAGCCGATTACTCTTCGACGAACTGGTCGGTCAGGTCGGCTACTTGCTGATATTTGATCAACAGCTCGCGCAGGCGCTCATCTGTGACCTCGGGCATGTTGCGATAGATCTGTTTGTCGAGCATCTTGTTCTTGTCGCCGCCCGGCCAGATGCGCCAGGAGTCGTTATCGATCACATCCGCCACCATCAGGCGGCCGTTTTGGTCGCGCCCGAACTCGATCTTGCAATCCACCAGGGTCACATCCTGAGCAGCCCATTCGCGCTCGAGGATCTCGAACACCCTGCGGCCCGTCTCGTGCATAAAGGCGATCTCATCGGCAGTCGCCAACCCCAGATCCTGGATCTCTGCATCTGTGACCTGCGGATCGTGGCGGGCATCGTCCTTTAAAAAGGTCTCGACCAGGACCGGGTCAAAGCGGTCTCCCTCGGACGAGCCCAGCACACGCTTGAGGTACGAGCCGGTAGCGATACGGCGCATGACCACCTCGAGCGGTACCATCGTGCAGCGGTTCACCAGGTTGATGTTGGGCGCCACCATGCCGATATAGTGCGTGCGGATGCCCTCCAGCTCGAGCAGGTAAAAGACGTTCGAGTTAGTGCGGCACGCCAGAATGCCCTTGCCAGGCAGCTCGTTGCGGCGCGCGCCATCGCCGGCGGTGATACCATCTTTGTGCAGCATATACACCAGATGATCTTTACCCGGGAAGGCATAGATGACCTTGGTCTTGCCCTCTGCCAGTTTGTCGCCAAATTCGATTCCGGACGTCATGCTTTTATCTCCCATCAGGATTCGTCCTGTTCGCTCAATTCCAGGCGGATCACACGTGCCAGGTCGCGGCTGCGCCGGGGGGCATCGCCCACGCCAGCACCATCCGCCATAATGCGGCGTATCTCGTCGCCCGTTATATACTGCGTCAGGGCTGCGTCAGCCGCCAGCAGCTCAGCCAGAGGGTTGGCTTCGCCAGCTTCGACGGCTGCCCAGGCCCGCATACTGGCGGTACGGATCGTCTCGTGCATGATCTGACGATCGGCTCCCGCCAGCACCAGAGCCATCAGCAGGCTTTCGGTAGCGGCAAAAGGGCCAAAGCGCTGCATTCCGCGCTGGATGGCAGCCCGGTTAATGCGCAAGCCCTCGACGATGCGCAGGACGCGCCTGAGGATCTCTTCGACCGCCAGAAAGCCCTCCGGCAAGATGCTGCGGCGGTTGGCGGAATCATCCAGGGTACGCTCGAGCGCCGAAAGGGCAGCGTTATCCCAGGCCGCCCGTGGCAGACCCGCCACTACGCGTGCCATTGAGCAGATCGATTCGGCCTGTATCGGGTTACGCTTGAATGGCATGGCTGAGGAGCCCACCTGTTGGCGACCGAAAGGCTCGGCCACCTCGCCAAAGGAGGGCGATTGCTGCAGCCGCAGGTCAAAGGCGAACTTGTAGGCCGATTGGGCAATCCCTGCCAGCACGGAGAGCACCTGGTAATCCTGCTTGCGCGGATGGGTCTGAGTGCTGACCGGCACCGCCTCGAGCCCCAGGGACTGCATCACACGCTCCTCGAGTTGCTCGGGGGTGCAGTTACTGCCTGCCAGCAAGTGCGCATACGAGGCAGAGGTGCCCACAGCGCCCTTCAAGCCCTTGCCGCGGATGGCAGCACGCGCCTCGCACAGGGCGCGGTAATCGTCCAGGAAATCCTGACCATACTGCGCCAGACGGTAGCCGAGGGTGGTCGGCTCAGCCGGCTGCAGATGGGTATAGGCCATCGTAACCGTATCGGCCTCAGCCTCGATACGCGCCGCCAGGGCGCTCAAGACCTTATTCAACAGCGCGAGCAGCATGTCGCAGGCATCGCGCATTCTCAGCGCATCGGCGTTATCTTCGATATCCATGCTGGTAGCGCCCAGATGGATGATCGCCCCGCCCACAGGGCATTGTTCGGCATAGGTACGCACCTCAGCCATCAAATCGTGGTGCAGATCGCGCTCGAACTCCTGAGCGCGCTCCCAGTCGATATCCCCCTGGTGAGCACGCAACTCGGCTAATTGCTCGCTCGTCACCAAACCCGCCTCGGACTGGGCCTCGGCCAAGGCTACCCAGATACGGCGCCAGATGCGGCGTTTTTCAACTTCCGACCATAGCTGGCGCATGGCGTCGCTGCCATAACGCCAGCCAAAGGGAGATTGGTAAGTTTCCTGTGGGTGTTCCATCGTCTATATAAACTGTGCTGCGGCGCGTACGCCGTTGCTAAAGAGCACCAGACCGCGGTTGCCGCTCGCACCGGCCGTCCAGCGCGGATGCTGCTGAGCTATGATGTGGTTCTCGGGATGCGGCATCAAGCCCATCACGTTGCCGGCAGCGTTACAAATGCCGGCGATGTCCGATTGCGAACCACTCGGGTTGGCCGGATAGCCAGCCGGCGACGCTCCATCTTCCGTGACATAGTAGAGCGCCACCAGCCCTTTATCGGAGAGAGCCTGCAACGCAGCCTCGTCTGGAGCAACCAGGCGTCCCTCGCCGTGTGCCACCGGGCAAAAGATGTCTTCCTCCATACCAGCAGTAAAGAGCGAGCGGCTGTTGGCAGCCGGGCGCAGACGCACCCAACGGCACTCGAATTTGGCGCTGACGTTGTTGGTGAGTGTAACGCGCTGCTCGGGCGCTGGCCCGGGCAGATAACCGGCTTTGACCAGGGTCTGGAAGCCGTTACAGATACCCAGAACCGGTTTGCCGGCTGCCACAAAGGCATCCAGTTGCGCGCGGAAGCGGTGCACGAGGTCGGTAGCCCATAACCTGCCGGCGCCGAGGTCATCACCATAGGAGAATCCGCCCGGCACCACCAGCATCTGGTAGGCTTCCAGCGATTTGCTGCCCGCGGCGAGTTGGTTGATGTGCACGATCTCGGGATCGCCGCCCGCCATCTGGCAAGCCAGCGCAATATCTCGGTCGCGATTGGTACCGGGGGCATGCAGGATCATCACACGTGCTAACGTCATGCTTGCTCCTTCCCGCCGATATGGCCGTTAAAAGCCTGGACCAACTCGGTCACCTCCAGATCGATGGCGTTGCCTGCCAGCCCGGCGATCACCAGGCGCGCCTCAGCCGTCACCTCACCCAAAGCCCCCCACGGCAAGTCCCCCATGGCCGTTTCAAAGGCTGCCGCATGTTCAGGAGCAACCTCGACCACGTAGCGGCTGAGGGACTCGCTGAATAGCAGCCACGCGTCTTCGCGCGCCGCCTGCGGCGGGCAGGGCAGCTCCTGCAGCGATACCTGCGCCCCCAGCCGGCCGGCAAGAGCCATCTCGGCTAGGGCAGCTGCCAGACCGCCCTCCGAACAGTCGTGGCAGGCGCGCACCAGGCTGGCGGCGATGGCCTTGTGCAAGGCGGCGGCGATAGCCGGTCCCTGCGCGGCGGCACGCGGCACCGAACTGCCCACCTCACCGTGCAGACGATAGTAATACGATCCACCCAACTCGGGGCGAGTTTCGCCCACGACATACAGGCAGTTTCCGGCAGCTTTAAAATCCATGCTGCAACTGCGACGCACATCCGGCACGATGCCAATCGCCGAGATCAGCAACGAGGGCGGAATCGCCACCTGCTGGCCGGAAACCGTATCAAGGTACTCGTTATTGAGGCTGTCTTTGCCCGAAATAAAGGGTGTGCCGAACTGCAGCGCGCCATCGTAGCAGCCCTGGCAGGCACGCACCAGCGAGCCCATGCGGTCGGGCAGTTTGGGGTTGCCCCAGCAAAAGTTATCCAGGATAGCCACCTGGGCAGGATCAGCCCCCACACACACCACGTTGCGCACCGCCTCGTCGATGGCGGCTACCGCCATGGCATGCGGATCGATTTCGCCATAGGCGGGGTTAATGCCGCAGCCCAGCGCGAATCCACGCCAGCTCTCGCTGGCATCTAGCGGACGGATGACGGCGCCGTCGGAGGGGCCATCCAAGTGCAGCCCTACAAAGGGCTTGATGAACGTACCGCCCTGCACTTCGTGGTCGTACTTGCGCACCACATCTTCTTTACTGCGTAGGTTGGGATGTGCCATGATCGCAAGCAGGTCCTCGCCCAGGCTGGTGGCGGGCGTGAGCACAGGGTCGGCCTCGCGCCGTTCGACCCAGACGCCCTTGAGGGTGCGGCGCGGAACGCCCTTGTGTAAAAAGCGCATCTCGAGGTCGGCCACGAGCTCGTCCTCGTATTTGAGGAGCAAGCGTCCACGGGTGCCAAAGGTGCCGATCACGGTCATTTCAACCGAAAAATGCTCGCACACCTGGCGCACTGCCGCCTCGTTGGAGGGGCTGACGGCGATGACCATGCGCTCCTGGGCTTCCGAGAGCCAGATTTCCCAAGGCTGCAGACCGTCGTACTTTAACGGTACACGCTCCAGGTTGACCTCGACGCCAGTCGCTTCGCCCATCTCGCTGACAGCTGAGGAGAGTCCGCCGGCACCGCAATCGGTGATGGCATTATACAGCCGCCGATCTCGGCAAACCAGCAGAGCATCCAGCACCATTTTCTCGACAATCGGATTGCCGATCTGCACCGCGCCGCCAGACGTTTCGCCGGTTTCGTCGGTCAGCTCGATCGACGAAAAGGTCGCCCCATGCAGGCCGTCACGGCCGGTGCGTCCGCCCAGGACGACCACCAGGTCGCCGGGTTGGGCTTGAGAAACGTGCAGCCCGCGCGGGGCAATGCCCACACACCCGCAATAGACCAGCGGGTTGGCAACGTAGCCGGGCTCAAAGAGGATCGCACCATTCACGGTGGGAATGCCCATCTTGTTGCCATAATCTTCGACACCGTCCACCACGCCGTTATAGATGCGTCGCGGATGCAGCACACCGGCCGGCAGATCCTCAGGCGGGATATCCAACGGGCCAAAGCAGAAAACGTCGGTGTTGGCGATCGGCCGTGCAGAGACTCCCATGATATCGCGCACCACTCCGCCCACACCTGTGTTGGCACCGCCAAAAGGCTCCAGGGCAGAAGGATGGTTGTGGGTTTCGGCCTTGAATGAGATCTCGAACTGCTCATCGAAGGCGATAATACCGGCATTATCGACAAAGGCTGAGAGCACCCAAGGGGCGTTGATCTGGTTGGTGGCCGCCTGCAGATAGGTTTTGATCAGCGAATCGATGCGCTGCTCACGCGTGCCATCGGCAGTCTCTTCGCGATACTCGACAATCCCCTTGAAGGTTTTGTGCACACAATGCTCTGACCAGGTCTGGGCGATGCTCTCGAGCTCGACGTCGGTCGGCTCGCGCCCCGCCTCACGATAGTAAGCCTGCACGGCGTGCATCTCAGCCAGATCAAGCGAGAGCAGGCGCACCCTGGAGAGCCCTAGCAGGGCGTCATCGTCCAGTTCGCGCAGGGGTACGGTTTCGACGCGTATATGCGCTGTCGCATGCGGCGTGCCGATGTGCGGGGGCAGCGCGCCGAGGGCGTAAAACTCGATCACCTGGTTACAGAGCAGGTGATCGGCGATCTGCTGCAGCACCTCTGGGCTCAGGGCGCCCTCGCTGGCGATGCGGTAGCTGACGGCGGTCGAGGCAGCCGAAAGGCCGCGGATGCCCAGCAGGTATGCGCGCGCCACCAGGTTATCTGCCACCGTATCGGTGACGCCCTGCAGCAGCCCCACCTCGATGCGCTGCTCGCCGGGATTGACCGCGAGCGGGGCATCCCAATCGCTCGCCACCGCGCGCTCGATGATGCGGTCGGCCAGCAGTTCCCTCGACAGGCGCTCAACCTCCATATCGCTCAACGCGCCATAGAGAAAATAGAGCGGATGGCGCTTTACATAGCGCACGCTCTGGATGCCCAGCGCGCGAATATCGCTCAAGGGGAAATCGGTCGGCGCCTCATCGGCGCGAGGCAGTACCTCGATGCGTACCAATCGCTCCAATTTATTCCTCCTAGGATACCCCTTCTTGCTAGAGGTTGACCTGATAGTTGGGCGCCTCTTTGGTAAGCATCACGCTGTGCGGGTGGCTCTCGATAAATCCGGCATTGGTGATGCGGATAAAGTTGGATTTCTCCACTAGCTCGGGCAGGTTGGCGGCCCCGACATAGCCCATGCCGGAGCGCAACCCACCCACCAGCTGAAAGATCGCGTCGCTGAGGCGACCGCGGTAAGCGATGCGCCCCTCGATGCCTTCCGGCACCGACTTGCCGCTTGAGCGGTTGGCGATATCACCGCGCTGCGCCTCGATGGAGGTTTGGCCGGTGGCATAGCGGTCGCGACCATAACCACGCAAAGCAGCCACCGAGCCCATCCCGCGGTATTCCTTGAATCGGCGCCCTTCATAGATCACGATCTCGCCGGGGCTTTCGTCGAGTGCGGCTAACAGGTTGCCCAGCATCACGGCGCGGGCGCCGGCTGCCATGGCTTTGACAATATCGCCCGAATAACGGATGCCGCCATCAGCGATCACCCCCACCCCCAGCGCGGCGGCCGCCTGAGAACACTCGAGTACCGCCGTCAGTTGCGGCATGCCTACTCCAGCTACTATGCGCGTGGTGCAGATCGAACCAGCCCCCACGCCCACCTTGATGCCATCAGCACCCGCCTTGATGAGCGCCTCGGTGCCTTCGGGGGTCACCACGTTGCCGGCCAGGATGCCGATCTCGGGATAGAGCTCGCGGATGCGCTGCACAGCCTTGATCACCATGCGCGAGTGCCCATGCGCGGTATCGAATGAGAGCACATCAACGCCGCGCTCCACCAAGGCTTTGGCGCGTTCCTCCATATCAGGGCCCACTCCTAGAGCCGCGCCCACCCGCAGGCGGCCACTATCATCCAGTGCAGCGTTGGGATAATCGCGCTTTTTCTGGATATCCTTGACGGTGATCAGCCCCACCAGGTTAAAATTGTCGTCCACCAACGGTAGCTTTTCGATGCGGTGCTTTTGCAGGATCGCCTGGGCTTCGGCCAAGGTAGTGCCCAGCGGCGCCGTCACCAGGTCTTCAGATGTCATAAAGTCGTGGACGGGGCGGTGGTCTTCGGTGGCAAAGCGGATATCACGGTTGGTGAGGATGCCGACCAGGCGTGTGCCCACCGTAATGGGCACCCCCGAGATATGATAGTTGGCCATGATCTCTTTGGCTTGCGCCAACAGCGCGTCTGGCGGCAGGGTGATCGGGTCGACGATCATGCCCGATTCGCTGCGCTTGACCTTGTCGACTTCGGTGGCCTGGAAATCGATCGAGCAATTGCGATGGATAATGCCCAACCCGCCCTCGCGCGCCAGGGCGATCGCCATGCGCGCCTCGGTGACGGTGTCCATCGCTGCCGAAAGCACGGGGATGTTGAGCCGGAGCTTGTTAGTCAGCTGGGTGCTGATATCGATATCGGCGGGCAAGACATCCGAGATTCCTGGAACCAGGAGAACGTCATCAAAGGTGAGACCTTCACGTGTGACTGTCCGGACTTGCATGCTTGTCCCTCCCTATAATAGGTTTCGCCCGTTCAGGTGAACAGGCGAATCCCTTAACACTGGATTGGCCAGCGCTTGGCCGTTAAGGCTCGGCGCTCACCGAGACCGGATAAATGGGTACTTGAATAACTCGGCGACACGCTCGCAGTAGGCGCGGGCATTGGCGGGCAGTTCCTGCAAGGCGCATGAGCTGTCCATCGGCTGATCCCAGCCGCGCATGCTCTCATAGATCGGTTCAGCCGCGTGTGGCATCGCCGTTTGCATCGGCAGATCATCAACGACCTGGCCATTGGGCAGGCGATACGCCACGCATGGCTGGATTGTATCCAATCCGGCGAGAACATCCAAGCGCGCCAGCGCCAGGCCTGAAAAGCCGTTGATACGGCAGGTATCGTGCAAACCCACAATATCGATCCATTCATCAGTGGCATCCGCCAGCTCAGGAGGGAAAGGCTCCATGCCCACCCGTGAGGTATTCATCTAGACGACTCCTACCACCTCGGCAAGGTGATCGACGATCTTGCCCTCATCGCCCCACTGCACCCCAATCACGATGCTCGCTAGCATGTATCCCTCTGGGGAAAAAACAAACGTCCCCTCAAAATGGTTCGAGGAGACGCCTGTGTCGCGGCAATATATATTTACGCAGGCGAGTATAGCACAAGCATTTGAAGATGGCAACTGCTAGATGGATTCGCTATAATGAGAGCGAGGTGCACCCATGAGAGATAGTCCCGGGAAACACACGCCCTACTTTGAGCTGCTCGAAGCGCAGGATAAGCCTGGCTGCCCGATCTGCCGCATGATCAACCGCGCCACCGACCGCTACCTCGACAGCCTGCTGTATGAGGCCGTGCTCGACCCGGACGTGCGCGCCAAAACCAAAGCGACGCACGGTTTTTGCGCCGACCATGTCGAGATGCTGGGCGAACGGCCCGGGCGGGCGTTGGGCATCGCGCTGATCTACCGCGATATCATCCGCGCAGCCGCCGATGCTGCCGACCGGCCTACGCCCCCCAGCGGTAAACTGCTGGATACCTTGCGCGGCAAAAACCGCCCCGGTGCTTTGGCGGCGGATAGCCTGCGCCACGATCAGGCCTGCCCAGCCTGCCTGATCGGGCGCGAGGCGGAAGTAAACTATACCTCGTTGATGCTGGCACACATCGAGGATCCCGAGTTCCATGCTGCCTATGCCGCCGGTGAGGGCATCTGCCTGCCGCACCTGATTGCCGTGTTAGAGCGCGCCGGCACCGAAGAAGAGGTGCGTGCCATCGTCGGCCCCCAGGTGGTACGCTACCGCCACATGCTCAGCGAGCTGGACGAGTTTATCCGCAAGCGCGACCACCGCTTCCGCCACGAACCAATGGGCGAAGAGGGCGACGTGTGGCTGCGCGCCATGAACGCCGTGGTAGGCGGCGCCGGATGGGGTTTAACAGCCCGCTCAGGCGGGAGGCGCACCAACCCGCTCGAGCGCTAAGCTAGTCGGCTGCGACGCTGATCTCGACCTCGTAATCGAGCGGCACCAGCTGCACCCAGGTTTTACCGGGCTTGAGCGCGATCTCGTTGCCTGATGCATCGTAAAAGACGATCGGCTCGTGCGGATCCCCCAGCTTCCAGGTGCCCTCGATTACCACACCATCGCGCAGCACCTGCAGCCTACCGCTGCCCTCCAGGATGATGTTGATCGATGTGGCGCCGATGGAATCCTCAACGATGTCTGTCGGGCGGTGCTCGGCAAACAATATCACCACGTTGGCAGCCGAGATCTGCTTGCCATCCAGCGCATCGGTATGCGGGATGCCCTCGTCCCAGCGCAGGTACAACCCGCTGGCCGGGTCGTAGCGCCAGTCGACATAGCAGTGGTGGGGATAGGGGATGTGCACAGCCAGCGCCGGCTTGCCTTTTGGCTTATCCGGGCTAAAGACATAGCTGCGGATGGTAGTGGTGATCTCCAGGTCGCGCGCTTTTAAATAGTCGCGCAGTTCCTTGGTACTCGAATACATGCGTCCGCGGTAGTCATAGCCGCTTAACGAGTGATAAGGCAAGCCGTGAAAGAACTCGTCGAGGTTGACGACATCCGTCTGACTGTAGGCCCAACGCACGCCGTCGCTGGCTCCCGTATTGACGATAGCGGCGTTGTATTGCTGTCCCAGATAGATACCGCTCAGGCGCGCGCTGCGCAGCGGACGTAGGCGCTCAGCCTCGCTTTCGAGGAATAACGCTGTAAAGCGCGTATCCCACCAGCCCTCCATGACCTCCTCGTAGACCATGTCGGCCTGCCCGAGGCCTTCCTGCGGGCGGATTGCGGGGTCGTTGCCGATGCGCACTGCCAGGATACGCCGTTCGATGAGGGCTGTGCTGGTAATCGGCATCCCCGTCAGCGGGCTGACCAGGGGGGTCGCGGTTGGTGTGGGGGTAATAGTAGGAACCAGCGTCTCAGTTGCCGTTGGTGTGACGATTGCTGTAGGTGTAGCAGTGGGCTCAGGGTTCGGCGTCGCAGCTGCCTGGCATCCTGCCAAACCAACACCCACCAACATGATAAGCAAGATAGCCAAGGCGTACAGCAACCGGTTACCCTTCATAACGCCTCCTTATCAGGTGCAAGTATTATAAGCCTATCCGGGTGTGCTCCAAGCGCTCAGTTGACACTCACGCCTGATGCAGCTAAGATAGCGCCAATTTACTCTACCGAATGGGTTGCAGCCGGCCCGGATGCTGGCTGTGGTTAACGGGGGAAGCCGGTCAAGTCCGGCACTGTCGCGCAACTGTAAGCTCATCGAGCAAGTCAGGTTACCCGCCCATTCTGGATGCACGCTCGGCCTCGCGTAAGGGCAATGGCGGCAGGCTTGCCCGCGCCATCCTGCTGAGAGCAGGATTTTTGTTTATTAAAGGAGCATCATGGAAATTCCTCAGACTGGCTGGGGCGGCCGCGGCCTGGTACAGCTCTATACCGGCAACGGAAAAGGCAAAACCACCGCGGCGCTCGGCCTGGTGCTGCGTGCTGCCGGGTGGGGGCTGCGCAGTTATATCGCCCAGTTTCTTAAAGGACAGGATTACGGCGAACTGCACAGCGTCGCCCGTCTGGCACCCCTGATCGTGCTGGAGCAGTTTGGCACGCCCAACTGTGTGCGCACTCCCAGCGCCCAAGACCGCGCTCTGGCTCACAGCGGCCTTGTGCGTGCCCAACAGGCGCTCACGGGCGGCAAGTTTACCATTGTAATCCTCGATGAAATCTGTGCCGCGCTCAGTTTAGGACTCGTGGCGCTGGACGAGGTTACCGCCTTGATCGACAACCGCCCGCCGGATGTCGAGCTGGTGCTGACCGGCCGAAACGCCCCACCCGAGTTGGTGGAGCGCGCCGATCTGGTTACCGAGATGACCGAGATCCGTCACCCCTATAGCCGCGGCATCGGCGCGCGCGTCGGCATCGAGCGATGAGGCTGCACCCCATCAGCTGGGTCATGTGGGCCCTCGGCGCCGCCACCTGTGCGCTGTTAACGCGCAATCCGCTCTACCTGGTGCTAATCGGGCTATCGGCCGGCCTGGTGATGTTGACAGCGGGCACCCGGACGCAAGCGCGCAGCTGGCAGCAGTTGCTCAAGCTTGGCGCAGTGGTGTGGTTGGTGACGATCCCCTTTAATGCCCTGATGCTGCATGCGGGAAAGCACGTTTTGCTGCACCTGCCGCAAACGTGGCCGCTGATCGGCGGCAACATCACCCTTGAGGCGGTACTCTTTGGTGCAGCCGCCGGTCTTGCCCTCTGGGTGCTCCTGCTGATATTCAGTGCCTTTAACATCGCGCTGGATTCCTCCGAACTGATCCGCCTGATACCGCCAGCCTTTTATCAGGTGGGACTGATCACGTCGATCGGCCTTACCTATGTGCCGCAGATGCTCAAGAGCTCGCTAGAGATCCGCGAGGCGCAGCGCGTGCGCGGGCACCGCTTTCGTTCATGGCGCGATACTACCCCGCTGGTGATGCCGTTGGTGACCTCCAGTCTGGAACGCGCCATGCAGCTGGCCGAATCGATGGAGGCGCGCGGCTTTGGCGGCAGCGGTCAGGAGCAGACCACCCGCCAGCAGCTCTTTAATAGCCTGCTGGCGCTATGCGGTATGGCTTTGCTGGTGGCAGTGCTTGGTATCCAGCTGTGGCTGCGGCAGTACCCCTGGTGGCTGGTAGGCTTGTTTGTACTGGCGCTTGGCTTGCTGGGGATGGCCATCTTGCGCCAATCGCGCGCGGCACGCCGCAGCCGCTACCGTCCGCGACGCTGGCACTCGGTCGATACCCTGCTGACAGCCGGCGCACTCATCGCCGCAGCGAGCATGCTGGCAGCACGCATCGTGGGCGGCACGCATCTGCAATACTATCCCTTCCCGCCCAATGGCCTGCTGCCCGGATTCACGCCTTGGGTCGGCGTAGCTATGCTCTTTTTGGCGCTGCCAGCCCTGGTGAGCCTGGCACTGGCTCCTGCCCCACCATCACGCCGAACCGAGGAGGGCGTACCGCAATGATCACGCTGGAGCATCTGACCTATACCTACCCGCAGGCCAGCCAGCCGGTGCTGAACGACCTGTCGCTCGAGATCGACGATGGCGACTTTGTCTTGGTTGCGGGTCCCTCCGGTAGCGGCAAATCGACCCTGCTGCGCTGCCTGAACGGCCTGGTGCCGCATTTTTACGGCGGTCACCTGACGGGTAGCGTGCGGGTGGCGGGGGTCAACCCGGTAGCGGAGAGCCCGCGGCGCATGGCTGGGATCGTGGGGATGGTCTTTCAGGACCCCGAGACGCAGTTTGTCGTGGATACCGTCGAATCCGAGCTGGTGTTTGCCATGGAAAACGCCAATGTGCCGCCGGCCGACATGCGCCGGCGTGTCGAGGAGGTGCTCGACCAGCTCAACATCACTCCGCTGCGCCAGCGCCGCATCAGCACCCTATCGGGGGGCGAAAAGCAGCGCGTAGCAATCGCCGCGATCCTGACGCTGCGCCCGCAGGTGCTGGTGCTGGATGAGCCCACCTCGCAGCTCGATCCGCAGGCCGCCGAAGAGGTGCTGATCGCCCTGCGCCAGCTCAACACCGACCTGGGGATGACGATCATCCTCAGTGAGCACCGCCTGGAGCGCGTGGTACAGTTTGCCGACCGCCTGCTATATCTGCCTGGCCAGGGTGGTGATTTAATAGACGGCACCCCGCAGGAGGTCCTGCGGCATATGCCGGCCGTGCCGCCTTTGGCCGACCTGGGCCGCCAGGTGGGCTGGCGACCGCTACCCCTCACCATCCGCGAGGCGCGCCGCTACCCGCCTTTGCCCCTCAAGGCTGATACGGGCAGCCCCGCCCAACCCGAACGAGCCGGCGAGCCAGCCATCCGCATCGAAAAGCTGCACTATGCTTACGGCGGCACACCCGCCCTGGCCGGCATCGATCTGCAGACCTGGGGCGGCAAGGTGGTGGCGCTGATGGGACGCAACGGCTCTGGCAAGAGCACATTGCTCAAGCATCTGGTGGGGCTGCTGAGCCCTCAAAGTGGTCGGGTGCTGGTAATGGGCCAGGATACGCGCAAGGTTGATACTGAAGAGCTTGTCAAGCTGGTGGGTTATGTGCCGCAGAACCCCAACAGCCTGCTCTTTGCGGATACAGTGGCTGACGAACTCGCCTTTACGCGGCGCGCCCACAGCCTGCCGGATCATGACCCCGGCGAGCTGCTCAAAGCCCTGCATCTGGGCGGACTGCGCGAGCGCTACCCGCGCGACCTCTCGGTGGGTGAGCGCCAGCGCGTGGCTTTGGCCGCGATCCTGGCAGCCGAGCCGCAGATTATCCTGCTGGACGAGCCCACCCGTGGCTTGGATTATGCCCAGAAGGGCTTGCTGGAGGAGATTCTGCACGCCGAAAAGCGCGCCGGGCACTGTGTGATCGTGGTAACCCACGATGTCGAGCTGGCGGCTGCCTGTGCCGACCGAGTGGTAATCCTCGCGGATGGGCAGGTGATCGAAGATGGCCCGACCGGCGCGGTGATGGCGCGCTCGCTGGTTTTCAGTTCGCAGATGGTCAAACTGCTGCGCGACGAACGCTACCTGACGGTGCCCGACGTGCTCAGGGACCTGGCATGAGAACATTACGAGCCGTCAACAACGCTGCCATGGCGCTGGCCAGTCTGATAGGGCTGGTGGCGTTTCTGTATCCCTTTTTTAACCTAAACCTTGACCAGGGAGACCCAAACTGGGGCGCGCACTCCCAGGATGCCCCGCTTTTGATGGTGATACTGGTGGTCGTCAGCCTGGTGAGCCTGATGGCAACCCTTAGCTCAGGGCGCATGAACTCGAAAACGATCGCCATGCTGGGTATTCTCACGGCGGTAAACGCGGTTCTGCGGGCGGTGCCGGGACCAGCCGGGTTTTCAGCCATGTATGTGCTGCCGATCGTGGCTGGCTACGTCTTTGGCAGCCACTTTGGCTTTTTACTGGGCACGCTTTCGGTCATGGTCTCAGCGCTGATCGGCGCGGGCGTCGGCCCCTGGCTGCCCTACCAGATGATTGCCGTAGGATGGATCGGCTTGAGTTCGGGTTGGCTGCCCAAACTCGCAGACCGTCGGCTCGAACTGGGTATGCTGGTGGTGTGGGGGGTGCTGTGGGGCATCCTGTTTGGCGCCCTGATGAACTTGTGGTTCTGGCCCTTTATCTATCAGGAGCAGCAGGCCAACATGTACTGGCAGCCCGGACTGGGCTTGGGTGAGGGTCTCCGACGTTACGCGGTGTTTTACCTGGCCACGTCGGCTTGGTGGGATCTGGCAGGCGCGGTTGGCAACGCCCTGTTGGTGGGGTTATTTGGCATGCCGCTCTTGAAGCTGCTGAAACGCTTTCAGGGGCGCTTTCCCTTTAAAGTTGATTAACCCGG
>Ga0123332_1000485_pt1 | contig 39770 bp, 36 predicted proteins | sample BioC12SIPDNA_4_FD_89958 | JGI IMG/M metagenome (GOLD analysis project Ga0123332, IMG submission 89958) | Anaerobic biogas reactor microbial communites from Washington, USA - Biogas_R2_A C12 SIP DNA | ecosystem: Engineered > Bioreactor > Anaerobic > Unclassified | place: Washington, USA... | reverse complement strand
CTCCGCCAGCCCCGACGGCACCGCCTTCACCGTCACCGAGGTCTTCCGGCGCGAGGGCGTCGGCGCCGAACTCACGTGGACGGGCCAGATCCCCCAGCGACTGGCCCGGCCGTTCCGCGACGCAGGCCACGACATCCGCACGATCCTCGACGACGCCCGGCCGTCCCCGCACCTCGGACAGGTGTCGGTCCCGTGACCCCGGCGACCGCGCTCGTCCTCGCCGTCGTCGGCGCGTACGGGGTCCACCTCCTCTACAGCGCGCTCGTGCTGGGATGGACCGGGATCGGGCCCGGGCCGCGAGTCGCCCGGGAGTGGGCGCGGCCGCGCCGCGGCGGGCGCGACTGGCTGGCCCAGGCCGGGCTCGACGACGTGCCCCCGGTCGAGTTCGGCGCGGTGGTCGCGGTGCTGGTCGTGCTGGGCGCCGCGTTCGGCTTCGCGATCTTCGGGAGCGTCGTGCCCGCGGTCTGCCTCGGCGCGTTCGCCGGGAGCTTCCCGGTCGCCGCCTACCGGAACCGGCGCCGCGTTCGGCGGGCGATCGCCCAGGAGGCCTGGCCGCGGATGATCGAGGAGATCCGCATCCTGACCAGCTCGCTCGGCCGGTCGGTGCCCCAGGCGCTGTTCGAGGTCGGCGGCCGCGGCCCGGAGGAACTGCGCCCCGCGTTCGCGGCGGCCCACCGCGAGTGGCTGATCTCCACCGACTTCGCCCGCACGGTCCGCGTGCTGAAGGACCGCCTCGCCGACCCGACCGCCGACGCGACGCTCGAGACGCTGCTCGTCGCCCACGAGCTGGGCGGCACCGACCTCGACAGCCGCCTGCGCGACCTGATCGAGGACCGCATCCAGGACGTCCAGGGCCGCAAGGACGCGAGGGCCAAGCAGGCGGGGGTTCGCTTCGCCCGCCGGTTCGTGCTCATCGTGCCGCTGGGAATGGCCGCCGCCGGGGTGTCGGTCGGCGAGGGGCGGGCCGCCTACCAGACGCCGGGCGGTCAGCTCGCGGTGGTGATCGGCATCGCGCTCACCGTCGCGTGCTGGTGGTGGGCGGGCACGATCATGCGGATCCCCGAGGAGGAGAGGGTGTTCGAGCGATGACCCGCGCCCTCGTCGCCGCCGGGTTGGTCCTCTGGGTCGGGGCGACGCTGCTGCTGTCGACCACCCGTTGGTTCTCGCGGCGCCCGCTCACCGAGCGGCTCCGGCCGTACACGCCCGGCGGGTTGGCACCGGGCAACCGGCCGGGGCTGCTCTCGGTCGAGAGCTTCCGCGACGTCGTCGCGCCGGTGTCGCGCAACGTCGGCGAGCAGGTGGCCCGCCTGTTCGGCGTGAGCGAGGACCTCGGCGTGCGCCTCGCCCGGTACCACTCCCCGCTCGACGTCACCTCGTTCCGGGTCCGCCAGCTCGGCTGGGTGGTGGCCGCCTTCGGCCTCGGAGGACTCGTCGCGGTCGGGCTGCGGCTGCCATTGCCGCTGGGCGTCCTCGCGGTGATCGGCCTGCCGCTGCTCGCCTTCCTCGTGCTCGAGCAGCAGGTGTCGGCGGCGTCGAGCAGGTGGCAGCGCCGCCTCTTCCTCGAGCTGCCGGTCGTCAGCGAGCAGATCGGCCTGCTGCTGTCGGCGGGCTACTCGCTGTCGGGGGCGCTCGCCCGCGTCGCCGACCGCAGCCAGGGCGCGTGCGGCGCCGACCTCCGCCGGGTCATCGGCCGGGTGCGCCAGGGGCTAACCGAGACCGAGGCGCTGCGCGAGTGGGCGGCGCTCGCCGACGTCGACGCGGTCGACCGCCTGGTGCACGTCCTCGCCCTCAACCGCGAGGCGAGCGATCTCGGCCGCCTGATCAGCGAGGAGGCCCGGGCGATCCGCCGCGACGTGCAGCGCGAGCTGATCGAGACCATCGAGAAGCGGGGTCAGCAGGTGTGGATCCCGGTCACGGTGGCAACCCTGCTCCCCGGGGTCATCTTCCTCGCCGTCCCCTTCATCCAAGCCCTGTCCCTGTTCTCGGGATCGGGATCCTGACCCACCGACCACGGAGGAACCCGTGACCGCCGCCCGCACCCTCGCCGCCCGCCAGACCGTTGCCGACTCCAGCGTCGTCGCCTACTCGTGGGCCCGCGCCCACCTGGTGACCGCCCGTCACCGCCTCGCCTCCGACGAGCGGGGCGAGGGCGTGATCTCCGCCGCCATCGTCGTGTTGATCATGGCGTTCCTGGGCGCCGCGATGTGGGTGGCGTTCCGGACGATCTTCAACGACACCACGGAGAACACGAGCAGCCAGGTCAGCAGCATCGGCCAGCCGTAGGGACGAGCGGGCACGTGGCTTCCGCCGTCGCCCCCGGAGTGGGGGTCGCGCCCCGCGGGCGCGGCACACCCCGGCCGGGCCCCTCCCGACGCGGCCGGGGCCGAGCGTCCCGGGTCCGTGCGTCCGGGGACCGGGGCCAGTCGCTCATCGGCACCACCGCCGCGCTGGTGGTGTTCCTGACGTTCCTGATGTTCGCCGTGCACCTGTCGGTGAACCTGTACGCCAACTCCACGGTGACGGCACGGGCCTACGACGCCGCCACCCGGGTGGCGGGCGCCGACATCGACCACGGCGACCCGAACGCGGTGGCCGCCGCGATGCGGGAGGCGGAGTCCGACCTGCGCGCCGGGCTGGGCGGCTACTCCGAGCGGATCCGGGAGATCGACTGGTCCGGCTCCGACGTCGACGTCGTGCAGCTCCGGCTGGTGGTCGACAACCCGAGCTTCCTGATCTTCTCGGCGGGTGGAATCGGGGTCGAGACGATCGACAAGACGGTGCGCGTCCGGGTGGAGCGGCTGCGGTGAGCCGACCCGTCCGCCACCACCCGGCCGACGGCCCGGTCGGCCAGGTGCTCGGCGCGCCGAGCGGTGGTCCGGCCGCCGGACCGGCCCGACGCGGCGAGCGGGGCATCGTCGGGGGCAGCGAGGTGCTGCCGTTCGGCCTCCTGATCTTCGTGTGCGGGTCGCTGCTCTTCGTCAACGCGTGGGCGGTGGTCGATGCCCGCTTCGCGGTCGCGTCCGCCGCCCGGGAGGCGACCCGGGCCTACGCCGAGAGCACCGACGAGGCCGACGGTCGTCGGGCCGCGGACGCGGCGGCGCGGGAGACGATGGTCGCCTACGACCGCGATCCCGAGCGCCTGTCGCTCGACGGCCCGCAGGGTCGGCTCGTGCGGTGCGGCGTCGTCGCGTACTCGGCGTCGTACCGCGTCGAGGCCATCCGCATCCCGATCATCGGCGGGTTCGGCGAGGGCATCACGGTCACCGCGTCGCACACCGCCCGCGTCGACGAGCTGGCGTCGGGGCTCGGCGAGGAATCGGCGTGCTGACGCGGCGCCGCGAGCGCGGCTCGTCGCTGATGCTTATGCCGGCCGCGGTGCTGGTGTTCGTGATCCTCGCCGCGATCTGCGTCGACTTCGCCGCCGTACACCTCGGCCAGCGCGAGCTCACCATCGCCGCCCAGGGCGCGGTGAACGACGCGGTGGCGGTCGGCTTCGACGAGGACCACTTCTACCGGACGGGCGAGGATCGCCTCGACGACGGTGCGGCGCGCACCGCCGCGTCCGAGTCCCTCGCCCGCAACGCGCCGGGGGCCGACGTGCTCCGGCTGGTGGCCACCGAGGACGACCGCCTCGAGATCGAGGTGGCGCTGGAGGTCGACACGATCTTCGCCAAGGCGGTGCCGGGCGGGCCGCGGACGATCCGGGTGACGGCGACGGCGTCGGCCGACCTCGCCGGGTGAGCGGCTTCGGATCGATACGGCCGTAGCGGCAAGCCTCGTCATGTGTTTTCGTGTCATCTCATGGTCGGACGGGTACGGTGCGGCCGTGCTCGAACCCGTCCCCGCCGCCCACCGGGTGGTCAACGACGTCTACGGGCGGCCGGTCCTGGTCAAGCGATGCACCGACGAGGCGGGGCGGGCCCGTCTCGCCCGCGAGCACGCCGTGCTGCGGGCGGTCGCCGGCCCCGGCGTGGTGGGTGTCGTCGACCTGGTCGACTCGGAGGCCGCGACCGAGCTGCACCTCGCCTGGGTCGGGCCCCACTCGCTCGCCACCATCGCCGGCGCCGCGCCGGAGGGCGCCGGCCACCTCGTCGCCGCCGTCGCCGACGCCGTCCTCGACCTGCACTGCGCCGGGTACGCCCACGGACGCCTGTCGGCCGACCACGTGCTGCTGGGCGAGGGATGGCGGCCGGTGCTGACCGGGCTCGCCGACGCGGCCACGATCGAGCCGGCCCGGGCGGCCGACGACGTCGCCGGGCTGGGTGGGCTGCTCACCGATCTGCTCCGCGGCGTCGACGAGCCGCTGGTGGTCGACGGGCGCGGCGCCCGGGCCCGCGGCAGCGGCCTGCGCGCCGCGCTGCTGACGCTCGCGGACCACGCCCAGGCCCCCGACCCGGAGGTGCGCCCGACGGTCGACGCCCTGGCCGCGAGCATCCGTGCCGCGCTGCCCCGCTCCGTCCGCCGGGTCGAGGCGGGGGCGGGCCACGGGGCCCCGGGCGTTCCCGACGCGGAACGGGGGGTCCGGCGGGTGGTGGCCCTGGCCTCGGCGGGGGCCGCTCGGCTCTCGGCCCGGGGTCCGCGCCGGGCTCCGGATCCGACCTCGGCCGCCCGGGTCCCCTCCGGGGCGGTCCCGAGCGCCGGCGGCGCTGGCGGCGCGGCGGTCGCGGCCGACGGACCGGGCGTACCGCGCGGACCTGACCGGTCCCGGGTGCCGGAGGGTCGGTCCCGGGTGCCGGACCGGTCCCGGGTGCAGGTCACGCCGGTCCGCATCGGTCTGGCGATCGGGCTCGGGCTCGCGGTGGCCGGCACCGTCACGGCCGCGACGTGGCTCCGCCCCGACGCCGCGGGCTCCGGCGCGGCGCCCGCGGCCACCGACTCCACACCGTTCGGGTCGGCCTCGTCGGCGGACGGGGTCGGTCCGACGAGCTCCGAGCCGACGAGTGCGTCCGCGCCGTCGACCACGGTCGAACCGGGCGGCCCGACGGTGCTGCCTCCCCCGTCACCGCCGGCGGTACCCGCGCCGTCCGCGCCCGCGGACGCGGCGGGTCCGACCGAGGGGTCGGGGCCGTCCGGTGCGGGATGCCCGCCGGGGGCCGGGGCCGACGGCCCCTCGGGCCCCGACGTCGACGGCGACGGGTGCCCCGACGTGGTGACGGTCGAGGGCGAGCGGGTGACCTTCGGGGGCACGACCTGGGTGGTCGGGCGGACGGGCGACCGGGTCGCGGTCGCCGACTGGGACTGCGACGGCACGGCGACCGCCGCCGCCCTGCGGCCGTCGAGCGGGGAGGTGTTCGTGTTCGACCGTTGGGTAGTTCCCGGCGACGAGATCACCGTCAACGCGGCGGCGACGGTCGCGGGGGCATCGGAGCTGGAGGTCGTCGACCCCGACGCCGACGGCTGCTCCGACCTGGTGGTGGTCCGCGACGGGGGCGGTCGGGTGCGGGTCGAGGTGGGACCGTGACCCGGCCGATCACGACCACCGAGCCGAGCACCGGGTCGGTCGGGGCCGACGGCCGCCCCGCCTGGTGGCGTGCGCTCCTGGCCGTCGGGTGGATGGCGGCGCTGATCGCCACGATCGTGCTGCTCGGCCGACTCGGGACCGGCACGCTGTCGACGCCCCCGGTGCTCGACCGCTCGGAGCTGAGGCGGTGGCTCGACGAGCGCGACGCGGTGACGGTCGCCTTCGCGTTCGTCCGGCTGATCGGGCTCGTGCTCGCCTGGTACCTGCTGGCCGTGACGGTCGTCGGGCTGCTCGCCCGGGTCACCCGGGTGCCGGCGCTGGTGCGGCTGTCGGACCTGGCGACGGTCCCTGCGGTGCGGCGGTTCCTCGGCACCGTGGCGGGGGTGGGGCTGTCGGCCTCCGCGGCCAGCCTCGTCGCCGCCAACCTGCTGCCTGACGATGCGCCGCGGGTCGTCGAGTCGGGGCCGCTGGTCGACACCCGGGTCGTGATCGAGCGGCTGCCCGACGGGTCCGAGACGATCCTGCGGCGGCTCCCCGACTCGGGCGACGACGGCACCGCCACGCTGCGGGTCGACGACGGGGGCCGGGCAGGCGGCGGTTCGACCGACGGGTCGACGGAGGGTTCGACGGCCGCCCGGTGGACGGTGCGGGCGGGTGACCACCTCTGGGGCATCGCCGAGGACACGCTCGCCGCGAACTGGGGACGGGCGCCGACCGACGCTGAGGTGGCGCCGTACTGGGATCAGGTGATCGACGCGAACCGCGGTGCGCTGATCGACCCCGGCAACCCGGACCTGATCCAGCCGGGACAGACCTTCGTGCTGCCGGCCCCGCCGGCGGCGCCCCCTGCCGGACCGCAGCCGTAATGCCGAGCGTGCGCCCGGATGGCGGGACCCCGGCCGCGACCTGATCCGGGACGCGAGGCTGACCAGGCGACCGCCGCGTGTCCGGCGGTCGGTGCGCCGACGGCCCGGCGGGGTGGCCGCCTCCACACGTACCGTGCGCCCTCCGCCACGGTGAGCCACATTAGGTGCGGTGTCCGACAGCGATTCGCTGTCGATTCGCTCCGGGCCCTCATCACGCTCAGTGCTTTCATGCGCGCACACGGTCCAGTTCTCGGTGCGTCCGACAGCGATTCGCTGTCGATTCGCTCGCGGACGGCGGCGAATCGCCGGCGATTCGCCGCCGGAGGCCCGGAAGAGCGCGCCGGCGAAGCGACCATTCCGCCCCGGGTTCGCTCCCAACTGGGCGGTGGGACGCGACCGCGCGGTGACGTGTCGGCCCGAAGCTGAGCGTACGGCCGGCGTGGTCGGCTCAGGCGAGGGCGGCGCGGGAGAGACCGTCGGGACGCTCGCGGCGGCGGCCGACGGGCACGTCGTCGAGGGCGGCGCGGAGGGCGGTGACGGCGGCGGCGGGTTCGTCGGGGATCACGCCGTCGACGACCCCGAGGCGGAGCAGGTCGGCGCTGGTGAGCCCGAGCTCGGCGGCCACGGCGGGGATCTCGTCGGCGTGACGGCCGAGGATCAGCGCCGCGCTCTCCGGCGCGATCACCGCGAAGGTGGCGTGCTCCTGTACGAGCAACCGGTCGGCCCAGGCGAGGGCGAGCGCCCCACCGCTCCCGCCCTCCCCCACGCAGGCGGCGACGGTCGGCACCGCCACCCCGTCGAGGGCGGCGAAGGTGACGGCGATCTCGGCGGCGACGCCGTCGTTCTCGCTGGCGATCCCCGGCTCCGCCCCGGGGAGGTCCACCAGCGAGACGAGCCCGAGGCCGAGGCTCCCGGCCAGGTCGACGGCCCGGCGGGCCTGGCGGTACGCGGTCGGGGTCGGACGCCCGGTGCCGGCGTGACGGTCGGAGGCGAGGACGACGAAGCGTCGATCACCGATCCGCGCCAGGCCGGACCGCAGCGTCGGATCGGGGGCGGCCAGGTCGACCCACGACTCGCAGAGCAGCGCGGCGAGGTCGATCCCCGAGGGCCGATCGGCCCGGCGGGCCGCCACGACCTCGCCCCACGCCGACCCGGACGACCCGGACGGCACCGTTGCGCCACCCGACACCGACGCCTCGGACTCCTCCGGCGAACCCGGCGCCCCACCCGACCCGGACGACCCCGACGACCCGGACGACAGCAGCGGCCGGGACGGTCCCGCGACCAGCGCCCGCGGCGCCGGCGGTCGGTCGGCCTCTCCGAGCACCGCCTCGACCCATCCGTCGAGCTCGTCGGGGACGAGCACGGCGTCGACCAGGCCCGCGGCGAGGGCGGTCTCGGCCGAGTGTGACCGCCCGGCCACGTCCTCCCCCGTCGTCGCCTTGACCAGGCGGGGTCCGGCGAAGCCGACGACGGCGCCGGCCTCGGCGGCCCGCAGGGAGCAGAGCGACGCGTAGCTGGCGAACACGCCCCCGGTGGTCGGCGACCGCATGACCGCGACGCTGAGGAGCCCGGCCTCGGAGTGGCGGCGGATGGCGCCGGCGACCCGACCCATCTGCACGAGCGACACCATGCCCTCCTGCATCCGCGCCCCGCCGCTGCGCGTCACGCACACGACCGGGAGCCGCCGCTCGCAGGCCCGGTCGAAGGCCCGCACGACCCGCTCGCCGTGCACGACCCCCATCGACCCGCCGAACGCGTCGAAGTCGCCCTCGATGCGCACGTGGGTGGCGGTCAGGCCGGTGCGCACCGACTCGGCACCGACCTCGGCCAGCCGCTCGGCGTAGCCCGGGAAGTCGAGCGGGTCACCGCTGCGGAGGTCGGTGTCCCACTCCTCGATCCACCCGGTCAACGTCGCCGCCGATCGTCGCTCACCCCGGCAGCCTGACCAATCGTGCCGCTCGGCCGCCAACCGGTCGCACCGATCGCCGGTCGCCGACCGGCCGAGCCGACGGACCGCAACGAACCGGAACAGATCACGCCGCCTCCCCCGGGTCGACCAGCCGCGTCGCCACCTCGTTGGCGAGCAGCCGCCCCCCGCGGGTGAGCACCAGGCGGTCGCCCGCACCTCGACCAGCCCGACGAGGGCGGCCCGGTCGGCGGGCGGCAGCGCGGCGACCGGCACCCCCGCCTCGGTGCGGAGCGAGAGTTGCACCGCCTCCAGACGACGAGCGCCGGGTTCGAGCCGCTCGGAGCCCGCGACCGGCTCGCGGCCCGCCTCTACCTCGTCCGCGTAGCGCTCGGGCGTGCGGACGTGCCAGTAGCGCACGCCGTCGCGGTGGCCGTGCGCCGCGCACCCGAGCGCCACGTAGTCCCCCATCGACCAGTAGAGGAGGTTGTGCCGGCAGCGGTGCCCCGGTCGGGCCCAGTTGGAGATCTCGTACCAGCCGTACCCGGCGGCCTCGAGCCGGTCCGACGCGTCGAGGTACTTGTCGGCCTGGTCGTCGTCGTCGGGGTGGCGCGACGGGTCGTCCGCGAGCGGCGTACCCGGCTCGACGGTGAGTCCGTAGGCGCTGACGTGGTCGGGCTCCAGGGCCAGGGCGCCGTCGAGCGTCGTCGCCCAGTCGGCGCGGGACTCGCCGGTGCCGCCGTAGATCAGGTCGAGGTTGACGTCCAGCCCCGCGCCGCGCGCCGCGGCGACCGCCGGCCCCACCGCCTCGACCGGATGACGACGACCCAGGGCGTCGAGGACGTGGGCCACGAACGACTGCACGCCGATCGACACCCGCGTGACGCCGCCGGCCGCGAAGGCGGCGGCCCGCCCGGCGTCGAGGTCCTCCGGGTTGCACTCGACGGTGACCTCGGCCCCCTCGGCGACCGGCAGCTCGGCCAGGACCGCCAGGAGGGGCGTGGGGTCGACCCGCGACGGTGTGCCGCCGCCGACGAACACCGACGTGACCGGCGCCAGCCCGGGCGCGAGGCGGGCGGCGTGCACCCGGCACGCCTCGAGGTAGCGGGCGGCGACGTGGTCGCGGTCGGTCCAGGTGGCGAACGCGCAATAGTCGCAGCGGTGCCGGCAGAACGGCACGTGCAGGTACGCGCCGAACGGTGCCCGCGCCGCCGCGGGCGGGTTCGGGCTCAGGGCCGGTAGCTCAGACCCAGCTCGTCGATGCGCTTGACCGCGCCGTCCTCGGAGGTGTCGAGGATGCACGCGATCGTGCGCAGGTCGTCGCGGCGGATGGTCAGCACCCGGCCGTTGAAGTCCTGGCGTTGCACCTGGATCATCGTGAGGTAGCGGGTGAGCATCTCGGCCGAGACGCCCGACAGCTCGTCGAGCTGGGTGAGGTCGATCACGATCTTGCGCTGGTCCGGCGCGGTCGACGTCAGGTCGACCACGTCGTCGTCGCCGTCGCGATCGCGGGGCAGGAGCTGGTCGACCGGCACGTTGTAGAAGCGGGCCAGACGCTGGAGGCGCGGCACCGAGATGGCCCGCTCGCCCCGCTCGTAGGCCCCGAGCACCGAGGCCTTGAACTCCTGGGCCGACGCCTCCTCGGCCTCCTGGAGCGAGAGCCCCTTCTGGCGCCGGATGGACCGCAACCGCTCGCCCACCTTCCGGCCGTACTCCTGGGAGGCGACGTCATCGAGCTCGCTGTCGATGATGCTCATCGGGTTCCTGGTTCTCCTGGATCGGGCACCCCGGGGGCGGGTGCGGGGTGACGCGCTGCGAGCCTGGCGGCTCCGGTCCGCCACACTACGTCACCACAGACCGGGGGGCAACCACCCTACGTGCTGAGATCCGGGTCAGACGGCCTACGCGTCACCGGGACGGTCACCCGGAGCGACCAGCCCCGCCCTCAGGGCCACCAGGAGTGAACCCGCCGCGACCGCGGCCGTCTCGCTGCGCAGCACCGTCGGCCCGAGCGCGACCAGGGCCGGGGCGGACGCCAGCTCGCCCTCGGACCACCCGCCCTCGGGGCCGACCAGCACCGTCGGGCGGTCCAGGCTCGGAGCCGCGCCGGTCGGCTGGGCCAGCGCCGCGCCCGGCTCGGCCGCCGCGTCGGCGACCGCCACCCCGGCCCGGACCTCGGGCAGCCAGGCCCGTCGGCACTGCATCGTCGCCTCCCGCGCGACGCGCCCCAGGCGTTCGCCGTGCGACGCGGCCCGGTCCCCCTCCCAGCGGACGACCGACCGGTCGGCGACGAGCAGCCAGATCCGGTCGACCCCCAGCTCGGTCAGCTTCTGCACCGCCCACTCGGGCCGCTGGCCCTTCACCGGGGCCAGGGCGACCGTGATCAGCGGCGCGGTCCGCTCCTCGACCACCACGTCGCCGACCGGCTCGACCGCGGCGGCGCGGAGACGCCCACGTCGCCACCGCCCCCGCCCGTCGCCGACGGTGATCGGGTCGCCGACGCGGAGCCGTCGGGCCCGGCGCAGGTGGTGCTCGTCGTCGGGGGCCAGGACCGGCTCGTCGACGTCGTCGACGAGCACGTGCGGATCGCGCGAACGCGCCAGGCGCTCACCCACCGGGCTACTTGAACGCCGACTTGATGCGGGACAGGAAGCCGGAGTCCGGTTCGGCGACGGTCTCGTCGCGCAGCGCGGCGAGCTGGCGGAGGAGCTGCTCCTCCTCCTCGGAGATGTCGCGGGGCACGTCGACCACGACCTCGATGCGCACGTCGCCCCGTCCGCGCCCGCGGACGCGGGGCACGCCTCGGCCGCGCAGGCGGATCACGGTGCCGGGCTGGGTGCCGCGGGGGATGACGACGTCCTCGGTGCCGTCGAGCGTCTCGAACGGGAACGTGAGGCCGAGGGTGGCCTGGCTCAGCCCGAGGTGGAGCTGGTGCACGAGGTCGTCGCCGTCGCGGGCGAAGCGCTCGTGGGGGGCGACCCGGAGGTGGACGTAGAGGTCGCCGGCCGGCCCACCCCGCGGGCCCGCCGGTCCGTAGCCGGGCAGGCGTAGCGTGTTGCCGTCGGCGACGCCGGGCGGGATGTCGACGGTGTAGGTGCGCTCGATCGGCCGGCGCCCCTCGCCGCGGCAGTCGGGGCACGGATCGGCGACCTCCTGGCCCGTGCCCCCGCAGGTCGGGCAGGCGTGGGCGGTGACCATCTGGCCGAGCAGCGACTGGCGCACCTGGCGCACCTGGCCCGCGCCGCCGCAGGTCGAGCAGGTGGTCGGCGACGTCCCGGGGCGGGCACCGGTGGCCTCGCAGGTGTCGCACGGCGACGGCACCGTGGCGCTGACCGGCGCCTGGGTGCCGAACACGGCCTCCTCGAACGTCAGGTCGACGACGATCTCCATGTCGCCCCCGGGCGGCGGACCGGTGCGGCGGCGACCGCTCCCACCGAACCCGCCGGACGCGCCGCCGAAGAAGGCGTCGAAGATGTCGCCGAGGCCGCCGCCGAAGGGGTCTCCGCCGGCGGGACCCCGCGAGTCGGTGCCGAACGTGTCGTAGCGCTGCCGTCGGTCCGGGTCCGAGAGCACCTCGTAGGCGTGGGCGACCTCCTTGAACCGAACCTCGGCGTCGGGGTCGTCGGGGTTGGCGTCGGGGTGGTGCTCGCGGGCGAGTCGGCGGTAGGCCCGCTTGATCTCGTCGGCGGTGGCGGTGCGGGCGACGCCGAGCGTCGCGTACAGGTCCTGGGGCATCTGCGTCCTTCGTCAGCCCTCGCTCAGGCGGCGACCGAGCCGGTTGCTCACGACGGCCACGGCCGCCAGCGCCTGCACGTAGTCCATGCGGGTCGGACCGAGCACGGCGACGGTGCCGACCGGCTCGCCCTCGACCTCGTAGGGCGACAGCACGAGGGCGCACTCGGCGAGGTTCTCCAGACCGGTCTCGGACCCGATCGCCACCTGGAGGCCCCGGTCGAGGACGTCGCGGAGCAGGGACACGACGACGAGCTGCTGTTCGAGCACGCCGAGCACCTCGCGGACGGTCTCGACCGCGTCGAACGCGCCGGCGACTCGGTCGGTGCCGCCGACGTACAGGTGGTCACCGTCGGCCCCGGCGGTCCGGGCGGCCGCCGCCACCAGGTGGGCCACCGCGGCGTCGGCCGGGGCCGGAACCGACGCGAGGGAGTCGAGCCGCCGACCCTCGAGGTGGCGGCGCAGGTGGGCGGTCGCGGCGGTCAGGTCCTCGTCGGTGGCCTCGGGGTGCTCGCCGACCAGCTCGACGGTGGCCTTGTGGATCGCCCCGTTGGAGAGCACGACGACCAGCAGCGCGGCCCGGGCGGTGATCCCGACGAGCTGCACCGACCGGACGACCGCGATCTCCTGGGGCGGCCCGGTGATGACCGCCGCGGTGCCGGTCAGCCCGGCCAGCAGCCGCGACGTGTCGACGAGCATCTGCTCGAGCGCGCCGTGGGTGCGGTCGAAGAAGGCCCGCACGTGCTGGGCCGACGCCCGGTCGAGCGACCCCCGCCCGGCCAGGTGGTCGACGTAGTAGCGGTAGCCGGCCTCGGTGGGGATGCGACCGGCGCTGGTGTGGGGCTGGGCGAGGTAGCCGTCGTGCTCGAGGGTGGCCATCTCGTTGCGGACCGTGGCCGAGGACACCTCGACCCCGGGGGCGGACGCGACGTGACCCGAGCCGACCGGTTGGGCCGTGTGGATGTACTCCTCCACCACCGCCCGGAGGATCGAGGCCTTGCGATCGTCGAGCATTCGTCTGCCTGCACCGGGTTGCGGGTCGGGCCCGGAAGCCCATCGGTTGGCACTCGACTCTACCGAGTGCTTGCCACCCGGCCACGTACCGGACCCCGGGCCGCGGCGACGGATCGATCCCGGCTCCGGATGACGTTCAGGCGAGGAACTGCCGGTAGAAGTCGGGGTCCGTGAGGATCTGCTGGTAGATCCGGTCACTGAGCACGGCGTCCTCCATCGCCTGGGCGATGATCGCGTCGAGGCGCTCCTTGGGGACGTTCTTCTGCATCTTCTCCATCGCCGCCTGGGACTGGGTGGTCTGGGGCAGCTTCGGCTCGAACTTCGTGCGACCCTGGCCGGGCGGCTTCATGCCCCGGAACCCGGCGCCGTGGTGGTAGACGACACCGCCGTAGATGCCGAACAGCAGCGGGTGCAGGTCGACCGTGTTGGACCGCAGCAACGGCGCCCAGGTGAGCCCGGCCCGGTCGAGCAGCCAGGCGAGGTTGCCCCCGACGTCGGTGCGGCCGTCGCGGAACGGGTGGCCCGACGACCAGTCGCCGGGCAGGTTCGACCAGGTGTCGGCCCGCACGACGCAGAAGCACGGGTGGGGCTGGGAGTCACCGTGGTTCTCGAGGCGCTGCACCGCGACGAGGGCGTGGTCGGCCAGGAGGCGCCGGGCCGGGGCGATCGGATCGGCGATCGGGAAGGCGTCGCCGTCGAGGAAGACCAGCAGGTCGTCGGGCTCGCCGTCGTCGACCATGACCCGACCGAGGAGGTTGAGCTTGCCGGCGTGGTTGCCGAGCGAGGGGACGACCACGTCGAAGTGACGCTCGTACTCGGCATCGACGCCCTCGAGGCTCCCGTAGAGGACGAAGGGCTCGGAGCAGAACCGGTCGAGGTAGCGGCGCTGGATCTCGATCCAGTCGGTGTTGTGGTGGTGCGCGGTGGCGATGCGGATCACCGGGGCGGGCCTCCGGGGCGGGAGCGGGGCGGGCGGTCGGTCGTGGGGACGGGCGGGGTCAGTCGTCGAGGCGGAGGGCGCTGACGAAGGCCTCCTGGGGTACCTCGACCCGGCCGATCGACTTCATCTTCTTCTTGCCCTCCTTCTGGCGTTCGAGGAGCTTGCGCTTGCGGGTGATGTCGCCGCCGTAGCACTTGGACAGGACGTCCTTGCGCTTCGCCTTCACCGTCTGGCGGGCGATGATCCGACCGCCGACCGCCGCCTGGATCGGCACGTCGAAGAGCTGACGCGGGATCAGCTCCTTCAGCTTCTCGCACATGCGTCGGCCGTAGTCCTCGGCCTTCTCGCGGTGGACGATCATGCTGAACGCGTCGACCGGCTGGCTGTTGAGCAGCACGTCGACCTTGACGAGCGCCGACACGCCGTAGCCGTCGGCCTCGTAGTCGAGGCTGGCGTAGCCCTGGGTGCGGCTCTTCATCTGGTCGAAGAAGTCGGTGACCACCTCGGCGAGCGGCACCCGGTAGCGCAGCTCGACCCGCTCGGGCGACAGGTACTCGAGCTTGACCATCTCGCCCCGCCGGTTCTGGCACAGCTCCATCAGGGTGCCGGTGTAGTCGGTGGGGGTGAGGATCGAGACCGTCAGCCACGGCTCCTCGATCGAGTCGACCTCGCTCATCGGCGGCATCTCCGACGGGTTGTCGATCTCGACGACCGTGCCCTTGGTGGTGTGCACCCGGTACTCGACCGACGGGGCGGTGGCGATCAGGCTGAGGTCGAACTCGCGCTCGAGCCGCTCGCGGACGATCTCCATGTGGAGCAGCCCGAGGAACCCGCAGCGGAAGCCGAAGCCGAGCGCCCCGGAGCTCTCCGGCTCGTAGGTGAAGCTCGAGTCGTTGAGCCGCAGCTTCTCCAGCGCCTCGCGGAGGTCGGGGAACTCGTCGCCGTCGATCGGGTACAGGCCGCAGAACACCATCGGCTTGGGGTCCCGGTAGCCGGCGAGCGGCTCGTCGGCGGGGGCGGCGGTGTCGGTGACGGTCTCGCCCGACTTGGCGGCGCCGACGTCCTTGATGCCGGCGATCAGGTAGCCGGTCTCGCCGGGGCCGAGCGCGTCGACCGGCTGCGGGTCGGGCGACCGGACCCCGATCTCCTCGGCGCCGTGGGTGGCGCCAGCCTGCATGAACCGCAGCTTGGCGCCCGCGCGCATCGTGCCGTCCATGACCCGCACCGAGCTGACGACCCCCCGGTACTGGTCGAAGTGGCTGTCGAAGATCAGGGCGCGGAGCGGGGCGTCGGCGTCACCCGTGGGCGGGGGGATGCGGTCGATGACGGCGTCGAGCAGGTCACCCACGCCCTCGCCGGACTTGGCGCTGATGCGCAGCACCTCCTCGGCGGGGATGCCGAGCACCGCCTCGATCTCCTCCGCGCAGCGGTCGGGGTCGGCGGCCGGGAGGTCGATCTTGTTCATGCACGCCACGATCTCGAGGTCGTTCTCGAGGGCGAGGTAGCAGTTGGCCAGCGTCTGGGCCTCGATGCCCTGGGCCGCGTCGACGAGCAGGACCACGCCCTCGCAGGCGGCGAGGGACCGGCTCACCTCGTAACCGAAGTCGACGTGGCCGGGCGTGTCGATCAGGTTGATCACGTGGTCCCGCCACGGGATGCGCACCGACTGGAGCTTGATCGTGATGCCCCGCTCGCGCTCCAGGTCCATCGAGTCGAGGTACTGGGCGCGCATGTCGCGGGCGCTGACGATGCCGCTCAGCTCGAGCACCCGGTCCGACAGCGTGGTCTTGCCGTGGTCGATGTGGGCGATGATCGAGATGTTGCGGAGGCGGTCGAGGTCCATGGCGGTCGTGCGAGCCTACCGACCGGCTCCTCCCCGCCTCCTGCCGATCGGCTCACGACGGTCGCCTCGCGTCGCCCCCCGATCGGCGATGCGTCGATCGTGCGACGGTCGTTCCGGGCGCATGTGACTCGGGAGGCCGTGACCCGGTAGCGTTCCCGGGCTACTACGACCGAGCGACCGCCCGACCGGCGAGGAAACCGTGGCCAACATCAAGAGCCAGATCAAGCGCAACCGCCAGAACGAGAAGCGCCGCCTGCGCAACAAGAGCGTGCGCTCCGACCTCCGCACCCGCACCAAGGCCGCCGAGGCCGCCGCCGCCGAGGGCCAGGAGGGCGCCGAGGAGGCGCTGCGCACCGCGCTCAAGCGCATCGACAAGGCCGCCTCGAAGGGCGTGATCCACAAGAACCAGGCCGCCCGCCGCAAGTCGCGCCTGGTCAAGCGGGCCGCCGCCGCGTCCGCCGCCGCCGAGGCCTGACTCAGCGACCCCGGCGCCGGTTCGCCGCCGCCAATCGGGCGACCAGCACCTCCATGACCAGCTCGTCGGGCCACGCCTGCGCGCCCCTCAACGCCAGGTCGGCGTCGGCGAGCAGCCCGGTCGCCCGGGCGATGCCGGACGAGCCGAGCCTCCGGCCCTGCTCCAACGCCTTGCGGGCCGGAAACGTCGATCCCCTCAGACCGAGTACGGCCGCCGCGTCCTTCTCGCCTCGCGCCCCGGACCCGTCGAGGCGCAGCATCCGGGCGTAGTGCCCGTGGAGCGTCGCCATCACCTGGAGGGCGTGACGGTCGCCGCCGCGCATCATGCGCTGGAGCCGGTCGAGTGCGGTGGCGGGGTCGCCCCGGTCGATGGCGTCGGTCAGCTCCCACGGGGGGACACCGCCCGCCTCGCCCAGCCACGGCTCCACGTCGTCGACGTCGAGGCGGGCGCCGTCGCCGTGGATCCCGGCCAGTCGCTCCGCCAGCTCGACGACCGCGCCCGCGTTCTCACCGAGCCGCTCGGCCACGAGGGAGGCGGCCGGCCGGTCGAGCTTCAGGCCGTGGCCGGCGAGCTGGGCGGTGACCCACGCCTCGCGGTTCTTGCCCGGCGCGTCGGCCTCGACGATCTCGGCCCCAACGGCCTTCAGCGCCTTGCTCAGCGTCGGAGGTACCGCGCCCAGGCGGCTGCCCGGCTCGGGCACCCGCTCCCACACCAGGACGAGGTCGGTGGTGTCGAGCGGCTCGGCCAGGTGGTCGAGCAACGGGCGGAGGGCGTCCGCGTTGGTGAACCGGGCGAGGTGGCGGGCCACGACGATCCGCCGATCGGTGAGGAACGGCATGGTGTTGGCGGCGTCGACGACGGCGGCCAGCTCGTAGTCGGGGCCGGCGTGCTCGTCGACCAGGAGGCCGCGGTCGCCGTCGCCGACGAGCCGGTCGACGGTGGTGACGACCACCTCCTCGCGCAGCACGTCGTCGGAGCCCTTGATCAGCCGGATCGAACCCATCAGGGCGACCCATCCGTGCGGGCGGCCTGGATCGCCCGGATGACGGTGACCGCCCGGCGACCGGCGCGCCCGTCGAGCCAGCGGTCGACCGGACGCCCGTCGACCGCGTCGAGCGCCGCCTCGACCGCCACCGCCACCCGATCGTCGGGGTCGACGGCGCCGCTCACCCCGCCGAACCTAGCGGCCCCCGGGGACGATCGTGGCCGGACGAGATCCGTCGTCGCCCCACCGCCCACGCGCCGGGTCAGGCGGGCTCAGCGAGGCGCACGGTGCCGTCGGCGAGGTCGACCACCAGCCCGCCCACGGGCGACCGCTCGCCCGGCTCCGCCCTTCCCCTCCACACGGTGCGCGCCACGCGCGCCCGGTGCCGCGCGGCCCGCTCCTCGTCACCGGCCGACATGCCCGGGCCGACCACCAGCACGTCGACGCGGGTGACCCCGGCGCGGCGTAGGCCCTCGAGCACCCGGGTCGGGCCGGTCGAGGGCGCGACCGTCACCACCGTGGCCCCGCCGGCCCGCCACACCTCGACCCCCGGGGCCGCGACGACGTGGGTCGCCGGCCGGGCCAGCGTCGCCGCCGGTGCGAGGAGCGACGTCACCACCACGATCCCTGCGCCGATCCGCAGTCCCGACCGCACCGGGCCTGGCGTCGCCTCGCGCGTGCCCCCGGAACCGCCCCGCCGAGTCGAGGCGGCCACCGCTGCCGCGACCCCCGCGACCACGACCCCCACGCCGACGGCGTCGAGCTCGCCCAGCGGCAGCGACGACGCGGTTCGCGCGACCAGCCAGAGGCCGTCGAGCGCCAGCCGGGTCGGCAGGTGAAGCGCCCTCGCCCACGGGTCGCCGATCAGCCCCGCCGCCAGTCCGGCGGGCAGGCCCCACGTCATCACCAGCGCGGCGGCCGGACCTCCGACCACGTTGGCGGGTAGGGACACCACCGGCACGCCCCCGAAGTAGGCGACGAGGAGGGGCGCCACGCCGAGCTGGGCCGACGCACCGACCGAGAAGGGCACCGTCACCACGGTCGGTCCGGGCAGGGCGTCGGCCAGACGGGGCCCGAGGAGCAGGATGCCCGTCGTCGCCACCACCGAGAGCTGGAACCCGACGGAGCGCACGAGGAAGGGGTCGACCAGGACGAGCGCGGAGACCGCCAGGGCACCGACGTGGATCGCCGGCGTCGGGCGTCCCCGAGCCGCCGCCAGCGCCGCCGCCGACGCCATCGCCACGGCCCGCAGCACCGACGGCTCGAACCGGGTGGCCAGGGTGAACACCGTCAGCACCCCGGCCAGTGCGACCAGCCGCGCCGACCACGGCAGCCGGCGAAGGAGCGGCGCCAGGAGGACCGTCACGAACGCGACGTTCTGTCCCGACACGGCGAGCAGGTGGGAGAGACCCGAGCCGCGGAAGTCGTCGACCATCTCCGGCGGCTGGTCGCGGTCGTCGCCCAGGACGAGGCCGGAGTACAGCGCCCGGCGGTCGTCGCCGAGGTGCTCGACGCCCGCCACGAGGGTGCGGCGGATGCGGTTCGCGATCCGCCACGGCGCCGACGCCTGGCCGCCCGGGTCGGCAGCCCGAACCCGCAACCGGGCGACGACGTGGCGGGTGCGCAGGTGGGAGTCGTCGGCGTCGAGCGGGGCGACGCGTCCCTCGATGCGCACCGGCTCCCCGGCGAGCCTTCCGGCCACGACCTCGGCGGCGGCGCCGTCGGCCTCCAGGAGCAGGAGGCGCCCGTCGGCCCGGCCGACCGCCTCGACCGTGTCGTAGCGGGTCTCGGGGTCGGTCACCAGCACCACCCGGCCCGCCCATGGACGCGGATCGGGCGGCGCCATCCCGGCCTCGGCACGCGCCGCCATCATCGACGAGGCCAGCGCGACGGCGACGATCAGCCAACGGGGTCGGCGGGCGGCGACGGCCCCGACCGCGGCGGCCACCGGAAGCCACGTCGACATCGGAGCCGCGACGAGCGCGCCGACCGCGGCGGCCACCGCGATGCCCACCGCCTCGACGGTGCGCAGCCCCGGCGGATCGTCCGGAGGGGCCGGCAGGCCCCACGGCGCGGCGCCGGGGATCACACGGTCACCAGCGGGCGGATCCGCTCGAGCTTCGCCTCGCCGATACCGGGCACGTCGAGCAGCTCGTCGACCGACCCGAACGGGCCGTTCTCGTCGCGGAACGTCACGATGGCGGCGGCCGTCGCCGGCCCGACCCCGGGCAGCGTGTCGAGCTCGGCCTCATCGGCCGCGTTGAGGTCGACGAGCGGCGCCGCGGTCCCACCGTCGGACGATCCCCCGGCGCCGTCGGCCGGCGGCGCCCCGTCGGGTCCGACGACGGCGGGCGGGTCGGGCTCGCCGACGCGGGGCACGTAGAGGCGGGACCCATCGGCGAGCCGGGCGGCGAGGTTGATGCGCTGGGGGTCCGCGTCGGGGGCGAGCCCACCGGCCGCGTGCACCAGGTCGTCGACCCGCGCCCCGACGGGCAGCCGGTACACGCCCGGGGCGTTCACCGCCCCCGCCGCGTGGGCCACCACCTCCTCGGGCCCCGCGGTCGAGTCCTCGCCCACCCCGCCCGATCGATCCCGGTCGCCGGTCGCGCCCCGACCGTCGGCCTCGTCCCCGCCGTTGCCGGCGGTGCCGTCGGCGGCGGTCGCCGCGTCGCCCTCCGGCGCGCCGATCGCGGCGGCGTCGACCCGGGGCAGGGTCTCCTCGAAGGGCGGATCGGCGGGCCGCAGCAGCCACCACGAGACCGCGGCGGCCACCACGACGGTGACCACCCATCCGACGAGTCGCCCGTCGAGCGGAACCCGGCCGCCGAACCGGTCCCGCAGGCCGTCGATCGCGCCGGCGAGCCCCGGGCGCGGCGGCTCCGGTCCGGCCGACCGCCGGTCCGGGTCGAGACCGGGGTCGAGGTCGAGGTCGGGGTCATCGGCTCGCGTGGGTGCACCGATCGGGTCCACGGGTCGCCCTCCGGGGTCGGTCACCGGGCGCGCCGATGACGGGGGACTACGCCGGGGAAGCGACCGTCCGGACCCGCCGGGCTCCGGACCGCCCGTCAGTGTAGGGGCCGCCGGTCACCGCGGCGACCCCTCGACCCCCGAAGACGGATCGGCCCCGGTAACGCTCGTCGTGCGGTGTCGTCAGTCGCCGGTGCGGGCGCGCCACTCGGCGTCGATCTCGAGGGGGATGCGTCGGTAGGCGGCCCAGTGGCTCCAGCCGCGGAGGCGGAGCCGGAGGTACGCCCCGAGGTAGGTGGCGAGGAAGCCGACCAGGCCCCGCTCGGCGTACTGGCGGACGTGCTCGGCCTCGTGGCGCAGCAGGTGGAGGTTGCCCGCCGACCGGCGACGCACCGAGACGAGGCGACCGATCGTGATCGCCGCCGCGCCGGGCGGGACCGGTCCGCCCACCCAGAGCCAGTGGTCGCCCTCGCGCCGGATCGCCATGCGGCCCGCCTAGAAGAGGCGGGAGGTGAGCGCCTTGCGGTAGGTCGCGGTGCGCGCGTCGTCGGGCCCCATCACCTCGAGCAGGTCGAGCAGCTCGCGGCGAGCGTCGTCATCGGAGGGCGCCCGGTCGAGCAGGGCGTCGAGCCGCCCGTCGAGGTCGTCGCCGGCACCGCCGGTGCGCGCCCGGGCCGCGAGCCGGCGGGTCGCGGCGCTCTCCGGGATCCGCTCCAGCAGGGCCAGCACCTCGTCGCCCGCGTCCTCGCCGTCGGCCCGCCCCGAGCCGTCGCCGTCGAGGAGGACCTCGGCGAGGGCGAGCACGACCGCCTCGTCGCCGGGGGCCAGCTCGAGCGCCCGGCGCAGCGACGCCTCGTCGCCGGCGGCCAGGAGCGCGTCCCGCTCGGCCTCCTCGGCGGTGGGGAGCAGCCCGTCGACGAACGCCTGCACCGCATCGCGCCCGCGCGCTCCGACGAAGTGGTCGACCACCCGGGCGTCGCGGAAGCCGAACACCGCGGGGATGCCCTGCACCCGGAAGGCGGCCGAGGTCTCGGGGTTCTCGTCGACGTTGACCTTCACCAGCTCGACCGCGCCGCCGGTGGCGCCCACGACGTCCTCGAGGATCGGACCGAGCTGGCGGCACGGCCCGCACCACGGCGCCCAGAGGTCGACGACGACGGGGACCTGCCGCGACCGTTCGACGACGTCGCGCTCGAACGTGGCATCGGTGGTGTCGACCATGGGACCGGGACCTCCTCGGTGGTCCACGCTACCGCCGGGCCGGTACCCTGCCGCCGTGCCGCCGACTCCAGGGGGGACGGCCCTCGGGCCGATGCTGGTCGCCGCCATCGACGCGGACGACGAGGACGCAGCGCGCGCCCTCGTGGACCGCGATCCCTCCGTGCTCCGGGCCGTCTGCGACGGCGGGTCGATCGTGCGGCGCGCCGCCCGGGCGGGGTTCGTGTCGCTCCTCGCCCACATCGTCGACCTGGAGGTCGGGCTCGACCTGGGCGATGCGGCCGCCGCCGGAGACGTGGTCCGGGTCCAGGCGCTGATCGACGCCGACCCCGACGCGGTCGACGCCGTCGGCGGAGACGGCTACCGCGCCCTGCACGTCGCCGCCTACTACGGGCAGGTGAAGGTTGCGGAGCTGCTGCTGAACCGGGGGGCGTCGGTCGACGCCGTCTCGGACAACGCGTACGCGATGCAGCCGCTGCACGCCGCCGCGTCGCGAGCCCACGCGGTGGTCGTGCACCTCCTGCTCGACCACGGCGCCGACGTCGATGCGCCGATGACCGGCGGCTACCGGCCGCTCCACGCCGCCGCCGACGGGGGGCACGCCGCGATGGTGCAGCTCCTGCTCGAACGGGGCGCCGACCCCAACGGCCGCACCGACGCCGGGCTCCTGGCGGTCGACATCGTCGAGGACCCCGACACCCAGGCGGTCCTCCGCGCCGTCTGACGCCGCGGTCAGGCGTCGGCTTCGACGAGGGCGATGAGGCGGGGCCGGGAGCGCTCGATCTCGTCGCCCAGCAGGCGCTCGACGACCGGGCCGAGCAGCCCGCCGCCGTAGTGGAGCGCCATCTCGAGGTGCGAACCCTCCGGGGTGGCCGTGACCTCGCCGCGCAGGACCCACGGCGAGTGACGACGCCCGTCGAGCTCGCGTCGTTCGAACACCACCCGTCCCGGCCGGTCGTGCACGGTGCGCACCATCCGCAGCCGCTTGGCCCGGGCGAGGGGCCCGAGGCGGCCGCGCAGATCGATGGACCAGGCCGGGCCGTCGTCGCCGTCGGCGTCGGGGGCCGGTTCGGCCCGGCTGACCAGCCCGAGCCACTCCGGGTAGCGGGCGAGGTCGTCGATCCAGGCGAACACGGCGCCGGGCGCGGCCGTCGTCTCCATGGTGGCGGTCACGTCCATGGGCGTCAGCTTGCCCGGTCGGGCACCCGGCCCGGCTCGTCTCGCTCGGGGGTCAGGGCGTGGGGCCTCACGACGGCGAGCACGCCGCCGGTCACCGACACCGACGTCGGGCTCGTCACGATCTCGTTGCTGACGCCGAGGGTCGAGGTGGACGGCAGGTCGAAGTCGACGAGCGGCCAGCGCAACCCCTCGGTGGTCACCCCGGAGACCGGTCCACCGAGTGCGAGGAGCGACACCAGCTCGCCCGGTCGGCCGGGGACCTCGCGTCGGTCGGCGACGACGAGCACCTGGGCGGCGCCGAGCCAGGCCTCGATCCGACGGCCCGGCGCGGCGACCGCGGCCAGCGCGGCGAAGGTGGCGAGGTGGTGGTCGAGGCGGCCGCCGTGGCCTCCGACCAGGACGACGCGTCCCGGCTCACCCCGGCCGCCGCTGTTCACGTCGGCATCAGCGGCGACTCCCGCCGCGGTCCGGGCGCCCCCCTCCGCGCCGTGGTCGAGGGTGCGGAGCGCGGTGGCGAGCGCGAGGTCGAGGTCGGTGGCGTCCTTGTCGGGGTGGTGGGCCTCGACGCGTGCCCCGGCCGCCCGCAGCTCGTCGAGGTGGTCCGGCGCGATCGAGTCGAGGTCCCCGACGACGACGTCGACGGTCAGCCCCAGCGGTGCGGCCCGAGCCGCTCCCCCGTCGGCGGCGACGACCAGGTCAGCCGGCGGCAGCGGCGGCGGCGCCACGGGCGGGTCACCCCCGGCGAGCACGACGACGGTCCGGGCCACCGACCGACCGTACCGCCGGTGGGCCGGAGGGGTAGCGCCAACGGGCGCGGGTACGGTCCGGAGCATGCGACGCACGCTGTTCACCGACGAGCACGACCAGTTCCGGGCGAGCGCCCGCGCGTTCGCCGAGAAGGAGGTGGTCCCGTCGCTCCCCGAGTGGGAGCGTGACGGGATCGTGCCGCGCGAGCTGTTCACCAAGGCGGGGTCGGCCGGCCTGATCGGCACCGCGATCCCGACCGAGCACGGCGGCGGTGGCGTCGACGACTTCCGGTTCAACCTGGTGCTCGGCGAGGAGCTGGCCCGGGCGGGCACCGGCGGCGCCGGGCTGGGGCTGACCCTCCACAACGACGTGTGCCTGCCGTACTTCCTGTCGCTCGCGACCGACGAGCAGAAGGCCCGGTGGCTGCCGGGAATCGCCTCGGGCGAGCTGATCACCGCCATCGCGATGACCGAGCCGTCGACCGGGTCCGACCTCGCCGGCATGTCGACCTCCGCGGTCCGGGACGGCGACTCCTACGTCGTCAACGGCAGCAAGACCTTCATCAGCAACGGCATCAACGCCGACCTCGTGATCACCGCGATCAAGACCGACCCGTCGCAGCGCCACGCCGGGATGAGCCTGATCGTGCTCGAGCGGGGGATGGCGGGCTTCGAGCGGGGCCGCAACCTCGACAAGATCGGGCTGCACAGCCAGGACACCGCCGAACTGTTCTTCAACGACGTGGCGGTGCCCGTGGCGAACCTCCTCGGCGAGGAGGGCAAGGGCTTCCTTCACCTGGTGCACAACCTGCCCCAGGAGCGGCTGTCGATCGCCGTCGCCGCGGTGGCCGCGGCCGAGGCCGCCTTCGGCTGGACGCTCGAGTACGTCAAGGAGCGCTCCGCGTTCGGGCAGCCGATCGGGTCGTTCCAGCACAACCGGTTCGAGCTGGCCGAGATGCGCACGGAGATCGACCTGGCGCGGGTGTTCGTCGACCGCTGCGTCGAGGCCTTGATCGCCGGCGAGCTGACCGCCGAGGAGGCCGCCGAGGCCAAGTGGTGGTGCACCGAGCTGCAGAAGCGGGTCGTCGACCGCTGCGTGCAGCTCCACGGCGGCTACGGCTACATGATCGAGTACCCGATCGCGCGGGCGTACCTCGACGCGCGCATCACCACGATCTACGGCGGTACGACGGAGGTGATGAAGGAGATCGTGGGCCGTTCGCTCGGCGTGTGACCCTCTCCCGTGCCTCCGGGGCGGGCCGTCCGCTCAGGACCCGGCGAGGAACCCGTCGCAGTCACCGCGGGTGATCAGGTTGATCACGTCGTTGATCGCCAGCAGGCCCGTGGCCATCGTGCTCGACGTGAGCGCATCCGGCCCCGCCTCGACGATGTCGTCGACGACCTCGAACTTCTCGACGAGGGTGGCCGCGTCGGACGTGGGGAACGTGTCGAGGTCCTCGGCGATCATCCGCTCGAGGAGCTGGTGCACCGACAGGAAGTCGTCGAAGGTCGCCAGTGGCAGGCCCGTCGCGAACGTCGGGCGCTCGGGGCCGTTGGCCAGGTCCCTCACGGTCCGCCGGGCGGTGGCGCTCTGCTGGTCGAGCTTGTCGAGGTCGACCACGCCGAAGTCGTCGTGGACGCTGTGGTAGCAGGGGCCGGTCGAGTCGGTGAAGAACACGACGGGCACGTTGCGCGCCGCGAACACCGCGTGGTCGCTGCGGCCGAGCCCGAAGATCAGGCTGAGGAGCCGGGTGTCGAGCGTCGACGGGGCGGCGGCGCGCTCGACCGCGTCGATCAGCACCGGGCCACCCGTCTCGGCGCCGACCGCGAACGTCGTCGTGCGCCCGCTCGGGCGGAGGTTGGCGCCCTGGATGTCGAAGTTCACGTAGGCGACGACGTCGTCGAGCGGCACCGGCGGATCGGCGGCGTAGGCGGCGGACCCGAGCAGGCCGTCCTCCTCCCGGTCCCAGAAGGCGAAGATGACCGACCGCTCCGGGGTCCGGCCGAGGGCGATCGCACGGAGGACGTCGACGACGACCGCGGTGCCGGTCGCGTTGTCGGTGGCCCCGTTGCAGATCGAGTCCTCCGCGGTGGAGAGACGGCAGGTCGACAGGTGGTCGTAGTGCCCGCCGACCAGCACGTACTCGTCGGCCCGGGTGGTGCCGGGGACGATGCCGACGAGGTTCGTACCGTCGGTGAACGACTGGCGGTAGGCGTCGTCACCGTCGCCGTCGAACGGCCCGACGGTCCAGGCGCGGAGGTACCCGAGCAGGTACTCCTGGGCGAGGAGCGATCCATCGGTGCCGTTCTGGCGGCCCCCCATGTCGTCGTGGCTGAGCAGGTAGACGTCGAGCCGCAGGCACCCGCTCAGGGCCACCGCCAACGCCGCCACCACGGCCACCCGCACCAGCCTCACCATCGCCCCCATCGCTTCCTCCTGTTCCCGGTTCCCGCGGACCCTACCGGTCCGTGGCCGCCCCGGCCCGGGTACGACCGCCCGGGGACCACCGCGGGAGGTGCGAGGCGCGAACCGGTCCTCCGCCCCCCGAGTCCTCCGACTCCGCCTTCGAACGTGCGGACCTTTTCGGTGGAGGACCGTCACCGCGGCGGGCCGGTGACGTCTGTACCCGTGTGGAGCAGTCATCCCCGTCCCGCCGCCGACGTACCCGCGAGGCGCGGGGCGACCTGCTCCACATCGTCGTCAGCTGTCCGCGGTGCGAGGAGCGGGTGCGGCTGGTGGCCGGACGGCGGGGCGGAGGGCCGGGCGCGACCGGCTCGTGCTCCCGCTGCCGGACCGACCTCGTCCTCTCGGGCGGTGAGCTGACTCCGGTGGATCTCTCCGCCTGAGGTGGCGGATCGGGCCCCCGGACCCGGGGGGCGCACGGCGGAGCGTCTCCCGGGTCCGGTGGGTGGGTCGTCGTCAACCAGCCCTCGCGAGGTCGGCCGCGTCGGTTCGGGCGGTCAGCGGTCGGCGACGACGATGATCGAGGTGGCGACGACGAGATCGCCGGCGCCGGTGGTGAGCCCCACGGTCGCCGCGGGTGAGCGCAGCAGGTCGAAGCGACCGACGGTGAAGGGCCGGTCGAACAGGCCGGCGGTACCGGGCACGACGTCGTCGCCCCAGCGCACCGACTCGCCCGCCGACACGTCGGCGTCGCCTTCCAGCGCGGTGACGATCAACCGACGGGCGGTGCCCGTGGGGCTGGGATCGAACCACGCCGAGGAAGCGACGTCGCCGGCGACGGGCACCAGCCCACCGGCGAACGACACCACCCGCTCGGGCAGGGACGGATGCTCGTAGAACGACGTCAGGGTGGCGCCGCCGACCACCGCGCTGGGGCAGTACGGCGGGAGGTGGTCGGTGGAGAGCCCGGCGACGACATAGGTGTCGTCCGGCGCGCGGGGCACCTCGGCGGTGTACTGCCAGAACCGGTAGCCGAACGGGACGACGGTGGTGTCGTCGAGCGCAGCGCCGGTGACCGGCTCCCCGTTGACCGTGATCGTGTCGTCCGGATCGCCGACACCGCTCCAGGTCAGCACCTGGCTCGTGGCCGTCGGGACGACCGGGTAGGCGATCCGGAGCGTCACCGAATCGGTCGTCGGCGGCAGGCAGCGCGTCAGGAGGCCGCCGTTGCCGGCGAAGGCGGCGGCCGCCACCACCACGTCCATGCGGCCGGTCAAGGTCTCGACCCGGGCGAACGAACCGGCCCGGGCCGGGATCGGCGGTGGCTCCGGCGCGGTCGTCGTGGTCGTGCCGGTCGTGGGGGTCGTGCCGGTCGTGGTGGTGGTCGTGACGCCCGTGGGGCCGGTCGTCGGGCTGGTGGTCGCCGGGGCATCCGACGTTGAGGTCGGATCGTCGTCGCCGGTCGTCGTGGGACCGCCGACGCGTCCCCGGTCGGGCGACGTGGTCGACGACGGAGAGCCCGAGGTGGTGGACGGGTAGGGCGGAGCCTCGCCGTCGACGTTCGGGCCGGCCGCCGACGAACCCGATCCCGGATCCGAGTCCGAGTCCGGCCCCGCGCCCGTGTCGGCCGAGGGCACCCCATCGCGATCGCGGTCGCCCGCCGACTCGTCGTCGCCACCCCGGGGCCAGGCCAGGGCGGAGGCCACGACGAGCGCGACCGCCACCGCCGCGGCGAGGGCGGCGGCGGCCGGGCCGGCGCCGCCCGCCCGCGCCAGACGCGCGGGCCGCGCCGCGCCCGACCCGGCGCCGCTCCCGGCCCCCGCTCCGGAGGAGGCGTCGGGGCGCGCACCGAGCGCGCCCGCACCGGATCCGGCCGAACCGACGGTGCCGGCCGCGACCCACCCGTCGAGGCCGATGCCGAGCACGGCCAGCGTCAGCGCCGAGCGCCGGAACCCCGAGTCGAGCGCGCCGAGGTACGCGGCCCGGCACCGGTCGCAGTCCTCGACGTGCTCGTCGACCGTCGCCTCCTCGGCCGACGTGGCGTCGCCGGCGACGAGCCGCCGGATCAGGTGCCGCACCTTGCGGCAGGCGGGATCGGCCCCCGCCGTCGACGCCATGTGAGCGTCGATCCAGGCGTAGCGGAGCGCCCGTCGGGCCCGGTGGGCGAGCTGGGCGACCGCGTTGGGCGACAGGCCGAGGTGGTCGGCGACGTCGGCGGGCGCGAGCCCGCTGACCTCGGTGAGCGTCAGGACCTCCTGGTGCCGGGGGCTCAGGCTCTCGAACGCCGATCGCATGACGACCTCGGCCTCGACGTCGGGTCCGGGCGGGGCGGCGGCGTCGGTCGCGACCGGCTCCGCGATGGGGACCGGCGCACCCCGGTAGTGGGTCGTGGCGGTGTTGCGGAGCGTCGTGGCGAGATACGAGCGGAACGCGAGGGTCGGGCCGTGCCCGTTGCCGATCGCCGTCCAGATCCGGTCCCGTGCGGCCGCGACGAGATCGTCCCGGTCGTGCGGGTTGCGGGTGAGGAACCCCGCGGTGCGCCGGGCGAACTCCTCGTGGCGGCCCCACAGCTCGAAGTACGCGTCGGTCTCCCCGCTCCGGGCGCGCGCGAGGAGCTGGGCGTCCGACGCGACCGGCATCGTGGAGCCCTCCCCCGGTGGGGTCATCCGAGCTCCAGCTCGTCGATCATCCGGTCGAGGCCGGCCTCGGTGTCGGGCAGGTGCTCGATCCACGTCTCGGTGCCCGCCGGCAGCCCGCCGAGCTCGCCCGGGAGGCTCGCGGTCGCCGCCAGCACCGCGAACACCCGGGCGCTCAGCACCACGACCGTCTCCCCCGCCGGGAACGCCCGGCGCAGTTCGTCGGCGGCCGTGACCGCGTTGACAGTGGCCTCGGCGATCGACGACGCCGCCGGCAGTCGTACGCACAGGAGCCCGTACGCCTCGGGCAAACGCAGGCCGAGGTGGGCGGCGGAGCGATGGCACTCGCGGAGGCGGAGGGCGAGGTGCGGCGAGCACGGCAGGCCGGTCAACCCGTCCTCCCACCAGGTCGGCTCGGCCCGCTGGTAGGCCTCGTGGACGGTGAGGCCGACGTGGAACCGGTCGAGCACGCGGCCGTCGGGGTGGAGCCCGGCGAGCAGATCGATGTCGCCGACGGTCTCGTCGAACGTGAACCCCGACCGGGCCCGGTGGTCGACGAGGCGTCGCACGGCCGGGATCACCTCACGACCGCCGAGCACCGCCTCGGCGAGCGCCCGACACGGCGGCACGTCCCACAGCGCCACGGGCATCCGGAACCGTTCGGACCCCTCGACGCGCCAACGGCCGAGGACGATGTCGACGCCGGGAGGGGCTCCGGTGGCGCGGGACGGTCTGCTCACACCCGTCAGGACCCGTGGACGCCCGGGCGATGACGGTCGGTGCCGCCGCATCCCGTCGGGTCGTCCGGCGCCCCCGTGTCGGTGGGGCGAGAGGTGGCCCATGGCCCTCCCTGATGGCAGTCCGGCCGCCGCCCGCCGGCGGGGTCAGATCGTAGGAGAGGACGACGACCGCGGCCACGTCGGTATCGTCCGGCGGTGACCGCGATCGCCGCCCCGCCGGTCCGTCGCACCCCGGCCTACCGGGCGGTGCTCGCGGCGTTCGCGTCGCTCGGTCTGGCCGCCGGCACCTGGGGGGCGCGGATCCCCGACATCAAGGCGGGGCTCGCCCTGGACGAGGGCAGCCTCGGTACGACGCTCCTCGGTCTGTCGATCGGGGCGGTCGTCGGCGCGCTCGGCGGCGGGGTCGTCGTGCGCCGGGTCGGGTCGCGACGGTCGGTGCGGGTCGGGTGGGTGCTGGTCGGGTTGCTCCTGGTGCTGCCGGGGCAGGCCTCGTCGTGGGCGGGCCTGACCGCCGCGTTCGCCGCGCTCGGCCTGGCCGTCGGCCTCCTCGACGTGTCGATGAACGGGGCTGGGGTCCAGTTGGAGCACGCGGCCGGCGTCCCGCTGCTGAGCGGACTCCACGCCGGTTGGAGCGCCGGGGTCCTGGCGGGGGCGGCGGCCGGCAGCCTCGCGGTGGCGGCCGGCGTGTCGACGGCCGTGCACCTGACCGTCGTGGGCGGGGTGGCCCTCGCGGCCGGTCTGGCGTTGGGCCGCGACGTTCCCGACGGGGTGATCGCGCCAGGCGGCGACGACGATGGCGATGACGCGACCGGTGCCATGGCGACCGGTGCCGCGGCGGCCGGTGCCGACGCGGCGGGGGCCTCGGCGGCCGGTGCCCGACGGATCGGGCCCGGACCCCGGCTGGCCGCCCTGGCGGCGATCGGCGGGTGCGTGTTCCTCGCCGAGGGGGCGCTGCTCGACTGGTCGGGCGTCCTCGTGCGCGAGTCGCTCGACGGGCCCGAGGTGATGGGCGCGCTCGCCGTGACCGGGGTGTCGGCCGGCGGCCTGGTGGGGCGCCTGCTCGGCGACGGGCTCGCCGCCCGGTGGGGGTCGGTCGTCCTGCTCCGGCGCGGCGCCGCGATGGCGACCGTCGCCCTGGTGGCCGCCCTGCTGGTCCGGCCACCGGGGCTGGTGCCGCCGCTGCTGTTCCTCGTGGGCGCGGGGCTCGCCCCGGCGGTGCCGTTGGCGTTCGCCACGGCCGGCCGCCTGCGGGGTGAGCACGGCATCGCGGTGGCGACGACGGTCGGGTACGGCGCCTACCTGGTCGGCCCGGCGCTGATCGGAGGCATCGCCCAGGCGACGACCCTGCACCTGGCCCTGGTCGTTCCGGTCGTGCTCGTCGCCGCCACCGGCGCCCTCGCCTGGAGCACCGCCCCCGACCAGCGCGCGAGAGGTGCCAGGAGCGCGGGCGATGGGGATCCGTTCTGACGCCACCACCGGACAGTCCTGTCCGCCCACCGCGTCAGACCGGCGACCACCGCCGGGCAGATCCGTTCTGACGCAGCCATCGGACAGATGTGTCCGTGCAATGCGTCAGAACGGATGCGAAGCAGATCGAAGCAGGAACCGACGGCGCCTGCCCCCGGCGACTAGCGACGCAACAGGTCCTTGGCGATGTGGGTGATCTGGATCTCGTCGGTTCCGGCACCGGAGGCCGAGCGCAGCGAGGCCGACCCGACCAGCACGGCTGCGAAGCAGATCGAAGCAGGAACCGACGGCGCCTGCCCCCGGCGACTAGCGACGCAACAGGTCCTTGGCGATGTGGGTGATCTGGATCTCGTCGGTTCCGGCGTAGATCTGAAGCACCTTGGCGTCGCGTGCGAGCTGCTCGACGCGGAACTCGCTCATGTAGCCGTTGCCGCCGAAGAGCTGGACGGCCTCGAGGGCGACCTCGGTGGCGGCACGGGCGGAGTACAGCTTCATGGCCGATGCCTCGGCGAGGGTCATGGCCCGGCCGGCGGCGGACATCTCGATCGTGCGGAACACGAGGTTCTCGACGTTGAGGCGGGCGACCTCCATGCGGGCGAGCTTGTCCTGGATGAGCTGGAAGTCGCCGATCGGCTGGCCGAACTGGACGCGGTCCTTGGCGTAGGCGACCGATAGGTCCAGGCACTCCTCGATGATCCCGAGGGCCATGGCGGCGACGCCGGAGCGCTCCTGCATGAACGTGGCCTTGGCGCCCTCGCGGCCGCCGGAGGGGACGTCCTCGGTCTCGCCGACGAGGCGGTCGATGCCGACGCGCACGTCGTCGAGGAACAGCTCGCCGGTGGGCGACGAGTGCATGCCCATCTTGCGGAGCGGCTTGGACTGCTCGAGGCCGGGCGTGCCGGAGTCGAGGACGAAGGAGAGGATCTTGCGGTCGGCGGGGTCGTTGCCCTCGTCGAGCTTGCAGATGAACACGATCGTGTCGGCGTAGGGGCCGTTCGTGATGAACGTCTTGGACCCGTTGAGGACGTACTCGTCGCCGTCGCGGCGGGCGGTGGAGCGCATCGACCCGAACGCGTCGCTGCCGGAGCCGGGCTCGGTGATCGCCCAGGCGCCGATCTTCTCGAGGGTGAGCAGCTCGGGGACCCAGCGCTCCTTCTGGGCGATCGTGCCCTTGGAGGAGATGGCGGCGGACGTGAGGCCCATCGAGACGCCCATGGCGGTGACCATGCCGGGGCAGACGCGGCACAGCTCGATGATGGGGATGAGCGTGAGCGAGGAGGCCCCGCCGTCGCCGTCGCGCTTGGGCTTCTCCGGCGGGGTCTCGCCGGCCTCGACGGCGGCGGCGACCTGCTTCTCGAACTCGATCTGCTTGGCGAAGCGGTCGCGGGCGGCGGCGTCCATCCCGAAGTCGCGGAACAGCTTGCGCAGCACGTCGTAGGGCGGGGTGTCGCCGTGCTCGAACTCGTCGATCCGGGGGCGGATCTCCTTGTCGATGAACTGGCGCACCGCGCCCCTCACCATCTCGTGCTCTTCGCTCCACTGGTACACGGCGGGTCCCTCGGTCGGTGGCGGACGCCGGTCACGGTAGGGCCCACTTGACCGCCCGGTCTAGTAACGGGCCGGTGACGGGGTCGCGAGGCTCCGACCTGCCACGATCGGGCGGTGAGTCGCCGTCCACCCTCCCGCTCGTGGGTCGCCCTCTTCGTCGTCCTCCTCCTCGGCGCCTGCGCCGGCCCCGAGCCGAGCGCGGTGGTGAAGGGCCCCGTCGACGGGCGGTCGCCGACCGATGAGCCCGGGGGCGCCGGCGACTCCTCCCCCGCGCCCGACGACGACCGGCCCGGCGACCACGCGTCGCTGTCGGCCTGGTCCGACTGCGGCGACGGCCTGGAGTGCGCGACCGCCACGGTTCCCCGCGACTGGGCCGATCCCGACGGTGACACGCTCGACCTGTCGGTGATCCGGCGCCCGGCGAACGGGGAGCCGACCGGCTCGCTGCTGGTCAACCCGGGTGGGCCGGGCGTGTCGGGGGTCGAGTTCCTGCGGAGCTTCGTGGTCGGCGGCATCCCCGACGGCCTGACCGACGCGTTCGACGTCGTGTCGTGGGATCCCCGCGGCACCGGTGGGTCCTCCGCCATCGAGTGCACCACCGAGGAGCAGTGGCTGGAGCCGGACCTCGACCCGACACCGGACTCGCAGTCCGACATCGACGACATCCGCGAACAGGCCGAGACGTCGCTCGACCGGTGCGAGGAGGCGGCGGGGCCGCTGCTCGACCTGGTCGGCACCCGGGCGACGGTCCGCGACCTGGAGGCCCTGCGCCAGCTCCTCGGCGACGACGGGCTGACCTACCTCGGCTACAGCTACGGGACGACGATCGGCCTGGAGTACCTGCGGACGTTCCCGACCCGCGTCCGGGCGATGGTGCTCGACGCGGTGACGATCCCGGGTGTCGAGCCGGTGGCCGACACGCTCACCCAGGCCCGGGGCTTCGAGCGCACGCTCGACTCGTACCTGGCCGACTGCCCGGCCCGCCCGTCGTGCCCGCTCGGCGACGACCCGAAGGCCGCCCTGCTCGACCTGGTCGACGAGGTGGAGCACATCCGGGTCCCGGCGTCGTACGTGATCGGCGACGACCCGACGGTGCGGGAGGGCACGCTCGGCGTCGGGGAGCTCTACGTCGCGATCGTGGCGTCGCTCTACAGCGAGGCGGCGTGGCCGACCCTCGACCGGGGTCTGGCCGAGCTGATGGACGATCCCGCGTCCGGCGTGACCCTGCTGTCGCTGCGCGACTCCTACCTCGGGCGGGCCCCCGACGGCACGTGGGACGACTCGGTCGACGCCCGCGTCGCGATCCGCTGCGCCGACCAGGTCGAGCGGGCCGAACAACCCGAGGGCGACACCGACCTGATCGACGACTGGTCCGAGGAACTGCCGTTCTGGGGGGCGTGGTTCGCGGTCGGCACGCCGGGCTGCTGGGGCTTCGACCCGGCGATCGAGCCCCTGGAGCCGATGCCCGCCGGGTCGGTCACCGAGGCCCCGCCGGTCGTGCTGATCGGCACGACCAACGACCCGGCGACCCCCTACGAGCAGGCGGTCGAGGCCCAGCGGGTGGTGGTCGACTCCCGGCTGATCACCTACGAGGGCGACGAGCACACGATCTACCGCGGCACCTCCGCCTGCGTCGACGGCGCGGCCACGCCGTACCTCGTGGACCTGGTCGTCCCCGACGACGTGCGCTGCACCGACTAGCGCCCCGCGGGGGCGCGTCGCCGGGGTCAGAGTGCCTGCGACCTGCGTCCTGGTGCAGGTGACGGATGTCGACCTGACCACCGAGTCAGTTTCCTACCGAGTTCGACTAGACCCGGGAGCGGTGGGGATCTGAGCGACGCCCTACACCTTGGCACCGGGGGTATCGGTCGGTGGCGATGTCGTGCGACCCCTCCCCCAGACTGGCCTGACGCGTGTACGCGGCCTCCGACTCCGGCCGTCTGGAGCGGCGGACCCGCTAGCCGGGGCCGGGACGGAGGGAGGCGAGGCCCTTGCGGCCGTCGACGCCGAGCTCGAGGTACGCCCGGTGCAGGTGGTTCTCGACCGTGCGCGTGGTGATGCCGAGGTGCTCCGCGATCTCCTGGTTGCGGTGGCCCGCCGCCGCGAGGAGCACGACCTCGCGCTGACGGGGGCTGAGGGCGCCGAGGCGGTCGTCGGGCGCCAGGCCGTCGCCGCCGGTGCCGGCCACCCCCGAGAGCGTGCGGGCCCGGCGGACGACCGCCCGGTCGCCGGCGCGCAGGGCGTCGACCGACACCGCCCGGGCGATGTGGACGGCGAGGGCGCGGGCGCCGACGTCCGCCAGGCCCTGGGCGACGTCGAGGCGCCGGTCCGAGCACCGTTCGAGGACCGCCGCCGCGTCGGCGACGCGGGCCTCGTGCAGGGCGCCGTCGACCGATCCCTCCGCCTCGACCAGCCGGGTCGCCGCGTCGGTGGCGGCCCGGCGCGACACCGACGTCAGCACCAACTCGTGCCAGAGGACGACGGCGGCGGCGATCGCCCCGTCGTCACGAGCCCGCGCCGCGGATTCGACCAGCAGGCGCTCGGCGGCGGTCAGCTCGCCGCGCGAGGCGAGGAGCGCGGCCCGCAGGCGCTGCTCGTCGGCGTGGAGCCATCGGTCGTCGACGGGGTGGTCGGCGTCGAGGCGCTCGATCACCCCGAGCAGGTCGGCCGCCGCCTCCCAGCGGCCGCGCGCGGCGTGGGCCAGGCCGAGGCCGATCAGCGCCCACCGCCGCCGGCCCCGCGTCTGGAGCTCGCGCTCGAGGGCCCGGGCCTCGCGCAGCCAGCGCTCGGCCTCGTCGGGGCGTCCCGCGATGAGCTCGACCCGGCCGCGCGCCCACGAGGCCACCGCCTGGCCGGTGACGAGGGCCACGCCGACCGATCGCTCGTAGGTCTCCTCGGCGGCCGCCTGCGCCTCGGCGATGCGGCCCGCCTCGGCGAGGCCCATGATGCGCGTCAGCAGCAGGTTCATGGTGAAGGCGGCCTTGCCGAAGCCCTCGGGCACCGCGGTGAGGGCGGCCAGCCCGGCGTCGGAGTGGGCCACCGCCGCCGCCGGCCGGCCCGAGCCGAGCAGCCCCGCCGCCATGGCGAACTCGGCCCGCCCCGTGACCCGCGGGGCGACCGGCGACGCCAGGAGCGCGGCCGCCTCGTTCGCGGCGCGACCCGGGTCGCCGAAGAAGGCGGCCGAGGTCGCGGCGTCGGCCCGCAGCTCGACGCTCCGCTCGACCACCTCGTCGCGGTCGCCGACCGGCGAGCGGGCGAGGGCGTCGGCCGCGCGGAGCATCAGATCGCGGGCGTCGCGGCTGCGGCCCAGGCCCCACGCCCGGTTGAAGCCGAGGGCCAACGCCGACAGGGCCACGACGCTCGCGGCGGCCTCGTCGTCGGGGAGCTCACCCTCGACCACCAGCGGGTCGACGACCCGCGAGAAGGTGACATCGGCCTCCGCGAAGCGTCCGACCGCGTTCTGGATCTCGCCGAGCAGCAGCAGCGCCGGCGGCCCGCCCCCGGACTCGACCGCCCGGGCGGCCAGGTCCTCGGCCCGGTCGAACTCCGAGCGCCGACGCGCCTCGCGGGCGGCCCGTGCGAGCAGCCGGTGCTCGACGCGGCCGCCCGCGTCGGACCGCCAGGCGACGACCCTCATCACGTCGATCGAGCCCTGCTCGCCGGAAGCCGCGGCGTCGGCGAGGCGGCGGGCGTGGTGGCGGCGGGCGATCGGGCCCAGCCCGGCCCGCACCGCCTCGCCGTAGAACGGGTGCGACGGGCGGACGACCATCTCCCCCAGGACCGCCTCCACCACCACCAGGCCGGTGCGCTCGAGCTCCGCGAGGACCCGGGGCTCGACCAGGGCCTGGGCCAGGTGGCGCGGCAGGACCTCGGCCACCGCGATCAGCTCGACGGCGTCGCGGCCGTCGGGGGCGAGGTGCCGCAACCGGTCGTCGACGAGGTCGCCGAGCTGGCCGAGCGCGCCGGAGACCTCGGTGATCGTCCAGATTCCGTCGACGCGCTGGAGCGAGCCGTCGTGGCGCGCCACGGCCACCGCCTCGTTGAGCAGCAGCGGGTTGCCGTTGGTCGCGGCGACCAGGCGGCGCACCGTCTCGCCCGCCACCGGGCCGCCCAGCACCGAGGTCAGCACCTCGGTGACCGCGGCGTCGTCGAGGTCGCCCATCTCGATGCGCACGACGCCCGGCGCGCTCCACGGCGCGGTCGGCGCCTCGGCCGGGGTGCGGATCGTGCCGAGCACCCGGCCCACGCCCCGCTCGGCCAGTGCGTCGGCGACCTGGTGGGACTGCGGGTCGAGCCGGTCGACGTCGTCGACGACCAGGAGCAGCGGGCGCCCGTCGGCGAGCGACGCCAGCTCGCCGACCACCCGGTCGACGACGGTGCCGCGCCGGTCGCCCAGCCGGAGGCTGAGCTGGCCGACCGCGGCGAGGGCGCCGAGCGGGATCGACGACGTGGCGACGGTGGCGACCGCCCGGACGACCGCGGTGCCGGCGTCGGCCCGCTGGGCGCCGATCTCCGACGCCAACCGCGACTTGCCGACGCCGATCGGTCCGGCGAGTAGCACCCCGCGCCCACCGGGGGCGTCGAGGGCGGCGGCCGCCGCGGCCAGCTCCGGGCCGCGACCGATCAGCGGACGGGGGGCCGGTGCGGGTTCGGGCGCGTCCACCGGCCGGCGCGGTCTAGGCGACCGGGACCGTCTCGACGACGCCCGGCGGCCCGCACCAGCTGCACTCGACCCGCTCGACCTCCTCGGCGAGGACCTCGGTGCGCTCGACGGTCAGCTCCCCGCCGACCGTGTAGTGGTGGAACGACCGGGTGCGGCGGCTGGCCGTGACGTCGAACCGGGTGAGGTTGCCGCACGAGGTGCAGCGGTACCGGACGGCGGGCGTGGTGGTCACGTCGGGCACGGGGACGATCGTACGGCACCGCCGCCGCCCGACCGCGCGTCGCGGTCCCCGGGGACCGTTCCTCGCGGCCGCCCGTCGAGGGGATCCCGTCGACCGTCCCCGTTGACAGCGAACACCTGTACCCCTACCGTCGCCGGCGTGTCCGCCGCCCTCACCCGCACCGGTCAGGCCAGCTTCGACGACCTGGGCACCCCGCTGCACGACGTCACGTTCTGCGTGCTCGACATCGAGACCACCGGTGGGCGCGCCGCGGACGGCGGCATCACCGAGGTCGGCGCGATCCGGGTCCGCGGCGGCGAGTCGCAGGGCACGTTCCAGACGCTGGTCAACCCCGGCGTCGCCATCCCGGCCCAGATCACGGTGCTCACGGGCATCACCGACGCCATGGTCGTCCCCGCCCCCCGCGTCGGCCCGGTCCTCGCGTCCCTGGTCGAGTTCGTCGGCGACGCGGTGATCGTCGGTCACAACGTCCGCTACGACCTCGGGTTCCTGAACGCCGCCCTCGAGGCCCACGGCTACCGGAGGTTCGACAACCCGTCGGTCGACACCTGCGCCCTGGCCCGCCGGCTCGTCCGCGACGAGGTGCCCGACTGCCGCCTCGGCACGCTCGCCCGCGCCCTGCGCCTCGACCACCGGCCCAGCCACCGGGCGCTCGACGACGCCCTCGCCACCGCGGATCTGCTCCACGTCCTGCTCGAGCGGGCCGCCGGACTCGGCGTGCTCGGCCTCGACGACCTGCTCGCGCTGCCGACCATGGCCGGCCACCCCCAGGCCCGGAAGCTCAAGCTCACCGAGCGGCTGCCCCGCGCCCCGGGCGTCTACCGCTTCCGCGACCGCGGCGGCCGGGTCCTCTACGTCGGCAAGGCCACCGACCTACGGGCCCGGGTGCGGTCGTACTTCTCGGGTGACGAGCGCCGGAAGGTCGGCCAGCTCCTCCGCGAGACCGAGTCGGTCGACACGATCGTCTGCTCGCACACGCTCGAGGCCGCCGTGCTCGAGCTGCGGCTGATCCGGGCCCTCGACCCGAGGTTCAACCGCCAGGGACGAGCCCGCCCGAAGCAGGCGTGGATCAAGCTCACATCCGAGCGGTTCCCCCGGCTGTCGGTCGTGCGCACGGTGCGGGCCGACGGCGGCGACCACCTCGGCCCGTTCGCCAACCACCGCAGCGCGACGCGGGCGGTCGAGGCGATCCAGACCGCCGTTCCGATCCGCCGCTGCACCGGCGCCCCCGGACGGCGGTCGGCCCCCTGCGCCGTCGCTCAGATGGGCCGGGCGCTGTGCCCCTGCGCGGGCGACCTCGACCCCGACGAGTACGGGCGGGTCGTAGCCCTCGTGCGCGACGGCTGGACCCACCGGGTCGACCTGCTGCTATCGCCGCTGACGCGCCGCATGGACGAGCTCGCCGCGGCCGAACGCTTCGAGGAGGCGGCCGACGTGCGCGACCGGGCCGCCGCCCTCGTCGACGTGCTGCGCCGCCGCCGGCGGGTCGACGCCCTGCGGGCCAGCGGTCGCACCGAGCTGCGCCTGCCCGACGGCTCGGGCGCGGTGCTCGACGGCGGGCGCCTCACCGAGGCCTGGGGGCCCGGCGGCCAGGTCCGGGCGCTCGACCTCGTCGAGGGCGTCCCGCCGCCACCCGACGACGGGGCGACCGACACGCTCCCGTCCGACGCGGTCATCGCCGAGCTGGGCGTGGTGGCGTCGTGGCTCGACGGGGCGGCCGGGCGGGTGCGCGTGGTCGAGAGCACCGGCGGCCTCGCCGAGCGCTGGCCCCGCCTGCCCGACCTGCGGGGGCGGGGGGACTCGCGCCGGGGGCACCGGTAGCCTTCTCGGCGTGGACCTCGTCCTCGTACTGCTCGTGATCCTCGTGGTGTTCGTGGTGCTGCCGCTGCTGGCGGTGCTGGTCGGCGGGCTGCTCGTCCGGCGCAACCTGCACCGGCGCAACCGGGTCAGCCCCGACGTCCGCAGCCCGGCCCCCGCGTCGTGGGTCAGCCGCCCGGACGCGGCGGCCCGCCTGCACCGCCGCCTCCGCGCCGCGGTCACCGTCGCCCGTCACGCCGCGACCCGAGGCGGCCCGTCGTCGCCCCTGCCCGAGCTGGCGGCCGACCTCGAGCGCGAGGCGGTCGCCCTCGACGCCGACGTGGTGATGGTCGCCCGGCTGCCCCGCGCCGCCCGGCGCCCCCACCTCCAGGCCCTCGCCGACCGGGTCCAGACCGTCGAGCGGGCGGCGTCGCAGATGTCGGTGCTCGCCGTGCAGAGCCGGGCCGACCTCACCACGGTCGGCGGCCAGGACGCCATCGGCGCCCTCGCCGAGCGCCTCGACGCCCTGGAGGCCGCGCGCCACGAGGTGGCGCGCGCCGAGGAGGCCGGCGGCGTCCGCCGGGCGAGCCCCTACGCCGCGGGCGGCTGAGCCCCGCCGGGATCGGTCATCCCCGACGGTCCGGACGGTCGGGGGGCCGGACTACAGGCCGTCGGTGCGCGCCTCGACCGAGACCGCGACCAGCCGGTCGAGCGCGGCGGCCGCCGCTCCCGAGTCGAGCGACTCGCGGGCCGCGGCGATGCCCTCGTCGTAGTCGACGGCACGGCCGGCGGCGACGAGGCCCGCCGCCGCGTTGAGCACGACGATGTCGCGGTGAGGTCCGGCCTCGCCCGCGAGCACCGCCCGGGCCAGACGGGCGTTGGTGGGTGGATCGCCGCCGCGCAGGTCGTCGAGCGAGGCGGGGCCCAGCCCGAACGCGG
>Ga0123332_1000483_pt1 | contig 39881 bp, 41 predicted proteins | sample BioC12SIPDNA_4_FD_89958 | JGI IMG/M metagenome (GOLD analysis project Ga0123332, IMG submission 89958) | Anaerobic biogas reactor microbial communites from Washington, USA - Biogas_R2_A C12 SIP DNA | ecosystem: Engineered > Bioreactor > Anaerobic > Unclassified | place: Washington, USA... | reverse complement strand
TGGCTGCTGCTCTTCGAGTCCGACTTCGAGGTGGTCGGGCCGCCCGAGCTGCGGGAGGCCCTGGACGAGACGGCCAGCCGGTTGGGCCGCGCGATCACCGCGTCCGCTGGGCGGGCTGAGTAGTTCCCGGACACGGTCCAGCCTCGTTGGGCTGACGCGGATCACCGGAAATGCCGCGGGCCGCGACAATCTCGTAGGGACGTGGGGCGAGAATTTCACCCATGGGGAACTGCGCGCAGATGGCCGCCACGGAGGTGGGGCAGATCATCACGTGGCTTGAGGCCGCCGGTGTGATCTATCAGATCAACGGCGGATGGGGCGTCGACGGGCTGGTGGGACGCCAGACCCGCCCACACCAAGATCTAGACGTGTTCATCGATGCACATCACGAGACCAAGTTCCTGACCTGGCTGGCCTCTCGCGGTTACCGGGTCACGCAGGATTGGCGCCCGGTCCGCGTCGAACTCTCGAGCCCCGGAGGGCGAGTCGATGTCCACCCGATGCGAATGGATGCGGCCGGCAATGGAGTGCAACAGGGCCTCAACGGCGAGGTGTATGTCCACGCCGCTGAGCATCGAGTCAACGGTTTCATCGACGGGCACGCGGTCGTCGTAGCCAGCGCCCAGCGGGCGCGGGAGCTTCGCAGGGGGTACCCTCCGCGCGACGTCGACCTGCACGATCTCGCCCTGCTCGACGACCTGGGTCATCCTGTTCTGCCGCGACGAGGCTCGTAGCGTCCGGCCATACCGTGATCGTGTCGTTCGGCCTGTCAGGCGGGATGCAAGTCCAGCTCGACGAGGAAGCCGTTGAGGGACAGCGCGCTTCGCTGCCCCTCCCTCCCGTCGACGCGTTCTGTCGCAGTAACCTCTGCCGACCCTGCTATTGGGTAGAGCGTCCCCTGGTCACGCCCAGATCTGCCGCGCGTCGCACGTAGACGAATCTGTCTACACTGACTATGCTGGTGGGATGGGTGAAACGACGACGATCCGTATCAGTCGGGACACGCATGCACGAGTGACCCGACTGGCGGCCGAGCGCCGCGAGACGATCGACGAGACCGTGAGCAAGGCGATCCGAGCACTCCGCCAGGACGCCATGGCGCGAGACCTTGCGATTGACCTCACCGACGAAGAGACCGCGTGGCTGGATGCTGACGCCGGGTGACGTCGTCGAGCTTGACCTCGGGGTGCCCTCGGGCAGTGAGGCGGGACTTCGGCGACCGGCCGTCGTCGTGACAGCGCGTCGGGTCTTGAGGGGGGAACCAAACGTCGTCCAGGTCGTCCCCTTGACCCGGACGGTCCGTCAGAGCAGCACCGAGGTGATCATCGATCCCGACGACGGCAATCATCTGACGGCGACGTCGTCGGCTCAGTGCCAACACGTCCGCTCCGTCGCCACGACTCGCCTACACCAGCGCACAGGAAACGTGGGTCCGGTCGTCCTCAGCGAGATCCGCGAGACGCTTGCGCTACTCCTAGATCTTTGACCTCCTCCCCGTCCTGAGGGACGGGGATTCCTACGCCGGGCCGGTCATGCGGCGGCCTCGGTTCGGTGGGTTCCTGCTTCGTCCCCGACAGCGCACGCGAGGGTGCGTCTGACGTCGGGTCCACAGGCGTTTAGGGTCTCCGCCAGTCCGGCGGCGCCGGGCCGCGCGAGTCACCGCAGGGTATCGACCCAGTCGATGATGCTGGCCGCCGACTCCGCCGGGGTCACCCCGACCGTGTCCAGAACGAGGTGCGGGTGCTGAGCGAGGAGCTCGCCGGCCAGGTGGTAACCCTCGGCTGAGGTCAGCTCCCACTGGGCCCCCATCTGCCGGACGTTCTCATCCGACCACTCGAGATCCCTCTTGGACGCCTTGTGCAGGAGCCGTTCCTCCGTGCGGTTCCGAGCCAGTCGGGTGTCCAGATCCGCGCGCAGCTCGACGAAGGCGACGCGGTCGAAGATGCCGACGTAGTCCGTGATCTCCACCAAGTCGTCTTGGCTGTCGAGCGCCCAGACGAGCGAGAAGATCAGGTCGACGTCATGCCCAGCAGCCTCCTCCAGCACGCGACGCCGGAACTCCCGGTTGAGCGTGTTGAAGGCGGGGGTGCCGTAGCCGAAGGTCTCGAGCAGGGGCTCGATCGTCATGTGGTTGTGGAACAGGCGGAAGGAGCTGTTCTCGGCAACGGCGCGCCCGATCGTCATCTTGCCCACGGCCGGTGGCCCGAAGATCACGAGAAGCATGCGCCGCAGCATGGCACAGTGACAGCGTGAGGTGGTCTCCGAGGGATGGTGGAGGCCTTCGGGTTCTAGCCGACCCCCCCGAGGGGGAAGCCCGGAACGCTCGACGGACCGCAGCGCACCCCTCACCTGCCACGCAGGCGCAGGGCGAGGGCCCCTGCCCCCACGAACCCGGCCGCCGCGCGCAACAGCGAGGTGCCGACCGTCGCCCAGTCGACCGAGGTCTGCCCGACGAGATCGTTCGGCAGGAGCAGGACGACCGTCAGATAGGTGCCCCAGGCGACGAGCGCACCCGTCCCCGCGAACGCGACCACGATCGCCGCCACCCGCCGACCCTCGCGGGTCAGCGCCAGGAGCGCCGCAGCGAGGACGCCGGAGATCACCAGGTCGATCACCCGGTTGATCAGCGGCACGTCCGCCAGCACGAGCTGGACGGCAGCGGTCAGCACGGCGAGCACTGCGGCCGTCCGGAGAGCCGCACGAGCCGCCCGGCCCGGCGCAGGCACGGGGCGGCGTCCCCACCGCTGCCACGCATAGATCGCGAACGCACCGAGGAGTCCGATGCCGAGCCCGCTGAACCCGGCATAGACCATCCCGTAGACCCAGCCGGCGATCGGCGGCACCTCCCCAGTCGTGGGCTGCGCCGGGCTCACCGCCTGCCACACCAGGTTCACCGGCATCGTCACGAGGATCTGACCGAGCAGCCCCGCCCCGATCCACATCGGCGGCAGCACCAGCCAGAGCGGTGCCCGGATGCCGCGGCGGAAGAAGAAGATCCCGGCGAGCACGAGCGCCACGACGTCGAGGCCCATGGTCAGCGAGTTGAGCACGGTCAACCCGGTGTCGTGCCCGAACTCCGGGTCCTGCAGCCCGACCCGCGAGCCGGACAACCAGGCGATCTTGAGCACCAGGTAGGGCAGTGTCATCACGGCCGCGAACGCCGCCAGCGACCGGCGGGCCGCCCCGACGGGCGGCAGGTCCTCCCCGGTGACGGGGAGGGTGGGACGAGTGGTCGAAAGGGTGGGTGACGATGTCTGTCGCGTGTTCATGGAATCACCGTCTCCCGAGTATGCCGGGCCTCGCCTCACCCTCATCGGTGGTCCTTCTCCCTCGCTCGGGGGAGCGTGGGCCACCCACGCCCTGGGAGGATGGAGGTCATGGTCACCCGCTGGACGAAAGGACTGCTCCACCTCCTGGTGGGTGGTGCCTGCGCGGCCCTGGTGGCCTGGCTGGTCTTCGGCTTCAGCCAGACGGTCATCCACACGTCCGGCCCGACCCGGGTCGCGATGGCGGCACTCGTGCTGGTGACCGTGGGCCTCGTGGGGTGGCTGCTGCTCGCACCCCCGGTGCGCCCGGCCGAGGTGGCGCTCGCGAGCGCCCTGCTCGACGTCGACCTGCCCGAGCCCGTGGACACCACCTCGTGGGGAGCCCGCGGCCGCGGGCTGCTGTGGGCGCTGGCGGTGATCGTCCTCGGCGGGCTGTCGCTGCTCGCCCTCCTGTGGTGCCTTCCGCAAGGTATCGCCATGGTCGTGCTGGCCTTCGGCAGCGCCCCCACCGACCTGGACCCGGCGTGGCTCGAGGAAGTCCCGGCGGCCGTGATGGCGCTGCTCGGCCTGCTGGTGGCCGCCGTCGGGCTGCTCGTCCAGCCGACGCTGGTCGGGCTGCTGCGCCGGCTCGCGCCCCACGCCCTCGGACCCACCGCCGACGACCAGCTGGCCCACGCGGCGCAGCAGCGACGCGAGCTGCTGCTGGCCAACGAGCTGGCCCGGGAGCTGCACGACTCCGTCGGTCACGCGCTGACCGCCATCGGTGTCCAGGCCGAGGCCGGCGCCCGCGTCGCCGACACAGATCCGTCCTTCGCCCGCGACGCCCTGCGGCAGATCTCGGTGACGACCCGGCAGGCGGTCGCCGAGCTGGACGAGGTCCTGGGGACCCTCCGCCACCCCCACTCCCCGTCCGAGCGCGCGGTGTTGCGGGAATCCACCCCCACCGAGCGCACGGTGTTGCGCGAATCCACCCCCACCGAGCGCACCGTGTTGCGGGATATCGCGCCACCGAGCGCACCGGCGCTGGGCACACTGCTGGCCCCCTTCGGGCCGGCCGGCTCGGGGAAGGTCCGGCTCGACCTGGACGGTGCGGTGGACACACAGGCCGGGCACACGGCATACCGCGTGGTGCAGGAGGCACTGAGCAACGCGCGCCGCCACGGGTCGGGCGACCCCACGGGCTACGTGCGCGTGCGGGACGGGTGGATCGAGGTGCTGCTCGAGAACACCGTCGCGATCGGCAGCGACACGCGCGGCGGCGGGCGGGGCCTGCTCGGCATGGAAGAGCGGCTGGCCTTGGTCGGAGGAACCCTCGAGGCGGGGTCGGTGACCGTCGCTGGGGAACCGCGCTGGCGCCTGCAGGCCCGCATCCCGTTGGGGGAAGACGCATGATCCGGGTGCTCGTGGTCGACGACGACGCGATGGTGCGCTCCGGCTTCGCGGCCATCCTCGGCGCCGAGCCGGACCTGGAGGTGGTGGGGCAGGCTGCCGACGGCGCGGAGGCGCTGACCCGGACGCGAGCCCTCGCGCCCGACGTCGTGGTGATGGACGTGCGGATGCCCAGGGTCGACGGGATCGAGGCCACCCGGCGGCTGCTGCGGCTCGATCCCGCTCCGCGGGTGCTGGTGGTGACCACCTTCGAGCACGACTCGTATGTCGTGGAGGCGCTCGAGGCCGGGGCTCACGGCTTCCTGCTCAAGCGGGCCGGCGCCGACCAGCTGGTGCATGCCGTGCGGACCGTCGCGACGAGCGACGGCCTGCTCTTCCCCGAGGCGATCCGCGACCTGGTGCGGGCGGCCCGGCCCGCGTCGGCGCGGCAGCTGCCCGAGCTCTCCGACCGGGAGGCCGAGGTGCTGCGGCTGCTGGCCCGCGGCCTGTCCAACGCCGAGATCGCCGGGGAGCTCTACCTCGGGCAGGAGACGGTCAAGACGCACGTCGGCTCCCTGCTGGCCAAGCTGGGGGTGCGGGACCGTACGCAGGCGGTGGTGGCCGCCTTCGAGTCCGGCTTCGTCGGCTGACACTTCCGGCCGGCCACTCCGGGCCGCGTGCATGTGTATGGATCCTTCGCGGAAGTTGGCGGCGGGAGCGTGAAGGATCGGTACACGTGCACGGCTGGTGGGGTCAGGAGGAGTCGGCACCCTCGTCCGGGTCTGGGTCGGGGCCGCCGTCGGTGCGCGCGGCCGGGGGTGCGCCCGTGACTGACGCGGGTTCCTTGAGCGGACCGGCCTGGAGGTCCTCGAGGTCGGGGATGCCGTTCTCGGAGTGCTCGACGACGATTGCGATCTCCTCGTCGCCGTGGGTCGTCACCCCGGTGACCACGGCCTGTCGCAGCATGTCGACGGCCTTCTCCCGGCGCTTCATCATCGGGTCGTTCCGCAGGTCCAGGTGCAGCGCGACACAGAGGCCCGCCATCACCAGGACGAACGGCAGGGCCGAGAGGATCGTGATGTTCTTCAGCCCGTTGAGCGCGGCGCTGGGGTCGTCCCCGGTCCCGGCCATCAGCATGACCGCGGCCACGCCACCGGTGAGCGCACCCCAGAAGATCACCGTCTTGCGGGAGGGCTCCAGCGTCCCCTTCTCGGACAGCGAGCCCATCACCATCGAGGCCGCGTCGGCACCGGAGACGAAGAAGATGCCGACCAGGATCATCACCAGCACGCTGGTGACCGCGGCCATCGGCAGCTGGTCCAGCATGCTGAACAGCGCCAGGTCGAAGGAGAGCGGCCCGACCTCGACGGAGGCCGAGGTGTCCGCCACGGCGCCGGTAGCCTCCTGGATGCGAATGGCCGCGCCACCGAAGACCGCGAACCAGATGACGCTCACGATGCTGGGCACCAGGATCACGCCGGTCACGAACTCCCGGATGGTGCGGCCGCGGCTGATCCGGGCCAGGAACATGCCAACGAACGGGGTCCACGACACCCACCAGGCCCAGTAGAAGACGGTCCAGCCGGCCAGCCAGGCGTCCATGGCGTCGCCACCGCTGGCGTTGGTGCGGGAGGCCATCTCGGTGAGGTCGGTGAGGTACGCACCGACCGAGGTCGGCACGATGTTGAGGATCGCCACGGTCGGCCCGACCAGGAAGACGAAGACCGCCAGCAGCAGCGCCAGCACCATGTTGGTGTTGGACAGCCACTGGATGCCCTTGGCCACGCCGGAGACCGCCGAGGCGATGAAGGCGCAGGTCAGGATCGCGATGATCGCGATCAGCACCGGGGTGCCGACCGTGCCGAACCAGCCGTTGAAGGTCAGGCCACCGCCGATCTGCAGGGCGCCCAGCCCCAGCGACGCGGCCGAGCCGAAGAGGGTGGCGAAGATGGCCAGGATGTTGATCACCTTGCCGACCCAGCCGTTGGTGCGCTCCTGCCCGAGCAGCGGTTCGAAGACCGAGGAGATCAGCTGGGGGCGGTCCTTGCGGAAGGTGCTGTAGGCCACCGCGATCCCGACGACCGCGTAGATCGCCCAGGGGTGCAGCGACCAGTGGAAGATGGTGGTGGCCATCGCCTGCTCCAGGGCCGCCGCCTGCTGGGCGGGGGTCTGGAGGAGGCCGCCTTCCCCGACGTAGTTGGCCGGGTCGAAGGCCGTGCCGGGCGGCACGATGTAGTGGTAGAGCGGCTCGGCCACGCCGTAGAACATCAGCCCGATGCCCATCCCGGCGCTGAACATCATCGCGATCCAGGAGATGGTCCGGAACTCGGGGCTCTCGTCGTCCTTGCCCAGCGGGATCGTGCCGTAGCGGCTGGCGGCCAGCCACAGCACGAAGACGACGAACATCGAGGCCAGCAGCACGAAGATCCATCCGGTGTTCTGCATCGCCCACCCGAGGGCGGAGGTGGCCGAGTTGCCGAGCGACTCGGTGCCCAGGAAGCCCCAGGCCACGAAGGCCACGGCGATGGCGGAGGCCACCCCGAAGATCACCCGGTCGACCCCACCCCCGCGGTGACCCGCCTCCTCGGCGGTGCTGAACATGTGCTCGAGCAGCTCGTGCTCGGTGTGAGCCGTGGGACGGGTGTCCTCGACCGATTCCTCAGTGCTCTCGTCCGTGGTCGTCTCGGTAGCCACTCTTGCCTCTCAGCCCCCGCTCAGGAGGCGCGGATCTGTCGGTCAGCCTTTTTCCACAGTGGCGCAGGCCCGGCCCGACGGCAACCGCAACGAGGGACGACTAGCCCTCCGTGGTCACATCGGCGACCTGTGCGCCCAGCGCCTCGAGCGCCGCGGAGGCCGCTACCGTCAGCCCGACGCCGTGCGCGCCACCACCCATCGAGATGGGCCGGTCCGGCTCGGCGACCCGCGTGTCGGCGATGACGGGCCAGGCGGTCGTGGACCCGAACGGGGTGATCGTCCCGCGCTCGTAGCCGGTCGCCTCCCGCGCGGTCTCCGCGTCCGGCATCGACAGCCGGCTCACCCCGAGCAGGGCGCGCAGCTTGGGCCAGGAGATCTCCCGCCCGCCGGGCACCAGCACGAACAGGTAGTCGCCCTCAGCCCTGCGCACGACCAGCGTCTTGATGAGGTCACCGGGCTCGACGCCCCGGGCAGCCGCCGCCTCCTCCAGGCTCCGGACCCGCCCGTGGCGCGTGACGGCATACTCCAGACCGGCGGCCTCGACCGCCGCGATCGCGCTCTCCTCAGCCATCCCGCCAAGATAGCGGCGCCCGCCCCGTGGCGCGGGGCGGGCGCCGACGGGGTCAGGCCTGCGGGGTGAGGGTGAAGCCCACGCCCTCCTCGGTCTGCGCGGCGTCCAGGGTCTGGTCCTCGAGCATCGGGGCGGCGTCCTCGGCGAGGTAGACGTGCCCCTCCCCGGCCTCCACCGACACGTCGGTCGGCTGCGGCTGCGGGACGACGCTCACCTCCAGCCGGCCCTGGTCAGGACCGAGCGCCAGGCGGATGCCGGCGGTGTCGGGGAGCTCTTCGGCGTCGGTCAGGCCCTTGACGACGGCCTGGGCGTTCTCAGAAACGGTGAGCATGTGCGACTCCTGTCTTCGGTGCGGTCGCCGGCGGCTGCCGGCGTCGACGCTTACGACCACCTCGCGGGGCAATGCGCACGCGCCTCGGACACCTCCACCCTGCGCGACGGTCGGGGGGTGAAGTCAAGTCGCCCGCCGATGTGAGCGTCTGGAGTATGCCGTGGAGCAGGTGAGCCATGGCCAGGGCACCTGGGCGTGGGGTTGCCTGGGTCATGAGCACCTTCCGGGCTCACTCACCACCCCAAGGAGAACCGTTATGCACGTCACCGTCTTCGGAGCCACCGGCAGCGTCGGACGCCAGGTCGTCGACCGCACGCTGGCCGCCGGGCACACCGTCACCGCCCACACCCGGGACGCCGCGAAGGTGCGCGTGGAGCACGAGCGGCTGCGCGTCGTCGAGGGCGACGTCACCACCCTCGCAGGCTGCCGGCCCGCGGTCGAGGGGGGCGACGCCGTCGTCATCACCCTCGGCGACGGGCGTCGGGGCACGGTCCGGGAGGCCGGCACCCGGGCCGTCGTCGAGACGATGCAGCAGCTCGGTGTCCGCCGACTCGTCTGCCAGTCGACGCTCGGGGTCGGCGCAAGCCGGGACAACCTGACCAAATTCTGGCGCTATGCGATGTTCGGTGCCCTGCTGCGCCGGGCGTATGCCGACCACGTCCGGCAGGAGGAGGTCGTCGCCGCCAGCGGTCTGGACTGGACGATCGTGCGGCCCAGCGCCTTCACCGACCAAGAACTCGAGGGCGTCCGGCACGGCTTCGGCGCCGACGTCAGCGGTCTGCGGCTCAAGATCTCGCGGGGGCAGGTGGCCGACTTCCTGGTCGCCCAGCTCGCCGAGGGGGACCTGCACCGGCACGTGTCACTGTCGGCGTGACGGGGGTGCCGTCGCTCGGCGCGGCGTCTGTCGGCAGGCCTCCCGCTAGCCTGGTTGACGTGGACGTCCTCGAGGCACTGCTCGACGGACCGCGGGCTCGCGGAGCCTTTCTGCTCCGGGCGGTGCTGGACCCGCCGTGGTCCCTGCGCATCGAGGACGACGCCCCGCTCAGCGTGATCGCGCCCCTGCACGCCTCGCTGTGGGTGTGCCCCGACGAGGGCGATCCCGTGGAGGTGCCGGAGGGGAGCGTCGCGATCGTGCGGGGGCCGGAGCACTACACGGTGACCGACACCCCGGGCCTGGTCCCGGACGTCGTGGTCTATCCCGGTGGCCGGTGCACCCTGGTCGAGGACGGTCGCGGTCTGTGGGACGAGCGGTCGCTGGGGGTGCGCACCTGGGGCATCCCGGGTGGGACCACCCAGATCCTGGTCGGCTCCTACGAGGGTCACGGGGAGGCGAGCCGGCCGCTGCTCTCCGCGCTCCCCCACGTCGCGGTGCACCACCCCGGGGATGAGGGCAACCCGCTGCTGGACGTGCTGGTCTCCGAGGTGGCCGTGGAGTCACCCGGGCAGCGCGCCCTGCTCAACCGGCTCCTCGACGTGCTCCTCATCTCGACGCTGCGCAGCTGGTTCGCCGCGCAGGCGGACGAGGCCCCCGGGTGGTTCCGCGCCCAGCAGGACCCTGCTGTCGGCACGGCCCTCACCCTGCTGCACCGAGAGGTCGCCCATCCCTGGACCGTCGACGAGCTCGCCGGCCGGGTCGGCGTCTCGCGGGCGGCGCTGGGGCGGCGGTTCACCGGGACCGTGGGCGAGCCGCCGATGAGCTATCTCTCCAGCTGGCGGTTGGCCCTGGCCGCGGACCGGCTGACCTCCTCTGACGCCACGATCGCCGCCATCGCCCGGCAGGTCGGCTATGCGACGCCGTTCTCGCTGAGCGCGGCGTTCAAGCGGGCCTACGGCGTGAGCCCGCAGCAGTATCGCGAGGCCCCGCCGGCCTCGGTGCTGGCACGGTTCTCCTCGTGACCGGCGTCGACGTCGCTCGCGCCTACGCCCGGCGACAATGGTCGCGCGGTTCATGTCGCATGCGACCACAACCGCGTGACCGAAAGCGCCGGACGCAACGGGTGGCCTCCAGATCAGCGCCGGCTCACCTCGGGCAGCCGCCGGCTGACGACCACGCCGAGCAGGCCCAGCAGCCCGAGGAAGACCAGCGCGATCTCCGCACCGAGGAGGGCCAGACCGCCGCTGACCGCACCCGCGACCAGCAGCAGGACGCCCATCGCGGTGTTGGCGACCGCGACGTACTCGGTGCGCTCATCCCCCTCCGCCATGTCCACGACGTAGGTCTTACGCGCGACGCGGACGGCCGTGTGGGTCAGGGCGAGGAGCAGGTAGGTGAGGGGATAGAGCCACCAGGCTGACGGCATACTCGGGATGCGGAGCAGCAGGAGGAAGGCGCCGATCAGGAGGGACGCGGCGCCGGCGCCCCAGGTCATGAGGTCGCGGGAGGACCGGTCGGCGAGGCGACCGAACCACTTGCCGCCGATCAGGCTGGCGACGCCCTGAGCGATGACGAACGGGCCCAGACCGGACAGTCCGCCACCGCCCGCCGCGGCGGCGAGCGCCACGACGAACGGCGGGCTCAGGGCGGAGACGAGGAGCAGGGTGCGGGCCGTCACGAAGCGGCGGAAGGTCCGATCGTCCCGGAGCAGGGCCACCGCCCGGCCCGCCCAGCCGGCGGTCTCCTCGGGCGTGGCGGGCTCCTCGTCGGGCTCGCGGACGCCGAGGTAGACCAGCCCGGCGAGGGCCCAGAACGCGGCGGCGACGGCGAGCAGCCAGACGAGGACCGTCGCGTTCACGTCGGTCCCGCCGAGGAGCCGTATGCCGAGGCCCAGGGTGATCGCGACCGCGCCGGACAGGACGGTGGTCACCCCGTTGATCTGGCCCCGCTCGCCCTTGGGGACGGTCCGGCCCAGCACGTCCTTGCCGGCCAGGGAGGTGAGGGCGCGGGAGAGGGCGAAGACGGCGAGCGCGGCGAGGATGACGATGCCGGCCGGCAGCCCGTCCAGGGCCGCGGCGGCCAGGGCCATGCCCGCGGCGCCGAGCGCCTGGCCGGCGGCGCCGAGGACCCAGAGGTAACGTCGGCGCCTGGTCCGCTCGACCCACGGGGTCAGCGCGGCCTGGGGCAGCATCGAGCCGGACTCCCGGATCGGCACGAGCAGACCGGTCAGGCCTCCCGGCACCCCGAGCGAGGCGAACAGCCAGGGCAGGACGGTCTTGGCGTTGACGACCTGGTCACCGGTGGCTTGCAGCGCCTGGGCGAGGATCTGCCGGGTGCCGTTGGCCGCGACCTCACGCTGCTCGTCCCGGGACTGGTCGTCGCGGTCGGCGCGGACCAGGCGCTGGTAGACGTCGGTGAGGCTCACGGCCCCAGTCTGCCGTGGGTGGTCTCAGGCGGTTCAGGCGTCAGCGGGCCAGGTCGGCAGGCCGGAAGCTCACCGGGAAGGGCACCTCGGTGTCGAAGAGGTCGGCCCCCTCCACGATCTGGCGGGACTCGTAGGTGTCACCGACCAGCTGAAATGCCCTGATGGCGGGATGCTGCGGGTCCACGACCCAGTAGTGCTCGACACCGAAGAGACCAAGGACCTCCGGCTTGCGGACCAGGTCGGTGCGTCGGCTCGACGGGGAGAGGATCTCGACCGCGAGCACCGGTGGATCTGTCACCTCCGAGCCGTCCACCAGGGTGCGCGGCACCACCATGAGATCGGGCTGCACCACGGTGCGCTCCCCGGCACGCAGGTCGAGCGGTGCTGCGAGCACTCGCAGGTGGTCGGGAACGGTACTCGCCAACACGAGGAAGAGCTCACTGCTCACCACTTGGTGCGACACGCCCGGGCTCGGGGACACGATCAGCTCACCCTCGATGAGCTGGACGGTCATGTCGTCCCGCTGCTCGCGGTAGGCGTGCAGGTCCTCGACCGTGTAGATCCCGACCTCGGTGATGCTCATGGTCTCCATGGTGCCCCTCCCGGTTCATGCGGTCCAGCGTGGCATTCCCTGGAGGATCAGGTCAGAGGTTATCCACAGCCGGCCTCACCGAAGGGCTGGCATCAGGCTCCTCCAAGACCGCCCGGGTGCTGGGTGCGCGTCCGCAGCTCCCGCTCGAACTGGGGTGCCTTGTCCAGGTGCTCGCCGCTGCTCAGGTAGGACGCGCCACCTGGTGCATCGTCCTTGGGTGCGAGCAGGTTCAGGATCTTGCGGAGGAGGCTCATGGTCAGCTCCGATCGTCGGGGTGGGCCCACCCTAGTGAGGATCGGGCGCCCTGTCATCGCGTCGCCACCGGGCAGGCCCTGGCTTGACGGAAGCCTCAGGTGCGCCGGGCTGTCAGACTGAGGATGCCGACCCTGATCAGCCCGGGGCCGCACCACCGCCGCGAACGGAGCGACCGATGAGCCGTCAGGTCCAGATCACCTTCGACGCCGCCGACCCCGCAGCCCTGTCCCGGTTCTGGGCCGAGGCCCTTGGCTACGTGCACCCCGGTCCGCCCGGCGTGGAGCTGCCCGAGGGATCCGACCCGCTGGCCGCCTGGGACGAGTTCCTGGACAGGCTCGGCGTCCCCGAGGAGGAGCGGAACAGCCGCTCGGCCATCGAGGACCCGGCCGGTCACGGCCCACGCGTGTTCTTCCAACGGGTGCCGGAGGGCAAGGCCACCAAGAACCGCGTCCACCTCGATGTCCGCGCGGCGCCCGGGCTGGAGGGTGATGAGCGGATGGCGGCGCTCGAGGCCGAGGCGACACGGTTGGTCACCCTGGGCGCGAAGCGGCTGCAGCGCTTCGAACCTGAGCCCCCGATGAGCAACGGCTGGTTGGTGATGACCGACCCGGAGGGCAACGAGTTCTGTCTCGACTGACAGGCGGTCACGCGCCGAGCAGCTCCTCCACCCAGGCACCGAGCACGCGAGCGCTGGCGTCCACGAGCTCCGGCCAGTCCATCGCGGCGGCGTCGGCGTGGTCTGACACATGCTTGACCAGCCGGACGGGAACCCCCAGCTCCGCGCAGGCGTACGCCACGGCATACCCCTCCATGTCGACCAGGTGCGCGCGGAGGGCGAGGGTGTCGCGCACGACCGGGTCGGTGACGAAGACGTCCCCGGAGGCCAGGACCGTGTCGTCCCCGCCCGGGATCTCCAGCTCCTCCCGCGGGTCGAAACCCATGGTCCGGAGGCTGTCGGCGCTGAGGTCGTGGTTGACCACCCGCCCCGGCAGGAAGAGCCCGTGCGACTCCGGCCGCAGGCCGCCCGCGGTGCCGACGTTGAGCACCGTCAGCCCCTCGCGGTCGGTCGACAGGAGGGCGCGGGTCGTGGCGACGGCGGCCATCGTCTTGCCGACCCCGGTGATGACGACCGGCAGTTCCCTGGGCACGTGCGCGGCCTCCGCACGGGTGGCGGACACGACGAGATAGCGGGGCACGGCGTCAGTCCGTCAGCGGGCCAGGTGCGCGGGATGGAAACTCACGGGGAACGGCCCCTGGGTCTCGAAGATGTCGAGGCCCTGCACGACGTGACCGGACTGATAGGTGTCACCGACCAGCTGGAAGGCCCTGATGGCGGGATTCACCGGGTCCACAACCCAATAGTGCTCCACCCCGAACCGGCCCAGCACCTCCGGCTTGCGGACCAGGTCGGTGCGTCGGCTCGACGGGGAGAGGATCTCGACCGCGAGCACCGGTGGCTCTGTCACCTCAGAACCGTGGCGGTCGACATCGTGGATCACCATGAGGTCAGGCTGCACCACGGTGTTCTCCCCGACCCTGACGTCGAGCGGGGCCGACAACACGATCTGCTGCGCGGACGCTGCGGCGATGAGGATCCCGAAGAGTCGAGAGTGCACGATCTGGTGGGCAAGACCCGGGCTCGGGGACACGATCAGCTCACCCTCGATGAGCTGGACGGTCATGTCGTCCCGCTGTTCGCGATAGGCGCGCAGGTCCTCGACCGTATAGATCCCGACCTCGGTGATGCTCATGGTCTCCATGGTGCCCCTCCGCGGTTCATGCCGTCCAACGTCGCATGACCCGGAGAGTCATCTCAGGGTTATCCACAGTGACCTCCCCGAGGCGACAGGCACGCAGGCAGCGCCAGCAGGTCCCCCCGGTCACCCTTCCCGCATCGGCACCCGCACGCCGCGCTCGTCGGCGACGTCCTCGGCCAGGTCGTAGCCGGCGTCCACGTGCCGGATCACGCCCATCCCCGGGTCGTTGGTCAGCACCCGGGCCAGCTTCTGCGCGGCCAGCTCCGTGCCGTCCGCGAGGGACACCTGACCGGCGTGCATCGAGCGACCGATCCCGACGCCGCCGCCGTGGTGTAGCGACACCCAGGACGCGCCGGAGGAGGTGTTGACCAGCGCGTTGAGCAGCGGCCAGTCGGCGATCGCGTCGGAGCCGTCGGCCATCGCCTCGGTCTCCCGGTAGGGGCTGGCCACCGAGCCGCAGTCCAGGTGGTCGCGCCCGATGACGATCGGGGCCTCCACCTCGCCGCGGGCCACCATGTCGTTGAACTTAAGCCCGGCCTGGTCCCGCTCGCCGTAGCCCAGCCAGCAGATTCGTGCCGGCAGCCCCTCGAAGGCCACCTTCTCCCCCGCGCCGCGCAGCCACTTCTGCAGGTGGTCGTTGTCCGGGAAGAGGTCCATCACGGCGCGGTCGGTCGCGGCGATGTCGGCGGGGTTGCCGGACAGCGCGGCCCACCGGAACGGGCCCTTGCCCTCGCAGAACAGCGGCCGGATGTAGGCCGGCACGAACCCGGGGAAGTCGAAGGCCCGGTCGAAGCCGCCCTTGCGCGCCTCGTCCCGGATCGAGTTGCCGTAGTCGAAGACCTCGGCCCCGCCGTCCAGGAATCCGACCATGGCCTCGACGTGCTTGGCCATCGAGGCCTGCGCCCGGTCGGTGAACTCCTCAGGTTTCTTCTCGGCATACTCCGCCCACTCCTCCAGCGCCACGCCCTCGGGCAGGTAGGACAGCGGGTCGTGCGCGGAGGTCTGGTCGGTGACGATGTCGATCGCGACGCCGCGGCGCAGCAGCTCGGGGAAGACCTCGGCGGCGTTGCCGACCACGCCGATCGAGACGGCCTCGCGGGCCTCCTTGGCCGCCAGCGCGCGCTCCACCCCGGCGTCCAGCGACTCGGCGACCTCGTCCAGGTAGCGGCTCTTGACCCGCCGCCGCAGCCGCGACTCATCGACGTCCACGATCAGGCAGACGCCGCCGTTGAGGGTCACCGCCAGGGGCTGCGCGCCGCCCATGCCGCCGCACCCGCCGGTCAGCGTCAGGGTGCCAGCGAGGGTGTCGTTGAACTTCTTGGCGGCGATGGCGGCGAAGGTCTCGTAGGTCCCCTGCAGGATCCCCTGCGTCCCGATGTAGATCCACGACCCGGCGGTCATCTGGCCGTACATCGTCAGCCCCAGGTGCTCCAGCCGCCGAAACTCCGGCCAGGTCGCCCAGTCCGGCACCAGGTTGGAGTTGGCGATCAGCACGCGCGGCGCCCACTCGTGGGTCTGGAAGACGCCGACGGGCCGGCCGGACTGCACCAGCATCGTCTCGTCCTCGCGCAGCGTGGTCAGCGTGCGGACCATGGCGTCGAAGGACTTCCAGTCCCGCGCGGCGCGCCCGGTCCCGCCGTAGACGACGAGGTCGTCCGGCCGCTCGGCCACCTCGGGGTCGAGGTTGTTCATCAGCATCCGCAGCGGGGCCTCGGTGGCCCAGCTGCGGGCGGTGAGGGTGTTGCCGCGTGCTGCGCGGACGGGGCGGGCGCCTTCCATGGTGCTCTCCTTCGAGTATGTCGTGAGGCTGGCTGTGCGGGTCGTGTCCGGGTGGTCGGTCGGTGCGGTGGGCGGGATGGACGAAACCCCTACGAAAAGGTGCGGAGGGTGTGCGAAACCACTATGAAAATTGGGGGGTCAGTGCAGGGGGCCGGTGACGGTCTCGGCGGCGCGGCGGACCGCGCCGTCGGCGACCAGGTCGACCACGGTCTCGATCTCGGGGGCCAGGAAGCGGTCCGGGCCGGGGCCGGGCACGGGGTCGTAGCCGGTGCCCTCGACGTCCTCGGTGGCCCCCGGCGCGCGACCGGTTCTGAGCAGCGAGACGACGGCGGCGGTGGCGGGGGCCGGTGCGAGGGGGGCGCGCAGGTCCAGTGCCCGCGCCGCGGTGAGCACCTCGACGGCGATGACCCGGGTCAGGCCGTCGACCGCTCGGCGCAACTTGCGGGCGGCGGACCAGCCCATCGAGACGTGGTCCTCCTGCATGGCCGACGACGGGATGGAGTCGACGCTCGCCGGGGCCGCGAGCCGCTTGAGCTCGGAGACGATGGCGGCCTGGGTGTACTGCGCGATCATGTGGCCGGAGTCGACGCCGGGGTCGTCGGCCAGGAACGGGGTGAGCCCGTGGTTGCGCGCCACGTCGAGGAAGCGGTCCGTGCGCCGCTCGGAGATGCTGGCCACGTCGGCGGCGACGATCGCCAGGAAGTCCAGGACGTAGGCGACGGGCGCGCCGTGGAAGTTGCCGTTGGACTCGACCCGGCCGTCAAGGGTGACGACCGGGTTGTCGACGGCTGCGGCGAGCTCGCGCCCGGCGACCGTCGCGCAGTGGGCCATCGTGTCGCGGGCGGCGCCGTGCACCTGGGGGCTGCAGCGCAGGGAGTAGGCGTCCTGCACCCGGGTGCACGCCTCGGGGTCGCGGTGGCTGTCGCGGATGGCGCTGCCGGCCATCATCGCGCGCAGGTTCTCCGCGGACAGGGCCTGGCCGGGGTGCGGCCGCAGCGCCTGCAGGTCGGCGGCGAAGACGTCGTCCGTGCCCAGCAGCCCCTCGACGCTCATCGCGGCGGCGACGTCGGCGGTGGCCAGCAGTGTGTCCAGGTCGGCGAGCGCCAGCACCAGCTGGCCGAGCATGCCGTCGGTGCCGTTGATGAGGGCCAGGCCCTCCTTCTCGGCGAGCTGGACCGGCTCGATCCCGGCCTCGGCCAGCGCATCTGCGGCGTCCCGGACGTCGCCGTCGGCGTCCCGGACCAGCCCCTCCCCCATGACCGCGAGCGCGCAGTGGGCGAGGGGGGCGAGGTCGCCGGAGCAGCCGAGCGAGCCGTACTCGTGGACGACCGGGGTGATGCCGGCGTTGAGCAGCGCGGCGTAGGCCTGCGCGGTCTCGACACGCACGCCGGTGCGGCCGGTGGCCAGGGTGGACAGGCGGAGGAGCATCGTGGCACGGACCACCTCGCGCTCGACCTCCGGGCCGGAGCCGGCGGCGTGGCTGCGGACCAGGCTGCGCTGCAGCTGGGCGCGCATCTCGGCGGGGATGTGCTTGGTGGCCAGCGCCCCGAAGCCGGTCGAGATGCCGTAGTGGGCGACCGGGTCCTCGGCCAGCGCCTCGATCACGGCCCGGCTCGCGGCGATGCCCTCCAGGGCCCCGGCGGTGAGTTCCACGGGAACCCCGTGCCGCGCCACCGCGACGACGTCCCCGGGGGTCAGGGCGCCCACGCCGATCGAGACGGTGGATGGGGCGTCGGGGGAAGCGGTGCGGCTCATAGGTGACATTCCATCGCTCGCCGGGCGCACGGCATACCTCCCCGGTGTGCATTCTGTCCCACATCTGGGACAACTTGCGCCCATCGCCAGCCCCTGACGGCGGCTCGACCGTGGTCGGGCCGGGGCAGCGGGCGCCGAGCACGCTGACCGCCGCGCCGCGGTGGCTCCGCCTGACACACTTGAGGACGTGGCGGACAGGAGCCAGTCATGACCACCTCCAGCGGACCGCCGCGAGACGACGCCGCGTGGTTCCGCTCGTGTTACGAGCAGACCTACGACGACCTGCTCCGGTTCGTCCAGCGTCGGGCCCATCCGAGCCACGCCGAAGACGTCGTCGCCGACGTCTTCCTCGTCGCCTGGCGCCGCCTGCCCGACCTGCCGCGCGACCTGGACTGCGCCCGGGCATGGCTCTTCGGCATCGCCTACAAGACCCTCGCGAACGCCCGGCGCGGCCAGGACCGGCGAGAGGCCCTGGCGCTGCGGGTGGCCGACCACCTGCAGCCCACGGACGCCGGCGCGGACCCCGACCTCGTCGCGGCCCGGTTGGACCTCGCGTCGGCCTGGCGCAGCCTGTCCGCGGCCCACCAGGAGGCGCTCGCCCTCCGGGCGTGGGACGGGCTGACCTCCCCCCAGGCAGCGGCCGTCCTCGGCATCAGCCCCACGGCATACCGCCTGCGTCTGTCCCGCGCCCGACGGGCTCTGCGCACCCACCTGCACCACGACCACCCGGCCGCCGACGGGCGTGCCGTCCCGGAAGCGAGCCAGTCATGAGCCACGACCTCGACCACGACCTGCGCGCGCTGGACCCCACCTCGCGGCAGACCAACGGGCTGAGCGACCGGGCCCTGGACGACCTGCGCCACATCATGTCCACCCCACCGGGTGATCCCACCGACCGCGAGTATGCCGGGGGCCGAGCCATCAGGCGCCCCCGCCGGAGCCGGTGGGTCACCCGGGCGCTGCCGGCGGCTGCCGCCGCCGTCGGCCTGGCCGTCCTCGCACCAAACCTGTTCAGCGATGACTCCGCCTTCGCGACGTGGACCGCACGGCCCGCTGCGCCCTCGGTGGAGGACGTCGCCGAGGCCGGGCGCGTGTGCGGAGACTTCTGGCGCACTGCCGGCGTGGACCGGCCGCTGCCCGGCCTGACCGTCGCCCTCGCGGAGGAGCGCGGGGACTGGACCTACACGGTGATGCGCACGTCGGACGGTCAGTTCGCCGACTGCCTGATGCAGCTCGAGCACGGCCGCTGGTGGTCCTCCCGGGGGCCTCTCGTCACCGGAGGTGGTGGCCTGACGCCGCCGCTGGCCGAGGGCCCGACCGCCGGGGAGCTGGAGGCGGTGATGTACAGCGGGAGCGGCAGCGGCACCGACGAGGTCGGCGTGGTCGCCATCAGCGGTCGGGTCGGTCCCCAGGTGGTCTCGGTCGTCGCGCACGACCTCACGGTCGGGGATGTGCGGGCGACGGTGGCGGACGGCTACTGGGCGGCGTGGTGGCCCACGCCGGTCGCCCCGGGGACGGCGCCGGACCTGGACGGACTCACGCTCACCGTCACCGTCGCCGACGGCAGCACGTATGAGGTGACGCACGAGGAGATCCTCGAGGACGTGATGGGCCCTTGAGCTCGCCCACCGTGCGCCGGCGGTTCCAGTCCGGCCGGGTGAATCTCACCCCTCCCCGGACAGGTGAAGGGCCCTTCGGCAGTATGAGTGCCAAAGGGCCCTTCGGGTGACTGGTCCAAGGGTGACTGACCGGTCGATCCCACCGGCTTCCGTGATCCCACCTGCCCCGTCACCTGGGCTGGTGCGACGGGCGAACCCGTCGGATGGACCACCTTTTCCGGTGTATCCCACCTTCCCTTGCGGGATGGCGTAGGACATTTCTAGGTCACCGGGAGGGGTTTGGCAAGACCTTTCCCAAACTATTTTTCGCGAGTTTCTGTATCCACAGGTTTATCCACGATCCACCAGGCTTTTCCACTGGTATTCACTCTTTATCCACCGGGTATCCACAACAGGGTGTGGACAGTCGAGTCCGGTTGGTGTGGCCTCATCGACCGAGCGCGTGCTGTTGCGTCCCCAGACCCCACCGAGCGCGTGCTGTTGCGTCCCCAGACCGCACCGAGCGCGTCGCGTTGCGCGGCGCGAGCTCAGAGGTACTGGCCCGTGGGTCCCGTGTCCTCGTCGCCCCCGGGCTGAGGCTGCCCGGGCATGCCGGGGCGGCCGGCCCCCTGACCCGGGACCACCTGTCCGCCCGGGCCGCCGGGGAGGGCCAGCCGGATCTGCTGCAGCTGCTGCTGGGCGGCCATCTGCTGCGCGACGATCGCGGTCTGGATGCCGTGGAACAGGCCCTCCAGCCACCCGACGAGCTGGGCCTGGGCGATGCGCAGCTCGGCCTCGCTGGGCGCCGCGTCGGTCAGCGGCAGGGTGATGCGCTCCAGCTCCTCGACGAGCTCGGGGGCCAGCCCCTGCTCGAGCTCGGTGATGGACCGGCGGTGGATCTCCGCCAGCCGCGCCCGGCCCGCCTCGTCGAGCGGTGCCTCGCGGACCTCCTCGAGCAGCTGCTTGATCATCGTGCCCAGCCGCATCACCTTGGCCGGCTGCTCCACCAGCTCTGAGGGCTTCTTGCGGCCGGACTCCTGGCCGTCCTCGGGCTCGGCCACCCCCATCCCGTCCTGGGTGACCACGACGACCCGGCGGTGCTGTTCATCGCCGCCCTGTTCACCGGTGCCGTGCTCGTCGCCGCCCTGCCGGTCACCGCCCTGTTCACCGCTGCCGTGCTCGTCGCCGCCCCCACTCTCGGGAGCCTGGCTCTCCGGGGTCAGAGGCTCGTTGTCCTCGGAGTCGTCTCGCGACGGCTGCGCTACGGATTCCGGCGGCTGGTTCTCGGTCATGCTTCCATCCTGCCAACGTCGAGCAGGATCTTCCCGATGTGGCTGCTGCCCTCGATGAGCCGGTGCGCCTCGGCTGCCTGCTCGAGGGGGAAGCGCCGGTGGATGATCGGCGTCACGCGCCCGGACGCCACCAGCGGCCAGACATGCTCGCGAACCGCCGCGACGATGGTGGCCTTCTCGGCCGCTGGGCGGGCCCGCAGCGAGGTCGCGATGACCGCGGCGCGCTTGGCCAGCAGCCGGCGCAGGTCGAGCTCGGCCTTGGCTCCGCCCTGCAGGCCGATGACCACCAGGCGCCCGTTGTCGGCCAGCAGGTCGGTGTTGCGGTCGAGGTACTTGGCGCCCACGACGTCGAGGATCACGTCCGCCCCGTGCCCGTCGGTCGCGGTCCGGACCCGCTCGACGAAGTCCTCCTCCCGGTAGTTGACCAGGACCTCCGCGCCGAGCTTGGCGCAGGCCGCCAGCTTGTCCTGCGACCCGGCCGTCACCACCACGTGCGCACCGACCTCCCGCCCCAGCTGGATCGCCATGGTGCCGATGCCGCTGGAGCCGCCGTGCACCAGCAGCACCTCCCCGGGCTGCAGGTTTGCGGTGAGGAAGACGTTGCTCCACACGGTGCAGGCGACCTCGGGCAGCGCTGCGGCGTCGGCGACGGCGACGCCCTCCGGCACCGGCAGGACCTGACCCACGGGGACGGCGACCTGCTCGGCATACCCCCCGCCGGCCAGCAGCGCGCAGACCTGGTCGCCGACCTGCCAGTCCTCGACGCCCTCACCCAGTCGGCTGATGATGCCGCTGACCTCCAGGCCCGGGAGCTCGGACTCCCCGGGCGGCGGCGGGTAGAAGCCCTTGCGTTGCATGACGTCGGCCCGGTTGACGCCGGCGGCGACGACGTCGATCAGCACCTCGCCTGGCCGCACCTGGGGGGCGGGGACGTCGGCGGGGACGAGGGCGTCGGCCTCGCCGGGTTCGGGAATCGTGATGGCGCGCATCCTCCGACCCTACGGCGGTGGGCCGACGGTGAGCACACGGCATACCACTGTCGGCCGGAGGCCGCCGTGATCAGCGGACGGCAGCGCCTCCTAGGCGGCGCGTCAGCTCGCCCGCGCACCAGCGGGTCGCCGCCACCAGCTCGACCCGGCCCTCCTCGTCCACCTCGCCGACCGGATAGGTGACCGCGATGCCGGCCACGGGGTGCCCGTTGTGGTCCAGCGCGGACGAGGCGACCGAGGCCAGGCCGGGCGTGACCGAGTCGGACTCGGTGGCGAACCCGTCGGCCCGCACGTCCGTGAGGATCCGCCGGAGCCGGCTGAGCGAGGTCGGACCCTGGCCGTGCCGCTGCACGAAGACGTCCTGGGAGGGGTAGAGCGCGCGGACCTGGGCGGCCGGCAGCGCCGCCAGGATCGCCAGTCCGCTGGCCGTCAACGTCGCGGGCAGGCGCACCCCGACGTCGGTGACCAGGGAGGGCCGGCCCACGACCCGCTCCTCGATGACGTAGACGACGTCCCGCCCGTGCAGGACGACGAGGTGGGCGCTGTGGCCGGTCCGGTCGGCGAGCCTGGTCAGCAGCGGCCGGGCGAGACGCTGCATCGGCTCCTGCCGGGAGTAGGCCGAGCCGAGCTCGAAGGCCGCGACCCCCAGTCCGTAGCGCCGCTCCTCGGGCAGGTGGGTGACGAACCCCTGGTCGAGCAGGACGCCCAGCAGGCGGTAGGTGCTGGATCGCGGCAGACCGAGGGACCGGGCGATCGAGGCGGCGGGCATCGGCCCCGCGTGCCGGCTGAGCAGCTTGAGCACCGCGAGGGCGTGCCCGGCGGCCGGGGCCTGCGAGGTGACCACCGCGCCAGTATGCCGTGACCCACCGTGGCGGCCCTCGCGTCACCTCCGTGCCAGATCACTTGTCCACAGCAGGCTGTGGACGATCGGTGGAAAAGCGCCGTTATACGGTGGAAAAGGGGGCAATCCTGTGCACAAAGCTGTGCATGAGAAAATTGTTTGAAGAAATCTTGTCGAACCCCTTGTGCTGCCCCGTTCGGTGACATAGAAATAACCCACGCACTCCCGAGAGGGAAGGCGGGATGGACCGGAATACTCGATCCAGATCGAAGGGCTTGCCCTTCGGGACGACGAGCCGCTCATGTCCTTCGGGACGCCGAGCGTGCTCGACGCACCAGCACGGTGACGCCGCTGGTGGGTGAGAGAGACCCGGTTGCATCGACGGGAAGTCACCCCTTGTTCCTGTCACCCCGAAGGGCCCTTGGCACTCATACTGCCAAGGGCCCTTCACCACTGTGGGCGGTCTGCACCCCCGGGGACCCCTCTGCACCCCCGGGAACCCCGGAACCTCATCTTCGAGCGCCCTCGCGTTCTTCGGGCCGACTGCAACCGTACTGAGGATGAGGAAGGCGCTCGAAGACACCAGCTTGGGGACGGGGCCACCCGAGCTCGGGCGGTTCACTCGAAGAGGATGTACTCCGGCTGGGGGTCCAGGCCGAGGACCTCGGCACCGGTCATGATCGGCCCGAGGACGAGGTCCTCTTCGTAGAAGAGCTTGAAGCCGGGGACCACGTGCTCGGGCTTGGTCTCGTTGACCAGGTTGTAGGTCTTGATCTTGTCCGAGGGCGCACCGATCCCGTCCACCGACTTGATCAGCACGATCCCCTCGTGGTGCGTCAGCTCATGCTCGTCGCGGACGACGCCGGGATGGACCTGGTGATAGACCATGACCTTCTCCGGCAGGGCATGCTCCTCGACCAGGTCAGCCAGGTAGGCAGCGACCTCGTCCAGCTCGGCGCCGGTGGTCCGCCCGTAGACCCGACCCGGGATCTGGCCCTCCTCCACGGCCCACTCCGGGTCGAGGGCGACGCCGACGTCCGGCTCGACCAGCCACTTCTCGTAGTGCTTCACCTCGTCGATGAAGTCGGCCCGGCCCGGCTGGATGTTGAGCAGCAGGATGCCCTGGTGCCGCCGGGCGGCGTCCAGGTGGTCCTGGATGACCGACTCGGGGATGTAGGTGCGGAACATACCGTCGGAGCCGGGGGTGGCGTGGACGACGGTCGCGATGAGCTCCAGGACGGGCAGGAGGTCCCGGCCCCCGGCATACTCCTCGCCGCGCTCCTCCATCTCGACGACTCGCTCGTCCAGGTCCCCGATGCCCATCCGGCCCATACCTGGAGAGCCGGGCAGGCCGGAGTACCCGAACAGCCGGTAGTGAGGGAAGATCTCGGTCCCGCCCCGCGGCAGCTCGATGGCCTGGGGCGCCTCCGTCGTCACCTCCACGTCGTCCGGCGGGGGCTGCTGTGTCGGACCCCCCGTCGCATCCCCGGGACCACCCTGCTCGGGGGCCGGCTCGCCCCCCGAGGACACCGGTGGCTCCGCTCCCTCCGGCGCTGCGTCGGAGCAGCCCGCCAGCAGCACGGCGAGCACGCCGCCTCCGGCGAGCAGCGCCCGCCACGACCCCCGACTCATGCTTCCTCCTCCACCAGGCGACCGGGCGCCGGTTCGTGGTCCGCGCGGGCGACGAGCTCCAGGATCCGCCGCGTCTCGTGGTCAGTCTCGGTCAGGTCAGCCGGACGCAGCCAGGAGGCCTTGCGGGCCTCGGTGGCCAGCGCGACCTCCGGGCGCTGCGCGACGCCGACCCGGTAGATCACGTCGATCTGCTGGGTCGAGGGGTGGACGCCGACCGCGATGGGGTCGCCGGGCTCGATGTCCAGACCGACCTCCTCGCGCACCTCGCGCCGCACGGCCTCGCCCGGCTCCTCGCCGCGCCCTAGCAGACCACCGGGCAGGGTCCAGCCGAGGCGGTGCGGCTGCCACAGCAGCAGGACCTCGCCGTCGTGCTCGACCAGGCACACCGCACCGACGGTGTAGCTCGGGGTGCCGGCGCGCACCAGGGTCCGCTTGACCGGGCCGGGGATCCGGCGGAACCCGAGCAGCGCCATCGTGCCGGCCTTGCGCCGGAGCACGGACAGGTCCATCAGGCCCACCGCAGGGAGGAGATGAGCCCCACCGCGTCGGGGCTGCCGAAGAAGTCCCGCACGAGGACCCCCAGGTCGAGGTCGTGCCACACCTGCGGCGTGAGCGCGACGTCCTCAGTGAGGCTGCAGGTCGCCCGCCACGTCTCGTAGGTCACCGTCCGACCGTTGACCTCGCTCTGGGTGGTCGTCAGCGGCAGACCTTCGGCGGCGGTCACGAGCAGGTCGACCTCGGAGTCGTCCGGCGGCTCGGGAGTCCCGGTCGTCGCGGCGGTGTCCGGGGTGCTGGTGACCGTGGCGTCGTCGGCGACGGCACCGCCCTCCCCGAACGGGCACGGGAGTGGTCCCGGCGTGCTGCGCCAGCCCTCGACCTGCCGGGGCGAGTAGGCAGCACCCGCGTGGCCGGGCAGCCAGTCGGGCCCGGCGGCAATCAGGATCCCGGCGCAGCCGTCGATCGCCGGCCGCACCTCGGGAGGCACCAGGCACCACAGCTGGGGCGGCTCGGCACCGGGGTTGGGATCCGCGGTGCGCTGGGCCGCCCCGAGCTCGACAACCGTCCAGGTGTCCGGCATGTCGAAGGCGATCCGAGCACCTCCGGGAACGTCCAGGACGGTCTCCACCAGTGTCGCGGTGGTCGGTGCGGCGTCGCCGTCGGTCCCCCCGGTCGGCTCGGGGGCCTGGGTGACCTCCTGGGTCACCACCGTGGTGCGACCCGCCGCGTCCGTCGTCGTGATCTCCACGGGCTCGCCCTCGCCGTCACCGACGGTGCAGCCGGCGCACGCGAGGGCGGTGACCGTCAGTCCCACAGCCAACCCACGCATGCACTCATGCAACCACACGAGCAGGGTGGTGAGGGCATGGTCGCCGCAACACCGCGCGCCCGGTCGGGTCTGAGAGCGCAAGACCGCGCGCCCGGTCGCCCCTGCGAGCGCAACACCGTGCGCTCGGTCGGAGGATGGGGGTCAGCCCAGGTCGGTGTGGACCGTGCGGCCGGCGGCGCGGCCGCTGAACAGGCAGCCGCCCAGGAAGGTGCCCTCCAGCGACCGGTACCCATGCACCCCACCACCGCCGAACCCGGCGACCTCACCCGCGGCATACAGCCCGGGGACCGCCGCGCCGTCGGCGCCCAGGGCCCGGGAGCCCAGGTCGGTCTGCACGCCGCCGAGGGTCTTGCGGGTCAGCACCCGCAGGCGCACCGCGTGCAGCGGCCCCTTCTCCGGGTCCAGGAAGCGGTGCGGGGAGGCCGTCCGGATCAGCTTGTCGCCGCGGTAGCGCCGGGTCGCCCGGACCAGCTGGACCTGCGCGTCCTTGCCGAACTCGTTGTCCAGCTCGGCGTCGCGCGCCTCGATCATCGCCCGGATCCGGCTCGCCTCCAGCAGCCGGTCGCCGCTCAGCTCGTTCATCGCGGCGACCAAGTCCTCGACGGTGTCCGCGCTGACGAAGTCCACCCCGTCGTCGATGAACCGCTGCACCGGGCCGGGCGCCCCCGGCCGCACGCGGCCGAGGACCTGGGCGATGCTCTTGCCGGTCAGGTCCGGGTTCTGCTCCGACCCGGACAGTGCGAACTCCTTCTCGATGATCGCCTGGGTGAGGATGAACCACGAGTAGTCGTGCCCGGTCTGCCGCAGGTGCGCGAGAGTGCCGAGGGTGTCGAAGCCGGGATACAGCGGCGCGGGCAGCCGGCGCCCGGCCGCATCGAGCCACAGCGAGGAGGGCCCGGGCAGGATCCGGATGCCGTGCCGGTCCCACACCGGCGAGTGGTTCTCGATCCCCTCGACGTAGTGCCACATCCGGTCCCGGTTGACCAGGCGCCCGCCGGCTCCTTCCACGAGGGGGAGCATCGAACCGTCGACGTATGCCGGGACACCGGCCACCATGTTCTCCGCCGCTGGCGGTGGGCCGAGTCGCTCGGGCCAGAACTCGCGCACCATCTCCAGGTTGTGGCCGATGCCGCCGGAGGTCACCACCACCGCCTGGGCCGTGTACTCGAAGTGGTCGACGACGCTGCGGGTGCTGCGTGCTCCGCGCGCGGCGCCGTCGCTGGACAGCACCTCGCCCCGCACCCCGGTGACGGTGCCGTCGGTGGTGACCAGCTCGGTCACCCGGTGCCGACCGGCCAGGGTGAGGAGGCCCTCGGAGGCGGCCTGACGACATACTGCCTCGAAGGGGGCGACGATCCCGGGGCCGGTGCCCCAGGTGATGTGGAAGCGCGGGACCCCGTTGCCGTGACCGTCGGCGGTGCCGTCCCCGCGCTCGGCCCACCCCACGACGGGGAAGAAGCGGACCCCTTTCTCGTGCAGCCAGGCCCGCTTCTCGCCGGCGGCCCACTCCACGTAGGCGCGGGCCCACCGCACCGCCTGGCTGTCCTCGTCCTCGAGCCGGTCGAAGCCCGCGGTGCCGCGCCAGTCCCGCCAGGCCAGCTCGAGGCTGTCCTTGATGCCCATCCGGCGCTGCTCGGGGCTGTCGACGAGGAACAACCCGCCGAAGGACCACCACGCCTGGCCCCCCAGGTGGTCGGCGGACTCCTGGTCCAGCAGGATCACCGACCGGCCCGCCTCCACCAGCTCGGCGGCGGCGACCAGGCCCGCCAGGCCCGCCCCCACCACGATCACATCGGCCGACCGCTCGGTGTTCATCCCTGGGGCCCTGTCGGGCGTCACGTCCGGGCTCACGTCCGGCTCCTCTCCTCCGCCTCAAGGCGGTAATCGTCGCTGTGGCACCTAAGATTCCAGACGCGATGAGTGAAGCGGAAGAGCCCGTGACCCGCAGCACTGCCCCACACCGCCCGTGGGTCGGTCGGCTGCGCGCCGCGCTGACCGTGCTCGTCCTGGCCGTCGTCGGGTATGCCGGGGGGATGGCGACCACCAACCTGTGGCCGATCAGCACGGAGACCGACAACTTCCGTGCCTCGGTGCGGGTGCTGCCCTCGCCCTTCCAGGCCAACGTGGTCCACGCGCCCACCGTCTTCGGGGACATCGACCTGCACTTCGCGGGCACGCTGCCCGCACCGGGGATCGAGGCCCGGCTGCAGGTCAAGGAGGAGATCACCGACCTGTTCACCCGGGGCCGGGTGGACGTGGACGCCCTGACCCCGCACGAGGGGGAGCTGCGCGAGGCGATGAACTCCGGTCTGCGGAACCTGGCGGTGAAGTTCGTCGGCGGGGTGCTGCTGACCCAGCTCGCGATCGTCGGGTTGTGGCTCCTCGGTCGGTCCGAGCTGCCGTGGCGGCGGTCGCTGACCGCGGTCGGCACCGCGACGGCCCTGGCGGTGACGGTGCCGTCGCTGGCCGCGGTCACCACCTACCGCACGACCAACTTCGCGGCCTTCGAGGCCACCAGCCTGCTCGGCACGGTGCGCGGCAACAGCGGCATGTTCACCGACATCCAGGGCCAGGCGCAGCGGGCGACTCCGTACGTCCAGAACCTGTTGGCACTCTCGGACGCCCTGCAGCAGGAGTTCGTCCCGGCCGAGACCGCGGCGGAGCCGGGCGCCCGGTTCCTGCTGATCTCCGACGTGCACGGGATGAACTACTACCCGCTGGTGGCGCAGATCGTCGAGGACGAGCAGATCACCGCCGTCATCGATACCGGCGACATGCTCAACTTCGGCCGTGTGCAGGAGGGCGAGCTGGCGGGGATCTACGCCGCGATCGAGGATCTCGGCGTCCCTTATGTGTTCGTGCGCGGCAACCACGACGCGCTCAACGCGACCGACGAGTCGCTGCTGCGGCGGTTGGAGCAGGTCCCCAACGTCATCCTGCTCGAGCCCACCGCCGGTGACTATGTCGAGGCCGACGTCGCGGGAGTGCGGATCGCGGGTCTCAACGACTGGCGCTACTTCGCCGAGGTCAACGAGGACTTCGGCGCCCAGCAGGACGCGGCCGCCGAGCGCTTCGCCGCCGGGACCGCGGGCTGGCCGCTGCCCGACATCCTCGTCAGCCACCAGCCGTACGCCCTGCGGCCGCTGGACACCGGCGGCGTGAAGGTCAACGGTCACATGCACTCCCCCGACCTGGACGGCAACCGGATCCAGGTCGGGACGTTCACCGGCGGCGGACTCGTCAACCACTTCCAGGTTCCCGAGACCACCGGTGAGGACGAGGGCACGGCCGGTGAGCTGGTCGGCCAGCCCTACGCCTTCGACATCCTGGCGTTCGGCACGGACTGCTCGGTCCAGTCGCTGACCCGCTACTCCTACCGCAACCTGGTCTCCGGGCGGCCGCAGTTCGACAACGTCACGGTGATCAACGGCAACCGGCTCGCGGCCGACCCCGAGGAGGGGCGGACATGCGGCGCGGACCTCGGGGTCAGCACCCAGCCGATCGTTCCGGTCCCCGAGGAGGAGCTCAGCCAGGATCTCGAGGAGGCTCCGCTCGACGTCGAGGAGGGCCCGTTCGGTGACGTGCAGCCGCCCGTCACGAACCTGGAGGCACCCGTCACGAACCTGGAGGCGCCCGCCGTGGACCGGGGAGCTCCCGCCGTCGTCGACCAGGCGCCGGCCACCGCCCGACCAGCCCGGAGCGAACCGTGACCGACCACGCGACCCCCAACCTGCCCTCCTCGGACCTGGCGCGCACCTCCGCCTTCTACTCCCGGCTCGGGTTCACCGAGACGTGGCACGACGAGGGCTGGCTGATCCTGGAGCGCGGCGATCTCCGCCTGGAGTTCTTCCCGTGGCCGGACGTGGACCCACTGACCACCGCGTTCAGCTGCTGCCTGCGGCTGGACGACCTGGACGCCTTCTACGCCGTATGCCGCGGCGCCGGGCTCCCCGAGGCCACCACCGGCCACCCCCGCCTGCACCCCCCGCGCGTCGAGGATTGGGGCGGCCGGGTCGGCGCGCTGATCGACCCCGACGGCACCCTGCTGCGCCTCATTCAGAACTGAACGGGACCCCCCAATTTTGGTAGGGGTTTCGTACGCCCTCCGCACCTTTTCGTAGTGGTTTCGCACGCCCCCACGTCTCCCACACGTGCCTCCCCGCGCTGAGCATCCCCCGCAACGCCTCCCACCCCGTGCGTCCCACGCAGCGCTCGTGCCTCACGGCGTACGAAACCCCTACCAGAATGTGCGGAGGGCGTACGGAACCCCTATCTTTTTGGGGAGGATCCGAGGGGGGAGGTGTGGCGGATCTCGTAGCGGGGTGACCCCTCCCCCAGGTGCGACTCGACGAGCGCGACCTCGTCGATCAGGAACTCCGGGGACTCGTAGGCGTCCAGCGACTGCACCCACCGGCCCGCCTTCACCCGCCGCGGCGAGCGCGCCACCGTGACGTGCGCCGTGAACCGCTGGCCGTCGACGTCGGCGCCGGCGTGGCTGGACAGGTCGCGCAGTGCCCGCGACCAGCTGGCCAGCTCGCGGGCTACCGCGTCGTCGGTGACCCCGATCCACATCACCTTCGCCGCTCCCGGGTCGGGGAAGGCGCCGGCCCGGCCCCACTGCATACGGACCGGTTGTCGGCGGGAGGCCCACTCGGTGGCCGAAGCGGCCAGCTCGTCCTCGCGGTGCTCGGGCAGGTCCCCCAGGAAGGCGAGGGTCAGGTGCAGGTGCGGCACGCGGGTCCACCGCCAGGTGCGGTCGGTGTCGGCGTCCCGTCTCGGCTCGAGGTGGGCGGCCAGGTGGTCCAGGACCTCAGGTGGCGGGAGCACCGCGAAGAACGCGCGCATCTGCCCATCGTGCCAGCCGCCGGCCACTGCCGAGACGTGACACGGGTGCCTCCGGGCGCACCAGATCTGGAGTGGTGCGGGGGCAGGCACCGGTGTCACGTCCCCCGCACGAGGGGGCACGTCGCCCCGGACGAGCCCGTTCCGTCACGGACCACCTCACGTGCGGCGCGGAGCACACCACTGACAGAATCCCGGGCGAGGTGGCGAGCACCCGACATACTCTCCTCATGCGGATCGTCGTGGCGCTGGGCGGCAACGCCCTGCTGCAGCGCGGGCAGGTGCCCGACGCCGAGTCCCAGGTCGCCAACATCCAGCTCGCGATGCGGCAGCTGGCGCCGCTGACCGACGACCACTCGGTGGTCATCACGCACGGCAACGGCCCGCAGGTCGGGGTGCTGGCGATGGAGTCGGCGGCGGACCCGCGGCTGACCAAGTCGTACCCGTTCGACGCGCTGGGTGCGATGACGCAGGGGCTGATCGGCTACTGGATCCTGCAGGCGATCGGCAACGAGCGGCCGTACCGGCAGTTCGCCTCGATCATCAACCAGACCCTGGTCGACGCCGACGACCCCGCGTTCGAGGACCCCACGAAGTTCGTCGGGGAGGTCTATCACGAGCAGCAGGCCCGCGAGCTGGCCGAGCGGCACGGGTGGACGGTTAAGGCGGACGGGCACGGCTGGCGGCGGGTCGTCGCGTCGCCGCGGCCGCGGGAGATCATCGAGACCCAGCTCATCGACCACCTGCTCGGGGAGTCGATCATCGTGGTCTGCGCGGGCGGCGGCGGGGTCCCCGTCGTGCGGACCGGCACCGGCGACCTGCGCGGCGTGGAGGCGGTCATCGACAAGGACCGCTCGGCCGCCCTGCTCGCGCGCCGGCTCAACGCCGACCGGCTCCTGGTGCTCACCGACGTGGAGAACGTCATCGAGGGCTTCGGCACCGACGACCCGCGGCCCATCAAACGCACCACCCCTGAGCACCTGCGCACGCTCGATCTGCCCGCCGGGTCGATGGGGCCGAAGGTGGAGGCGGTGTGCCAGTTCGTGGAGGCGGGTGGCCCGGCTGTGGCGGCCGCCATCGGCAGCCTCGACGAGGCGGGCGACCTGGTGAACGGCGAGCGCGGGACGTTTGTGACGAAGACCTGAGACGCTCCCGGCGTGACGCGAGCCTGTTGCTCGGTCCGCGGATCCGTGCGACCAGGTGGGCTCCGGGTGGCGGCCCCGGCCGGTCGCATCGCGCCCCGTTCGTCGCACGGCCGGTGGGCGGGTTGCTCTACTGATCCTCGCTTGCTAGCATTCTATTCATGACCGAGAAGGCGCAGTTCAACGTCTATCTGCCCAAGGACCTGATCAAGGAGCTCAAGCACCGCGGGGTCGACGAAGGCGTGAGCATGTCCGCGCTGGTCGAGAAGATCGTCCGCGCCTACCTGGAGGAGCCGAAGTGACGCAACAGCTCACGGCCCGACCGATCCGCTTCACCGCGGACATCGCCGCCCACCGGCGCTGGCTGGAGGCCCTCGGCGCGACGGTCGTGACCGACGCCCCCGGCTGGACCGTGCTGGCCGTCGGCTCCGGCCGTCTGGCCCTGCACGACGCGAGCGAGGACCGCCCGTCGGGGCTGACCACCCTCGGCTGGGAGGTGGCCGACCTGGACGCGTGGCACGAGCACACCCGCGATGCCGTCCCCGGCACCCTCGGCGAGGCCCCGCACGGACGGGCCGTCAGCGTGACCGCGCCCGACGGCACCGAGTTCACCGTCGACCCGGCGGCCGACCCAGAGCAGCCGACCCCGGACGACCCCGCGCTCGCTGTCCTCCCGATCTGGGTGACGCAGGACGTGGACGGGGCTCGCGGCATACTCGCGGCGATGGGGGCCCGCGGCCGACTGGTGGCCGACAGCAACGTCTGGACCGACTACGCCCTGGAGGGCGGTGGGCTGGCTGCGGTGCACGACACCGACGGCGAGCCCGAGGTGGAACTGGCCTTCGAGTTCGACGGCGATGTCGAGACCCTGATCCCGGTGCTGCGCGGGGTCGGGGTGGAGGCGTTGCTGATCGACGAGACCTACGGGCGGACGCTGCAGGTGCCGGACCCCGACAGCCCCGGCCGCACGATCCGGATCAACGAGGCGCAGCGCGACCTCTACGGCTACCGCCGGATGGACTGACTCAGGCGATGCTGCCGATGACGACGTCCCACTCGCGGACGTCGACGGAGTCGATCAGCCCCTGCTGGGCGAACGGGTCCTCGCGCAACAGCTCGCGGGCCGCCTCCGCCGAGTCACGCTCGAGGAGGATCAGCGCCCGGTCCGGCCCGTCGCCCCGCAGCGGACCCGAGGCCACCACGACGCCCTCGTCGGCCAGGCCGCCGAGGAAGGTGCGGTGCGCCGGCCGGTGCTCGTCCCGGCCGGCCGAGTCGTCGGAGTAGGTGTAGACCACCGCATAGAGGCTCATGTCCGCAGTATGCCGTGTGCTCGGTGTCATCTGCCCGGTGCCGTGTGTCTGGGGCCGTCTGCCTGATCCGGTGTGCACGGGGCCAGCTGCCCGATCCCGTGGCCCGAGCCCGGAGCGGGGCGGGCGCGCGCCGGCGCGGTCCGGGTCAGGCGCCGTCGAGGGCGCGGGACAGGTCGCGCCAGAGGTCCTCGACGTCCTCGATGCCGACGGAGAGCCGGATCAGGGACTCGGGGACGGTCTCGACCTCGAGCGGCTGGGCGCGGCGGCGCTCCAGCTGGGACTCGACGCCGCCGAGACTGGTCGAGTGGGTCCACAGGCGGGTCGCGGCACAGACTCGGTCCGCCGCCTCCGCCCCCTCGCCGACCTCGATCGCGATCATCGCCCCGAAGCCCGGGTAGCGGACCCTGGTCACGGCGTCGTGCGCCCCCAGCCGCTCCACCAGCGTCTGCGCGTTCTGGGCGGCCCGCTCCAGGCGCACGGCCAGGGTGCGGATGCCGCGCAGCACGATCCAGGCCTCCATGGGTCCCGGGATGGCGCCGTGCAGCGTGCGGCGGGTGAGGAGCCGCTCCCGCAGGGCACGACCCTGCTCGGAGGGTGCCGTGACGACCGCTCCCATGAGGACGTCGGAGTGACCGGAGAGGTACTTCGTGGCGGAGTGCACGACGAGGTCCGCGCCGTCGGCGAGCGGCGTCTGCAGCAGCGGCGTCGCGAAGGTGTTGTCGACGGCGGTGAGTATGCCGCGTGCCCGGGCCTCCCGGACCAGCACCGGGATCTCCGCGACCTCCATCATCGGGTTAGTCGGCGACTCGATGTAGAGCAGGTCCCGGCCCCCCTCCAGCCCGTCGAGCGCGGCCACGACCGCGTCCGTGTCGGAGATGTCGAGCGTGATCACCTCGAGGCGCCCCTCGGCAGCGGCCTCGCGGAGCAGACCAGCCGTGCCGTTGTAGGCGTGGCCGGGCGCGATGACCCGCCCGCCCGGCGGGACCAGCGTCAGCACGGCGTCGATCGCGGCGAGGCCGGAGGCGAAGATGAGCGCCTCGCCGCCCTCCAGGCCGCCGAGCACCTCTTCCAGTGCGGTCCACGTCGGGTTGCGGACGCGGGCGTATTCGACCTGCTCCGCGGCGATGTAGGTCGAGGTAAAGGTCACCGGCGGGTTGACGGACACCCCGGGCTCGCGGTCCGGTCGTCCCAGGGCGACGGCGCGGGTGGCAGGGGTCAGCTCATCGTGCGGCAGGTCCACCCCCGCAGGGTAGGGCACGCTGTCGGTGGACCCCTGGCCGCCCGGTCGAGCCTGGGAGCGCAACACCGTGCGCCCGGTCGGGTCTGGGAGCGCAACACCGTGCGCCCGGTCGGGTCTGGGAGCGCAACGCGACGCGCTCGGTCGGGTGTGGGACCGCGCCCGGTGGAGTGTGGGACCGCGCTCAGTCAGGTTGGCGACGCAGGTGCTCGCGGAGGTAGGGGAGACCGAAGTCGACGCTGCCGTGGCCCGCGGGGACGATGAGCTCACGCTGGATCAGCCGGGTGCGGAAGACGTTGGCGTGCTGGGCGGTCAGGCCCAGGCGCGCGGCCACCTCGCCCGTCGAGGAGGGACCGTCGTCCTGCGCCATGGCGGCGAGGTAGGCCCGCTGGGCCTCCGGCACGTCACGCAGGGCCGGGTCGTGGATCAGCCGGCCCATCCGCTCGGACACCACCGGCACCGTGGCCCGGGCGTGGTCCGGGGTGATCATCGCGCCCGCCGCCTCGCGCCAGGCGCGGTAGCCGGCAAGCTGGAGCAGGTAGGGATAGCCGTGCACGACCTCGGCCAGCGCGGTCAGACCGGGCTCGGAGACCGACCCGTCCGCACCCTCGATCGTGAGCCGGGTGGCCTCGACGACCTGGCGGGTGGTGAGGGCGGCCAGCTGGATCCGCTCGGCGCGCCGCAGGAAGGTGGTGCCGCGGTGCTGCAGCAGCTGGTCGACGCCCACCGGCAGCCCGGCGGCGGCCAGCGCCACGTCGCGTTCGTCGCGGACCAGGTGCTGGTAGAGGGAGGCGAAGCCGGCGACCGACTCACGGTCGACGGCCTGCAGCTCATCCAGCGTGAACAGCACCCCGGTGCCGTGTGCGGCGAGGACGTCAAGGAGGCGTTCGAGCAGGGTCCCCGCCGACTCCCGGACCGGATAGCGCTCCTTGGCGGTGGTCGTCACCGAGCCGAGCCCGGCGACCCCGCCACCAGTCACCCGGCGGTGGACCGCCCGCTCGCTGTCATGCTCGGCCAGCAGCCGCGGAAGCAGCGTGGCGGCCAGTTCCTCGAGCAGGTCCCCGGTCTCCGGCAGCCGGACCACCAGCCACCCCCGACCGCGCGCCACCTCCTCCAGCTCGTTGAGGATGACCGTCTTGCCCATCCCCCGGGCGCCGCTGACCAGGACCGAGCGCAGGGGTGAGCCCGGACCCTCGTCCAGCGCGGTGTCGAACTCCTCGACCAGTTCGTCCCGGCCCGCGAGGACCCGGGGCGAGACACCGAAGCCGGGACGGAACGGGTTGGGACCGGGCACGGCGTGCTCCTCTCGTCGGACCGCACCACCACGCCGTTCGGGACGGGGACGTATGACGTGGCGTCGCCTCAGCGCAGGGCGTTATACCTGTTATACCCCAGCCTTGTCGTTATAGTCGTTATACTTTGGTGCGCCGCGCGCGGTAGGCCTGCGCCGCCATCCGGTTGGTGCACCCCGCGTCGCAGTAGCGCCGGGACCGGTTGCGCGACAGGTCGATCAGCACGTTGTCGCAGTCGTCCGCGGCGCACTGGGACAACCGCTCGGTCTCGTCCGACCTGATCACGTCGACCAGGGCCATCGCCGCCTCGACCGCCATCCGCTCGGCGAGCGGCTGCTCCGGACGCGTCGCGTGCAGGTGCCAGTCCCACTTCCCGTGCCGGACCAGCTGGGGCAGTGCCCGGCAGTCCTGGAGGAGCGCGTTGACCTCCTCCACGAGCTCCTCCTCCGGCGCCAGCCACATCTTCTGCAGCCGGTCGCGGAGGCGCAGGACCTGCCGGAACTCGGCGTCGTCGTGGGTCCGGCTGCCGGTCCACTCCCACGCCGTCACGAAGGCCTCGAGCTCCTCCCGGGTGGTCAGGTCCTGCGGCTCGTGAGCGGTGTTGATGAGGGCGACGGTGGACGCGAGCGAGACCTCGGTGTCATGAGCGAATATCATCTTGACTCCTGACGTCGGGAAGGCGTACCGTCATCAGTGTAACTTCAGTTGACCCATGACGACGGCGTCTGGGCCACACCCCGATCACCACACCCCGATCACCACACCCCGATCACCGCACCCCGATCCCCCTCGTGAGGAGGCCCCCATGCGCTCGCGCACCCTCGTCGGTCTGACGTTCGCCGTTCTGTCGGCCATGACCTTCGGCACGTCCGGCGCCCTCGCCAAGGGCCTGCTCGACACCGGCTGGTCCCCCGGCGCCGCGGTGACCTGGCGGGTGGGTGTGGCCGCCCTGGTGCTCCTGGTGCCCGGCGCGCTGATGATGCGCGGCCGCTGGCACCTGTTGCGTCGCGGCTGGGTCAGCATGGCGCTGTTCGGGCTGCTCGCCGTGGCGGGCTGCCAGCTCGCCTACTTCCTGGCGGTCGAGCGCATCTCGGTCGCGGTTGCCCTGCTGCTGGAGTACCTCGGCATCATCCTGGTCGTCGGCTGGCTGTGGGCGCGGCACGGCCAGCGCCCCCGACCGCTGACGGTCGCGGGTGCCGCTGTCGCGGTGGCCGGCCTGATCTTCGTGCTGGACGTCTTCGGCGCCGTGCAGGTCGACCTGATCGGCGTCGCGTGGGGCCTGGTCGCGGCGGTGGGCCTGGCCGTCTACTTCGTGGTCTCGGCGGACGACAGCACCGGGCTGCCGCCGCTGGTGCTGGCCACCGGCGGCCTGACCATCGGCACCCTGGCACTCGTCGCCGCCGGCCTGGTCGGGATCGTGCCCATGACCACCGCGACGGCCGACGTCCGGCTGGCGGACCTGTCCCTGCCCTGGTGGGGCGCGATCCTGCTGCTCGGTGTCGTCGCGGCGGCCTTCGCCTACGCCACCGGCATCGCCGCCACCCGACGCCTCGGCTCCAAGCTCGGCTCGTTCGTGGGGCTCACCGAGGTCATGTTCTCCTTCGTCTGGGCCTGGGTGCTGCTCGGGCAGATGCCCGCGGCGATCCAGCTCCTCGGCGGCCTGCTGATCCTCACCGGCGTCGTGCTGGTCAAGCTGGACGAGCGGCCGGCCGGCCTGCCCAGCGCGGAGCAGCGGCCCCGCCTCGAGGAGCACCCGGAGCCCGCCGGCGTCTGAGGCACCGTCTTCTTAGAGCGCCTTGGCGTTCCTAGGGACGGTTACAGTCAGCTCGAAGATGCCGAAGGCGCTCGAAGACGCCCGCGAGAGGCGCGCGCGACCCGCGGACCTCGCCCCGAGGAGTAGGTGTGGGCCGATCCGAGTGGGACGGGCCCGGGGCCCCAGCTCACGGCATACGGCCTGGTCAGTCCCGGCTGTAGAGGTCCCGGGTGTAGAGCTTGTCGCCGAAGACGGCGGTGGACGGGTCGAGCCGGTTGGCGATGACCACGTCCGCCGCGGCGTCGAACTCCTCCAGGTCGTTCACCACGGGGCATCCCTGGAAGGTCTCCTCCTCCAGCGAGGGCTCGTAGATGATGACCTCGATGCCGCGGGCCTGCAGCCGGGACATCACGCCCTGGATGCTGGAGGCGCGGAAGTTGTCGGACCCGGTCTTCATGATGAGGCGGTAGATGCCGACGACCTTGGGGTTGCGCGCCAGGATGTCGGAGGCGATGAAGTCCTTGCGCGTGGTGTTGGCGTCCACGATCGCGGTGATCAGGGTCTGCGGCACGTCGCCGTAGTTGGCCAGCAGCTGACGGGTGTCCTTGGGCAGGCAGTAGCCGCCGTAGCCGAAGGACGGGTTGTTGTAGTGGGCGCCGATCCGGGGGTCGAGGCCGACGCCCTCGATGATCTGCCGGGTGTCCAGCCCGCGGGTCGCGGCGTAGGTGTCCAGCTCGTTGAAGTAGGCCACCCGCATCGCCAGGTAGGTGTTGGCGAACAGCTTGATCGCCTCGGCCTCCGTCGGCCCGGTCAGCAGCACCGGGACCTCCTTGTCCAGGGCGCCCTCCAGCAGCATCTCCGCGAAGTGCCGGCCGCGCTCACCGGTGTCGCCGACGATGATCCGGGAGGGGTGCAGGTTGTCGTAGAGCGCCCGGCCCTCGCGGAGGAACTCCGGGGAGAACAGGATCGTGAGCTCGGGGTGCTTCTCGCGCAGCCGCTCGGTGTAGCCGACCGGGATCGTGGACTTGATGACCACCGTCGCGCCGGCGGCGTGCGCGATCACCCCGTCCAGGACCGACTCGACGCTGGAGGTGTCGAAGAAGTTGGTCTCGGTGTCGTAGTCGGTCGGCGTCGCGATCACCACCCACTCCGCGCCCTCGTAGGCCTGCGCCGGGTCCGTGGTAGCCCGCAGGTCCAGCTCCCGGTGGGTCAGGAACTCCTGCAGCTCGGGGTCGACGATCGGGCTGACCCGGTTGTTGAGCTGCTCCACCTTCTCCGGGTTGATGTCCAGGGCCACGACCTCGTGGTGCTGGGCCAGGACCACCGCGTTGGACAGGCCCACATAACCGGTGCCGACGACTGCGATCTTCATGAGGTCTCCTTCGGATAACGACCAGACTCGCTAGTATGACCCGGCCTTCATGAGAGTCCCGTGAGAACGGGCGCTCTGCGCACCGCCCCCGCTACAGTGCCGCCATGGCACCGACGGTGAGCGTCCGCATACCCCGTCGTGCCGTCGCCGGCTATGCCGCCGGCAGCGTGGGAACGGGCGGGTTCGGGACCCTGCCCGGCCTGGTGCTGGCCTACTACCTGACCGACACGCTCGCGGTGCCCGCCCTGCTCGCCACGCTGGTCGTCATCGTGCCCAAGGTGTGGGACGTGCTGATCGATCCGGCGGTGGGGGCGTTGAGCGACCGGGAGGCCGGGGGGCGGCAGACCCGGACCCGGCTGATGACGCTCGGGGCCATCACCCTGCCGGTCGGCTTCATCGGGATGTTCGCGGCGCCGGCGGGCCTGTCGCCGGTGCTCGCGGGGCTGTGGGTGCTGGTCTTCTTCGTGCTGGCGACGACGTCGTTCAGCCTGTTCCAGGTGCCCTACATCGCGCTGCCGGCCGACCTGACCGGCGACTACGGCGAGCGCACCCGCCTGATGGCCTGGCGGATCGCGGTGCTCGCGCTGGCGATCCTGCTGGTGGGCGCCGGCGGACCGGCGGTGCGGGACGCGGCCGGCGGCGGCGCCGGTGGCTACCTCGTCATGGGGGTGGTCATCGCGACGCTGCTGCTGGCGGGAATGCTGGCCACCGTCCTCGGCGTCGGCGGAACCCCCCGCATTTTCCGAGTGGTTTTGCCGGCCGAACCCGGATTTTCGCAGGGGTTTCGCAGATCCGCCGGCGGACGTAACCACTCGGAAGATGTGCGGAGGGTGAACGGAACCCCTACCAAGTTCGGGGAGTACCGGGCCGGGCTGGCAGCGCTCCGGGAGCACCCGGCATACCGCGTCCTGCTCACCGCCTTCGTGCTGCAGGCGCTGGCGACCGGGGTGATGCTCGCGGCCGCGCAGTACGTCGCGACCTACACCCTCGCCGACCAGGCCGCGCTGACCTTCCTCTTCGCGGCGCTGGTCGGGCCGGCGCTGCTGGTCATGCCGCTGTGGACGAAGTATGCCGCGCGCGTGGGCAAGCCGGCCGCGTTCACCGCCGCGTCGGTCCTGTTCGCGGTGGCCGCGCTGACGATGGTCGGGCTGGTCTGGGCTCCGGGGGCGTGGGTCTATCTGCCGGTGGCGCTGGCCGGCGTGGGCTATGCGGGGATGCAGCTGTTCCCGCTGGCGATGCTGCCCGACGTCATCACGGCGGCCGGCCGTGCGCGCGGCGGGGCGATGAGCGGGCTGTGGACGGCCGGGGAGACGACCGGTCTGGCGCTCGGCCCGGCGGTGGTGCTGCTCCTGCTGGCCGTCGGCGGGTTCCGCTCGAGCACGGCCGATCAGGTGCTGGCCCAGCCGGATGCCGCGCACCTGCTGATCGTGCTGGCCTTCTCCCTGCTGCCCGCGGTGCTGGTGGGTGTGAGCCTGCTGGTGCTGCGCGCCTACCGCGACCCGATCCTGACCGACCGACCCGACCACGCCACAGCCGAGGTGCCCGAGTGACCGACTTCCCCCGCCAGCCCGAGATCGACCCGGAGGC